>Ga0302193_10003334_pt1 | contig 12960 bp, 20 predicted proteins | sample II_Bog_E3_3_FD_200228 | JGI IMG/M metagenome (GOLD analysis project Ga0302193, IMG submission 200228) | Peat permafrost microbial communities from Stordalen Mire near Abisko, Sweden - II_Bog_E3_3 | ecosystem: Environmental > Terrestrial > Soil > Wetlands > Peat | place: Sweden: Abisko...
TGTACGGGGCGTTCAACCGGCGCGAGGGCCTCGTCTCGTTGCTCGAGAGCCGCGCCGGGCTGCCCGCCTGGGGCCCGGAGCTCCTCGCCCGTCACCAGCTCGTCGGCATCACCGACACGTTGCCCGAACTCTACGCCGCCTGGGAGGAGTGGGCGGCCGACGTGGCGGAGAGCCACACGACCTACCCGATCCTCCTGCTCTTCCGGTCACCCGAGCCATGGTTCTCCTGGTTGATCGGGCTGCTGTCGGTGCTCGACGGCGCGGCCATGCATCTCGCCCTCGCCCCGGGCACGGCGTCGTCGCAGGCGCGACTGTGCCTGCGCATGGGGTTCACCCTGATCAACCGGGTGGCGGTCACGCTCGGGTGGCCGGTGGACCCCGACCCCGACCCCGATGGCCCGATCGACCTGACCTTCGAAGAGTTCGAGCGGGCGGTGCAGATGCTCGAGTCGGTCGGATTCCCGATGGAGCGCTCGGCCGAGGAGGCCTGGCCCGACTTCCGGGGCTGGCGGGTCAACTACGAGACCCTCGCCTACCGGCTGGCCGACCGGCTCACGGCGCCTCCGTCACCCTGGTCGGGACCACGGCGGCACCTGCGCTCCGGTCCGGTCGAGCCGCTGCGACCTCCCCAACGGAGGCCGGACGGGGGTTCGTCGCTCTTCTACGACCGTCCCGAGGTGGTCATCGAGCCGCACCGGAGGGGATCCGGGTCCGGACCCGACGTCGAGGAGTGAGCCGGAGCCAGAAGGGGTACACGGAGGGGGGTCGGCGACGTCCGGCGCGGGGTGTCCGCAGCGGGGCGGAGGGGAACTACCCTCGGTGAGGCACGACACGGGAGGCCACCATGGATGACGCAGAGATCGTCCGCCAGATCAACGAACTGGCCGACGAGGAACACCGACTCGAACAGTCCAAGGTCGGCGAGGGGCTCACGGAGGCCGAACTCGACCGGATCCGCAGTATCGAGATCGCCCTCGACCAGTGCTGGGACCTGCTGCGCCGGCGGCGTGCCCGTCGCGGGGCGGGTCAGGATCCGGACGACGTGACGGTGCGGCCGGCCGAAGTGGTCGAGCACTACCAGCAGTAGGTCCTTACCCGGGGCCACCGACACGGTCGCCGGTGACGACTCAGCCCGTCTGCTCCATGGACTCGATGACCCCGCGGAGGTCGTCGTTGAGGCGTTGGATGACCGCCGGGTCGACCGGTCCACGAAGCCGGCCTCGCCTCGGGGCTGCTCAACACGACCCGTCAGATCGGTGGAGCCCTCGGCCTCGCGATCATGGCCACGGCCGCGGCATCGGCTGCGGCCCACCACGGTACGGGGCTGCAGGCGACCGCCGACGCACTCACCGCCGGCTACCGTCGGGCCTTCATGATCGCCGGGTTCGGACTCGTCGCCGGGGCGCTCATGGCCCTGCTGCTGCCCGTGCCGGAACAGGTGCCGGCCGCCGTCGAGTCGGGCGACGAGATCGCCGAGCCGTTCGTGGTCGTCGAGAGCTGAGCGGACGGCGCCGGTCAGCTCACACCGACCGGCCGGAACTGCACGCTGATGCGGGGCCCGACCGGACGGGTGGTCTTGGGTACGGCATGTTCCCACGTGCGCTGACAGCTGCCGCCCATCACCAGCAGGTCCCCACCACCGAGGTCGAACCGGAGCGGACGGGGCCCTCGGTGTCTCGGGCGAAGGGCGAAGCGTCGGTGCCAACCCAGCGACACGATGGCCACGAGCGTGTCCTCGCGCGCCCCGCGGCCGACCGTGTCGCCGTGCCAGGCCACACTGTCGCCGCCGTCCCGGTAGAGGCAGGCCCCGATGGTCGCGAGGTCGCCACCGGCCACACCGCGGTAGTGATCGACGAGTGCACCTCTCGCCTCGGCGAGCAGGGGATGCGGCGCTGGCGCCCCTTCGGCGAAGGAGGCCAGGAGCCGGGGCACCGCCACCGTGCGGTCGTACATCACGCGCTCCTCGGATCGCCACGCCACCTGGGTGGCCAGTGCGTCGAAGAGCAGGTCGTGGCGTTCGATCCAGCCGGGTCGGTGGTCGAGCCAGGCACCCCCGCCCAGCTCGATGCGGTGGACGGAGTCGCCGAGGCCGCGGAGTCCGGGTTCGTCGGCGGTGTCGAAGAGGGATTCCTGCCAGACGGACACGGCGACCATCGTAATCGAACATGTGTTCGTATAACGGAGGCGTGTACGGACCATGGGTGTGGCCGGGGGCGACCGCACGAACGGTCACGTCATCCGCGCGTCATGCATGGAGTGACGGAAAAAGGGTAACGGAAGTGGCAGGAGCCGGGACCGGTCATCGCTGGACGGGTCGGTGACGGGCTCAGGAGAGAGGAGCGCATAAGTGAGAAATGTCTGGAAGGGAATGGTGGTGGGCGCGCTGACGGGAGCGGCGACGGGTCTGGCTCTCGATCTCGGTGAACGCGGTGCCGCCCGGGCGGCGGCACTGAGCGGGGCGGCTGTGGATCAAGCGCCGCAGTTCGCCGACCACGTGCGTCAGGTGGTCGGCGACGCCATCACGAGCGCAGCCGATCACGCCGCGTCGTCCGAGGTTCCCACCCGGGCGAGGTCTGCCGTGTCCGCGGCCCAGGGGAAGGTGGCGTCCGCCGCTGCGGAAGGCCGGGAGCGTGCCGCGGACGTGGCCTCGCAGGGCAAGGACCTCCTGGCCGGATCCCTCAGCCATGGCCGGACGGATGCCGGACTTCCGTGACCTGCTGATCGCCACCCCGACCCCGCTCGAACTCGGGCCGGCCCCTGACACCCGGGAGCCTGGTGCGCTGGGATCGGTCGGTCCCGAAGTGGGCTGTCAGTTGCCCGTGAGACGGACGGGACACGGCTTCGGGTCCGTCGTGACGCCGTGATCGATTCGGGATGTCCGCGGTCGGCCCCGGCGGGTGACGACCGAGGCCGCCCGATATTCTCGACGGTGGCCGGACCTTCCGACACCCATGGCGAGGAGCGCATTCGTGGACCCATCAGTGGAAGTCGTTTCTCGGTGGAGTCGTCGATGGTAGAGGTCGACGGCGGTGGCAATGCGCGGATGACGGCGACCGTCGAGTCGCCGGACAGCGTGACGGTGATCCTCGAGGGTGAACTCGACATCGCCAGCGTCGAGCTGATCCGGCGGGGCATCGAACCGTACCTGGCCGACTCACCGCAGCATGTCGTGTTCGATCTCGCCCGGCTGCAGTTCATGGACAGCTCAGGAATCGCACTGCTGATCGAGGTCTCCAACCGCGTCGGCTCGGTCCAGATCCGCAATGCCACCCCCATCGTCAGGCGGGTACTGGAGGTCACCGGGCTCGCCGACGCCTTAGGGGTCACGGACTGACCGTGGACCGCTGGTTCGACGCGAGGCCCGTGTCGGTGTCGAAGAGTCGGCGTTTCGTCGAGGAGGCGACCGCTGACCTCGCCCCCGATGTCCGCGAGGCGATCGTGCTCATGGTCTCCGAGCTCGCGACGAACGCCCTGGTGCACGCGACCAGCGGATTCGAGGTGCGGATCGAGCGGGATGCGACGACGGTCCGGACGACCGTGACGGACAACGGCGAGGGGACGCCGAGCCTCTCGTTCCCGGGCGAGGCGGACCCCCATGGTCGCGGCCTGCGGGTGGTCCAGGAGTTGTCCGACGAATGGGGCACACTGGACGATCCGGACGCACCCGGAAAGGCGGTGTGGTTCGTCGTCGACGTCTCGCCGGAGCGGGGGCCGGAGACGCGATCCGGGCTTCTGGCGCGCATCCGGGCCTGGGGATCGCGTCGGCGGAACCCGGACCGTGCCCCGGATCGTCCTCCGGTCGACGACAGGGCGGAATAGGCGGATGGAGCCCGTGAGGTGTCCCGGTCGCGGGATCCGGTGGCGCCGCTCCCTCCGGAGTGGACGCCGGGACGTCGAGGTTTCCGAGCGGGTAGGTACGGATGCATCCCATGACCGTGAGAGCCGAGACCTACATGACCGAAGGCCGTAGGCCCAGCGCAGTCGAAGAGGCCGGTGCCCTGAGGGCGACGATCGGGCGCAGGATGAGCCCGTGGACACTGACGCTGATCGTTCTGGTCGTGGGCGCGCTCGTCACGGTGACCTGCGCATGGACGGCGCGGACGCTCAACCGGAACAACGAGCACCGGCTGCTGGTGCTCCAGACCACCCAGGCGGCCAACGTGCTCGCGCTCACGATCGTCCAGATCGAGAACCCACTGCTCACCGGGGTCGAGTTGGCCGCCGGGACCGGTGGCGACGTCGAACGCTTCACGCGGTACATGTCTGCGTACACCGGACCCACCCGGCAGTTCGTCTCCGTGTCGCTCTGGCACGCCACGGGGGGATCGGTACAGGAGGTCACCTCGATCGGGAGCCCGCCGGAGCTCGCCGCGGGTTCTGCCGCCTCGGCGCAGCTCGCGGATGATGCGATCCGGAGCGGGAAGGTGGAGATCCGGGGGCTCAGTACGCAGCGACTGGAGCGGGTGGCCTACGCCGTGGCCGACTCCCAAGACCGCTCCTACGTGGTGTACGCAGAACGGGCGATACCGGACAATCGACGCGTGCCGGTGGAGAGCAACTCGGCGTTCGCCGACCTGAATTATGCGACGTACGTCGGACCGAAGGCTGGGGCGGCCACGTTGGCGACGACGGACCTACCTCTCGACGCCCTCCCCCTGACAGGTGACGTGGTCCAGGACGCCATCCCGTTCGGCAGCTCGACGCTCATCCTGGTGGCCTCGCCCCGAGGACAACTCGGGGGAACCTTCGGATCGGACCTCCCCTGGATGTTCGTCATCGGGGGCCTGCTCCTCACCATCGGTGCGGCCATCGTGACCAATCTCATCTCGCGGCGACAACGCAAGGCTGAGGAGGACGCTGTGACCATCAGCGGGCTCTATGACCGGCTGGACTCCCTGTTCGACGAACAGCGCTCGATCTCCGAGTCCCTACAGAAGGCCCTGCTTCCCCAGAGGAACCCCGAACTGCCCAATCTAGAGATCGCTTCCCGCTACGTCGCGGGTGCTCGCAGCGTGGACGTCGGCGGTGACTGGTACAGCGTGATCCGGGTAGACAGCGATCGGTTCGCTTTCGTGGTGGGCGACGTCTCCGGTCGGGGCATCAGTGCCGCTTCCGTGATGGCGCGCCTCCGGTTCACCATGCGGGCCTACCTGCTCGAGGGTCACGCTCCGGCGGACGTCCTCGAGATGTGCTCACGCCAGTTCAACATCGCCCATGATCATCACCTGGCGACCGCACTCGTGGGACTGGGGAATCTGCGCACGCGACAGATCACACTGTCCAACGCCGGACACCTCAACCCGCTCATCATCGCGTCGGGTCGGGCGGAGTTCGTCCCCACGTCTGTCGGTCTGCCGCTCGGGGTGGCCGATTCGACCTATCGGTCCGTGACCTTGACCATGCCCGAGGCATCCACCCTGGTGGCGTACACCGATGGTCTGGTCGAACGCCGTGGTGAGATCCTCGATGTCGGTCTCGAACGACTCGCCCACGCCGCGACTGCGAGCACACCCGATCTGGACGATCTGGTCGCATCGCTGGTCACGGGTGTGACCGGTCCGGACTCGGACGACGACATCGCCCTACTGGCCCTCCGGTGGACGACCGAGGCCACGGTCGCCCGACCGGTAGCTCCCTCGGTGCCGGCAGGTGGGACGCCGACATCGGAGACGACCTAGTCGCGGCACGTCCCGCACCGCTTCCGAGCGGCCACGGGACGATGTGGAGTGAGCTCGGGGCCGGCCGCGGACACCGGGTTGCTGGGGCCGACGTGTCACGGTCAGCTCATCGGGTAGGGGGAGAGCGTGGATCACGAGTGGTCACGTGCATTCGGAGCTCATCCGACGTCGATCGATGAGGCGCGGCGCTTCGTCCGGCTGCAATCTGCCGGCTGGCCGGTACCCGGGGACGATCTGGTCCTCGTGACCTCTGAACTCGCGACCAACGCCTTGCGCCACGGAGGTGCGGGATTCGAACTGACCCTCAGCTGTCACGAGTCCGAAGTCCTCGTCGAGGTCCGTGACTGGGTGGCTGAGCGACCCGAGATACGACATGTCCCCGTGCGCTGTCCGTCCGGCCGGGGGCTCCTGATCATCGATCAACTCGCCGGAACCTGGGGTGTGCGCGAACTGCCCGGCGAGGGCAAAGTGGTCTGGGCCCGATTCACCGGCTCGGTCGATCCGTCGACCGGGTGACGGCGGACCGTGTGTGTGGTGCGGTACCGGGGTACTTCGGCAAGGAACGCCTACCCGACAGTGTCTCGAGAAGGACCGCCGCCATGTCGTCAGGATCAGGACCCGAGCCGACCGCCTGGGCTCGGAGGTACCTCCTGGGAATGCGGCGCCGGACCCGGGAGGGTCGGCTCCTGGTACTGGAGGTGGAGGCGTACCTCGCCGGTCGGGACTGGGCCGTGGAACGGTTGGGAAGAGCGGCGGTGGAGGTGACGCAGGGGATCCTGACCGGATCGCCCAGGTGCAGCGGTACTGCATCGTTCCCATGGAGCTGGTACTCCTGAGATCCGACCGGCCGAAGCCACAGCCGATCCATCTGGTCGCCCTCGGGATCCCGAGGATCCGACACTGCGCACGGGCGAAGCCGGATTCCGTTCCGACATGGGAGCGCATGCCGGCTTCGGCTCTGGTGAGCTCGCCCTGCCGCGGCGCCGGCCCCCGTCCGTGTAGAGACGGGGGCCGGCGCGGCCTCAGGTGCCGTGAGAGGCGAGACGTCTTCCGTTGTTCCCGATGAGGCGACGGGTCAAACCTCGTCCTGTGTCCCACACCCGGGCCGGCCGGGAACACGCGATGGGCTTGCGGAACGCGCCTGTGTGCCCGAAGCGCGGATGGAGAGCAGGAGGTCGACCGGATTGTCCACGAACTCCGGACTCAAGCCCCGGATGAGGCAGAACACGCCGGAGTTGCGCAGCTTCGCCCACAACTGGGTGAGAGCAACGGCCCCAGACTCGTCGATCGTGCCGATCCCGCCCAGGTCCAGGACCACTTCGGCGAAGTCGCCACCCAGGAGCTGGTCGTACTGCGTGTCGACGGCCGGCGAGGACCATCCGTCCAACGTGCCGAGCATGACGACCGTGCATCGGTCTCCGGCAGGTACGACTGTCAGCTCGAATCTCACCCGCCCGGTCGGGGAAGCCGGTGCCGGCTGATGGTCGGTCCGGATGGCCCATAGGTGTCGACGGTCGGTCATGGTCGGTTGATACCCCGCCCCCAGCGTCGGCAATCTCGTGGTCGGAGGTGCGTCCGGTCGCACGTGGCGACTCGAGGTGGCGGAGATGGACCGAGATGATCGACGGGGCTACCGTCGCTCTGCCGGCACGATCATGTCGTATCCCATGTTTGTCCGGTCGGGCACCGGGTAGATGGGAAGCCGGAAGTCCATGGACCACGAAGGGATGCCAGTTGGGACAGGAGTTCGGAGTCTCCGATCAGCAGCGTGATGGCGCGAGTGTCGTGACACCGCACGGCGAGGTGGACATGGCCACCGCGCCCGCTCTAAGCGAGCATCTCGACGAGGTGATCGATCGCAACAGGGGCCACGTGGTGGTTGACCTGACTCCCGTGACGTTCATCGATTCAACCGGACTCGGCGTGTTGATCAGTGCGAAGCATCGATGCGACGAAGCGGGTCGTGAGCTCCGGGTCGTCATCTCCCAGCCCAACATCCGCAAGGTGTTCGAGATCACGGGACTGACGGACCACTTCACGCTGTACGACGCCCTCGATCCGGCGCTGAGGGCCTGATCAGCGATGAGTGTGAGCGAGCCGTCTGGACGGGACATGGTCGGGTCCGGCGTCCGACCGACCGTGCACCCGGCGGTCGAGATCGCGTTGTCGGTGAAGGAGGACCTCCTCGTGCTCGCTCGGCTCACCGTGTCGACGGTGGCTTCCCGGGTGGGCTTCGACGTCGAGGAGATCGACGACCTACGGCTGGCGGTCGACGAACTGTGCCTTCTCGTACTCCGAGGACGACGGACCGGCAGGCTGCTCCTGACCTTCGCCTCCGACCCCGGTCGTATCGATGTGTGGTGCAGCTACGACGGAGCGGATGAACCGGACCTGCAGACGAACGCTGCCGCGGGACTCGCCGAGCTGTCCGGCCGCATTCTCGACGCTCTGGTGGACGAGCACGGACCCTCGACCCGCGACGGACTGCCCGGCGCCCACCTGTGCAAGCGCCGCGTGGGCTCAGATGGATGACGTCGAGAACGCAGGACGGTGATGCCACCTTCGCCGAGTTCGCTCAAACCCGTGACCCGGCACTGCGTCGGATCCTGGTCGAGCAACACCTGGGACTGGCCCATCTTCTGGCCCGGCGGTTCGGCAACAGGGGTGAGCCACTCGACGACCTCGTACAGGTGGCGTCGGTAGCCCTGATCCATGCGGTCGACCGCTTCGATCCATCCCGCGGCTTCGAGTTCAGCACCTTCGCGACCCGCACCGTGCTGGGAGAACTGAAGCGCCACTTCCGCGACAAGGGCTGGGCGGTACGTGCCCCACGGCGAATCCAGGAGTTGTACCTCGAGCTCAGTGGGGCCACGGACGAACTGACGCAGGAACTCGGGCATCCCCCGACGGTCCTTGAGCTGGCTGCCCGAACGGGTGCCACGGAGGAAGCGGTGCTCGAAGCGCTGGAGGCCGGCCAGGGATATCGGGCGAACTCGATCGATGCGCCGGATCACCAGGAGGGGAATCTGGCGTCCCGACTGGGTGACACCGAGCCCGGGTACGAGGGCACCGAGAATCACCAGGTCCTGGTCGAGGCGATGGAATCGCTGCCGGAGCGTGACCGACTCATCATCCGGCTGCGGTTCGTGGACGGGATGACCCAGTCCGAAATCGCGGCTGAAGTCGGAGTCAGCCAGATGCACGTGTCGCGGCTCCTCACCGCCAGTCTCGCCAAGCTCCGGGAGTCATTCACCATCGATACCTAGGGCGTCTGGGCCGGGCCTGGGGTCAGGTCCACGGATCCCGGCCCGCCCAGTACCAGACGGCGACACGACAGTGCGGGGATGCTGCGCATCCCCGCACTGTCGCTCTCCCGACCGGTCGATTCGCCCGGTCGGATCTGTTCATTTCTGGTGAACCCGCTGGACGGACTCCTTGGCGTCCGCCTCGGCCCGGGCCTTCTCGGCGGCTGCCTCGTGGGAAGCGACGTCGCGCTCGGACTCCGCCTTGTCCTGCTGTGCCCGGCCCTCCTTGCGGAGGGAGTCATCGCCGGTGGCGGCTCCTGCCACCTCCTTGGCCTTGCCCTTCACCGACTCGACCACGGAGGACACGGCGGCTTTGGGACCGGATTCGTTACTCATGCAAATTCTCCTTCTCGCTAGATACGGAAGTTCACGGACGTACGACGGTGAAGCGGCCTCCGGTCGGTCCGCCGGTCAACTCACCAGCGGTAGAACCGATGGTTCCCTGCACCCTCACCTCTGCCGATGACGAAGCCGATGATCCAGAGGATGAGCAGTACCCCGGCCAGCACCCACAGCAGATGGAGGGTGAATCCCAGACCGGCTACGACGAGTACGACCAACAGGGCCACAACTACGAGCATGCGACCGCTCCTTTCGGTTCCGCCTCTTGGCTAGAGGCGTCGTGGGGAGTGTTCCCGAGCGGTGCGGAGGCAAACCTTCCGGCACCGCGACCTCAGTCGACCCGATGACCCGGTTCGAGTGCCGGCGCTGTCCGGAAGGTCATGAGGCCGACCTGGTCGCCCGCTCCACCGGTCACGGGTTCGGTCAGGAGTGCGGCATGGTCGCCCACGTCGAACCGATCGATGATGGACATCGTGAGCCAGGCGACGCAGTCGTCGAGAACCGGCACCCCTCCGGTACCGGGATGCCAATCCACGCCAACGAACTTGTCGACGGTGTCCCCCGACTGCTCACCGAAGATCGACGCCGTCCTGGTCTGTCGATCTCCCAGCAGATGCAGGGTCAGGAACCGTGCGCGACGGACGACCTCGAACGTGTGGTTGACCTTGGACAGGCAGACGAGGAAGCGCGGCGGCTCGATGCTGCACTGTGTGACGAAGCCCGCGAGGCAACCACTTCGCTCGCCGTCCCGATCGACAGTGGTGACGACCGTCAACGGGTAGTCGGTGCGGTCGGTGTAGGCGGCCGAGGGGTCGGACGTCGAGCTCGTCGTGTGGTCCGGTGTGGTGGCTCTTCTGGGCACGGGATGCTCCTACCCGGTGGCCCTTCTCTTCATGCGTGCCTTGTCCCTCGCTCCCGTCCGAGGACGTCGCACGTTCGCAGATCTCCTCCCTGCCGCCATCCGTGCGCGACTCGTGAGCCGGCTCTGTTGTTCGCGTCGTTTGCCTCGGAGCTGCGCGGGAACAGTGAGAGGGACGCCTCACGGAGGAGGACCCATGACCGCCACCGAGATCCTGACCACCATTGTCGCCGGCATCCTGGCGCTGACCCTGACGTTGGCGCCCATCACGCTGATGCTCCGTCACGAACACCGTGGCCTGCATGGAGGAGCACGGTGGTGGGTCCGCAGCCACGGTCGCCGTCCCCGGTCGCTGCTGGACTACCCCCGGATGTTCAACCAGACCACCGAGGAAGAGCAGCAGGAGCTGGTGTGACGCCGGCCCCCGTTCACCGCCCGGCCGTCGTGCTGCCCGATCGTGTCTCGACACTGTTGCTCGACCTCGACGGGACGCTCGTCGACACCACGTACCTCCACACCGTGGCCTGGTTCCTGGCATTCGACGAAGTCGGCGAAGGTCGGCCGATGTCGTTGATCCATCCGCTGATCGGGATGGGAGGCGACGAGCTCGTGGTCGAAGTCATCGGCCGACCGTCCGAGCGGGCCATCGCCGCACACGACCGGTGGTTCACCCAGTACCTTCCGGCCGTGCGGCCGCTGCCCGGCGCGCGGGACCTCGTGGCTCACGGCACTGCGGCCGGACTGCACCTCTGCATCGTCACCTCATCGGGCGACGATGCCGTAGACGCGCTGGTGGCCCCACTCGGTGGTCCTGACGCCGTCGACGACGTCGTCCATTCCGGAATGGCCGACCGGACCAAACCGCATCCCGATCTCTTCGAGGTGGCGCTGGACCGTGCGGGTGTCCCGCCGACCGAAGCTCTGGCCGTCGGCGATGCCGTATGGGATGTCACGTCGGCCTCCGCGGCCGGTGTGGTCTGCGTCGGGCTGGAGTCAGGTGGGACCACACGGCAGTCGCTGTTCGAGGCCGGCGCGGTCGGCGTGTACCGGGATGCCGGCGAGATGGTGCGTGCATGGAAGGGCATGCCGGAGGAGGACCAGCGCCGATCAGCGGCGACCGGCCTCGGTTTCGGCTCCCCCAGTGCGGGTAGGACCCCTCGGGGCAGGATCGGTCGTGTCGCCCGCCCGTAGGAACCAAGGAGGGTCGACGTGATGGTGAAGGGCGCATTGGACATCGTGGTGCTGATCCGCCGGGACCATGCCGAGTTGCGGTCCGTGCTGAACCGGGTGGCCGCCGGAGGAGCAGATGACCGATGGGTCACGTTCTCCCATCTGTCCGACCTGCTCATCCGTCATGAGGTGGCCGAGGAACTCGTCGTCTATCCCGAATTGCTCAAGCTCCGGGGCGGGAGTGCGGTCACCCATTCCCGCCTCGAGGACCAGGCCGTGATCGAACGGCTGCTCATCGCCCTCGACCGTCAGGAATTCGACACGCATTCCTTCGAATTGACCGCTGCCAGACTCGGCCTCGACGTGCTGGAGCACATCGGCAAGGAGGATGCCCAGGTCCTCCCTCTGCTCGAGACCAAGCTGGGCAGGCGTCGCCGCAGCGCGCTCGGGAGACGGTTCCTCGAGGTGGAGCATTCGGTGCCCTCCTCGGGAGCATCTCCTACCGCGCGTCGTCCTACCGGTGCGACCATCGTCGATCGCACCTCGGTGATCTCGACCTGGATGCGGGACTCGGCGGCTGTTTCGGATCTCGCCTGCTGAGTCGACTCGGTAGACGGGCGTCCTGTTCTGACGGACATTGCCGGACGGCCGGCCCTCGGTTGGAGGCTGCAGGCGAGTGGGTCGTTCGGGCGCTGAGCGGTGGCCTCCCCGTCCGGTGGTCCGGTGGTGGACCGGTGACCGGGCACTCGTGGAGATGCCGTCCGGTGGCGATCGCCGCGGTGTCGTTCCGGGTCGTCAGACAGTGCTCCCGGACCTGTCCGTCGATGGAGTTCTCCTATCGGAATTGCCGTCCTCAATGGTAATTTGGCCCCGTGACGGTGTCGGCGCAGTACTACGTGGACCACGGTATGAAAAAGGTCGACGGGTGGCTCTCCCGCGATGCTGCCGAGTTGATCCGCGCCGTGGATGCCGCCCAGCGCGACATCGGCGCCACCGGATCCGTGGCCGAGATCGGGATCCACCACGGCAAGCTCTTCATCCTCCTCGCGCTGCTCCGGCGCCCCGGTGAGGGCGCCCTGGCCGTCGACCTCTTCGAGGATCAGGGGAGCAACATCGACGGCTCGGGCTACGGCGACCGGGATGCATTCGAGAAGGCGCTGCGACTGGTCGGGCTGTCGCCGGACGAGATCACCATCGTCGCCGATTCGTCGCTCGATCTCGAGCCGGAATTCGTCACGTCCGCCGTCGGGCCGATCCGGCTCTTCAGCATCGACGGAGGCCACACCGCCGAGATCACGCGCAGTGACCTGATCCTCGCCGAGCGGACGATCGATCCACGCGGAGTCGTGATTCTCGACGATGTCGCCAACTCGGAGTGGCCGGGGGTGGTGACGGGCATCGCCGCGTATCTCGCCGGTGGCGGCACGCTGGTCCCGTTCGTCGTGTCGCCCCAGAAGACCCTGCTCGCCCGGGAGGAGTTCGCCACCGGGTTCCGGAGGTATCTCGAAGGGCACCACTCGGCCAACTTCCTCAAGCAGGACGAATTCTTCTCCCACCCCGTCGCCGTGTTCTGTGATTCGCCCCACTGGCTCCGGGCGCAACTGGC
>Ga0302193_10003349_pt1 | contig 12936 bp, 6 predicted proteins | sample II_Bog_E3_3_FD_200228 | JGI IMG/M metagenome (GOLD analysis project Ga0302193, IMG submission 200228) | Peat permafrost microbial communities from Stordalen Mire near Abisko, Sweden - II_Bog_E3_3 | ecosystem: Environmental > Terrestrial > Soil > Wetlands > Peat | place: Sweden: Abisko, Stordalen...
ACCTGAACTGTACCGCTGTCGCATCCATCAGGCTGGTTTCAATCCGGCTTATGGTGCGGAAGCTGTGTAATCCAGCGTAGGACTTCCCGGACGGACTCTGACACCGCAAAGGGCTTTGAGGTTCTGCCGCGGCGCTGGGTGGTCGAGCGCACCATTGCCTGGCTCAACCGCTGCCGGCGCCTGGCCAAGGATTTCGAGAACCTGAACTGTACCGCTGTCGCATTCATCAGGTTGGCTTCAATCCGGCTCATGGTGCGGAAGCTGTGTAATCCAGCGTAGGACTTTCCGGACGGACTCTAAAGGTTAGTAATACAGGTTGCTGGCCGCCACCGTGGTGGCGCCCGGTCATAACCGCGCCGTACCGCTGGAACCGGAATTCGTCGTACCCGGGACGGCCACGAAAAGCAGGACTGCGAAAGGCGCGCGGTGCGGCGCTGGCTGGCGGCGCATGGTGTCCAATATGCCGGCCTCAAGCCGGTGTATCTCGGCGACGATCTGTTTTCCCCTCAATCCATCTGCCAGGCCGTGCTGGATGCATCCGCGCACTTTCTGTTCGTCTGCAAGCCCGATTCACACCCGGCGATCGAGGAATTCCGAACCGGCATCAAGCTGGACGAACTGATCCGGAAGGTCCGGCGCGGCAAGAAGTGGACGACCTACCGGTCCCAGTGGCTGTGCGATGTGCCGGGCAGCGCGGCGATGCCAAGGCGATTACCGTCAACTGGCTGATGATCGAGATACTCGATGCCGACCGGAATGTGACCTATCGCAACAGCTTCATCATCGATCTCCCTGTCTGCCGCGACGGCGTCGCAGACCTTGCCGCGTGTGGCCGGGCCCGCTGGAAGGTGGAGAACGAGGGTAACAAGGGCAAAACCCCGGGCAGCGGGCTATTTCAGGCCGGCTGACCGCGGCAGCGGACGAGGCTCTGGCAGTGGCGGAATGAGGACGTGACCGGGCACGTTGAGCCGGTCGCCAAGATCATCCCAGAACGCGATGGCGTGCCTGGCGCTGGTCTTGTCAAGCCCCGCAAAGGCGTCACGGCCATCGCGTCCCGGATCGCTGCGTGTGCATGCGCTGACCTTGCGCCGGGTGACGTGGCAGCGGATATCGTTCGCGGACCCGTTGGTGTTCAGCGGTGTCTCGGGGCGGTCGAGCACCATCAGCAACGCAGCCTTGTCGGCATGCAGCCGCGCCAGCAGGCGGTCCAGGGTGACGAAGCCGGTGCGGCGGCGGACGATGCGGTCGAACCGTGCCCGCAGTGCCGGGCGGCGGCGTTTGCCGGGGTTGGCCTGGTACAGCTTGAGATCGGCATAAAAGTCCCAGGTCAGCTGGCGGACCTTCTGTTGCGCGGCGCGATGCAGGTCGGTGAAGGTGTCCAGTCTGTGCACCAGCCGTTCGACATGAACCCAGCACAATGTATGCCGGCCAACCGCGAATTGCCCGGCATCATCGCTCAGCACGACCGCGTCACGCCGGAAGTCATGCGCGTGGACGCTGCCCCGGATCGCGCCTGCGGTGGCGATCCGCACCGGATCGGGTCGCGAAGCGAACCGATGCCCCGCAAAGCGGTCAGCGGGCTCGGTTGTGGTGGTCAGTCCGGTGAAGCCGAGCCGGTCGCGGTGCGCTGACCAGGCGGTCTGATCGGCGAAGATGGTTTCCGGTTCCTCGGCCAGACGGGCGATCAGGGTGGCAGGCAGAGCGCGGCTGCGCCTGGAATCGAACGCCGCGGCGTTCAACACGAAGTTGGTGTGGCCGGCACGCAGCACGTCGCGGTTTTCGGTGAGGAAGCTCTTCTGGCCTTCGGTCAGCCGCCGCTGGATCTCGGGCTTCGCGATTGCCATGCCGACCGGCGGCAACAGGGCGGCCAGACGAGGCAGCGTGGATTGGCCCGGGTGATACGGCTTCAACACGGAGCGGCGCGGGTTGGGGCCGAAGTATCCCTTTGTCCCCGCGGGCTGCGGCGCGATGATTGTCTTGCCGTCGGGTGTCAACCAACGCTCGCGGCGGTAGCGGACCGCATGCACCGTCAGCACCAGTTCCTGAACCGTATAGGTTTCGTGGCCCTTGACGCGCGATCCTGGTGGAACGGCGACTTTCAGAATGCGGTCCTCAACGACGACGCGGGGGCCGGACCTTGCCACCCCGCCGCTTCTGCTCCAACGGCTTGGCCGGCGGTGGCAGGGTTGCCTTCTCCATGCCGCGGGGTTTGATGGCCGGGCGGGCCTTCAGGCCCTTCAGGCGGGCAATCTCGGCGCGTTGCTGCGCGACGATCTGCGTCAATGCCGCGTTCTTGGCCATGACACCAAGCGTAAAGGCTTCCGGCTCTGGCCGGCTCAGCGCAGACAGGTCGGGCGGGGTGCTCACACACAGGTTGAATCCGAGATTGGCGCCGGCGCAAATCCGGAAAATCGTGTTGGCGGTCGATCATCCGCACAGTGTGACATTTCCGGCTCACCACGGGGAGCCGCTCAACCTGTGCCAAACCACTTTGGATTGAACTAACTGCCCGAGTGGTGGCCGGTCTGCCGATCCAGAACCGATGTAGGATGTGGCAGCCGTGCCCGGGGTTTTGCCCCTGTTACGAACGAGGGTTTTAATACCCTGAAAACCAAGGGCTATCACCTGGAGCACAACTTCGGCCATGGTCAGCAGAACCTGTCCACCGTGCTGGCAACCCTGAACTTGCTGGCGTTCGCCTGCCACACGGTCTGCGACCTTGATGGCAAGGCATGGAGAGCGGCAAGACGGGCACTGGTGACCCGCCGGAGATTTTTCCACGCTATGTGGACGCTCACCGCCTACTTGGTGATAACGTCCTGGGATGACCTGCTTGCTACGCTGGCCTTCACCCGACCGCCGCCGCTCGGGCCGTGAACCGGCGGTTCAGAAAATGCCACCAGATCCACCGGGACTGGCGCGTCCGGTCATAATGAGAACTGCTGGATAGTCAGGATGAGGTGACATTTTAGGCTCGCTAAGACGAACCGCCCATACCGCAAATCGCGGTCCAGTCGGAGAAATCCCAGCCAAAATCGCCGTTGCGGCAAAATGAAAACTGCTGGCAAGCGGCAAATACACCCTGGGCTAACAGATGCACCGGCCGGGGGTTGCCCACAACTCCACAGGTCCCTCATTAGCCGAAGCAAGTGACGATCTCTTTTGGTTGTCGGGCAGACGGCACGATGATCTGCGCCGGATGACACGCGTCCATCGCGGCGTTCTGTCCCGGGCGAATGCAGCCAGGACAGAACAAGAACAGAGCGGACAGATCACGAGCTACAAAAACCGGACAGGTTGGCTAAATAGCGACAGGGACCTCCATGCCGCCCAGGCAGCGGAGGCTCATGCACAACAACGCCGCGGCGCTGTACGCGCTGCCCTGAACCGGGCGTCGGCAACAGGAAATCCGACGTTCAGGTCCGCCGTTAACCCGGCGTTTACCGAAGACGAATTAGTATTGCGGTAAGCCTGTCCCAGGCTGATCGGAGCCGCGCCCGTTGCCATTATTCTCCAAACACGTTGATCGCTTGCGCGTTCCGGCCATTCAGCGCCTCACACTCCTCTGCATGGCTGTCGCGCTCGCGATGCTCGGACTGGGCGGGGCGATCCTGCTCGATTTGCGGGCCGACGCCTGGCGGCAGGCGGAGCAGGCCTCGTACAACCTCGCCCTCGCGCTCAGTCGGGATATCAGCCGCAATATCCACATGTTCGACCTGTCCCTCCAGGGTGTGATCACGACGCTGGAGCAACCCGGCATTGACCAGCTCGTGCCCGAGATGCGGCAAATGATGTTGTTCAATCGCGCCGCGAGCACGGAATACATGGGATCAATGCTGGTCCTCGGCCTGGACGGGCGAGTCCTAGCCAGCACGCAGTCGCTGCATCCGGACCCGGTCAGCATGGCCGACCGCGAGCAGTTTCTCGTTCATCAACAAAATCCAGACGTGGGGCTGTTCATCAGCCGCCCCTATCAAAGCCGGCTGACCGGCGGCGCGTGGAGCATTGCGATCAGCCGGCGCCTCAACCGGCCCGACGGCAGTTTCGGGGGCGTCGTCACCGGCGGCTTGCGCCTGGCCTATTTTCGCGACCTGGTCGGCAAGCTCGAACTCGGGTCGCAAGGCCGCTTCACGCTGTTCCGCAGCGATGGACGCGTGATTATTCACCTGCCTGGCAACAACAACGGGGTCGACTGGGACCTCAGCGTCAACCCGTTGTTCCGCCGCTTCGCCGCAACCTCAGCCGGCAACCTGTCTGCCCGGTCGGAACTGGACGGGATCGAACGCCTGTACACGTTCCGCCACTTGGGTGGCCTGCCGCTGCTCGTGACCATTGGCGTGGCCGACGTCGACATCTATGCTGCCTGGAGGCGGAAGGCGATCGGCATCGGCTCCATCCTTGCAGTGCTGTGCGGCGCCACGATGGGCCTATGTATTCTGTTCCGCCGGGAAATCCAACGCCGCATGGCGGCAGAGGTGGCGCTGCAAGCCGCCGCGGACCAGTTGTCCGTCGCCGCGACCACCGACGGCCTGACGGGACTGGCGAACCGCCGGGCTTTCGACCAGGCACTGTCCAAAGAGTGGCTGCGGGCGATTCGCGGCCAGCAGCCGATTGCTCTGCTGATGCTGGATGCCGATTGTTTCAAGCTTTTCAACGACCGCTATGGCCACCTACAGGGCGACGATGTGCTGCGCGGCATTGCCGGTTGCATCGTTCAAAGCCTCCGGCGCCCCGCCGACACCGGCGCCCGCTTTGGCGGCGAGGAATTCGTGGCGCTGCTGCCGGAAACGGAGCAGCCAGGCGCTTATATTGTCGCCGAGAAGATACGAGATGCGGTCGCCGCGCTCAATATTCCGCACGACGGCAGCGTGCATGCGAGGGTCACGATCAGCGTTGGCGTTGCCGTTCTCAGCCCCGCGGTCGGCGATCTGGCGGAAACGCTGATCGCGCAGGCCGATGCTGCGCTGTACGCGGCCAAGCGGGCCGGCCGCAACCGTGTCTGCACCGCTTTGCACGATGAAACCAGACCGATCGTCTGGACGGCAGCCCCGCAAGTGACAGCCTGACACCGCCCCCTCGCCCTGGCAAGGACCTGCCGTTACCATGTTACCCCACATTAGAAATGTCCCCTTCCTGCGCAATAGGAATGTCCCCTCTGTGGCGTGAGCACGGAGCGGGGACAGGGAATGGGCGGGACATTATCGATGAGTGCTTCGGAGGTGGAGCGTGCGTGCGTTGGTCGGCAGGTATCGGCCGGAGAGCTGAGCCAGAGCGCGGCGGCGGAACGGCTTGGGATCGGCGTTCGGCAGATGAAGCGGCTGATGCGGCTGTGGCGTGCGTCCGGTGACGCCGGCCTGATATCCCGCAAGCGCGGCCAGCCTTCGAACCGAACCCTGCCGGCGAGCTTCCATGCCACTTTGGAAGAGCATCTCCGGGGGCAATACCAAGGATTTGGTGCAACGCTGGCAGCCGAGAAGCTGCTGGAACGCGATGGCATCGTGGTATCGGTGGAGACCGTGCGCCGGGCCCAGATCCGGTTGAAGCTGTGGCGCCCGAAGCGCCGGCGTGAGAAGCGGGCACACCGGCTACGGGAACGCCGCGCCTGGTTTGGCGAACTGATCCAGATTGACGGCAGTCCCCATGACTGGTTCGAGGGGCGTGGTCCGCGCTGTACCCTGATCGTGTTCATTGATGACGCGACCGGCCGTCTGACGGCGTTGCACTTCGTGCCGGCGGAAACGACGCGGGCCTATCTGGAGGCCTTGCGGGGGCACGTCCTGGCACATGGCCGTCCACTGGCCTTCTACTCGGATCGCCATGGCATTTTCCGGGTCAACGCCAAGGATGCCAAGAGTGGGGACGGCAAGACCGAGTTCCAGCGGGTGGCGGACCGGCTGGAGATAGAGCCGATCCACGCGCTGACGCCCCAGGCGAAGGGGCGGGTGGAACGGGCGAACCAGACCTTGCAGGATCGCCTGGTGAAAGAGATGCGATTACGGAATATCTCGTCGATGGAGGCAGCGAACCGGTTCGCGCCAACCTATATGTCGACATGGAATGATAAATTCGCTGTCAGTCCACGGAACGAAACCTCGGCGCATCGCCCCTGGACGGCGACGCCCGCGGCGCTGGAAGACGCCCTGGCACGATGGGAGGAGCGGGTTCTCACCAAAGCCCCGACGTTCAGTTCCGGGGGGACGAAATACTGCGTCAAAACCAGTGGTCCCGGCACCGCCCTTCGCCAGGCGAAGGTGACGTTGTATCACTTCGTCGGCGGCGGGATGGCCGTCCATTATAAGGACCGTATCCTGGAGGTGACGGCCTACGGCACCTATCCGGTTCCCGATCCAGCCGAGGACGAAAAGACCATCGACGCGCGGGTTGACCAAATTGTCGAAAAGGTCGGGCGGGCGACCGCTGGCGCGAAAATTTTGGAGACGGTGTAGAGGCGCCTGATGGCTGGTCGCATGCGACCAGCCATCAGGCGCCTCTACACCGTCTCCAAAATTTTCGCGCCAGCGGTCGCCCGCCCGACCTTTTCGACAATTTGGTCAACCCGCGCGTCGATGGTCTTTTCGTCCTCGGCTGGATCGGGAACCGGATAGGTGCCGTAGGCCGTCACCTCCAGGATACGGTCCTTATAATGGACGGCCATCCCGCCGCCGACGAAGTGATACAACGTCACCTTCGCCTGGCGAAGGGCGGTGCCGGGACCACTGGTTTTGACGCAGTATTTCGTCCCCCCGGAACTGAACGTCGGGGCTTTGGTGAGAACCCGCTCCTCCCATCGTGCCAGGGCGTCTTCCAGCGCCGCGGGCGTCGCCGTCCAGGGGCGATGCGCCGAGGTTTCGTTCCGTGGACTGACAGCGAATTTATCATTCCATGTCGACATATAGGTTGGCGCGAACCGGTTCGCTGCCTCCATCGACGAGATATTCCGTAATCGCATCTCTTTCACCAGGCGATCCTGCAAGGTCTGGTTCGCCCGTTCCACCCGCCCCTTCGCCTGGGGCGTCAGCGCGTGGATCGGCTCTATCTCCAGCCGGTCCGCCACCCGCTGGAACTCGGTCTTGCCGTCCCCACTCTTGGCATCCTTGGCGTTGACCCGGAAAATGCCATGGCGATCCGAGTAGAAGGCCAGTGGACGGCCATGTGCCAGGACGTGCCCCCGCAAGGCCTCCAGATAGGCCCGCGTCGTTTCCGCCGGCACGAAGTGCAACGCCGTCAGACGGCCGGTCGCGTCATCAATGAACACGATCAGGGTACAGCGCGGACCACGCCCCTCGAACCAGTCATGGGGACTGCCGTCAATCTGGATCAGTTCGCCAAACCAGGCGCGGCGTTCCCGTAGCCGGTGTGCCCGCTTCTCACGCCGGCGCTTCGGGCGCCACAGCTTCAACCGGATCTGGGCCCGGCGCACGGTCTCCACCGATACCACGATGCCATCGCGTTCCAGCAGCTTCTCGGCTGCCAGCGTTGCACCAAATCCTTGGTATTGCCCCCGGAGATGCTCTTCCAAAGTGGCATGGAAGCTCGCCGGCAGGGTTCGGTTCGAAGGCTGGCCGCGCTTGCGGGATATCAGGCCGGCGTCACCGGACGCACGCCACAGCCGCATCAGCCGCTTCATCTGCCGAACGCCGATCCCAAGCCGTTCCGCCGCCGCGCTCTGGCTCAGCTCTCCGGCCGATACCTGCCGACCAACGCACGCACGCTCCACCTCCGAAGCACTCATCGATAATGTCCCGCCCATTCCCTGTCCCCGCTCCGTGCTCACGCCACAGAGGGGACATTCCTATTGCGCAGGAAGGGGACATTTCTAATGTGGGGTAACATGGTAACGGCAGGTCCTTGCCAGGGCGAGGGGGCGGTGTCAGGCTGTCACTTGCGGGGCTGCCGTCCAGACGATCGGTCTGGTTTCATCGTGCAAAGCGGTGCAGACACGGTTGCGGCCGGCCCGCTTGGCCGCGTACAGCGCAGCATCGGCCTGCGCGATCAGCGTTTCCGCCAGATCGCCGACCGCGGGGCTGAGAACGGCAACGCCAACGCTGATCGTGACCCTCGCATGCACGCTGCCGTCGTGCGGAATATTGAGCGCGGCGACCGCATCTCGTATCTTCTCGGCGACAATATAAGCGCCTGGCTGCTCCGTTTCCGGCAGCAGCGCCACGAATTCCTCGCCGCCAAAGCGGGCGCCGGTGTCGGCGGGGCGCCGGAGGCTTTGAACGATGCAACCGGCAATGCCGCGCAGCACATCGTCGCCCTGTAGGTGGCCATAGCGGTCGTTGAAAAGCTTGAAACAATCGGCATCCAGCATCAGCAGAGCAATCGGCTGCTGGCCGCGAATCGCCCGCAGCCACTCTTTGGACAGTGCCTGGTCGAAAGCCCGGCGGTTCGCCAGTCCCGTCAGGCCGTCGGTGGTCGCGGCGACGGACAACTGGTCCGCGGCGGCTTGCAGCGCCACCTCTGCCGCCATGCGGCGTTGGATTTCCCGGCGGAACAGAATACATAGGCCCATCGTGGCGCCGCACAGCACTGCAAGGATGGAGCCGATGCCGATCGCCTTCCGCCTCCAGGCAGCATAGATGTCGACGTCGGCCACGCCAATGGTCACGAGCAGCGGCAGGCCACCCAAGTGGCGGAACGTGTACAGGCGTTCGATCCCGTCCAGTTCCGACCGGGCAGACAGGTTGCCGGCTGAGGTTGCGGCGAAGCGGCGGAACAACGGGTTGACGCTGAGGTCCCAGTCGACCCCGTTGTTGTTGCCAGGCAGGTGAATAATCACGCGTCCATCGCTGCGGAACAGCGTGAAGCGGCCTTGCGACCCGAGTTCGAGCTTGCCGACCAGGTCGCGAAAATAGGCCAGGCGCAAGCCGCCGGTGACGACGCCCCCGAAACTGCCGTCGGGCCGGTTGAGGCGCCGGCTGATCGCAATGCTCCACGCGCCGCCGGTCAGCCGGCTTTGATAGGGGCGGCTGATGAACAGCCCCACGTCTGGATTTTGTTGATGAACGAGAAACTGCTCGCGGTCGGCCATGCTGACCGGGTCCGGATGCAGCGACTGCGTGCTGGCTAGGACTCGCCCGTCCAGGCCGAGGACCAGCATTGATCCCATGTATTCCGTGCTCGCGGCGCGATTGAACAACATCATTTGCCGCATCTCGGGCACGAGCTGGTCAATGCCGGGTTGCTCCAGCGTCGTGATCACACCCTGGAGGGACAGGTCGAACATGTGGATATTGCGGCTGATATCCCGACTGAGCGCGAGGGCGAGGTTGTACGAGGCCTGCTCCGCCTGCCGCCAGGCGTCGGCCCGCAAATCGAGCAGGATCGCCCCGCCCAGTCCGAGCATCGCGAGCGCGACAGCCATGCAGAGGAGTGTGAGGCGCTGAATGGCCGGAACGCGCAAGCGATCAACGTGTTTGGAGAATAATGGCAACGGGCGCGGCTCCGATCAGCCTGGGACAGGCTTACCGCAATACTAATTCGTCTTCGGTAAACGCCGGGTTAACGGCGGACCTGAACGTCGGATTTCCTGTTGCCGACGCCCGGTTCAGGGCAGCGCGTACAGCGCCGCGGCGTTGTTGTGCATGAGCCTCCGCTGCCTGGGCGGCATGGAGGTCCCTGTCGCTATTTAGCCAACCTGTCCGGTTTTTGTAGCTCGTGATCTGTCCGCTCTGTTCTTGTTCTGTCCTGGCTGCATTCGCCCGGGACAGAACGCCGCGATGGACGCGTGTCATCCGGCGCAGATCATCGTGCCGTCTGCCCGACAACCAAAAGAGATCGTCACTTGCTTCGGCTAATGAGGGACCTGTGGAGTTGTGGGCAACCCCCGGCCGGTGCATCTGTTAGCCCAGGGTGTATTTGCCGCTTGCCAGCAGTTTTCATTTTGCCGCAACGGCGATTTTGGCTGGGATTTCTCCGACTGGACCGCGATTTGCGGTATGGGCGGTTCGTCTTAGCGAGCCTAAAATGTCACCTCATCCTGACTATCCAGCAGTTCTCATTATGACCGGACGCGCCAGTCCCGGTGGATCTGGTGGCATTTTCTGAACCGCCGGTTCACGGCCCGAGCGGCGGCGGTCGGGTGAAGGCCAGCGTAGCAAGCAGGTCATCCCAGGACGTTATCACCAAGTAGGCGGTGAGCGTCCACATAGCGTGGAAAAATCTCCGGCGGGTCACCAGTGCCCGTCTTGCCGCTCTCCATGCCTTGCCATCAAGGTCGCAGACCGTGTGGCAGGCGAACGCCAGCAAGTTCAGGGTTGCCAGCACGGTGGACAGGTTCTGCTGACCATGGCCGAAGTTGTGCTCCAGGTGATAGCCCTTGGTTTTCAGGGTATTAAAACCCTCGTTCGTAACAGGGGCAAAACCCCGGGCACGGCTGCCACATCCTACATCGGTTCTGGATCGGCAGACCGGCCACCACTCGGGCAGTTAGTTCAATCCAAAGTGGTTTGGCACAGGTTGAGCGGCTCCCCGTGGTGAGCCGGAAATGTCACACTGTGCGGATGATCGACCGCCAACACGATTTTCCGGATTTGCGCCGGCGCCAATCTCGGATTCAACCTGTGTGTGAGCACCCCGCCCGACCTGTCTGCGCTGAGCCGGCCAGAGCCGGAAGCCTTTACGCTTGGTGTCATGGCCAAGAACGCGGCATTGACGCAGATCGTCGCGCAGCAACGCGCCGAGATTGCCCGCCTGAAGGGCCTGAAGGCCCGCCCGGCCATCAAACCCCGCGGCATGGAGAAGGCAACCCTGCCACCGCCGGCCAAGCCGTTGGAGCAGAAGCGGCGGGGTGGCAAGGTCCGGCCCCCGCGTCGTCGTTGAGGACCGCATTCTGAAAGTCGCCGTTCCACCAGGATCGCGCGTCAAGGGCCACGAAACCTATACGGTTCAGGAACTGGTGCTGACGGTGCATGCGGTCCGCTACCGCCGCGAGCGTTGGTTGACACCCGACGGCAAGACAATCATCGCGCCGCAGCCCGCGGGGACAAAGGGATACTTCGGCCCCAACCCGCGCCGCTCCGTGTTGAAGCCGTATCACCCGGGCCAATCCACGCTGCCTCGTCTGGCCGCCCTGTTGCCGCCGGTCGGCATGGCAATCGCGAAGCCCGAGATCCAGCGGCGGCTGACCGAAGGCCAGAAGAGCTTCCTCACCGAAAACCGCGACGTGCTGCGTGCCGGCCACACCAACTTCGTGTTGAACGCCGCGGCGTTCGATTCCAGGCGCAGCCGCGCTCTGCCTGCCACCCTGATCGCCCGTCTGGCCGAGGAACCGGAAACCATCTTCGCCGATCAGACCGCCTGGTCAGCGCACCGCGACCGGCTCGGCTTCACCGGACTGACCACCACAACCGAGCCCGCTGACCGCTTTGCGGGGCATCGGTTCGCTTCGCGACCCGATCCGGTGCGGATCGCCACCGCAGGCGCGATCCGGGGCAGCGTCCACGCGCATGACTTCCGGCGTGACGCGGTCGTGCTGAGCGATGATGCCGGGCAATTCGCGGTTGGCCGGCATACATTGTGCTGGGTTCATGTCGAACGGCTGGTGCACAGACTGGACACCTTCACCGACCTGCATCGCGCCGCGCAACAGAAGGTCCGCCAGCTGACCTGGGACTTTTATGCCGATCTCAAGCTGTACCAGGCCAACCCCGGCAAACGCCGCCGCCCGGCACTGCGGGCACGGTTCGACCGCATCGTCCGCCGCCGCACCGGCTTCGTCACCCTGGACCGCCTGCTGGCGCGGCTGCATGCCGACAAGGCTGCGTTGCTGATGGTGCTCGACCGCCCCGAGACACCGCTGAACACCAACGGGTCCGCGAACGATATCCGCTGCCACGTCACCCGGCGCAAGGTCAGCGCATGCACACGCAGCGATCCGGGACGCGATGGCCGTGACGCCTTTGCGGGGCTTGACAAGACCAGCGCCAGGCACGCCATCGCGTTCTGGGATGATCTTGGCGACCGGCTCAACGTGCCCGGTCACGTCCTCATTCCGCCACTGCCAGAGCCTCGTCCGCTGCCGCGGTCAGCCGGCCTGAAATAGCCCGCTGCCCGGGGTTTTGCCCTTGTTACCCTCGTTCTCCACCTTCCAGCGGGCCCGGCCACACGCGGCAAGGTCTGCGACGCCGTCGCGGCAGACAGGGAGATCGATGATGAAGCTGTTGCGATAGGTCACATTCCGGTCGGCATCGAGTATCTCGATCATCAGCCAGTTGACGGTAATCGCCTTGGCATCGCCGCGCTGCCCGGCACATCGCACAGCCACTGGGACCGGTAGGTCGTCCACTTCTTGCCGCGCCGGACCTTCCGGATCAGTTCGTCCAGCTTGATGCCGGTTCGGAATTCCTCGATCGCCGGGTGTGAATCGGGCTTGCAGACGAACAGAAAGTGCGCGGATGCATCCAGCACGGCCTGGCAGATGGATTGAGGGGAAAACAGATCGTCGCCGAGATACACCGGCTTGAGGCCGGCATATTGGACACCATGCGCCGCCAGCCAGCGCCGCACCGCGCGCCTTTCGCAGTCCTGCTTTTCGTGGCCGTCCCGGGTACGACGAATTCCGGTTCCAGCGGTACGGCGCGGTTATGACCGGGCGCCACCACGGTGGCGGCCAGCAACCTGTATTACTAACCTTTAGAGTCCGTCCGGAAAGTCCTACGCTGGATTACACAGCTTCCGCACCATGAGCCGGATTGAAGCCAACCTGATGAATGCGACAGCGGTACAGTTCAGGTTCTCGAAATCCTTGGCCAGGCGCCGGCAGCGGTTGAGCCAGGCAATGGTGCGCTCGACCACCCAGCGCCGCGGCAGAACCTCAAAGCCCTTTGCGGTGTCAGAGTCCGTCCGGGAAGTCCTACGCTGGATTACACAGCTTCCGCACCATAAGCCGGATTGAAACCAGCCTGATGGATGCGACAGCGGTACAGTTCAGGT
>Ga0302193_10003366_pt1 | contig 12915 bp, 3 predicted proteins | sample II_Bog_E3_3_FD_200228 | JGI IMG/M metagenome (GOLD analysis project Ga0302193, IMG submission 200228) | Peat permafrost microbial communities from Stordalen Mire near Abisko, Sweden - II_Bog_E3_3 | ecosystem: Environmental > Terrestrial > Soil > Wetlands > Peat | place: Sweden: Abisko, Stordalen...
AGCGACAGGGCGCCCGCCAGGGGGCGGCGGATGTTTCCACCGTTCTTCATGAGGGGAAGACTACATCCCACCCGGTAGTGGGGGAAGGTTTTTCCAAAGGGCTTAATCCTGTTGAGCAAACTTGGGCAAGTCTGGCTTCAAACGGCCTAGTTTCAATGGGCCAAGTTGAGAAAGACGGTGGAATGCGCTATTGTTGAAAAGGTGAAAAGTTCATCGCTCCCCTGGGTTCAGCCGGGGCCCTGACCTTATCGGGGAGGCACCTCATGACCAACATCCTCAGTGTTATTTCCGCCATGGCCGAGGCGGCTTCGTCCTCCGATATGGGGACGCTGTTGCGGCCGGCGAAACCTGTCATCACCTTGTCGCGAGACTATGGTGCCGGCGGCGACGTCATTGCCACCCGTTTGTGTCAGCGCCTTGAGCTTCCTTTGTATGACGAAGAGCTGCTGAAGGCCGTCGCCACCCGCCTGAACGAAGAACCGGCGGTGATCCGTCAGTTGGACGAAGGCATCGGGCGCGCCAAGGATATGTGGCTCTATCGCCTGTTCTCCGGCAAGGAGGTCAGCCAAGACGCCTATCGCGACACTTTGGTGAAATTGGTGATGAGCATTGGCCGCATGGGCGGCGTCGTCGTTGGTCGTGGCGCCCATGTCATCTTGTCCGACGCTTGCGCTTTGCGGGTCCGCGTCACCGGCAGCCCCGAGGTTTGCGCCCGCCGCATGGCCGGGAAAGGCCACGGTAGTTTTGAGGCGGAGCAGGCCAAAGTCCATGAAATCAACCATCGTCGCGGCAAGTTTGTCTGGGAAATGTTTGGTTCTAGACTCTCCGACGCAAATCAGTTCGATATCACTCTGAATACGGACCGCATGGAAGACTTCGAAGATGCGGTCGACATGTTGGTGGTGATGGCCAATGCCGTCCATAGCGGACGGGTTCTTGCCCTCGCCGAGGACAAGGCCGCCTGAAAGATTGCCAAATCGCGATCTTTCGCTTCCCCCGGTTGTCTTCTGGCCGCCGGGGGATGTTTTTTGTAAAAATTCGCCAAGTGGAAAAATTTTTCGCCAGGATTCCCCTGGTGGTACGTGTGATGTTCGTCACTGACGGCTCTGGCTGTCTGGGTAAACCTGCTCACTGGGACAGACCCGGTAAAGGGGCTGAAGTGGCGGAAACACTCGGTTTTTACGGATTTTAGAGACGGGGCAAAGCAGAAGTTTTGTGAAGAAGGACTTACATGCAAAAGATTGTCTGCAAATTTGCATAAAATTGTTCGTTAAATGATTTTTAAGTCTATGGCGCACAATGTTTTTATGGCGACAGTTGTGCGCAGTTTGCGGTAACCTCCGGCGGGATGTGGTCTTGGCCGGGCTGGGTTTGGGACCACGATCAAAAATGGGCATCGATCTTTGACAATAACGACTGCCGATCTTAGCGGGTTCACGTCGACCCAGGTGAAAAGCATCTCCGTAGCCGATATGGGTACGTTGAATGCCGGACAGCTGGGGTCGCTGACCACTGCGGAGATGGCCTGGCTGGCGGCAACGCAGCTGGCCGCATTGTCGTCTGCCCAAATTTCCTATTTGACCACGGTCGATGTGGCCGCCTTGGCTTCAAGCCAGGTCTCCGCCATCGGCTCTACCGCCGTGGGCGGTTTCAGCGTTTACGACATTCAGGCCATGTCCCCGGCCCAGGTGGCGGCCTTTACCACCACCCAGGTCACCCATCTGACCGACGCCGAGATGGGGGTGCTGACCACCTCGCAGATTGCCGCGACCAATACCCTTCAGCTGCAGGCTTTGAGTTCGACCCAGGTTTCCGACCTGTCGTCCAGCGACATCAAGACTCTGAGCGCCGCCCAATTCGGGGCGTTGAGCAGCAATGGCATTACCGGCCTGACCTCTGATGATTATTCCGTACTGACCAGCGCGGAACTGGCTGGTCTGACGTCGGCACAGGTTGCCGGCTTGTCGACCAATTTTCTTGGTGTTCTGGTCTCTTCCCAGATTACCAACGTCAGCGTTACGACCCTTAAGGCGCTAAGCTCGGCCCAGATCGCCGCATTGAGTTCCTCTTTGGTCGCGTCCTTGAGTGCGGCTCAGTTTGGTGCCTTGAGCACCGCTGCCATACAAGGCTTGAGCGATCCCGATATATTGGTGCTGACCAGCACAGAGATCGCGGCGATGAACTCCAGCCAGGTCGGCATTCTGTCTTCCGACCAACTGAGCCTGCTGACCTCCACCCAGCTGAGCGGTTTGCCTGCGGCCAGTTTGAAGTCGCTGACCTCGGCTCAGGCGTCGGCTCTGACTTCGTCGGTTATCGCCGGCCTGAGCGGTGCCCAGTTCTCCGCTCTGACCTCCACGGCCATGGGCGGCCTGTCCCAGAATGACATTCCGGTGCTCTCCAGCACCCAGATGACGTCGCTCTCGACCGTCCAGTTCTCGAACCTCAGCCTGAACCAAATTTCGTGGCTGGATACCACCCAGATCGCTGGCGTTTCCGCCTTTGATCTGAGGGCGCTGGTCTCGGCCCAGGTGTCTTATCTCAGCACGACGGCCATCTCCGGGATGACGGCGGCGCAGTTCTCCGGCATGACCACCACGGGCCTTCAGGGACTGACCTCCGCCGATATGTCGGTGCTGACCAGCACCCAGGTGGCGGCTCTGTCCCCGGCCCAGTTCTCGGTGCTGTCGGTGGGTCAGCTGGGGGTGTTGAATTCGACCCAGACAGCCGGCCTTACTGCGGCGGATCTGCGAAGCCTGACCTCTGCCCAGGTGGGAACCCTCGACGCCTCGATCATCTTCAACCTGACGACGGTGCAGATCGGCGGGTTGACGACCACCGGCATGGGCGGTCTGTCGTCCAACGACCTTTCGATGCTCTCCAGCACGCAGATTGCGGCTCTGAGCTCGATCCAGTTCCAGGCCCTGTCAGACATTCAGCTGCCGGTGCTGAACTCGACCCAGACGGCGGGGCTGACAGCGGCCCAGCTCAAGAGCCTGCTGACCAATCAGATCACAGACCTGGATAGTTCGGTCATCACCGGACTGACTACGACCCAATTCTCCGCCCTGAGTATCTCTGGCGTCGCCGGTTTGACCACCACGGACATTACCGTGCTGTCCAGCAGCCAGGTGTCGTCCATGGGCACGGTGCAGTTCGCCGCCTTGAACGACGGCCAGCTGGCGATGCTGAATTCGACCCAGACGGCGGGTTTGAGCAGCCAGCAACTGCGGACCTTGCTGTCGGATCAGGTGGCGACCCTCGACGCCTCGATCATCTTCGCTCTGACGACGACTCAGTTCGCCGGCCTGTCGACCACCGGTTTGCAGGGGTTGACCCTCACCGACATCGACATGCTCAGCAGCATCCAGTTCGGAGCCCTGGCCTCGACCCAGGTCGCGGTGCTGACCAGCCAGCAGCTGGGAGAGATTAATAGCGATCAGATCGGCGGCCTGACCACTCAGGAGATGGCGGCTCTCAGCTCCTTCCAGGTGTCTTGGCTGACGACGACCGACATTTCGGTCCTGAGCTCGACCCAGTTCGCCGCCCTCAGCTCCTATGGCATGGGCGGCCTTAATACCGCTGATGTCCAGGCTTTGAACGTCACCCAGATGTCGGGGATGACCTCGGCCCAGGTGGCGGGGCTGACCACCGGCGAAGTTTCGCTGCTGAACACCACCCAGCTGACCGCCATGACCACCACGGCGATGTCGGCCATCAATGACGTCCAGGGCGCGCAGCTGACCTCGACCGACGTCATGGCTCTGACGTCTAGCCAACTTGGCGTCCTTTCGACCCTGGCCTTCTCGGCCCTGAGCACCACGGCCGTGGCCTCGCTGACGACGACCCAGTTCGTGGCTTTGTCGGCCTCGCAGATCAAGGCGCTGTCGGTCGCCGATGTGGCGGCCCTGACCTCCAGCGTCGTCGGCCTGCTGACCTCGACCCAGATCGTCGCCATAACGGTCAACCAGCTGTCGGCCATCTCCACCGCCGGCTTCTCGCAATGGACGACGACGCAGCTGTCGGCCATGAGCACCCAGCAATTTGCGGCGCTGACCCAGGCCGAAGCCGCGGCGATGACGACGACCCAGTTCGTGTCGATGAAGCCGACCCAGTTGGCGGCGATGTCGGCGAATGCTTTCGGCGCCCTGACCTCGTCGGACATCGCCTCGATGGCCACGACGCAGTTGCAGGCCATGTCGGCGGGGCAGCTGGCGCTTCTGACTTCGACCGACATTTCGCTGCTGTCGAGCCAGAACATCAAGGTCCTGACCACCACCCAGTTGACGGGGCTGGTGCCGCAGCAGCTGTTGGGTCTGACCTCGACCGACTTCGTCTATCTCTCGACCACCCAGATTTCGTCCCTGACGGCGGTCCAGCTGTCGCAGATGTCGACCTCGGCCATTGGCATGTTGAGCCAGGCGCAGTTGGCTTCTCTGACGACCACCCAGCTGAGCAACCTGAACAGCCAGCAGATCGCCGCCATCGGCTCGACCGTCTTCGCGGCTTTGACCACCACCCAGTTGGTGGCACTGTCCTCGGCCCAGCTGTCGGCCCTGACCTCGTCCGACATCGCGGCGATGTCCAACACCCAGTTGACCAGCCTGACCTCGGCCCAGGTGTCGGCACTGCCGGTGACGGCGATTTCCTCTTTGTCGGCTTATCAGATCGGTTACCTCAGCACCACGCAGGTCAAGGCTTTGACCTCGGTGCAGATGAGCGGCCTGTCCGCGGCCCAGATGGCCGGTCTGACCATCACCCAGATCGGGGTGATGAGCACCACGCAGTTCGACGGACTGACCGCTACCGCGGTTCAGTCTTTGGCCGGTTATCAGGTGGCGGTGCTGTCCACCACCATGATCCATAGCCTGGGCTCGAACGCCTTGTCCGGCCTGAGCGCCGCCGAGATTGCGGGGCTGACCTCGCAGCAGCTGATGGCTCTGACCGGCACTCAGATCGGCTATCTGTCGACCACGGCGGCCGGCCAGCTGTTTGGCAACGATTTGCAGTATTTGACCTCGACCCAGGTGGCGGCTTTGCCGGCCGGGGCGATGGTCTCGATGACTTCGCAAGAATTGGCCAGCTTGTCGACGACCCAGACCATGGCTCTGGGCACCCAGGCCATGGCGTCTTTGTCCACGACTCAGATCACCGGCCTGCTGAACGCCCAGATCGCCATCCTCAGTTCGAGCCAGTTGGGAGCCTTGACCTCGACGGCTTTCCAGGCTTTGAGCTCGACCCAGATTTCCAGCCTGTCGGCGACCCAGTTCAAGGGGCTGTCCACCGCCGAAATCTCGTCGCTGACCACCACCGAGATCGACGGCCTGACCTCGTCGCAGATGGCGGCCATGACCTCGACCCAGTTGAGTGCTTGGAACGTCACGCAGCTGGCCGAACTGTCCACCACCGCCATCACCGGCATGTCGACGAACCAGATTACCGGCCTGTCCGTTACCGATGTGGCGGTTCTGTCCTCGACCCAGTTGGGGGCTCTGTCCACCACTCTGATCAAGGTCCTGACTTCGGCGCAGATCAGCGCTCTGACCACCACCGAGATCGACGGCCTGACCAGCACCCAGTTTGCGGCCCTGTCCACCGGCCAGTTCGCCGCCCTGAGCGGCACGGCCCTGGCGGAGCTGTCTTCGACCCAGATCGGCGGCCTGAGCAGTAGCATCGTCAAGGTGCTGACCACCCTGCAGATCCAGGCCCTGACCACGACCCAGATCGACGGTCTGACCACGGTCCAGATGGGGATACTGTCGACGACCCAGCTGAACGCCCTGATCATGACCCAGGTGGAGGAACTGTCCTCGACCCAGGTGGGAGCCTTGGGCACCTCGCAGATATCCAAGCTGGCGCTGCCGGTGGTCCAGTCGCTGACCTCGACCCAGGTCGGGGAGTTGACCGTCACCCAGGTGGGGGCACTGAGCACCACCAATATGATTGGCTTCAGCACCAGCGACATCGACGCCATGTCGACCACGCAGCTGAACGCTTTGTCTACCAAGCAGTTCAATGCTTTGGGCTCGTTCAATATCGCCGAGCTGTCTTCGACCCAGTTGAATGGCCTGTCCTCAACACAGTTCTCGCAGATTTCCTCGACGCTGATCGCGGCGCTGACCCCGACCCAAATCACCGGGTTGACCACGGCCCAGGTGGGATTGCTGACGGGAACCGAGCTGTCGGGCATGAATCCGACGCAGATCGCCACCTTCTCCAGCACCCAGATCGCCGGGCTGACCTCGACCCAGCTGAAGGCCATGACCTCGGTGGTGCTGTCCTATCTGACCACCACGGAAATCGACGGCCTGACCAGCACCCAGGTGTCCTATCTGACCACCACCCAGCTGAACGGCCTGGGGTCAACGGATATGGCCGAGCTGTCCTATACCCAGATTCGTGGGTTGAGCAGCTCGCAGATTGCCGGCCTCTCGACGGGGACGCTTTCTAATATTACGACGACCCAGATCGATGGGCTGACCAGCACTCAGGTCCGCGCCCTGTCTACCGGTCAGCTGAACAGCCTCAGCAGCACGCAGCTGACCGAACTGTCCAGCACCCAGATCGCCTATCTGACCAGCACCCAAGTCCGTGGGCTGTCGGCCGGCCAGTTCCAGTTGTTGACGACGACCCAGATCGACGGCTTGACCACCGCTCTTCTGCCGTCGGTCGCGGTGACCGAGATGGCGTCCCTGACGGTGACCCAGCTGGCCGAGTTCTCGACTACCCAGCTTATCCAATTGGGGACCTCGCAGATTGGGGCCTTGAGCACCACCGATGTTTCCTCGCTGTCCTCGACCCAGATCGGGGCGCTGACAACGACCCAGGTCCGTAGCCTGACTACCGGTCAGATCGCTGCTTTGACCACCACCGAAATGGACGGGCTGACCAGCACCCAGTTCGGAGCCCTGAGCTCGAACCAGTTTGCCGCCATCAGCAGCACGGCGGTCGGCGAGCTGACCTCGACCCAGATCAGCGGCTTGTCCTCGACCTTGATCCGGGTCCTGAGCGTCGGCCAGTTCTCGGCTCTGACCACCACCCAGTTGGATGGCTTGACCTCGAGCCAAATCAGCTGGATGACCACCACGCAGCTCAACGGCATCTTGATGCCGACCCAGATCGACGAGCTGTCCACCACCCAGATCGGCGGCCTGAGCAGCGCTCAGATGAGCGGATTGAGCAGCAGCTTCGTCCAAAGTCTGTCCACCACCGATGTGGCGGGCCTGACGCCGACCCAGCTGGTGGCCCTGACCACCCGGGCTTTGGCCGGCCTGACCACCAGCGACATCGACGCCCTGTCGACCACTCAGGTCAATGCGCTTTCGACCAAGCAGTTCAACGCCCTTGGCGTGACCGATATCATGGAGCTGTCCTCGACCCAGTTGAACGCTTTGTCGACGACGTTGTTCTCGCAGATTTCCTCGACGCTGATCACCTCGCTGACGACGACCCAGATTGACGGCCTGACCTCGACCCAGATGCGTCAGCTCACGACGGTGGAACTGTCCAGCCTGACCCAGACGCAGTTCGCGGAATTCGCCACCACCCAGCTTCAGTCCCTGACCACCACCCAGGTCCGCGGCATCAGCACTCAGACCCTGAACTATCTGACGATCACCCAGGTTGACGGCCTGACCACCACCCAGGTGCAATCGCTGACCAGTTCGCAGCTGAACAGCCTGAATGTGACCGATCTGGACGAGCTGTCCACCACCCAGATGTTGGCCCTTACGACCACTCTGGTGACGGCACTTTCCAGCAGCACCCTGAACAATCTGAGTTCGACGGAGCTGACGGGGCTGAACACCCTGCAAGTCCGGTCTCTGTCCACGGCGCAGCTGAACAATCTGAGTTCGACTCAGTTCGGCACCTTGACCAGCACTCAGATTCAGATGATGACCACGACGCAGCTGAAGGCTCTGTCGACCAATCAGTTCCCCAATCTGACGACGACCCAGATAGACGGCCTCAGCAGCCTGCAGATTCTGGCTCTGACCACTCAGCAGCTCAGCGTCCTGACGACGACCCAACTGGCGGAATTCTCCACCACCCAGCTGTCCCAGCTGACCTCGAGCCAGCTGTCGGGCCTGAGCATGACCGACATCTCGTCCCTCAGCTCCACTCAGCTGGGGGCTCTGTCGACGACGCTGATGATGGGCCTGACCAGCACTCAGATCGGCGCTCTGACCACCTCCGAGATCGACGGCCTGACCACCACCCAGCTGCGGTCGCTGTCCACCAAACAGTTCGCCGGGATGAACGCCACCGACATCCTGGAGCTGAGCTCGACCCAGATGTCCGGATTGGCCACCACTCTGGTTCAGGCGCTGACCTCGGTCCAGGTGGCGGCTTTGGACACCACCCAGATCAGCGGCCTGAGCTCGGCCCAGGTTTCGGTGTTGAGCAGCAGCCAGCTGTTCAATCTGACCAGCACGGCCTTGACGGAACTGTCCACCACCCAGATCCAGGCTCTGACCTCCTCGGCCATCTCGGGCCTGACCACCGGCAATTTCCAGACTCTGACGACGACCCAGATTTCCGGTCTCACCACCCTGCAGGTGAAGGCGCTGACCTCGGCCCAGATGGGGGTTCTGACCACCAGCGACATCGACGCCCTGACCTCCACCCAGGTGGGCGTGCTGATCTCGACCCAGGTCCAGGCCCTGAACGTGACCTCGTTCGACGAATTATCCTCGACGCAGATCGGCCAGCTGAACACCAGCACCATCCACAGTCTGACCACCACTTTGTTCAACACCTTGCTGACCACCCAGGTGGATGGCTTGACCAGCACCCAGGTGGCGGCTCTGACCACTCAGCAGCTGAATTCGCTGAGTGCTCTGAACAGCACGGACTTGCTGGAACTGGCCACCACGCAGCTTCAAGGGCTGGGGGTCACGCAGATTAAGGGGCTTTCGACCCTTCTGGTGTCGCAACTGTCTTTGACCCAGATCGACGGTCTTACCAGCACCCAAGTCTCGGGTCTGATCACCTCGCAATTGGCGGCTTTGAGCCTGACCTCGTTCGAAGAGCTGTCGACCACCCAGGTCGGCGCCCTGACCGTAGCCCTGACCTCCACCGAGGTCAGCTATCTGACGACGACCCAGATTTCCGGCCTCAATACCGTCCAGATCAAGGCCCTGACCAGCCAGCAGCTGTTGGGGCTGAATGCCTCGGCCGTGGCGGCTTTGTCTCCGACCCAGATCGGAGTGATGTCGACGACTCAGGTCCAGGCCTTCAGCTCGACCCAGATCGGCGATCTGACCACGACCCAGGTGTCCGGCCTGACCATGACCCAGTTCGGGGCTCTGACCTCGATCCAACTGGCCGGTTTGACCACCACCGACATTCAGGCTTTGACCACGACCCAGTTCAAGGGCCTGACCTCGAGCCAGATTACCGGTCTGACCAGCGACGACATCAACGCCTTTACCTCCACTCAGATCGCCAGCCTGTCGACCACTCAGGTCAAGGGATTGACGACTTGGCAGCTGTCGTCGCTTTGGACCACTCTGATCGATGCCTTGACCAGCACGACGGTCGGGGCGCTGACCACCACCCAGATCAACAATCTGACCTCGACCGGCATCGAAGAGCTGTCGACCACTCAGCTGGGTGGTCTGACCACCACCCAGGCTGTCGGTATCTCCACCCTCGAGATCGCCAATCTGTTCACCACCCAGGTGAATGGTCTTGGCACCCGCATCATCGCGGCTTTGACGGTGTCGCAGATCCTGGCCCTGGACAGCACCGGCATCGGCGCTCTGTCCTCCACCCAGTTCCAGGCCCTGACCACCACCCAGGTTCGGGCCATGACCACCTCCGAGATCTCGGTGCTGACCAGCAGCGATATCACCTTCCTCAGCTCGGCCCAGGCCGCGGCCCTGACCACGACCCAGGTCAATATCCTGTCGACCACCGACATGGACTTCCTGGGGACCACGGCGGCCTTGGCACTGAGCTCGGCGCAGTTGAACGCTCTGTCGGTCACCTCCATGGCCGAGATGTCGACCACGGTTCTGTCGGCCCTGTCCACGACAAACACCGCGGCTCTGGCCGCCAGCTTGATGGGCGCCCTGGTCACCACACAGATTGCCGCTTTGACCACCAAGCAGGTGGCTGCCTTGACCAGCCAGCAGTTGCTGGCCCTGGACAGCACCGGCATCGGCACTCTGTCCACCACCCAGTTCTCAGCCCTGAGCAGCAGCCAGTTGCACGGCCTGACCACCTCGGAAATCCAGTCTCTGACCAATGGTGACATTGCCGCTCTAAGCTCGAGCCAGGCATCGGGTCTGACCGTCACCCAGATGAACACCCTGTCGACCACTGATATGGATTATCTGACGACGACGGCGGCCGCCGGTCTGACCTCACTGCAGTTGAGCGCCCTAACGGTCACTTCGATGGCCGAGATGTCCACCACCGTGCTGGCGTCTTTGAGCACCACGGTGGTTTCGGGCTTGGCCACCAGCGAGATGGCGGCCCTGGTCACCACCCAGATTGCGGCCTTGACCACCAAGCAGGTCGCCTCTCTGACCAGCCTGCAGTTGGTGGCCTTGGATACCACCGGCATCGGCACGTTCTCGACCACTCAGTTCCAGGCTTTGACCACTCTGCAGGTGCGCAGTCTCTCGGCCACCGAGATTCCCTGGTTGACCAGCAGCGACATCGCGGGGCTTAGCTCTTCGGTGGCTGCGGCTCTGACCACCACCCAGATGGCAGCTTTGGTCAGCACTGAGATTGATTATCTGGGCACCACGGCCATTGGCGGTTTGACTTCGTTGCAGCTGAACGCCATGGCCTCCACCAGCATGGCCGAGCTGTCCACCACCGATCTGGTGGCGATCTCGACCGGTGTCTTGTTGGGCATCTCGACGACCCAGATGCAGTCGCTGACCTCGACGCAGATTTCCGCTCTGAGCACGACCCAGGTTCGGGCTCTGACCAGCCAGCAGATTCTTGCTCTCGACACCACTGGCGTCGATGCCTTGACGACGACGCAGATCTCGGTGCTGACCTCCTCGCAGATCATCGGCTTCAGCGTCAGTCAGATATCCGAGCTGTCCACCACCGACCTGACCGCCTTCGGTACGGCGCAGTTGGTGGCTTTGACCACCACGCAAATCCAGTATCTGACCACCAGCGACATCGACGCCCTGACCACCACGGCCATCAGCGCTCTGACCTCGCAGCAGTTCAACGCCTTGACGCAGACCGACATGGCGGAACTATCCACCACTCAGATTCAGGTCTTGACCACGACGGCCATCGGCAATCTGTGGACCTCTCAGTTCGTCGGTTTGACCACGACGCAGCTGTCGGCTTTGACCATCACTCAGGTGAAGGCTCTGTCGACCTCGCAGATCATGGCTCTGACCACCACGGCCCTGACGGCCATGACCACCACCCAGGTAGGCGTGCTGACCAGCAGCCAGATCAAGGCCCTGACCACCGGCCAGATTTCGGCCCTGTCGTCCACGGATGTCGGCGCTCTGACCACTACGCAGATTCTGGCCCTGACCACCACGCAGATCCAGAATCTGACCACCAGCGATATCGATGCCTTGAGCACCACCCTGGTGTCGGCCCTGAGTTCGTCGCAGGTCAATGCCCTGTCGGTCACCGAGTTGCAGGAATTCTCGACGACCCAGCTTGATAGCCTGGTGACCAGCACCATCAATAATCTGTGGGCTACCCAGATCGCCAATCTGACCACCACGCAGATTGCGGCTCTGACCAACACCCAAGTTGGCGTGCTGTCCACGACCCAGTTAGCGTCTTTGAGCACCACCATGCTGTCGGTGCTGACGACCACTCAGATGCAGGTCTTGAGCACGATTCAGCTGCGGTCCTTGACCACGACTCAGATTTCGAGCCTCAGTAGTTTCGATATTGGCGCTCTGTCCTCGACCCAGCTGAACGGCTTGATGAGCACGCAGGTGTCGTCGCTGACTACCGGCGAGATCGACGGACTGACCACCACCCAGGTGGGACTGCTGTCCACCTCCTTCCTGAGTGCCTTGAACAGCACCCAGTTCCAGGAGCTAAGCTCCACTCAGATCACCAGTTTGACCTCGACGCAGTTCTCCAAGTTGAGCGCGACCTCCATCTATATGCTGACCACAACGCAGGTGGATGGACTTACTTCGAGCGACATTCTGGCCTTGACGACCAGTCAGGTCCAAAGCTTGAACAGCTTTGCCATTGCCGAACTATCGACAACGCAGATCGGTTATCTGACCTCAACAAACGTTTCTTATTTGACGGCGACAGAAATTGTTGCTTTGACCACGACGCAGGCTGTTGGACTGTCGACGAGTCAAATTACAGGTATCACGACTGTTGAGATGCCTTATTTGACGACGACCCAGCTTTCGGTCATGTCAACGACACAGTTGTCGGCACTGAATACGGCGCAGGTTCAGGCCTTTACGTCTGTTCAGCTTAATAGCTTGTCTCAGACTCAGATCGGTTACTTGGTCTGATAGGGGTATGTTTATGTAGTTTTTACTTGTGAAATGGCGCGTTTTTCTTTGATGGAAAATGGCGCCTGAGGAAAAAGAGTTCTAAGGGTTATGCGTGCTCGTGATCCGAGGTGTCAATGTTGACGCTTCTTCACTTGACGTATGCATACTCCTTATGTGGTAAGTGTACTATGGGGTGAAGTAGGAGAGGCGCTATGGGTGTGGGTAATTACTCAACGACGTTGATTTCAACGCTTGATACGACAACGATATCAAGCTTGAACACAACGGATATCCAGACGCTGAGCAGCGCGCAGCTCAACGTCCTGAATCAGACGCAGGTTCAGGCTTTGACCACGACTCAGGTCTCCGCACTGACGTCAAGCCAGGTCACCTACCTGAGCACCATCGCCCTTAACGAAATCACCTCGACGGATGTCCAGGCGCTGACCAC
>Ga0302193_10003377_pt1 | contig 12896 bp, 15 predicted proteins | sample II_Bog_E3_3_FD_200228 | JGI IMG/M metagenome (GOLD analysis project Ga0302193, IMG submission 200228) | Peat permafrost microbial communities from Stordalen Mire near Abisko, Sweden - II_Bog_E3_3 | ecosystem: Environmental > Terrestrial > Soil > Wetlands > Peat | place: Sweden: Abisko...
GGTCTGGCTGTCCCATTCCGACAACCCCAAGCGCAAGCTGGCCTGGAGCTGGGAGCTGGCTCATGTGGACGGCGGGTTGGTGGGCATCAACACCAGCCACCCCAATGCCATCGCCGCCGAAGCCATCGCCGCCGGGAAGATTCCCGAACTGGTGGGTTATGCCTCGCTGCGCCGCGAAGTGACCTATGGCAAAAATTCCCGCATCGACATCCTGTTAGAGGACGAAAGCCGTCCCAAATGTTATGTCGAGATCAAGAACGTGCACCTGAAGCGCGGCGAGGCTGCCGAATTTCCCGACGCCGTCACCGCTCGCGGAACCAAGCATCTGGCCGAATTGAGCGATATGGTGGCCGAAGGTCATCGCGCCGTGATGCTGTTTCTGGTGCAACGGCAAGATTGCAGTTACTTTAGTCCCGCCGCCGATATCGATCCCACCTATGCCAAAGCCTTGCACAAGGCACTGGCCGCCGGGGTCGAAGTGCTATGTTATGCTTGCCGCCTGAGCCTTGAGGAAATCGTGGTCGCCGACCCGCTTCCTCTTCGCATCGGCGAATAGCACCGAATTTGGACAAGGCTTTCTTGTCCAAATTCGGATGGGCCATTGAGGCCCCGCGCAATCGTTTGCGCGAAAGCCAAGCGGGCGGAGCACGCGCCCGGCGACTGAGGGACTAAGTCGATCGGAAACGATCGGCTGAATAGACAAGACTGGAAAGACAGTACGATGAGCAATCAAGAAGGCAACCGCATCACCCTGCACGGCCCCGAAGACTTCGAGGGCATGCGCAAGGCGGGGCGTCTGGCGGCGGAATGCCTGGATTACATCACCCCCTTCGTCCAGCCGGGCGTGACCACCGGTGAGCTGGATCGCCTTTGCGCTGGCTTCATCGCCGAGCGGGGCGCCATCTCGGCGCCGCTGAATTATCGCGGCTATCCGAAGTCTATTTGTACCTCGATCAACCATGTGGTCTGCCACGGCATCCCCGGCGACAAGACGCTGATCGAGGGTGATATCGTCAATATCGACGTTACCCCGATCCTGGATGGCTGGTACGGCGATTCGTCGCGGATGTATTACGCCGGCAAGGTGGGGGTGAAGGCCCGCAAGCTCTGCGAGGTGACTTACGAATCCCTGATGCGGGCCATCAAGCTGGTCAAGCCGGGCTGTACTCTGGGCGACATCGGCAATGCCATCCAGACCTATGCCGAGTCCAACCGTTTTTCGGTGGTGCGCGACTTCTGCGGCCATGGCCTGGGCCGGGTCTTCCACGAGGCCCCCAACGTCATGCATTACGGCAAGGCCGGCCAGGGGCTGGTGCTGAAGGAAGGCATGTTCTTCACCATCGAGCCGATGATCAACGCCGGTCGCTTCGAGACCAAGATCCTGTCCGACGGCTGGACGGCGGTGACCAAGGACAAGAGCCTGTCGGCTCAGTTCGAACATTCCATCGGTGTCACGGCGGACGGTTGCGAGATATTTACACTGTCGCCTGCCGGCCTGGATTTCCCTCACCGCGAGGCGTGATGACGGACGACGAGGACAAGGCCGCCGAACCCCATTACAAGGATCACCGCAAAAGGCTGCGCCAGCGCTTCCTGGCCGGTGGCGCCGATGCCTTGCCTGACTACGAGCTGTTGGAACTGCTGCTGACCCTGGCGATCCCGCAAAAGGACGTCAAGCCGCTGGCCAAGTCCCTGATCGCCCGCTTCGGCAGCTTCAATCAGGTGCTGACCGCCTCGCCGGAAGCCTTGCAAGAGGTGGACGGCATCAAGGAAGCGGCAGCCACCGCCCTGAAGGTCATCCAGGCCGCCGCCCAGCGTCTGGCCCGCCAGGAGGTGATGAACCGCCCGGTGCTGGCGTCCTGGGATAAGCTTTTGGATTACTGCCATATCTCCCTGGCGCATCGCGACATCGAGCAGTTTCACCTGCTGTTCCTGGACCGCAAGAACGTCCTGATCGCCGACGAGGCCCAGCAAAGGGGCACGGTCGACCATACGCCGGTCTATCCCCGCGAAGTGGTCAAGCGAGCCCTGGAGCTGAACGCCACGGCCATCATCATGGTCCACAACCATCCTTCTGGCGATCCCACCCCCAGCCGCGCCGACATCGAGATGACCAAACTGGTCCGCGACGCCGCCAAGGCGGTGGGCATCACCCTTCACGATCATCTGGTGATCGGCAAGAAGGGCCATGCGAGCTTCAAGTCGATGAACCTGCTGTAGGCAGGGGATCCATTGCTTATCGTTGAGCAATCTGCCAAAATTCCCCCATTGATTGGTGGGGCGCAATGAGGCGATACGGCAAAATCATCAGTAAAGCGGGCGAGGCAGCCAAAGAGCGCCTCGAAGAAATTGGTGACGGCGCTCAGAAAGTTAGGAGCATCACCAAGAACGCCGCCCTCAAGGCTGGCCGGAAGACGAAGGCAGCTGCTACCAATGCCATCGGTTGGGCTAAGGGTAATGGCGAGGCCGTGGTCGGCGCTGTCAATGTGACGGATTTGGTCAAATGCCTTGATGAGCTTAGGGGACGCAGCCAGAACTATCTGGGCGAAGTTGGTGGCTATAAATGGGCGGATAAAGCCATGGATGCCCGGTTTCGTAGCGGTGAGTTCTTGGGCCCATTGCACCGCCTGTTCGACCATAATCATACTGTCGTTGGAGCCACGCAGGCCGTCTTTTCCGAAGCAGGGAGCCGTGGTTTAGATCATTGGCAGGCGGTCAAAGGGTTGGGGGCAGGCCTGTGGAATGACTTCGACACCAAACGGGGCATCCCTTATGTGACTTTATCCAAGGAATACGTCGAGGAATGCAGGGCGCTTTTGCATGAAATCGGCATCAATGATGCTACTCGCACCGCTATCTCAGATTTCTTTTCCATCAATTCTGTCCATGCTTTGACCTATTCCCTGTCCGCCGTCAGCGTGATTCTGGTCTTGAAACAGGATGATCAGGAGAAAATCCGCCAAAGGATCAGTTCCATGGCCCTTTATGGAGCCATGAATAACCATTTCCTGGCGGTTTTGGCCTTTCCTCTGTTGCTGAAATCCATCATCGATATCGCCCTGGAGATCAAAAGCAGTGAACGAAGTCTGGAATATCAGGGCGACGTGAAGCCCTTTTTGAAGGGTGGTGCGGCGGCGGGGGCTGGTCTTGCCGCCTCGGCGGCGGCGCTTTCCCTGGGTGGGCCTGTTCTGGTGCCGATCCTGGCGTCAATCATATTTTCTTCGCTGGTGGGCGGCTATTGGGACAATGCCGAGCGTTTGTCCATGGAGTGGGGGGCTAAGTTGGCCGATCTGGTCTCTTCTCAGAGCGATGGAGCCCTCGTTCCCGCCTGATCCGGCGAGTTGTTCCCCCGGTTTTCCTTCCCCAATCCTGGCAAAATTGCCATAGTGCGAGCCGGACATGGCGGAGGCGCATGCTTCTGCATTGGACGATTCCACCATATATGGTATAGGCACCCGTTTACCGACAATAGGGCTTCGGCAGCAAATGGCTGGTCATTCACAATTCAAGAATATCATGCATCGCAAGGGCGCGCAGGATGCCAAGCGCGCCAAGGTCTTCACTAAGCTGATCCGCGAATTGACGGTTGCGGCCAAGACGGGCATGCCTGACCCGGTGGCCAATCCGCGTCTGCGGGCGGCGATCCTGGCGGCACGTGAGCAGAACATGCCCAAGGACACCATCGACCGCGCCATCAAGCGCGGCGCCGGCGGTGAAGACGGGGCCAACTACGACGAGGTCCGCTACGAGGGTTACGGCCCCGGTTCGGTGGCCGTGATCGTCGAGGCTTTGACCGACAACCGCAATCGCACCGCTTCGGAAGTGCGCACGGCCTTCAATAAGTCGGGCGGCAATCTGGGCGAATCCAATTCGGTCAGCTTCATGTTCGCCCGCATTGGGGCCATCCACTATCCGCTGGCCGCCGCCAGCGCCGACGACATGTTCGAAGCGGCTCTGGAAGCCGGCGCCGACAATGTCGAGAGCGACGAGGAAGGCCATGACGTCAGCTGCGCTCCCGACGAGCTGAACGTGGTGCGTGAGGCTTTGGAGGCCAGGTTCGGCACTCCGGCCAGCGCCCGTCTGGACTGGAAGCCGCAGGTTCTGGTGCCGATTTCCGACGAACTGACGGCGCAGTCGCTGATGAAGTTCCTGGAAGTGCTGGAGGACAATGACGATGTCCAGCGGGTCCAGGCCAACTTCGACATCGCCGCTGACGTCCTGGAGAAGCTCGCTTAATTTCAAGCGAGTTTGTGGGGTTGGGGTATGAGGTTATTGGGTCTCGATCCGGGATTGCGCATCACTGGCTGGGGCGTGATCGATGCTGAAGGCAACCGGCTTCGCTGGGTGGCCGATGGCGTCGTGCGCTCGGATCAGACCCTGACCTTGGGCGAACGGCTGGCCCAGCTTCATCGTGGCGTCCTGGCGGTTATCGCTGAATGGAGCCCTGAGGAAGCGGCGGTCGAAGAGACCTTCGTCAATATGAACCCCGCCTCGACCCTGAAGCTGGGGCAGGCCAGGGGGGCCGTCATGGTTGCCGCCTCGCTGACCGGCATGCTGGTGGCGGAATATGCTCCGACCCAGGTCAAGCAGGCCTTGGTCGGAACCGGACGGGCCGCCAAGGATCAGGTGGAGATGATGGTCCGCCGTCTTCTTCCCAATTGCCAGGCCAAGACGGCGGATGCCGCCGACGCCCTGGCCATCGCCATCTGCCATGCCCATAACCGCGGGACTGCAGTGAAAATCGCCATGGGAGCCCGGAAAATGGGAGCTGGGTCATGATCGCCAAGCTGCGCGGCCTTGTGGATAGCCAGGGCGACGATTCCGTGGTCATCGATGTGGGCGGCGTCGGCTATCTGGTGTTTTGCTCAGGCAAGACCCTGTCGAAGCTGCCGGGGGCCGGTGAAGCGACGGTATTGTTCATCGAAACCCATGTGCGCGAAGACCATATCCACCTCTACGGCTTCGGCGATACGGTGGAGCGGGAATGGTTCCGTCTGCTGCTGACCGTTCAGGGCGTGGGCAGCAAGGTGGCCTTGGCCATCCTTTCGGTGCTGTCGCCGGAAGAACTCTCCCGCGCCATCGCCGCCGCCGATAAGGCCATGGTCAGCCGCGCCAACGGCGTCGGGCCTAAGCTGGCAGTGCGCCTGCTGACCGAACTGAAGGACAAGGCGGCGGGGATTTCCCTGTCGTCGGCTTTCCCCGCTGTTGGTGTTTCGGCGGGCGCAGCGCCCCTGGAATCCGGTGCCCTGGAAGACGCCATCTCGGCCCTGGTCAACCTGGGCTATCGTCGCATCGATGCCCATGCCGCCGTGCTGTAGGCCTCGGAAGGTCTTGGTGAGGGGGCGTCGGCCACTCAGCTGATCTCGGCCGGTCTGAAGCAGCTGGGTAAGGATCTGACCCGATGACCCAGCGCGTGGTCCAGCCCGAGACTTCTCCCGGTGACTTCGAGGCCAGCTTCCGGCCTCAGGTGCTGGGCGATTTCATCGGCCAGCAGGATGTGCGCGAAAACCTTGGCATCTTCATCGCTGCCGCCCGTTCTCGGGGCGAGGCGCTGGACCATACCCTTTTCTTCGGCCCGCCCGGCCTGGGCAAGACCACCTTGGCCCAAATTGTGGCGCGGGAATTAGGCGTGGGCTTTCGCGCCACCTCGGGGCCGGTGATCGCCAAAGCCGGGGATTTGGCGGCGCTTTTGACCAATCTGGAGCCCCGCGACGTTTTGTTCATTGATGAAATCCATCGCCTTAATCCTGCCATAGAGGAAGTGCTCTATCCGGCAATGGAGGATTTTCAGCTGGATCTCATCATCGGCGAAGGGCCGTCGGCCCGATCTGTCCGTATCGATCTTGCGCCGTTCACTTTGGTCGGCGCCACCACCCGCTCGGGCCTGTTGACCACGCCCTTGCGGGAACGATTCGGCATTCCTCTGCGCATGAATTTCTACAATGCCGAAGAGCTGGAGCTGATCGTCAGCCGTGGCGCTCGGGTGCTGGGCTGCCCCATGACCAAGGACGGCGCCATGGAAATTGCGCGGCGCGCCCGTGGTACCCCGCGTGTCGCCGGGCGTCTGCTGCGCCGGGTCCGCGACTTTGCCGTGGTGGCCGAGACCCTGCCGATCAATGCCGAGATTGCTCATGCGGGCTTGACCCGTCTGGGCGTCGATCTGATGGGATTGGACGGCATGGATCGCCGCTATCTGGGCTGCATCGCCGAGAATTACGGCGGCGGGCCGGTGGGTGTCGAGACCCTGGCGGCTGCCTTGTCCGAGCAACGTGACACCATCGAGGAAGTCATCGAGCCCTATCTGCTGCAGCAGGGCCTGCTTCAGCGCACGCCTCGGGGCCGTATGCTGACCGCCGCCGGTTTCCGCCATCTGGGCCTGACCCCGGTGCGCCGCCCGGAGCAGTTTGATTTATTGGCCGATAGCGATGGGGAGGGGCTTGATGACTGAGATGTCCGGTGTTTGGCAGGACCGCCAGCATGTGATGCCCATGCGCGTCTATTACGCCGAAACCGATGCCGGCGGCGTGGTCTATCACGCCAGCTATCTGAATTTCGCCGAGCGCGCCCGCACCGAGATGACCCGGCTGATCGGCCTGGATCAGGTGCGGTTGCGCGATGAAAAGGACCTGTTGTTCGCTGTGCGCAGCTGCGAGATCGACTTTTTACGTCCGGCCAGACTGGACGATCTGTTGACCGTGCGCTCCAAACTGGTGCATCTGGGCGGAGCAAGTATGCATGTCGTTCAATCCATTCTTCGCGGAGACGAGGAACTGGTGACGCTTTTGGTTCGGCTGGTCTGCATGACCGGCAGCGCCAAGGCGGCCCGAATCCCTCAGGACCTTCGCGATCGCCTTCACGATTATCTTACTCTAGAGACGGAATAGAGACCCATGGATCCGGTTCAAACCACTGCCCTGGCGGGGGGCGCAGCAATGACCGACCTCTCGATGTGGAGCCTGTTTCTTCAGGCGGACCCTATCGTTAAGACGGTGATGCTGGCATTGGTCGGCGCCTCGTTCTGGTGCTGGGCGATCATCTTCGACAAATGGATGCGCCTGCGCGGCCTGTTCCAGCGAGCCGACCAGTTCGAGGAGAGCTTCTGGTCCGGCGGTTCGCTGGAAGAGCTTTATGACCGCATCGGCGCGCGTCCCTTGGACCCCATGTCCTCGATCTTCGTGGCCGCCATGCGCGAATGGAGACGCTCCGCCGCCAAGGGCCTTGCCGACCGCGAGGCGGTGCGGGCCAGTCTGCCCCAGCGCATCGACCGGGTCATGCAGGTGACTCTGGGCCGCGAGATGGAGCAGTTGGAGGCCCGCATGGGCTTCCTGGCCTCGGTGGGTTCGACCTCTCCCTTTATCGGCCTGTTCGGCACGGTCTGGGGCATCATGAACAGCTTCCACCATATCGGCGAGACCAAGAACACCAGCCTGGCCGTGGTGGCCCCCGGCATCGCCGAGGCTTTGTTCGCCACGGCTCTGGGTCTGGTCGCGGCCATTCCCGCCGTGCTGGCCTATAACAAGCTGTCGAGCGACATCGATCGTTATTCCAAGCGTCTGGAGGCCTTTGCCGGCGAGTTCGGCGCCATCCTGTCGCGTCAGCTGGAAGAAAAGGCTTAATCCATGGGCGCGTCCCTGGGAGGCGGCCGCGGTGGCCGCGGAGGTCATCGCCGGTCCTTCCGCCCGATGGCCGACATCAACGTCACACCGATGGTGGACGTCATGCTGGTGCTGCTGGTCATCTTCATGGTGACCGCACCGCTGCTGACCGCCGGCGTGCCGCTGGAGCTGCCGAAGACCAATGCCGGCCAGCTGAAGGGCGACGACAAGCCCGTCAGCGTCTCGATCAAGGCCGACGGTTCGGTCTGGCTGCAGGAAACCAAGGTGGAGATGGATGAACTGGCTCCGAAGCTGAAGGCCATCACCGCCGAAAAGCCTGACACGGTCATCTTCGTGCGCGGCGATTCCGGCGTGAATTACGGCCGCATGGCCGAAGTTCTGTCGACGCTTTCGGCTTCGGGCTTCACCAAACTGTCGCTGGTCACTCAGCCGGGAACGGCTGCTCCTGACGCCAAGAAGGGGGCCCGCTAGGCCATCATGCCGGCTTCCCGCTTCCGCCTTATTGCGTCCTATGGCGACGAACACGAGATGCGCCAGGGCATGATCGCCTCGGTGGTCTTCCATGTCGCCGTGGCTCTGTTCGCTATCTTCGGTCTGCCGCACTTCGAGCGTGAACAGCCTCAGATCGAGGATGCCGTGGTGGTGGAGTTGGCTCCCGTCGCCGAGAAGACCAACGCCCCGCCGAAGCAGCAGGAACAGCCCAAGGCCGAGGAAAAGCCGGCCGAGCCGGAAAAGCAGGAAGCTCCGCCGGTCCCTGAGCCCAAGCCCGAGCCGAAGCCGGAGCCCAAGCCCGAACCGCCGCCGCCTCCGAAGCCGCCGGAGCCTGCTCCGCCGCCGCCGACGCCTACTCCGCCGCCGCCCAAGCCGCCCGAGCCTGCGCCTGCGCCGACGCCCATACCGACGCCCAAGCCGCCGCCGCCGAAGCCTGAGCCTCCCAAGGAGCAGCCCAAGCCGAAAAAGGATGACTTTGACGCACTGATGAACTCGGCTCTGAACAATCTTCAGAAGACCAAGCCGACCAACACGCCTGCGCCGGCTCCCCAGCCGCAGAACGCGCCGGCGGCGTCGAAGATCACCTCCAATTCCAACACCTGGGACCCGTCCCAGCCCGTCAGCATGGCCGAAAAGGACTATATCGCCGCTCAGTTCCACAAATGCTGGAGTGGTGACCCCGGCGCCAAGGATGCCGCCAGCCTGATCGTGCATGTGCATGTGCTGTTGGATGCCGGTGGCGGGGTGATGAAGGCGGAACTCGTCGATGATCGATCGGACAGCTATTACCGCGCCGCCGCCGACCGGGCGATTCGCGCCGTGAGAGAATGCTCACCCGTCAAGCTTCCGCCGGGTAAATATGACGCCTTGAAAGATCTGATTCTGAACTTTGATCCCAGGGATGCCGGCTAATGAGTTTGGTCGAACAAAAGGCCTTTCGGTGGGCGCTAGTAATGGCGATGGTATGGGGCGTGTCTGCCAGCGCCTCGGAGGTCGGCTCTGATTCGTCCAATGCGTCGAAGCCACTCGTCTCGATGCGGGATAAAGAATTCATCGCCGCCCAGTTTCTTAAATGCTGGAATTCTGTCTCCGTCGCTAATGACCCTGGCAGCTCGATTGTGACGATGCGTGTGATGCTGAATACCAATGGCAGTGTGGCAACGGCTGATCTCCTCGATGATGCGCATCGCTATTCTTCCGACAGCCAATATCGCGCTGCCGCAGACCGTGCGCACTTCGCCGTTAACTCATGCTCGCCCATCAAGCTTCCGCCGGGCCAGTATGACGCTCTGAAGGAAATTGTTTTGACTTTCGACCCTAGGAACTCGCTCCGATGAAATCGATCCTCGTCAAAGCTTTCGGCTTCGCCTTGGTGGCGGTTGGCCTGATGTCTGCTCCGGCTTCGGCCCAGGTGCAGATCGACATCAACCATCCCAACCGGGAGCCGATGCCCATCGCCGTCACCGACCTTGTCGGGGCCTCGGCCCAGGAATCCCAGTCGGGGCATGACATCGCTTCGGTGGTGTCGGCTGACCTCGAGCGGTCGGGCCTGTTCAAGCCGATCAATCCCAAGGCCTTTATCCAGACCCCAGAGTCGCTGCAGGTGCAGCCCCGCTTCGCCGACTGGAAGGCCATCAACGCCCAGGCCCTGGTCAGCGGCAAGGTCGAGCTGACCCAGGAAGGCAAGGTTCGCGCCGAATTCCGCCTGTGGGACGTCTATGGCGAGCAGATGCTGGTGGGCTATGTCTATTCGCTGCCCCAGAAGGATTGGCGGCGGATCGCCCATACCATCGCCGACGCCGTTTATAAGCGTCTGACCGGTGAAGACGGCTATTTCGACACCCAGATCGTCTATGTGGCCGAAAGCGGCCCTCAGACCAAGCGCATCAAGCGTTTGGCCATCATGGATCAGGACAGCGAAAACCACATCTTCCTGACCACGGGCGTGGATCTGGTGCTGACCCCGCGGTTCTCGCCGAACCGGCGCGAGATCACCTATATGTCCTATTACCGCGATGTGCCGCGGGTCTACGTCTATGATCTGGATACGGGCCGCCGAGAGATGCTGGGCGATTTCCCCGGCATGACCTTTGCCCCGCGTTTCTCGCCGGACGGCAACAAGGTCATCATGAGCCTGGCCCAGAACGGTACCACCAATATCTATGAGATGGATCTGCGCACCCGCCACACCACGCGCATCACCAACAATCCCTATATCGACACTTCGCCCAGCTATTCGCCGGACGGCGCCCAGATCACCTTCAACTCGGATCGTTCTGGCAATCAGCAGCTCTATGTGATGAATGCCGATGGGTCTGACGCTCACCGCGTCAGCAACGGCGATGGCCGTTACGCCACGCCGGTCTGGTCGCCCCGTGGCGATTTGATCGCTTTCACCAAGTGGAAGGGCGGCGAATTCTACATAGGTGTCATGCGGCCCGATGGTTCGGGCGAGCGTTTATTGACCCAAGGCTTCCTGGTGGAGGCTCCGACATGGGCTCCGAATGGTCGCGTTTTGGCCTTTTGGAAGCAGGAACGCACGGATTCCAGCGGTCGCGGCGGTTCCACCAAGCTTTATACGATTGACCTTACCGGATTCAACGAACGGCAGATGGTTACACCCCTTGATGGGTCGGACCCTGCGTGGTCCCCCTTGATTCCCTAAAGTTTGATAAGTATATTGCGACGCCGAAAGGGAATTCACACGGCTACAGCGTTTGTGTTACACCTTAACGTGTGGAACACCGTTGTATGATCTAAGGGCGTCACCGAGCAGCGGTCGACGCCCTTTCCGCCAAGTTCCGTTCCAGTGATTTTTTGATCCCGATTGAAGGGGGAGAGTACTAGATGAAGATCCGTATCCTGACCATGGTTGCCGCTGTCGCTCTGCTGGCCGCTTGCTCCTCGGACGACACCGCTGGTAAGGCCCAGACCGGTAACGGCGCTGCCGCTGCCAAGCCCGCCGCTACCTCCGGCATCGTTGCCGGTTCGCAGGCTGACTTCGTCGCCAACGTTGGCGACCGCGTCTTCTTCGCGTTCGACAAGTCCGACGTGAGCCCCGAAGCCCGCCAGCAGCTGACTGCTTGGGTTGCCTTCCTGAAGAAGTATCCTCAGGACAACCTGACCGTCGAAGGTCATGCTGACGAGCGCGGCACCCGCGAGTACAACATCGCCCTGGGCGAGAAGCGTGCTAACTCCGTCAAGGAGTTCCTGGTTGCTCAGGGCGTGCAGGCTTCGCGTCTGAAGACCGTCTCCTACGGTAAGGAGCGTCCTGCTGTTCTCGGTTCGAACGAGACCGCTTGGGCTCAGAACCGTCGCGGCGTCGGCGTCGTCGCTCAGTAATCAGACTTCCGTCTGATCGCTTTGCGCGTAAGATTAGGGCGCCTGCCGGCTTCGGCAGGCGCCTTGATTTTTGTCCGCTCCGAACCGATAACCGTGCTCACGGTGTATGACCTCGCGTGAAAGGCGTTTCCTCCAGATGAGACCGACCCTGTCCGTCACTTCCCTTGCGGCCTTCGTCCTGGCTTTCTGTCTCGGCCTTGGTGCCGCCCAGGCCCAGGAATCCCGTGGCCTTTCTGACCGCCTGGACCGCCTCGAGCGCGATTTGAACACCCTTCAGTCCCAGGTTTACCGCGGGGGCGGGGCTCCTGCCTCTTCCTCGGGTAGCGGTGCGGCTTTGTCGGGTGATGCCTATTCCATGCTGGACCAGCGCATCAATGCTCTGGAAGGCCAGATTCGCGATCTGAACGGTCAGGTCGAGAAGGTCTCCTATAGCAACAGCCAGCTGCAGACCAAGCTGGAGCGCTTGGAGAAAGACAGTGATTTCCGCTTCAAGGAGTTGGAGTCCAAGGCTGCGGGCGCTCCCCAGGCTTCCCAGCAAGGTGGACAGCCGGGTGCTCCTGCGGTGACCGCCAATGGTGCGCCGGTGCTCAACCCGCCCGGCGGCGCCAACAAGCCCGCCGACTGGAACCCCACCATGGGCTCGCCGCCCGGCAACTTAGGTCAGGTTTCCGCCAATGATCTGAAGGCCGCCGCCGCTGGTGGTGGAGCCGCCGCTGCCGCGCCCAAGGGGACCTTGCCGGGCAAGACGCCGCAGGAACAGTACGACTATGCTTTCGGCCTGCTGCGCAACAGCGACTATGACGGCGCCAACAATGCCTTCCAGCTGTTCATCCAGCAGCATCCCCAGGATCCTCTGGCCGGGAACGCTGTTTATTGGTTGGGGCAGATTCCCTTTTCCCAGGGCGATTACGACAAGGCCGCTCCGTTGTTCTTGGACGCCTATCGCAAATATCCGAAGTCGGCCAAGGCCGGGGAAAGCTTGCTCAAGGTCGGTCTGTCTTTTGACAATCTGAACAAGAAGAAAGAAGCCTGCGTGGCCATCCTGCGCTTCATCTCGGAATTCCCCGATGCGTCTGACAACCTACGTCGTCAGGCTGCTCAGGAGAAGTCGAAGCTGGGGTGCTGATCCCGTCCGACCATAAGTCCGGCGAAGCGACCTTCGCCGCTGTGATGGCCAGACTGGGGCCGTGGGAAACTGCGCCTCGGCTGGCCGTCGCCGTTTCCGGGGGAGCCGATAGTCTGGCGCTGACCCTGCTGGCCGATCGTTGGGCCAAGGCTCGGGGTGGCTCGGTCCTGGGTCTGACCGTCGATCACGGCCTGCGCCCGGAATCCGCCGCCGAGGCCCGGCAGGTGGGGGATTGGCTGGCGGCTCGGGGCATCGCCCATCAAACCCTGCGCTGGGAGGGCGACAAGCCCGCCCATGGCATCCAGGATGCCGCCCGTCAG
>Ga0302193_10003381_pt1 | contig 12885 bp, 10 predicted proteins | sample II_Bog_E3_3_FD_200228 | JGI IMG/M metagenome (GOLD analysis project Ga0302193, IMG submission 200228) | Peat permafrost microbial communities from Stordalen Mire near Abisko, Sweden - II_Bog_E3_3 | ecosystem: Environmental > Terrestrial > Soil > Wetlands > Peat | place: Sweden: Abisko...
GCTCCATCGGTCAGGGTGCAATAGCCCACTGGGGCTGAATCATAGAGATCAACATAGCGCGCCAGCGATGCCTCCCGCTCCACCTCCAGTCGCTGCAGTTCCTCATTCTGCATTTCCAACTCAATTTGATGCACTGATAATTCATGGAGCGTCCGCAATACGTCTTCGGGCGACATGGCCGAACGCGCTTTGGGGGAGAAACGCGGATTCCGCTGCGATTCTGTTTCAGCCAACTTCCGCAGATTGGCAGCCTTCTTGATTTCCTTTTTATCCGTGACCATCTTTACATCCCATCAGAAAACCTGGGAGAAGCCCATGAAAAGAGAACACCATCGCTGGTGGGTCCAGCGTAACATTCCTCCTTGAACTAATTAGTCTTATTTGAGCATCCATATATATAAAAATACGGCCATTACCCGGATGGCGCAATGGGAATTAATGTAAAATAACGGGCTTATTTGGGAAAATCAACCATTCCCTCGGCCAGAAATTTCACCGAAGACGGGAAAAACATTGGGCCTAGAGCCAGCCCTTCGGGCTGAAGATTCCGGTCAGCCTCCGACCTGAGGCAACGATGGGTTTGGGGTCGGGAATGGGCTGAGGCAATGCGCAAGATGCACGTTTGCTGCGATGCGGCCCCGGGCCATTGCCCTCGCTGCGCAGCGATCCAGGGGAGATGCCAGGCGAGGGTTTGAACGGGGTGGGGCGTTTATTTAATGAGATCCAAGAGCCCGCTGCGCAGAGAGAACCATACTACTTGTATGAACGTATCATTTCGTTTTCTCCGGTAGTCCACTTTGCCCTCCTTCACGGCACCCGTCGCATCCGGACCGTTGCTGTGCCGAAGCTGGAACGTGTTCATCAGGAACGAAGCGATCCGATTGCCCACGCCCTTTTCGGTCCCGGTTTCCTGATCGAGGACGGCCATTTTCAAGTCCCGGTAGCTCGCACGCACCCGACCATGAGCCTGGCCGGCGATGACCTCGACCGCGAACGCCACCTCGTTCACCCGGCCTGACTTGATCCGGATATGTTCGGCCCGGTCCAGGAAGGCGTCCAGGCGGGTCAGATCCATTGCGCTCAGCGTGCCGGAATAGCGGAGCGAAACGTCCGGACCCGTGAGCGGGATGGTCATCAGCACCTTCAGCGCACCCGCGTCCATGAGCTTGCCTTGCGCCTTGAGCCTGATGGCGGCGGTGGCTCCGCCGCGATTGCTGATAGCCTCCGCGCGCAGGTTCAAGGCGGTAAAGGTCAGTACGCCGGGGGCGGCGCCGGCGACTACCCGCTCGCCATAGTTCAGGAAGCCGTCGTTGATGGTGAGCAGGCCCACCTGCAGCGGCGGCCGGATTGCGGCCAGCGCCTCATTGACCATGAGTGGACGCAAGCCGGACGGCCGCACCGGCTTGTCCCGATCAGCCAACGCGTCCAAGGATGGGCGGAGCAATTGAATCTCGCGGGCCCGGAACTCGCCTGCCCGGATCCAGGCGGCATAGGCCAACCCAAGGACCCGGCATTCGGGAACCACCAAGTGAAACCGTGTCGTTCGAAAACCATCCGCCGCGAAAAGTGCTTCATCTCGGAGCAAGGGCCGAAGCTCGGTCCCTTCGGCAACCAGTTCCAAACTCGGCACCGACGCCCTCAGCCGCGTGGTTGTGATTCCATAGTGGGCATGGGTGAATGCCATGCTGAGGCTTGTCGCGTCGAGGCTGGCCTTGGCGAAAACCTCGGCTGGAGCCTCCCGGCCCAGAAACAGCCGCGTCCAGCGGACCCCGGCCAGGGCAACCCGGCCTGCCGCGAACGTCGAATCCGGCGTATTCATGGTGACGGACTTTGACACCAGGCGGTTCGCGCCGAACGAGTACTCCAGTGCGCCGATCCGCAGCACACACCCGGGATGCGCCGTGGCAAAAGCCGACTCCAGTTTCCCTTTGATGTAGCCATTGAGGAGCGCACCGCCGAGACCCGGGATGAGCAGCGCGACCGCGAAGATGGCCGCACACAGGCCAACAGCCACGTATAGCGCCAGCCTCCGGCCTTGCGCCGACGCAAACGGTGGACCCTTTGCCGGGTCCCTTGGCGGAAGATCACCCTGTCTCATTTCTGATGTGATTTCCAGTTCAGGACGCCTCGACGCCCATGGGGTTGCCTGCTTGCCAGTGACCTTTTCGACTTGGCCTACCCTCTTTTGGATTTTACCGCTGCCCGGAACCGGGCCAAGCTCAGCCTAACTGGATCCCAGACCCGGAGGGGCGTTCTTCTTTACCCTCCCGTACCGGCCCTGAACGACCCCAAGTTGCTAGATGAACCGGATCCGCACTTCCTTGAGGAACTTCTCGGTCAGGACCTTTTTCAGGCCCCTGAGGATGTTCCTGCGGATGTCCAGGTCCTCGGGCAGGGAAGGGTCCTGGAGCGCCTCGTTGATCTTGGTGCCGGCGACGATGTGGATGATGTCGCTGTCCATGAGGATCCCCGCCAGCTGGGTGGCGGCGTTGGGCTGGAGCAGGTCCGGGGAGTCCTCCTCCTCCAGGAGACGCACGGTGCGGGCCAGGGTGATGGCCCCTTCGGTCACCAGGGCGAAGCCGTCCATGCGCGAGACCGGCGGCACCTCGGGGTCCAGGTGGCTGAGGTCCATGACGATGGGGCGGTCCAGCTGCCGGCTCAGGATGGCCGAGGTGGTGCCGCCGCAGATCACCTTGCGGCCGGGGAAGGCCCGGGCCAGTTCGGCCATCTCCAGGTCCCGCTTCCGGTCCACCGGGGCGCCGGTGAGCACCAGCACCTCCCGCGGTTCCCGGTAGTACATCACCCCGCAGCTGATGTCGTCCTTGGGCAGGCCGCCGTCCATGGTCTGGGCCCGCAGCACCAGGGCCCGGGCCAGATGGCGGGCCGAGATCAGCGGGCGCTCCCGGATCACCTTGGACAGGAACTCGGTGGCGGCCGCCTGGCCCCAGCCCAGGGGGGTACCGGGACTGCCCATCCCGGCCTGGGTCACGCCGTCGGAGAAGAACACGATGCGGTCCCCGGGCCTGGCCTCGAACCGGGTGTGGCGCAGGGCCGCCTCCCGGCCCGAGGTGTCGGGCAGGGGCAGGATCTCGGTGGCCACTTCGATCGGGTCCGGACCCCGCAGGAGCACGAACGGCGGGTTGTCGTACTCCAGGATCCGGGTGGCGCCCCAGGGGTCCATCTCGACGATGGTGAAGGTGGAGTAGGCGATCTGGCGCTCCTTGCAGACCGGCAGGGTGGCCATGATGATGCCCGCCGCCTTGCGCGCGTCCACGTCGGCGGCCATGTAGCGCAGCGCCATGGTGGAGGTGAGGTTGGCCAGCACCGCGGCCTTGATGCCGCTGCCCAGGCCGTCGGCCAGCACCGAGATCACCCGGTGGTCCTCCTCGATCTTCTGGGACAGGAACACGTCGCCGCAGGCGGCCTGGTTGTGCTTGCGCTCCTGGTAGTGGGCCACCTCCATGAACAGCTTGGGGCCGATCATCGGTTTCCGCCCTCCCGCTTGCGCACCGGGGGCAGCTGGAAGGATTCGATGATGGAACCCAGGATCAGCTCGGTCTCCGCCGCGTTTTCCCCCAGGAGGTAGGCGATCTGCTGGACGGTGGTGACGTTCTTGCGGATGACGTCCTGGGTCTTCTGGATGATCTGCTCCCGCTCCACGGCAGGTTCGGTGATGTCCTGGAGGATGCCTCCCACCATGTGCCCGGATTCGATCGGGAACACCATCAGCCGGATCACCCGGTCGCCCACCCTCAGATCCTTGCGGATGGGCTCGCCATGGGAGGTCAGGGCCTCCTTGAACAGCCGGCTGAACGGGGCCACCTTGGCCAGGGAGGCGCCTTCCATGCCTGGCCGCGCTTCGTAGATCATCACGCTGTCCGGGCCCATCATCTCCGCGAACAGGCGGTTGCATTCGACGATGGCCAGGTTCTCGTCGGCGATGACCACCCCGCTGGGCATGGCCCGGATCAGGGCGTTGGCCTTGTTCATGGCCAGCTTGCGCATGTACGACACGCACATGCCGGGTTCGGCCCGGCCGTCCAGCAGGGCCAGGGCCAGGGACTGGCAGTCGTCGTAGCCGCAGCCGCCGCAATTGAGCATGCCCTGGGGAGTGGTCTTGCCCACCAGCCGCAGGGCCCGCTGGATGTCGGCGGGGGCGTGGGCGGGGGCCAGGACCGGGTCCGAGGGCATGGCCGTGGCCAGGTCCACGGTGGGGGGCCTGGGCGGCTCCGGCTCCCCGGGGAACCGGTTCAGCACCTTCAGCCACTTGGAGGCGGTGCCGCAGGCGCGGGAGGCCTGGGGTCCGTTGACGCAGCCCCCTTCGCAGGCCAGCAGTTCCAGGAACAGGCCCTGGACTTCGCCGTCCATGCCCCTGAGCACCTCCTGGAGACTGCTCAGGCCGGAAAAGGCCATGAAGTTCACCTGGGGGACCGCGCCCTTCAGGCCGCGGATCATGCCGCCGTCCATGGGGTAGAGGGCGCCTTCGGCGGCGGTTTCGGGCACGAACACGTCCTCGGGCTGTTCCCCCGCGGCCCCGGGATCGACGTTCCGGTCAAGGAACCACTGCCGCAGGTCGGCGAAGGTCAGCGCCACGTCCAGCAGGTGCGGGTTGAGGTCCGCCTCCAGCTTCTTGGCGATGCAGGGGCCGATGAAGACGATGCCCACTTCCGGGCCGAAGCTCTGGCGCAGCAGCTTGCAGTGGGCCAGAAGGGGCGACAGGAAGCGGGTCACCGAGGACAGCCGCTCCGGGTAGTACTTGCGGATCAGTTCCACCGCCGTGGGACAGGCGGAGGAGATGGTCAGGCCGCCGGGATCCCGGGTCAGCTCGTCGGCGCAGGCGCCGGTGACCTGCTGGGCCCCCAGGGCCGTTTCGGATACGTGGGCGAAGCCCAGGGCCTTGAGCGCATGGATCATGCGGGCGGGGGAGACCTGGGGAAATTCCGACACATAGCTGGGCGCCAGGGAGGCCACCACCTTGGGCCGGCGCTTCAACAGCAAGCGGGCCCGGAACAGATCGTCCCGGACCTTCTTGGCGCCCACCGGGCAGACATTGACGCAGGTGCCGCAGTAGATGCAACGCTCCGGCATGACCGTCGCGTTGCCTCCCTGCACCTTGATCGCCTTCACCGGGCACTGCCGGACGCACTTGTAGCAGTCCTGGCATTCCGTTTTTTCGGTGAAGATCGGCATCTGACTGTTCACTGCACGGCTCCGGCGGCACGGCCCAGGCGTTCTTCCAGGATCTCCAGGATGGCCTTGGGCTCCATTCCGCAGAAACATTCCCCCTGGATCGTAACATTGGGACCCTGCCGGCACCGGTCCTGACATAGCGTGCCGGTGACGTTGACCGACTGTTCCAGGGACTGCTCCCTCAGGTAGCCCTGGATCAGCTCCAGGGTCCGCAGGTTGCCCCGGGAGAAACAGGCGCTCCCCATGCAGACGACCAGGTCAATGGCTGGCATGGTCGTCTGCGATCATGAAGAACTTGGCATTAAAGGAGTGATGTTGCACTTGAAGCTCCAGAAAACACCTTCATTCCATTTTGGGGAAATTCCCCTGGATCAATGGCAGGGCTGTTCGGCCTCGCAGGGCTCCAGTTCGCCCTTCCTGGCCTTTTCCACCAGTTCCTTCACCGTGTCGAGGTCGGCCCGGTGCAGGACGTGTCCCGCCACCCGCACGGTGGGGCCGCGATCGCAGCCTTCCATGCAGAAGGTGGCCCGGATCTCCACCGCTTCCCCGAGGTCCTGGTCTTCCACATGGTGGAGCAGTTCCTTGAGCAGCTTCTGGGAGCCGCGCAGGTAGCACGAGGTCCCGACGCAGACGCTGACGGGGACGCGGCCGGCGCCGGCGTCGGTGAGGGCGATGCCGTCCCCGGTGATGCGGCGGCGGGTGCTGTAGTGGGTGTGCAGCAGGTGGTGGGCCTCGGCGGAGTTGGGCTCCACCAGCAGGTCCTTGTACGCCTTGGTGATGAAGGCGTTCTCCTTGGAGACCCGCAGGTCCATGGAGGCGTCCAGCCGGCGCAGGTTGTCGGTCCGCTTCTGGCGCACGGCGGCGGTCATGGCCACCGGCTGGCCCGCTCCGCCCGAACAGCCGCCAGGGCAGGCCATCACTTCCACGAAGTCGTACTGCTGGCGGCCGGCCCGCATGTCCTCCACCAGGGCCCTGGCGTTGGCCAGGCCGCTGACGACGGCGATCCTCACCTTGGCTCCGGGCAGTTCCAGGACGGCGGTGCGCAGTCCCTTGTCGCTGCGGATTTCCTCGATCACCGGGTTTTCCCCGCCCATCACGCCGGCCACGTGGCGGATGACCGCCTCGGTGACGCCGCCGGAGTTGCCGAAGATGATCCCGGCGCCGGTCTTGACGCCGAACGGCATGTCCATGCCCTCAGGCTCCAGCTCGGCCAGGGTGATGCCGGCGTCCTGGATCATGCGGCCCAGTTCCTGGGTGGTGATGACGATGTCCACGTCCTGGACCCCGTCCTGGCCCAGTTCGGGCCGCTTGGCTTCGGACTTCTTGGCGGTGCAGGGCATGACCGAGACCACCACCAGGTTCTCCCGCTTGATGCCGAGCTCGGCCGGCAGGGTCGCCTTGGCGAAGGAGCCGAACATCGCCTGGGGGCTGCGGCAGCTGGAGAGCTGGGGCAGCTCCTCGGAGAATTCCTGCTCGGCCAGCTGGACCCAGGCCGGGCAGCAGGAGGTGAACAGGGGCAGCTTCTCGCCCTTGCCGAACCGGGTGAGGAACTCCTGGGCTTCTTCCATGATGGTCAGGTCGGCCGCGAAGGCGGTGTCGTAGACCTTGTCGAAGCCCAGCCGGCGCAGGGCGGCGACGGTGCGGCCCATGACCTGGGTGTCGTCGCCCATGTTGAACATCTCGCCCAGGGCCACCCGCACCGCGGGGGCGATCTGGACCACCACGGTCTTGGCCGGGTCGTTGATGGCGAGGTGGACCGGGTCCACGTCCTGCTTGACGGTAATGGCGCCGGTGGGGCAGACCGCGGCGCACTGGCCGCACTGGACGCATTCCACGTCGGCCATGGGCTTGTCGAAGGCCGGGGTGACCACGACCTTGGAACCGCGCTGGGTGAAGTCCAGCACGCCGATGCCCTGGATCTCCTGGCAGACCCGGACGCAGTCGCCGCAGAGCACGCACTTGTTGGGGTCGCGCACCAGGCCGTTGCTGGAGTGGTCAAGGGGCTTGTCTTCCAGGGGCGCGTTGAAGCGGACCCGTTCCACCCCCAGCCGCTGGGCCAGGGACTGCAGCTTGCAGGAACCGCTCTTGGTGCAGGTGGGGCAGTCGTGCTTGCCGCTGGCGAGCAGCAGTTCCAGGGTCACCTTGCGCAGTTCGCGGATGGCGGTGGTCTGGGTGCGGATCTTCATGCCGGGTTCCGGCGGGGTGGAGCAGGCGGCGACGGTGCCGCGGCCTTCCAGGTCGACCATGCACAGCCGGCAGGCGCCGTAGATGCTCAGTTCGCTGTGGTAGCAGAAGGTCGGCAGCTCGATGTGGGCCTTGCGGATCACTTCCAGCAGGTTGCGTTCCCCGTTGATGGGGACTTTGAAGCCGTCGATGGTGAGGGTCTGGGCAGCGCTCATCTTAGGCTCCAGTGATCGCGTTGAATTTGCAGGTTTCCACGCAGGCGCCACAGCGGATGCACTTGCTGGCATCGATGGAGTGGGGGGACTTGCGTTCGCCTTGGATGGCGTCCACCGGGCACTTGCGGGCGCAGAGGGTGCAGCCCTTGCAGAGCGCGGCATCGATGGCGGGGGTCATGAGGGCCTTGCACTCGCGGCTGGGGCAGACCTTGCGGTGCACGTGGGCCTCGTACTCGTCCCGGAAATGGGTCAGGGTGCTCAGCACCGGATTCGGGGCGGTCTTGCCCAGGCCGCAGAGCGAGCCGAGCTTGACGTTCCGGGCCAGGCTCTCCAGCAGCGGCAGGGTCTCGTCGGTGCCGCGGCCTTCGACGATCTCCTCCAGCAGGTGGAGCATCTGGCGGGTGCCTTCCCGGCAGGGGACGCACTTGCCGCAGCTCTCGTTCTGGGTGAACTGCATGAAGAACTTGGCCACCTGAACCATGCAGGTGCCCTGGTTCATCACCACCAGGCCACCGGAGCCGACCATGGCGCCGATCTTGGTCAGGTTGTCGAAGTCCATGGGCAGGTCCAGGTGGTCCTTGGTCAGGCAGCCGCCGGAGGGACCGCCGATCTGGACCGCCTTGAACCCATCAGGATCCACGGTGCCGTCCTTGAAGGTGACGCCGCCGCCCACTTCGAACACGATGTGGCGCAGGGTGGTGCCGAACGGCACCTCGATCAGGCCGGTGTTGCTGACGTGGCCGGTGAGGGCGAAGGTCTTGGTGCCGGGGCTGGCGGCGGTGCCCTGGGCCCGGAAGGCCGCGGGGCCCTGGGCGAAGATCAGGGGGATGGTGGCCAGGGTCTCGACGTTGTTGATGATGGTGGGCTTGCCGTGCAGGCCGCTCTGGGCGGGGAAGGGCGGCTTGGGCATGGGCATGCCGCGCTGGCCCATGATCGAAGCCAGCAGCGCGGTCTCTTCGCCGCAGACAAAGGCGCCGGCGCCTTCCATGACCTGGACCCGGAAACTCATGCCGGAACCGAACACGTCGTCGCCCAGGATGCCGAGCTCCTCGGCGTCCTTCACCGCCCGGCGAACCCGGGCCACGGCCAGGGGATATTCGGCCCGGACGTAGACGTATCCTTCATCGGCGCCGATGGCCCTCGCGGCTATCATCATGCCCTCCAGGACGGCGTGGGGATTGCCTTCCATGACCGCGCGGTCCATGAACGCGCCCGGATCGCCTTCGTCGCCGTTGCAGACGATGTACTTCTTGGGGCCCGGCTGGATGCGGGCCATCTCCCACTTGCGGCCGGTGGGGAACCCGCCGCCGCCCCGGCCGCGCAGGCCGGAATCGAGGATGTCCTTGCACACCGCTTCGGGCTCCATGGCCGTGAAGGCCCGGATCGCGCCCTGGTAGCCGCCCTGGCCCAGGTATTCCCTGACGTTCTCGGGATCCAGGCTGCCGCAGCTCTTGAGCACGGTGCGCTGCTGGAGGGCGTAGAACGGGATCTCATGGTGGCCGCGGCAGATCTTGCCGGTGGCCGGGTCCTTGTAGAGCAGCCGCTCGACGGTCTTGCCGTCCATGAGCGTCTCCCGGACGATCTCCTGCACGTCCGCGGGGCGGACCTTGCAGTAGACGATGCCGTCGGGTTCGATGCTGAGCAGCGGCCCCATCTGGCAGAAACCCTGGCAGCCGCTCTTGGTCAGCAGCCCGTCCTGGGTCCGGGTCTCTTCGAAATCCAGCTCGATGGCCAGCTCGATGCCCTGGGCGCCGGCTTCCTTGCGCAGCGCCTCGGACACTTTCATGGCCCCGTTGGCCATGCAGCCGGTGCCGCCGCAGATGACGATCCGGCGCTGGAACAGCTTGGCGGCGTCATTGTACGCCTGGCCTACGGCCTGCAGATCCACGGTCTCGATGGTAGCGCTCACATGCCCTCCTGCTGCTGGATGCCGGCGAGGATTGCCTGAGCGGCCTCGGGCTTCACCTGTCCGTGCACTTCGTCATTCACCACCATGGCCGGGGCCAGGCCGCAGGCGCCCAGGCAGGACACCGTCTCCAGGGTGAACATCATGTCCAGGGTGGTCCGCCTGGACGGGGTCAGCTTCAGGCTCTCCTGGAGGACGTCCACCAGGTCCTGGCTGCCCTTGACGTGGCAGGCGGTGCCGTCGCACACCCGGATGACGTACTTGCCCTTGGGCGCCAGCGCGAAATGGCTGTAGAAGGTCGCCACGCCGAACACCTTGGCCGGGGGGATGCCCAGGGAGGTGGCGACCAGGGTCATCACTTCCTCGGGCAGGTAGCGGTACTCTTCCTGGACGGCCTGAAGGATGGGCACCAGGCGGGACTTGTCGCGCTGGTGCGCGTCGAGGATCTGGAGGACCCTCTCGTATTTGCGCCCCAGTTCAGGGGCTATGGCTGCGGTGGCGTCCATGGTTGATGTCCTTTCGGTCAAGATAGGCCTTCTCCGCCGGCGAGTTTCTCGCCGGTCGCGGATCTTCGGCTGGAATCGGCCTTGGCGGCCGGGTGGCTAGCTTTCCGGGGCGGCGGAGCCGCTGTCGGAAAGCCTGCGGAGAAGGAGGGCGAGGCTGGTGAAGAGTTCGAGGTTTTCGACGATGATGCCCTTGGGCAGGTCCAGGGCGACCGGGGCGAAGTTCCAGATCGCCCGGATCCCGCTGCCGACCATGAGATCGGCCGTGGCCTGGGCGGCTTCCGCCGGCACGGTGAGGATGCCCACCGCGATGTGCATGCGTTCGGCCAGGCTGGTGAACTTGTCCATGGACAGCACCAGGGTTTCGCCGATCTTGCGGCCGGCCTTGTTGATGTCCTGGTCGAAGGCGGCCACGATCCTTGCGCCGGCCTTGTCGAAGCCCGGGTAGTTCAGCAGGGCCGTGCCCAGGCTGCCCACACCCACCAGAAAGGCGTCCGATTGGCTGTCCCAGTGCAGGAACCCTTCGATGGTGGCGATCAGTTCGGCCACCTTGTGCCCGGTCTTGGGCCGGCCCTGGCACCCGGCCATGGCCAGGTCCTTGCGCACCTGGGTGTGGTGCACCCCCAGGACTTCAGCCATGTGCGCCGCGGAAACCTGGTCCTGTCCAGCGTTGCGCAAGCGGGCCAGGTACTGGTAGTACCGCGGCAGCCGGCGCAAGGTTGGGAGGGGGACCGATGATACGAGCAAGGCCGACTCCAAGGGTTGATGTCACATGATTTTTAAGTCGATATAAAAATCATGATTAAAGATTACCCTTATGGCGATGCCCTTGTCAACTTATCCGGCCAGGGTTCCCAGGTGGTTCATGATTTGGCCATTCCGCCCCTGATCGGTCCGCGCTGGGACCGGCCGCGAGCGAAGCTCGCTCTGCGTCCCCCCCCCCACCCCTACTCCATGCCCGCACCTGGAGTCTGCCGTTTGGTCCTTTGGTCCCGCCGCAATAGGCCCTGCCGGCGGCTGGGACCGTTCGCCCTGGTCCCCAGGATTGGCGCCGACCCAGCAGTCACCACCACTCGTGCTTGCCCTCCTTGAGCGGCTTGACGATGGTCCACTTGTTGTCTCTCCAGACCGCCTGGGTGATTTCACCGTCCGGCGCGACCCAGAACACGTCCTGGCGGCCGGTGGAAAACCCCATGTAGGCCGCGGGTGCGGAGGCCATCATGCCTTTGTCGCCGATGGTGCGGAACTCCCACCCCCTCTTCTTGGTGATCCACATGCCCTGGCCCAGGGTGCCGTCCTCGTTCATCCAGAACAGATCCTGGCGGCCGTCGGAGAGGCCCCAGTAGCCCGCTGGTTCGGACCTGGCGCCATGGTCGGTGATTGTCCGCAGGTTCCACTTGCCGTCCCACATCGCCTGCTGGATGCCGCCTTCCGGTGTGCGCCAGAACGTGTCCTGCCGTCCGGCATCGCCGAACCCGAAGTAGGCGATGATGGCTGAATCCACCTTGGTGCCGCCGACCTGCTGGATCTTCCACTCCCTTTTCTCGAAATAACAGGCCTGCCCGAGCGAGCCGTCCGCCCGCTTGTAGAACACGTCCTGGCGCCCCGCCTCGTTGAGGCCGTGATAGGTCGCCGGCTCCACCGGCGCCACGCCGCCATCGACGATCTTGCGCAGGTGCCACTTGTTCTCCTTCACATCCCAATCTGCCTGCCAGAGGCTGCCGTCGTTGCTCGGCCAGAACAGGTCCTGGCGTCCGGGGTCGCCCAGTCCGTGGTCCACCGCCGGGACGGTGGCGGCGCCGTTGGGAACGATGGTGTTGTATTCCCACCTGTTGTCCTTGGGTAGCCAGGAGGCCTGGTGGATGCCGCCTTCGGTGCCCAGCCAGAACAGGTCCTGGCGTCCATCCCCCATGATGTAGCCCACCGGTCCCGCGGCTACGCCCTCCTTGACCACCACATGGGCCATCCAAGTATCCTTGTGTGCTTCATCCACATGCCAGACCGCCTGGATGATCCCGCCCTTGGCGCTCTTCCAGAACACGTCCTGCCGGTCCGGACCCAGGCCGTAGTAGGCGAGGGGCCGGGAAAAGGCGGGGCTGGCGGCGCTCAGCGGCCCGGCGGACGCCGCCAGGGAAAGAATGCAGGCGAGGGGCTTCAGTTTCACGGCAACCTCCCATTGGGTTAAAAAATTAACAGTTTATTGTTGCCCTGTAAACTTAAATCGTGCCCGGAAAAAATCAAGCCATTCTCCCGGCCGTGTGGGAAGCAACCCTGTTCCGGGCTTCTATTTGGGGACGGTCGCGCCGGTGATGTCGATCTCGCCGACGAAATAGCCGCCGAAGCCGTCCTTGCCATCGAGGAGGTCGAACCCCTTGTTCAGGACATCCCGGGGACAGAGAGGGTCAAATTGGAAGTAGCAGGTCTTGTCCCCCGGCTGGTCGCCCTTGGTGGCCCGCATCAGCTCGAAGTAGATCTTGGTGCCGGTTGAATCCTTCAAATACAACCGGCCCGAGAAGTCGGAGCCGGTCTTGATGCCAATGATCTTGGGCGGCACCGGCATCAGGATCAGGACTTCGTCCTGCGGCAGGCTGAGTTCCTTGCCCGGGGTCAGGCTATTGATGGGCTTGAATTCCTGCTTGATATCGTCGTATTCATCACTATCGACCGTGCCGGTGATTTTTTCCCGGCTGTCGATGCCCACGCTCCACTTCCCCGGGCTCAGGTTCCAGATCTGGAAGCTCTTGTCGACTTGCTTTTTCAGACTGGCGGCCTTGGCCGGGGAGAGTTTCAGCCCCTGGGCCCTCAAGGCAGGGGTGGAACTGGCCAGGAACGTGCCGGCGATGAGCAGAACAAGGAGGGACCGGAGCGTCATTTTTTCTCCCAAAAT
>Ga0302193_10003409_pt1 | contig 12843 bp, 12 predicted proteins | sample II_Bog_E3_3_FD_200228 | JGI IMG/M metagenome (GOLD analysis project Ga0302193, IMG submission 200228) | Peat permafrost microbial communities from Stordalen Mire near Abisko, Sweden - II_Bog_E3_3 | ecosystem: Environmental > Terrestrial > Soil > Wetlands > Peat | place: Sweden: Abisko...
TCAAGGTCGCCAATGACCTGCTCGGACAGAAAATCCGGGCAGCCAGAATACGACTGGATGCCCTCATGGCGCGGAAAGCCACGATGGCTGCAAGGATCGCCGTGGGCGAGGCGGTGAAAGAACCCATCGTCAAGCTGGCCACGGAACGGAAGCACCTCACGGACATGGTCAAGATGGTGGCCTACCAGGTCGAAAGCGACCTCCTATCCATGATCAGTCCCCACTTTGCCCGATCCGACGACGAGGGCCGCACCCTCGTCCAGAACCTCCTGGCATCGGCGGCGGACCTGGAAGTCACACCGCAGGAACTGCGGGTGAAGGTCTCCCCCCTCAGCTCCCCCCACCGGACCCGGGTCCTCGCCACCCTTTGCGAGAAGCTCAATCTCGCCGGCACCAACTTCCCGGGATCAAGGCTCCAATTGAGATTTTCCGTCTCAGGATCTACCAACTGAACAGGCCGAACCGGACATCGAAACTGGGGGGTATGTCAGGAGTTCTGGATTCTGGCAGATGTCGTCCTGGTGGCCCGAGAGCAAAGGGCCCACCGCCAGGGCCACGGCCTGGAGGGATTCGCTGGTGTCGGCTTCCACCAGGGCCGAGAACACCCCGCTCACCCGGTCCAGGAACTCCCCCGAATCCTCCAGGGCCTCTACGGTGTTGCGGAAGGTGGGCGCCTGGCGGCTCTTCAGAATGGTACGGATCTCCTCGTTCTGCCGCCGGATGCCGGCCTGGAACGCCGGCAGGTAATGTTCGGGCTTGATCTGGCCGAAAGGCGGCACGGCGAACGGGGTTTCCCATTTCTGGAAGAAGGGGTTCTGGGCGTTGGGGTTTTCAGGCGCGTTGGCGGCCATGGGCACACCGAAAGGAAACAGTGAAAGACGATTGCACGAAAAGATCCGGAAAAGCCAAAAAACCAGTGTATATTTTCCCCATTAAAAAAATGAATGCCACCCCAAAAAGCGTTAATATTTAATGACTTTTTGATGGGTATTTAAGAAGGGTTGGATCCAGGGTCGGGGGCGATTTCGTGACCCTTGACCCCGGTTCAAAGGTCTGGCCGCAATCCGCCAGCTGCCGGTTGCCGCAAGAATCGGGTCGTCGTGACCCGGGCCGGAGATGATCCTGGATAGAGTTTGGTTCGCTGTCGCAGTACCAAGGAGAATTCATCCATGTCGCAAGTGTTCGCTCCCGGTTGTGCCCTGATGATCTACAAACCCGAACTCGGGACCCGGCTGCTGGAGTACCTGAATGACGGTCCGGACCGCATCGCCGAGCACCTCACCTGCGGCGACAGTTTCTACGGCACGCTCCCGGTGGAAAAGGTGAAGGACCAGATGCGCCGCCGGGCCGGGGAAATGCCTTGCCAGGACGTGGTGGTCTACTGCGTCTCCTGCTCCAAGGCCATGCACATCGGCGGCAAGCGTCCCCGTTATATCGTCGACCTGCTGTTCGGGGAGCCCACCGCCATCGGCACTTTCGAGCCCGATGCGTGGCATGGAGAGATCCAGGCGTTCATCGACGCCCACTAAGGCTACAATTAACCCTTGTTCTGCATAGGGCCGGCGAGTCCCTGGTCAGCCATGGTTCCAAGTTGTTGCGGCGCGTCCGCACTTCCTCCGCCCAGCGCGGGGAGCAAGGGTTGGCATGAGATCGTTTGGCGAGATGGTCAAGGCGGACGGCCTGCTGCTGCTCACGGCCATCATCTGGGGCTTCGCCTTCGTGGCCCAGCGCAGCGGCATGGCGGTGATCGGGCCGTTCGCCTACAACGCGGTGCGGTTCGCCCTGGGCGCCCTGTCGCTGCTGCCTTTTCTGGTCCTGGGCCAGCGGCGGGGAGCCACGAGGCCGGACGCCCTCGCTCCGGGAGCGAAGGTGGCCTGGGCCGCCCTGGCCGGACTCGTGCTGTTCCTGGCCTCGAACCTCCAGCAGATCGGCCTGGTGACCACCACCGCCGGCAACGCCGGCTTCATCACCTGCCTCTATGTGATCCTGGTTCCGGTAATCGGCTTCTTCTCCGGACGCTCCACCGGCATCCGGATCTGGATCGGCGCCGCCCTGGCCCTGGCCGGCCTCTACATCCTCAGCATCGGCGCCGGCTTCACCATGGCCCCTGGGGATATCCTCGAATTCATCGGCGCCTTCTTCTGGGCCGGGCACATCCTGCTCATCAACCGGCTCGCCACCCGCATGGAAGCCCTGGAACTGGCCGTGGGCCAGTTCGCGGCCTGCGCCATCCTGAGCTTCATCGCCGCCGTCCTGCGGGAGCCCGCGCCCTTCGCCGGGATCATCCCCGCGGCCATCCCCATCCTCTATGGCGGACTCTTTTCCATCGGCATCGCCTATACCCTGCAGATCGTCGCCCAGAGGACGGCCCACCCGGCCCACGCCTCGATCATCCTGTCCATGGAGGCCCTGTTCGCCGGGATCGGGGGTGTGCTGCTGCTCAAGGAACCCTTGACCGGGCGGCTGATGGCGGGCGGGGTGCTCATGCTCGCGGGCATGGTCCTGTCCCAGCTGAGCCCCGGGCCGCCGGAGCCCGAAGCGGGGAGGGGTGCTCAGGAACCGATGGGAGCCTGACTCAGGACCCTGGTTCCAGCAGGGCCAAGTAGTTCTGGAATGCCTCAGGGGCAGCCGCAAGCCCGGAGCGATAAAAAGTCAGGCCGCCGGCGCCCGGCGGTTCCAGGGCCAGGTCCGCCACCTGAGCCGCCAGGCGCTGGATGGTGCCGGCGTTGCCGTCGATGATGGCGGTGGCGGGCGGGAAGAGGCTCCGGATCAAGGTGCGGAAGAAGAGGAAGTGGGTGCAGCCCAGCACCACGGTGCCGTAGGCGTCCGGATGGAGGCCGGCCATGCGTTCCTTCAGGTAGGCCAGGATCTTCTCCGGGCCGAACTCGAGGCGCTCGGCAAAGGCCACCAATTTCTGCATGGGCAGATAATCCACGATCCCCTCCCGGTCGACCTTGGCCACCAGGTTGTGGAACTTGGGCTCGCGCAGGGTCATCTCGGTTGCCAGCACCAGCACCCGCTTGTCGCCGCTGGCCAGCACCGCGGGCTTCACCGCCGGCTCCATGCCGATGATGGGGAAGTCGAAATGGGCGCGCAGGTCTTCGATGGCCACGCTGGTGGCGGTGTTGCAGGCCACCACCACCACCTTGGCGCCCTGTGCGGCCAGGAAGCGGATGGCGTCGAACGCGAAGCCCCGCACCTCGGCCTTGGTCTTGTTGCCGTAAGGTACGTGGTCCGTGTCGGCATAGTACAGGTAGCACTCATCGGGAAGAGTCCCGAGAGCCTCCCACAGGACGGACAGCCCGCCCACGCCCGAGTCGAAGATTCCGATTTTCATGCGCCGATGCCCTATGGGTAACCATTCCCAATGGATGCAAGCGTAGCAGCATGGCCGCCAGCGCTGATGGGCACATTGGTATGGCGGTTGATGACCGGCAGCGGGAACCTTTATTTATAAATCATCATATGTCTTGAATCACCCTCTGTTATTGGGATGAAGCCATCAATCGTTTGCCATTGCCCAGGTGCCAACCATGAACCGTAGTTGTTTCCAATACCTTCGAGGTGGCTGGATTCTGGTCCTGCTCACCAGCCTGCTCCCCCTGCACGCCTCGGTGCTGGCCCGGCTCCGGAATCCTTCCGATTCCCCCATCACGCTCCAGGCGCACCTGGATGGCGGACTCGCCAGACCGGTCGAAATCCCGCCCCTCGGTTTTCATGATTTCGAGTCATTCCTGACGGCCGAACCTGCCCACGGCCATGAACCGGTTTGCCATGACTGCATTTATTACCTCCATCTCACCGGGGATCCGGACAACCTCGAGGAAGGCTTCCCGCTGGTTTTCTTACACCGTTTTTCCCAGGGCCGTTGGGTTGGGACGTTGAAAGCCTTGCCAGGGGCGGGACGCCCCGCAGTCCATCTGGAACCGGTGGGGATGGAGGATGGCATTCCGGTCTACGAATTCGCCGGCATCGAGCGGAGCCTTCCCCCCGGGCCCCCGGAGCCCCACTTCGAAGGGCTCGACTGGGAAGATGCGCCAGAGATCGGTGTCCTGCCTGGGCCATTCGCGTTTTCGCTGGCCGAGACGCCTTGCCCTTCCAGGATGGGGCTCGGGAGGTTCGCCCCGGGACCGGCCGGCAAGGTGGCCCCGCTCGGCCACCGATCCGGCCATCCTGCGCCTATCCCAAGCCGGCCGGCCGTTCCCGCCTCCGTGGACTCCGCACCTGGCCCCAGGTTCAGCCGATCGACCACGCCTTCACCCGCACCCCAGTCGGGTTCGGGGTTGCCCGGCGCGGCCGACCCAGGTGCGGCCGGCCGAGGCTACGCCTTGGCCGGAGCCATCCTGCCCGCCAGACCTCTGTTTGACCAGAACCCCCCGGATTCGGAGTTGGCAGAGGGACAGTGTGATGGCTGTCAGCTCAGATTCGCATTTTATAAATCGCACCGCCTGGTCGGGTGCCCTGGTTGTCACAAGATTCTGGATGTCAAAACAACCCTAACGGAGCCAGCAAATACAAGGGATGGTCCCGGTTCCGGGGGATCCGCTGCGCCGGCCCAAATGGCTTTATCGCCAGGGGATCGCAGAGGGGTCAAACGTCCGCCCTCCCCAACCCCTGATGAGGCTGGTCGTGGGCCTCGCGCGCGCCTGGACGCCCAGTCGGGCTCGGGCGCCGGATACGCCTTGGTGCCCTTCTCTTTGCCTGCCGCAGCGAATGCCATGGAAACCTCGGATGCTCCACTTCCCCAAGGGGTGTTCCACCCGCAACCGGGCACCCCGGATTTGGCGGCGCAGAACGCTCTGTTGCAACAGCAACTGGCGCTTCAGAACCTCATCCTGAAAAATACCCTGTCGGTGTTCAGCGGGACGCCATTGAATCCGGTCGACTTTGCCCTCATGCTGCATGGCCTCAGCGGCATCCCGGGCCAGACCTCAAGCCTGGCGGGAGGGCTCCCCTGGACCGGACCCGCGCTGGGCTTGCCGTTGGACCCGGCCTTCCAGGCCCCCCAGTCGCTTGGCTACCCGGATGGGGGACCGGCCATGCCCGCGCCTGCCACCGGATAATCAAAGCAGTGCCCAGGCGGCAAGCAGTTCCTGGGCCTGCAGGATGGTGCCGGCCCCGGGCGCCGGCGCGGGGATGAGCACGGTGCCGTCGGGGTTGAACTGGGCGCCCTTCTGCCGGCTCACCCAGGCCATGAGCTTGACCGGGTCCAGCGGGGTCTGGGGGCTCACCCGCACCTTCAGTCGGCCCTTTTCCGTGGACACCTCGTTCACCGCCAGGGCCTGGGCCCGGATCCGCACCTTGAGCAGCTCGAAGAATCGGGAGCTCTCCTCGTCCTCGCCGGGGATCTGGCCGAAACGGTCTTCCAGTTCCAGCTTGTACAGTTCCAGATCCCGGTCCGAGTGGAGCCGGGAGGCCCGCTTATAGGCCACCAGGCGTTCGCTGGCCTGGTCGATCCACCGGCGGGAGAGCTGGGCCGGGCCCAGGTCGATCTTCACTTCGAAAGTTCCGCTGGGCTGGCCCTGGAGTTCCTGCAGGGTCTCCTCCAGCAGTTTGACGTAGAGCTCAAAGCCGATCTCGTGGATCTGCCCCGATTGCTCCCCGCCCAGGAGGTTGCCGGCGCCCCGCAGTTCCAGGTCCATGGCCGCCACCCGGAAGCCCGCCCCCAGCTCGGAGAAATCCTCCAGGGCCTGCAGCCGTTTGCGGGCCTCCTCGGTGATCTCGCCCTTGCCCGGGATGAGCAGGTAGGCGTAGGCGGGCACGTCGCTGCGCCCGACCCGGCCCCGGAGCTGGTACAGCTGGCTCAGGCCGAAGGTGTCGGCCCGGTGCACGATGAGCGTATTGGCGTTGGCCACGTCCAGGCCGTTCTCGATGATGGTGGTGGCCACCAGCACGTCGATCCGGCCTTCCATGAAGGCCAGCATCACCGCCTCCAGGCCGTCGTCGGTGAGCTGGGCGTGACCCACTCCCACCCGGGCGTCCGGCACCAGGGTGCGGATCCGCTCGGCCACGCTGACGATGGACTCCACCCGGTTGTGCACCACGTAGACCTGGCCGCCCCGGCGCAGCTCGAACTGGATCGCCGTGGCGATCAGCTCGTCGCTCCAGGGCGCCACCACCGTCTCGATGGCCAGCCGGTTCTTGGGCGGGGTCTCGATCAGGCTGATCTCCCGCAGGCCGGTGAGGCTCATGTGCAGGGTCCTGGGGATCGGGGTGGCGCTCATGGCCAGCACGTCCACGTTGGCCCGCAGCTTCTTCAACCGCTCCTTGTGGCTGACCCCGAACCGTTGCTCCTCGTCGATGACCACCAGTCCCAGGTCGGCGAATTTGACCTTGGCGCCCAGCATCTGGTGGGTGCCGATGACGATCTCCACCTTGCCGTCCGCCACGTCCTGGAGGATGTGCTTGCTCTCCTGGGGGTCCACGAACCGGTTCAGCATCTCGATCCGCAGGGGGAACCCGCTGAAGCGTTCCTTGAATGTACGGAAATGCTGGAAGCAGAGGATGGTGGTCGGGCAGAGCACCGCCACCTGAAAGCCGTCCAGGGCCACCTTGGCCGCGGCCCGCATGGCCACCTCGGTCTTGCCGAAGCCCACGTCGCCGCACAGCAGGCGGTCCATGGGCCGTTCGCTTTCCAGGTCGGCCTTGATCGCCTCGGTGGCCTCGATCTGGTCGGCGGTGGGCTCATAGGGGAAGGTGGCCTCGAATTCCGCCATCTCCGGTCCGTCCTTGCTGTAGGCGTGGCCCTTTTCCAGCTTGCGCTGGGCGTAGAGCTTGAGCAGTTCCTCGGCCATGTCGCGGATGGCTTTCTTGGCCCGGCGCTTGACCTTGGCCCAGGAGGCGCCGCCCAGCTTGTCCAGGGGCACCACGCTACCGTCCGGGGAGACGTAGCGCTGGATCAGATCGGCCCGCTCGAGGCTGACGTTGAGCATGCCGCCATCGGCGTAGCGGAGCTGGATCACCTCCTGCTCCTCGCCGCCCACGGTCAGGGCGCAGAAGCCCACGAACTCGCCGATGCCGTGGTCCAGGTGCACCACCCGGTCGCCCGGCTTGAGGTCCCGCAGGTCCGACAGGAAGGGGTTGCTGCGGCTGCGCTTAGGGGGGGTGGGCATGGCCTTGCGGCCGAACACCTCCCGCTCGGTGAGCACCAGGATCCTGGGTTCCTTCAGGTAGAGGCCGGCGGAGAGGGGCAGGTGGGTGCTGCGGCAGCCGGCCTGGGTGCCGTAGGCCACGGGCAGTTCGTATTCCTGCAGGATCTCGCCCAGGCGGTCGCGCATGCCCGGGGTGGAGCCGGCCAGGAACACCCGGTGCCCGGTGAGGGCGAGCTCCTTCAGGTACTCCGCCAGCTCCCCCAGGCGGCCCTGGAAGTCGCGCACCGGCTGGGCCTGGAGCGGCACCGTGGCTTCCGATTGCCACTCGGTGAGGGTCAGGGTCATGCGGCTGGGATCCGAGGCCAGGAAGCGATCCTCGAACTGCGGGCAGACCACCCCGCCCCGGCGCAGGGCCTCGAGGTTGGCTTCGATCCGGGCCCGTTCCTGGTCCTGGATGGCGTCCGCCCACTGGGGCTCCAGCCGGACCCGCAGACAGGGAGGCATCCAGTGGGCCAGCTGGCCCTTGGGCTGGTCCAGCAGGGGGTAGAACAACTCCTCCCCGGGGAAATGGCCCTGGGTGGCCAGGCGGGAACGGCGGAAGGCTAGATCGTCTTCGGGCTCCGGAGTGCGGGCGGCGGCGGCTTCCACCGCCCGGAGCAGCGGGGAGCCATCGCCCCGGGCGCCTTCGAACCGCGGGTAGAGGGTCACCTGAGCCAGCGCCTCGCCGGTGCGGCGCTGGCTGTCGGGGTCGAAGGGACTGAGCTTTTCCAGTTCGTCGCCGAAGAACTCCAGGCGCAGGGGGCTTTCCAGGTGGTCCGGCCAGAGGTCGACCACGAGGCCCCGGGCGCTGAACTCGCCCTGGCTCCCGGCCAGGTCCGTGCGCCGGTAGCCCAGGGCGTCCAGGGTTTCCAGCAGGAGCTCCCGGGGCACCTCCGCACCCTGGCGCAACTCGAGCTTCTGCTTCTCGAACCAGGTGGGGTGGGGCAGCCGTTCCTGGGCCGCCAGGGGCCCGGTGACCAGGACCTGGACCTTGTATTCCAGGAGGCCGATGAGGGTGGCCAGACGGTCCTTGAGCACCACCCCCGGCGGGCTGGACTCCCCTCCGGCGAAGGGGGCGAAGCCCGGGAAATGGGCGACCCGGGCCTCCGGCAGCAGCACCGCCAGGTCATGGGCCAGGGTCTGGGCCTCCAGCTCGGTGGGAGCGTCCACCCAGAGGGAGCGCTGGTTTCCCCCCTCGCTGGTCCACCGGGCCAGGATCAAGGCCAGGGCGGTGGGAGAGGTCCAGCGCAACCGGGCCCCCTCCACGGCCAGCGCCAGGGTGGGGGCGTCCAGCAATCGGAGCAGGTCGTTCAGGGCAGCGCGGTCTTGGGTACTCATAGGAGCTAGTTTAAGCGGTATTTCCGGCGGCAAGATCCGGCCCCGGTATTCCCCACGCTTGGTATCTGGGCCCCCAGGCCTGACAATGGAAGGTTCCAGGCGGCACAGATGCAACTCGACCAAGAAATCTTGACCCTCCGTTCGCTGCTTGATGCCGGGGAACGGGCAGGCTGCGCCCGGGCGCTGACCGGGCTGCGGGACCGTTACCGGCAGCAGCCGTCATCCTTCGACCCCGGTTCCATCCAGGCCCTGCGCGACATCGCCGAGGCCCTGAAGACTGTGCCAGCCCTCAGGAACCTGAGGGAATCCCCGCCGGACCTGGCCGGCCAGCTCAAGGGCGTGTTCGGCTACGATACCTTCCGGGCAGGCCAGGAGGAGGTGATCCGGGCAGTGCTGGCGGGGCGGGACTGTCTGGCCGTGATGCCCACCGGGGCCGGCAAGTCCCTCACCTATCAGTTGCCCGCTCGTTTGCTCGGGGGAACCACCCTGGTCATCTCCCCGCTCATCGCGCTGATGAAGGATCAAGTGGATGGCCTGCAGGAGGCGGGCCTGCGGGCCACCTTCCTGAATTCCTCGCTGGAACCCGGCGAGCGGGCGGAACGGATCCGCTCCCTGCACCGGGGTGAGATCGAACTGGTCTACGCCGCGCCGGAGGGGATCGAACAGAGCGTGGGACCGCTCCTGGATCGCCTGGACCTGCGGCTCATCGCGGTGGACGAGGCCCACTGCATCAGCCAGTGGGGGCACGATTTCCGCCCGGCCTACCGGAACCTGAAGGGCCTGAAGGCGAGGTTCGGCGGCCTGCCGGTCCTGGCCCTCACCGCCACCGCCACCCGGGACGTGCGCCGGGACATCCTGGGTCAGCTGGGCATGGAGACGCCGTTCGAATTCCTGGGCTCGTTCTTCCGGCCCAACCTCAAGCTGCACGCGGTGAAGAAGGGCGGCGATGGCCCGGCGGTGCGCGAGGCCATCCTGCGCCTGATCCAGGCCAGGCCCGGCCAGAGCGGCATCGTCTACTGTCTGTCCCGGAAGTCCGCGGAATCCACCGCCGAGTATCTGATTTCCAAGGGCGTTCGGGCCCGGAGCTACCACGCGGGGCTCAATCCCCAGGACCGGGAGGCGGCCCAGGAGGCCTTCCGCCGGGATGACGCCGACGTGATCACCGCCACCATCGCCTTCGGCATGGGCATCGACAAGAGCAATATCCGCTATGTCATCCACCGGGACATGCCCAAGAGCATCGAGGGCTACTACCAGGAGATCGGCCGCGCCGGCCGCGACGGGGCCGATGCCGACTGCGTCATGTTCTACTCCTGGGCCGACGTGATGAGCCTCGAGCGGTTCCTGGACGGACTGGAGCCGGACGCGGCCAACCTGCAGCGCAAACAGATCCGGGCCATGTTCGATTTCGCCGAAGTGACCTCCTGCCGGCACCGGGCCCTGGTGGGGCATTTCGAGGAGCGCATCGAGCCCTGCCGGGACGCCTGCGACATCTGTGGCGGCCGGAACGTGCTGGCCGAGGCGCCCAGATCCCTGGGCCGGGCCAAGCTGAAGAAGGGGCCCAATCCGGCCATCGTGGCCGCCCCCTACATCCCCCAGGACGAGGAAGAGGCCCTCTACCTGGAACTGAAGGCCCTGCGCCGGCGCTTGGCGGACGAGCGCAACCTTCCGGCCTACCTGGTGTTCAGCGATGCCACGCTCCAGCATATCGCCCGGTTCCGGCCCACTACCGCCCAGCATCTCCTGGGCATCAGCGGGGTGGGACCCAAGAAGCTGGAATCCTATGGCGAAGTTTTCCTGGAGCTGCTGCTCCGCCGCCGGGACGATTGACCGGCCCGGCTGCGGAACAAAACCAGGGCGGATCAACGGCCTGCTCGAATACAATCACGGAGGAGACAGGCAATGGACAATCGTAAAACGGGGATCATGGTGCCGGCCGTCCTTGCCGGTTTCTGTCTGGCGGCGGCTTTGGGGTGCAGTGGCAAGAACCGCTATACCCAGCCCTACGTTCCCAGTTTCGTGGGCACTTCCCAGGTCGCCGTGGGCGCCACCGTCTACCAGGCGGCCGCGGTCGGCGACCAGGTGACCATCAGCGGCTCCAATTTCTCCGGCATCACCAACGTGAGTTTCGGCGGGCAGCCTTCCGTTGACTTCAATGTCACCAGCGGCTTCCAGATCCTCTCGGTGGTCCCTGACATGGCCATCACCGGGCCCATCATGGTGCAGAATCCGGCCGGCATCGGCACCTCCTACGCCTCCCTGATCGTGACCCCGGCCATCACCACTATCGAGTTGACCTGGAATACCGACGCAAAAGTGCCGGTGCTTCTCGCCACCCTGACCGGCACCGGATTCTACAACGCCTCCAGCCTCACCTTTGGCACCGAAACCCCGGGCCAGCCCGGCGCCACCACCTTCACCTACATCAATCCCGACCAGCTGACCGCGGTGGTGGGCGCGGACGTTGCTCCAGGCCCGGTGACCGTGACCCTGACCACCTCGGTCCTGACCGGTAGCAACGCCGACGGGACTGCGGCGACCCCGGTGCCGGTGACCACCACCGCCGCCGCCACGGTCACCGCCGCCCCCACGCCCGCGTCCTAAAGGAGATCCTCCGTGCTTCAGTATCTTTTCGTATACATTCTGGCGGCCGTGCTCCTCTTTCAGGGCGTGAACCTTCTGGGCGAGCAATCCTCCCCCACCCAGGTCATTCCGCCGGAAGTGAAACCCGCGCCGGTCCCGGCCACCCGGTGGGGCAGCTACCTGGTGGCCTACGGAACGGTCCTGGCCCTGGCCGGCATCTGCAGCCACGTCTGCCCCTGGCTCGCCGGCGTCCTGGTCCCCCTGCGCAACCTGGGCTTCGCTTCCCTGGCGGTCTATGGCCTCTGGCTGGTGTTCGGCCGGAAGATCAACTACACCCCCGCGCCGCCGACCCAGGATGCCCACGGGCATGGCCATTGATCGGCATTTCCAAGCCAAGGCGCCGACCCATTTCCGCATAGTACCCCTGGGGCGTCCGGGTCCCGGCTCGACCGTGCCCGCCGGCGGCCCCAAGGGCGGCGCCCACACCCAAAGGACGGACCGCGCCCCCGGGGCCGCCGGCAGGCCCAGCCGGGTCGGGACACGGACGCCTCAGTAAAAATAGGCCCCTCGGGGGGCACGTCGGATTTACATTCCATTTTAGAATAGTTTGTATTACTTCTATTCATTTTACTCATGGATCTGAAGCTCCCATAGTTGAGGCTGTCCCCAAGGGGGGGAAGATATGCTTCGAAAATATGGAATCATCCTTCGGCGCAGCAGCTGGCTTCAGGCCCTGGCGTTGACTGGCCTCTGGGGGCTGTGCGCCCGGGTGGTGCATGTTCTGGCCCTGCCGGTGCCCAGCGGCATCCTCGCCATGGCCGTGCTGCTCGCCCTGCTCCTGGGCGGCGGGCTGCCCGCCCCGTGGGTTCGGCGCGGGGCGGCCGGTCTGCTGGACCACATGGTCCTGTTCTTCGTCCCGGCGGTCATGGCCCTGCTGAATCACCGGGAACTGCTGGGCATGGTCGGATTCAAGCTGTTCGCGGTCATCGTCGGCAGCACCCTCGGGGTCATGGCGGGCACCGCGCTGGTGGTGGACGCGAGCTTCCGCTGGAGGCAGGGTGATGTCCGGTAACCTGCAACCCTTGTTCTGGGCGGCCGTGACCTTGGGCTCCTACGGGCTGGCCCTCGCCCTCCACCACCGCCACCCGCGGTGGTGGACCTCCCCTCTGCTGATGACCTGGGCCCTGTGCTTTGCCCTGGCCCTGACCCTGCACACCACCTACCGGGAATACCTGCGCGGCACCGGGTGGCTGGTGGCCATGCTGGGGCCGGCCACCATGGCCTTCGCCATGCCGATCTACGCACAACGCCAGCTCATCCGCCGCCATTGGCCGGTCCTGGTCATCGGGGTGGCCGCCGGGTCGACCATCGCCTTTGCCAGCTCCTGGCTGCTGGCCTGGGCTTTGGGTCTGCCGTTCGGTCTTCGGGTCAGCCTGCTGCCGCGCTCGGTCACCACTCCTTTCGCCCTGGCCTTCGCCGGCAGGGTGGGTGGCATCCCCGAACTGACCGCCACCTGCGTGGTGGTCACTGGCCTGGTCGGCGCCTCCATGGGCGAGTTGCTGCTGAAGTGGATGCCCTTGCGCTCCGCCTTCGCCCGCGGCGCCATGTTCGGCATGGGGGCGCATGCGGTGGGGACGGCCAAGGCCCGGCAACTGGGGGAGGTGGAAGGCTCGGTGGCCGGGCTGACGATGATCCTGGCCGGGCTGGTCAGTGTGCTGGCCGCGCCGGTGATCGCGCTGTGCCTGCGCTGAACAACCGCTTTATATCCGTGCTGGAGTGACGATGGAACTGC
>Ga0302193_10003416_pt1 | contig 12837 bp, 4 predicted proteins | sample II_Bog_E3_3_FD_200228 | JGI IMG/M metagenome (GOLD analysis project Ga0302193, IMG submission 200228) | Peat permafrost microbial communities from Stordalen Mire near Abisko, Sweden - II_Bog_E3_3 | ecosystem: Environmental > Terrestrial > Soil > Wetlands > Peat | place: Sweden: Abisko, Stordalen...
GCGCGCCGGTTTTGCCTACGACCTGTCGGGGAACGGCAAGACGGTCTTCCGCGGCGGGTGGGGCATGTATGTCTCGCACGACTCGGCGGCGATCTCGGGCGGTGAAGGAACCGCTATCGGCCTCCAGACCTACTTGATTCCCGGCTCCAGTGGATGCAGCTTGGGGCAGCTCTTCCTGGGCAACAAGTATCTTCCTTGCGGCTACTATGCATCGAGTCAGAACACCATCGCGCCCTTCCCGGTGAATGCGGCCGACCCCCACGACAACCACATGCCGGTCACCTACAACTACAACTTCACGATTGACCGGCAGGGGCCTTGGAAATCGGTGCTCGAGGCAGCGTACGTGGGCAACCGCACCCAGCACCTGCTGACTCTGGGCAATCTACAGAACCAGGACGTCATTCCGCTGGGGGCAATGTTTGCGCCCGACCCGATCACCGGCTCGGTGAACCCGCCCGGCAGCCTCCCCAGCTCCGCAAACCCCGCGGACTACCGCCCCTACCCGAACTATTCGGCAGTCAACGTGCCCAACCATGTTGTGTGGGCCAACTACAACTCGCTGCAGGCGCAGTGGAACAAACAGACCGGCTCCCTGGTTTACGGCGCCAATTACACCTGGTCTAAATCCATGGGCGTGCGCGGCAACTACGATACCGGCTCCATTGCCGACCCCATCGACCCCCACCACGATTACGGCATCGTTTCCTTCGATCGCCCCCAGGCTGTCAACCTGACGTACTCGTATCAGGAAGGCATCAAATTTCGCGGCAACCATATTCTGGGCCAGACTCTCAACGGCTGGGAGGTTTCCGGGATCACCTCGCTCCAGAGCGGACCGGATCTGTCCGTCCTGAATGGCAGCACCAATTACGGCCTGAGCGGCGGCGTCGGCTACTATGTCGGGTCGACCGAAGTGAATGAATCGTTCGGCTCGGCGGTGTGGCTTGGCTCGTCGGACTACACGCTACAGCCCACCGTCACCTGCGACCCGCGCAACGGCCGAAAGAAGGACCAGTTCGTCAACGGCAGTTGCTTTGCTCTGCCGGCGATTGGCACGCAGGGCTGGTGGAATCTGCCTGACGTGCACGGCCCTGCCTATTTCAAGTCGGATCTCTCCATCTACAAGGACTTCAAAATCAACGACCGGCAGAATATGCAGTTCCGGGGCTCGGGATTCAACTTCCTGAATCACCCGCTGACGTCGTTCAACAACAACAGCCTTGGCACCATGTACCTGTCGGCCAATGACTGCTCCACCGCCGCGCAGGCAGCGGGCACGTGCCCGAAGTATTCCTCACTTTCGCAGGCGCTGCAGAACGTCGCCATTACCAACGCAGGCACATTTGGTTACACGTCGTTCAAGAACGGCGTGAGAATCGTAGAGCTCGCCTTCAAGTACAACTTCTAGCCGAGGCGGGGCGCGAGGCGCTCCCGCCGTACTTGCGCACGGAGCAGAGCAGTGAAACGGGCAACGTTAAAAACCGGAACGGAAATAAGCAAGACGCGGCAGGATGCCGCCCTGTGGAGGCTTGAAATGCTGACGAGTAGAAAAATCAATGGCAAGGCGGGAAGGGCCGTCATGTTCATGGCCTTGGTCCTGGTGGCGGGCGCCATTTGCGCCGCGGCCCAAAGCGCGCCGCCGGTAGTACTTTCGTCCACCGCGACCGTGGCCACGAGTGGCTCTTCCAACGTCGACAAGGTTGTCCAGGATACATGTGGCAACCTATATGAACTTGAGAACGGCGGCAATCTTCTTGAGGTTCCCGCGGGCGGAGGCGCCACCATTTATTTGGCGAGTTATGGCGGGCAAAGCGCAGACGGCCTGAGCGGCGGTATCGCCATCGATAGCAAGAACAACCTCTATGTGGATCAGAAATGGAGCGGCGCGGTTCAGGAAATTCCGTCGACTGGATGTGTCCCGAATCCTTCCGCCGCATTCTCGGTTGCCAGTTCTTCCCTGGGCGCCGTTGGCAACTACTGGTACGATCCGGGCGACATTTATGTCGATGCGGCGGGCGACATCTTTGTCGCTTCTAATAACTGCTGCAACGGCAACGGGATCTTTGAGCAGACCGCCGCAGGCAAGGGCGTGCAGGTTCTGGGCAGCAACAGCCTGCCCCAGGTGGAGTCGCTGGCTGTAGACTCCAGCGGCGACGTCTTTTTCACTGTGAATGGCAGCGGAACCGTCTATGAAATTCCGGTGGCCTCGTACGGAACGTCCAGCCCTTCCGCCGTGATCTCCTCGGGCTTGCAGACCGCTCTCGGCTTGGCCTTCGATGCGGCTGGCAACCTCTATGTCGGCGACTCCGGAACCGGCAGCATTTACGAGGTTCCCTATACGAGCTCACTGCAATTTGGCAAGATGTATCTTCTGGCCGCGGGAGCGCCCATCGGCGCTCCTCTCACTATCTCGCACGACAACAAGTCCTTCTTCTTCGGCAACAACACTCCCAGCGTCTATCAACAGGCCCTGGGCAGCGCCAATATAGGCCTCGTAGCCGTAGGTTCGACCGGAACGGCCACCGTTGATGTGGCATTTAATGCCTCGGTGACCCCCTCGGCATTCACGGTCTTCCCTTCCGGCGGACAGTTCTCGATCACTGGCGGGAGCAGTCCCTGCTCGTCCGGAACTGCCTACACGGCGGGACAAAGCTGCAACGCGACCATCACATTCAGCCCCGCGACCCCAGGCACGGCCTTGGCCGGGGTTGGCGTCGCCGGGTCCAGCGGGGCCGCACTGGCTACGCTCTTCGTTTCCGGAATTGGCCAGGGCGCCGGACTCACTCTCGATCCCGGCACCGTGGCCGCGACCGGCAGCGGGTTCAAAACGCCAGACTCGGTGGCCATCGACGCGGTTGGCGATGTCTTCTACGCAGACGCCGGCAACAACGCCATTCTCGAATTCAAATCCGGCAGTTCAAGCTCGAGTTCCATCGGCTCCGGCCTCAGCAAGCCGGCCGGCGTAGCTGTGGATGGCGCCGGCGATGTATTCATCACCGATACAGGCAACAACCGCGTCGTCGAAGTCCCGATAGTGAGTGGCGTGCTGAGCAATGCAGCACAGATCGCGCTTCCGACAACGCTGGCGGGTGCCGCGCTCAATGCCCCGGCGGGTGTGGCCGTCGACAGCGCCGGCGACCTTTTCATCGCCGACACGGGCAACAACCGGATTGTCGGCATCCCCTACAACGGGGCGTGGAACACCTCCGCCGCCGTCGCAATTGGCTCTTCGCTCAGCGGCCCGCTTGCGGTTGTGGCCAACGCCTCCGGCAACCTCTATGTGGCCGACTCAGGGGTTGGGCAGATCTACGAGATCCTCTCGCCCTTGGCCGGGTCCTCGCAGCAGCTGGTCGCGGTCGGCTTCGGCAATCCTACAGGTCTGGCCGTGGATGCATCCGGCAGCCTCTTCGTGGCTGACTATGCCAATGGCGAGGTTGTGCGTATTCCCAACATCTCCGGCAGCCTCGAACCCAACGACGAGGTGGAGGCCGGTATCGGGGTCAGCACGCCCTACGGCGTGGCGTTGGACCCGTATGGGAACCTCTACGTCTCCTCCGGTTCGGGTGGATCGGCGTACAAAATCGTGCGTACCAGCACCACGCTTGCCTTCGGTGATTGGGCCCAGAACGCAACCAGCGGCATTCTGTCGGCGCAGGTAGAAGACGCAGGCAATCAGCCGCTTATTCTCTCTACGCCTTACTACACGGCCAGCGGCAATACCGGCGATTTCAGCGTGTCTTCCACGGGCTCCAGCATCTGCACCGCGGGCGGCACGATAGCAAGCGGTTCAAGTTGCGAGCTCGGAGCAACCTTTACGCCGCTTGCAACGGGGGCACTTTCCGAAACGCTTACGCTTGCCGCCAATGCCTCGTCCACGCTGGTTACACTCAGCGGCAACGGCACAACCACAGCCAGTACGTCAACCAGCCTCAAGGTGACATCACCGGCCAGCGGCTCACCGTCCTTCGGCCAGGCGATCACCCTCTCCGCCACCGTGACGGCAAGCAGCGGAACCCCGGCCGGCAGCGTGACCCTGGTGGTCGATGGCGTGCAGGTTGGTGATGCGACTCTCAATTCCAGCGGCGTCGCTACCTTCAATCTGGCATCCGGCCTGACCGGCGGCAGCCATACGCTGGTAGCGATTTACAACGGCACCGCCGCATTTAACGGCAGCGTTTCGTCTATCCTGCTACTGAAGGTCACGCAGGCCACGACGGCTACGGCCTTGACGGTTACGCCTCCCTATACAAATCCCTACAGCGCACTTTCAGGAAATACCGTCACATTCACTGCGGCTGTCGGCTTCGCGGGAGTAGGCATCCCCACGGGCACGGTAACCTTCACGTCTGGCAGCACAACGCTGGGCACGGCGCCGCTTGAGCCGGCAGCCGGCGGGCTCTTTGAGGCAACGTTCTCCACGACATCTCTGGCGGCGGGCAATTACACCGTCGTGGCCACCTACTCAGGCGATCCCAACTATATCGGTTCGGCCTCAGCCGCATCGGCCACGATCTATGTCGTGAGCTCATCGTATGTAACCACGACTGCCAGCGGTACCGCGATCACGAGCAGCGCCAACAGCAACGGGGCGGTGACCTTTACCACCACGACATACGGCGGCTGGAACGGCCTGGTCGGGTTCAGTTGTCTGGCCTCTTCTCTGCCGGCCAATGCGCAGTGCGTCTTCTCTCCGGGGCAAGTTGAGGTTTTGCCCAGCACGCCAACCGCCGCCGCTTCCAATCCGCCAGTCACCCTGAGCATCGTCATCGACCAGTATCCGCGGACGCCAACGGCGGGCAAGTTCCTATGGTGGCTCGCCGGACCCACCGGACTGCTGCTCTTCTTCGCGCGTCGGCGGTTTGCGCGCCGGGCGTGGGCGACGATTGCAGCGACACTCGCGTTCATCCTGCTGGGCATTGCAGCTGGGGGAATGGGAGCATGCACCAGCGGGGTTCAGAACGTCACTCCCACCGGTACCAGCACGGTCACAGTGGTGGTATCGTCCGACCCGTTTACTACTGCGCCCACTTCGTCCAACGCCAACCCAGGCACCCAAACCTGTCCGGCAAACAATCCGGCCAGTGCGCCCTGCGCGCAACAGACCTTCAAGGTTTCGCTGACAGTGCAGTAAGTTGGCATCCCAGTTGCTCAGCCCGGACAGCTCCGGCTGTTCGGGCGCGGCGTCGAAGTGTCACTGCCTGCGGTGGCGTTCCCTGATTTGCTGTCGGCAAGACTAAGACCATCAACTCTTAAGGAAAGTGCAACATCCATGTTTAGCGTGAATCTGCGACGGCTTTCATCCATCACGGCTTTCTGTTTCTTTGCGGTTTGCTTTTTGCAGCCCGCCGCTCAATCGCAGCAGTTCGCGCCCCGTCGAATTGTCGTGAATATCGACGATACAGCCGGTCCGGTCGATCGCTTCTTCGATCTTTCAGTCGGCTCCGATTACCCGGGCACGCTGATTCGTGACGACAGCCAGGCGCAACTAAAACTGGTTGTGGATGAGCTCGGCTTTCGCTACATCCGCTTTCACGCCATCTTCCACGACGTGTTGGGAACGGTGCGATTCGAAGACGGGAAGACTGTCTACAACTGGTCAAAGATCGACCAGCTCTATGACGACCTGCTGGCGAGGCATATCAAACCGTTTGTCGAACTCGGCTTCACTCCGAAAGCGCTCGCCACTTCGCAGAACAGCATTTTTTATTGGAACGGCAACACGTCGCATCCGAACCCGGAAGGTTGGCGCGATCTTGTCGATGCCTTCATCCGGCACATCGAAGAGCGTTACGGAAGAGACGAGGTTCGCACCTGGTACTTCGAAGTCTGGAACGAGCCCAACCTCTCCGGTTTCTGGGAAGGCGGAGACCAGAAAGCATACTTCGCGCTCTACGACCTGACCGCTAAGACGATCAAGTCCATCGATTCCGCTCTGCGGGTCGGAGGCCCTTCTACTGCTGGAGCGGCCTGGGTTCCTGAGTTTCTGGCGCACGTGAAGCAGAGTGGCGCCGGCGTCGATTTCGTGACCACGCACACCTACGGCGTGCAAGGCGGCTTTCTCGATGAGGAAGGGAAAAGCGATACCAGGCTCGATCCGTCGCCCGATGCGATCGTCGGCGACGTGCGCCGTGTCCGTGAACAGATTTCGGCTTCACCGTTTCCGGGGCTTCCGCTGTATTTCTCCGAGTGGAGCACCAGCTATACGCCGCGCGACTCCGTGCATGATTCCTACATCAGCGCGCCTTACATCCTGACCAAGCTCAAGGCCTGCCAGGGCCTGGTGCAGGGCATGAGTTACTGGACTTACACCGATCTTTTCGAGGAACCCGGACCTCCCACTGCCCCGTTTCAAGGAGGATTCGGGCTTCTGAATCCGCAAGGCATTCGCAAGCCGGCATTCTTTGCTTACAAATACCTGCGTGCGCTTCAGGGGAAAAGCCTGACCACGAGCGATGCGCAGGCCATGCTCGCTACGCAGGATGGAAACTTGACCGCCGTCATCTGGGACTTCCAATCGCCGGAACAGAAGGTAAGCAACCGGTCCTTTTTTACAAAGGCCATTCCTTCGCATCCCGTGGCACCGGTAAGTTTCGAGGTCACGCATCTCGCGCCAAATGCCGCTTACCGCCTGGAAGTGCATCGCACCGGGTTCCGCGCGAATGACGCCTATACGGCCTGGATCGAAATGGGCTCTCCCAAAGACCTGTCCGCGAAACAGATTGCGCAGCTCAACGTGCTTACACGAGATACACCGGAAACGGACAAGATCGTCCGGAGCGGAGCCGACGGCACAGCGGAGATGACAATACCAATGAACAGTAACGACATTGTGCTGGTCAAAGTGGAGCGCAGCCGGGCGAACCAATAAAAGACACCTTTCCCCGCGGCAATAGAGTCAAAGGAACTTTTGCATGAATCGATTTTCACAGTTATCCATCATATCTCTCCTCTTTGCGCCTCTTCTTTCAATCGGGGCATGCAACGGTGGAAACCAGGGGGGCGGAGGGACAAGCCAGAATCCAACCTCTCCCACGGTTGCCGTTACACCTGCGTCCAGCAGCATTACGACCGCCCAGAATCTCAGTGTCACCATCGTGGTTTCCGGTACGAGCGGCACGCCCACCGGATCGGTGGTTCTTTCCAGCGGAACTTACGCTTCATCTGCCACAACGCTCAGCTCTGGCTCGGCAACCATCACAATTCCGTCCGGATCGCTCGCCGCGGGCTCCGCCACGCTCACTGCCAGGTACACGCCCGACTCCGCCAGCTCCACGACCTACAGCAGCGCTTTGGGAACCGCTTCGATGACCGTCACGCAGCCCGTGACCACGCCCACGGTTAGCGTCACACCTGCATCCAACACCATCACAATCGCGCAAAACCTCGGCGTCACCATCGCGGTCTCCGGCACGAGCGGCACGCCCACCGGATCGGTGGTTCTTTCCAGCGGAAGTTATGCTTCATCCGCCGCGACCCTCAGTTCCGGCTCGGCAACTATTACGATTCCGGCCGGATCGCTTTCGGCGGGCACCGACACACTGACCGCAAAGTACACTCCGGATAGCAACAGTTCCGCGACTTACAACAGCGCAACCGGAACCGGTTCGGTCGCTGCTACCTCGGGCGCCGCCACCGCTGTGAACGTCAGCATTGATGCTCTTGCCAATCGCCACGCCATTAGCCCCTTCATCTACGGTGGCAACCCCTCCGAAGGCCCTGCGGAAGCGACGGACCTGGGCATGTCGCTGGCCCGCTTTGGCGGCAACGAGGCGTCGAACTACAACTGGCAATTACACACGTACAACGCAGGCGGGGACTGGTACTTCGAGGACTTCAACCTGGGTGACTTTCAAGGCAACCCAGTCGACTCAGTGCAGTTCATTACCAACTACCAAAATGCCGGCAGCCATGCGTTAACGACCATGCCCATGTTGTCCTGGGTGGCGCAGAGCGCCGAGAACGGCACGAACGGCCACTGGAGCTATTCCGTCAAAACGCTCGGTGCGCAATGCTCCGTCGATCCCAACAACACCGACGCCGGCAACGGCATGATGGCGGGTGGGACTCCTGCCAGTTGCTCCACATCGGTGCCGGTGACCACTCAGGCAGTCACCACGGCGTACTATCCGCTGCTCGACAGCACCGCCAACACCTGCTCAACGGGAAACTGCGTCTATCGTGAGCCTTGGGCGCAGGCGCTCGCTGCGGCCTTCACCGGCAATGCGTGCCCGGTGCCCTATTCGCCGATTGCCTCCTGCCATTTCTACGACATGGATAACGAGCCCGACAGTTGGCCCGGCTCCCACAAAGACGTTCACCCAAGTGGTACAGGATATGACGAGCTGGCCAATCTTTTTGAGGCCGAGGCGACTGCTCTGAAGTCGTGGGATCCGGCAGCCGTGCGTTTTGGGCCGGTGGTCAGCTCCTGGTGGTTCTACTGGAACGCTTCCAACTCCACAACCGACAGCAAGAGCACCCACGCCAGCATCGACTTCCTGCCTTGGTGGCTAAACCAGATTTATTGGCTGGATCAGATTAGCGGCGCGCGCACGCTCGACGTCTTTGACGTCCATGGCTATCCCGATGCTGTGACCACGGGACTCAGTAATGCGCAACTGCAAGCTTTGGCTGCTTCCATTTATCGCGATTACTGGGATCCGACATACGACAATGGTGCGGACGATGCCCCGTGGGCAACTACCATGGAGCCCAACTATGGCAAGCCTTTCCGCATCCCGCGGCTGAAGGCTCTGGTGAACGCCATTTATCCCGGCACGCCTCTCGCTTTTACCGAGTGGAGTGGAGCCTTCTACCAGGAGTCGGACTTCTCCACCGCGCTCGGCGATGCAGACGCTTATGGGATCTTCGGGCGCGAAGGCATCTCCTTTGCAACTCGCTGGGGATCGCCGACAACCAACAGCACCACCACCAAGGTGCCTAATCCCAACTACCTGGCGCTCAAGCTCTATGGCAACTACGACAGCGCCCACGACGGATTCGGGACGGTTTCGATCTCCGACACGAACAGTGGCAATCCGAATTTGTTCTCAAGTTACGCCGCGCTTAACCCGACCGGAACAGTGATGACCATCATGGTCCTCAATAAGGACCCGAACAACGCCGTGCAGACGACCTTCAACCTCAACGGCTTTAATCCCACAAGCTACGTGGCGTATTCCATCTCCTCCACCGCTTCGCACGCGATTTCAGTTTCCAACTCGCAAGCATGGAGTTCTTCGCAGACCTTCGCGCCTTACAGCATCACGCTCTTGGTGGTCAGCGGAACCGAATCCTCCAAACCCGCATCGGAGTGGTACCTCAACCCCGACGACCTGATGATTCCTGCCTCGGGCACTGCGACCCTGAGTCCAGCGATCACGAGCGGCACTTCCAAGGTGACGCTCACGTCGGCGGTCTTCGACAGCTACGAAGGCGCCCCAGCTTGCAGCGGCACTCTGGCGCTCACCAATGCGACGATCACGACCACGCAGCCCGCCACCATTACAGTCAACGCCGGCGGCACTCCAGGTTTCTGCCACTTCACGGTGACCGGCAGTGACAGCGCGGCAACGCAAACCAAGGGAGGATGGATGATTGTCGGCAACCCGCCTGCCACGCTGACCCAGTCGGGCAACAAGCAATCGGGCAGTGCCGGAACAGCTCTGTCGCAACCCCTGACCGTCACGTTGGCTCCCGGCCAGTCCGGCGGTTCGGCCAACGGCGCGGGCATTTTATTCACCTCTTCGGCCGGCACGCTCTCCAACGGCACAACCACTGGGACCAGCGTGATTGCCGTAACCAACTCTTCCGGAGTTGCATCGGTCACTTTGACGCTGCCTTCATCCAAGGGGCCGGTGACTGTCACCGCGCAGGATCAGTTCGCGCTCGGCGGAGCTTCGGTCACTTTTATCGAAACTGCCCAGTAATCCTGCCGCAGCATATCCGTCCCTCGATCTCGGTCATCCAACAATGTAGGCGCCGGTCCATTGCAGGTTGTCTTGAAGGAACAACGAACACTCAGTCACTTCCTTTTGCGCGAGGACTTCATGAGAAAAACGATTCGGTGGTCGCGTCCTCGGCTATGCGCAGGCGCCTCAGTGAAGCAGCTTGCGCTTGCTCTGGCTGCCGGGTTGGCGCTAAGCGCACTTTCCGCCGCTCAGGATTTTCGCGCAAATGCCGGTTGGCCGGGCCCAGGACAACTCTTTGTAGGAACTTGCTATCAGCCAATCGATCGCACGCCTGAGCAAATCGATCAAGATATCGCCATCATGAAGCGTGCTGGATTCAATGTCGTGCGCATGGGGGATCTGTCCTGGGATTCATTTGAACCCGCGCAAGGCGACTTCAGCTTTGCCTGGTTCGACAAGATCATGGACAAGATGTACGCCAACGGAATTCGCGTAATCCTCGACATTCCGGGCACGCCGGCCCCTATCTGGCTGCATCGCAAGTACACGGGAGTCGATATCGTCACTCAGAACGGCACGCGCCTTCCGCCCGCCGAACGCTATATGGACGACATAAGCGATCCCAATTACGTGCGTGAAGCCGGCATTCTCGCCGATGCGCTCACGAAGCGCTACGCACATCATCCCGCCGTCGTCGCTATCGGATATGACAACGAGATCGGAAACGGGTACATGTCGTATTCAGAAGCCGACAGACAGCGCTTCATTGCATGGCTCAAGAAAAAGTACGGAACGATCGAGGAACTCAACAAAGCCTGGGCGACACAGAGTTGGTCGCGCAGGTTGAACAGTTTTGAGGATGTCGATTTGCCGCTCGCGGACGGCCCTGGACCTTCCGAGCGTTTTTTGGATCTACATCGCTACTGGTCCGACGTTACCGTGGCGCGGCTCGAAGAACTGGAAGCGATTCGCCACCGCAATATGCCGGATATTCCCTCGATCTCGAATCTCTGGGACACTGCGGGGCGGAGGGGCTTCGATTATCTCAGCACATACAAATCCTATGTCTCCTTCGGCGCTGAAGGCTTTTATCCAGGCGACCCGATCAGTGGTGCGTTCGGCGCGCTGATGACAAAAGGAGATCTGGCCACCCCCATCTGGTTCAACGAGTTCACCGCCGGCGGTGGAGGTTATTACGGAACGCCGGGCCGGAGCCGCATTTACGCATACCTCGGCCTTATGATGGGGGCCCAGGGATTCCTCGCATGGACTTTCAATAGTCATCCAGGCGGAGAGGAGCAGGCGCTCTTCGGGCTGGTCGACCACGATGGCACACCCTCGTGGAAGGTCGATGAATTTGCGCACATCGCTTCGGAGTTCAAAGCACTCTCGCAGTTCGGGTTTCCGCGATTTACGCATCCCGAAGTCGCCATCGCCTATTCCTTCGATTCCTTTATCGATTCGCACCCGAACGGCCCCTCCAACACGACGCTTCAATACTTCAAACCTTCGTATACCGAACAGGTCCAGGGTGCTTTCGAACCGCTGTTTCGCGCCAACATCGACACGGCCATCATCAACATCGGGCACTACATTCTCTCGCCGTATAAGTTGGTTGTTGTGCCGGCTGACTACGTGATGGACGTCGCCAGCGCTAATGCGATCCGGGAATATGTGAGCAGCGGCGGTACGGTTTTGATGACAGCCTTTTCAGCAAAGGTCGATGAACACGGACAATGGTTTGATACACCGCTGCCAGGGCGCTTGAGCGATGTCTTTGGATTGAAGACAAATGCGTTCTATAAGGTTGGAGCGCCGCTGATATACGAGTTGGACGGTCAAGCCGTAGACACCGGCGTGCATGAGTATGAGGTGCTGGAGCCATCAACCGCAACGGTTCTATCTCGATTCACAAATACCGCGGACCATTCTCCTGCGATCACAATCAACAGTTTCGGCAAAGGGAATGCGATCTATCTCGCAACTGAATCGAAGCCTTCTGCAATCGGACCCATCCTGAATCATGTCTGCAAAATAGCCGGCATTCGGCCAGGGCCGCGGACTCCTGACGGAGTCTACGCCAGGGTCGTCGACGGCCGAACACTCTATGTGAACACAACAGGGCAAGAGGTAAGGATTCCCATTGCGGGCGAGAGAACAGGGATTGTTACTCGTCGCGTCTACGACGGAGCCGTTGTCCTGGGCCCGCTCGAAACCGATCTTGTCCAATGATTGAGGGTTGGCAGCGGCGCGCTTTAGTAACGAAACTCAGATTCCAATGCTCCATCGACCAAGGCAAACAGGAATGCGGAAGATCCGACTAAGTGGAAGCGCGCCACGCAGCAGTGGACCTTTGGCTGCGAACTCTACGTAAACCCGGATCGAGATCGGGGTCACTTGCAGATTCGCAGGTTCATTTCACAAAAGCTCTTCCGGCAAGTGCTCGCATTATTCACAACGCCGTTGCTGTTTGCGATGCCAAGTGCGAAAGGTCAAACCCAAACGCGTCCGTGGATGCATAGGTCGGTCGCTAGTGGACCTGACGAGTGGCATCGCCTCAGAGCTCTATTTCGCTGCGGGAGCCTTCCAGCAGGGACGTGAGTCTTCACCCGCCGTCATTACGCGGCCTGAGCAGACCAGGCTGTACTGGGAAGCAGAAAGCGTCATCGACGATCTATCCTCGATAGGCTTTCCAGCGCTGGCTTATCATCTGGTGGAAACACTGGAAATGTACATCGACACCAACCCTCGGGGGGTCTTCCTCCGCGTGGCGGCAACCGTTCGGGCGGGAAAGCGTTGGGAGTACGAATACGAGCAGTTGGCGCAGGATGTTGTTCTACGGATTGTTCGCCGCTACCTCGCGGACAAGCGAGCGCTGCTCCAGAGCGATGAAGAGTGCCAGCGCGCCCTTCGGGGTAAATGGCCT
>Ga0302193_10003417_pt1 | contig 12836 bp, 11 predicted proteins | sample II_Bog_E3_3_FD_200228 | JGI IMG/M metagenome (GOLD analysis project Ga0302193, IMG submission 200228) | Peat permafrost microbial communities from Stordalen Mire near Abisko, Sweden - II_Bog_E3_3 | ecosystem: Environmental > Terrestrial > Soil > Wetlands > Peat | place: Sweden: Abisko...
TCGTCCCCAAACGATGCCCGAAACTGCTGCACAGTCATCATCCGACCGCGCTTGCTCGTTGAACGCTTCTTCATGCGTCAAGAATATCGCCTTTTCTTCGCCTGAACAAGACTGATATTCATCTAGGGGAAATGCTCTAACGCCAAAAGCGCTGGGGCCTTTTTCTTGCTGGCGATAGCGAACTGGCTGAGCTGCTCTCCCAAGTAGTGCATGGTGAAGCTGCCCCCACGGTCCCTATTCCCTATTCCCTATTTCCTGCCTTCCCGCTTCATCCCTCCAAATCCACCCTCCATCCGCTTTTCGCGCCCTTCGTCCGGAAGAGCGCGCTTCCCCGCTCCTATCGGCCGTACCTTTCTCGCAGAGCAAAAAGCTCCGGAAAGGGAACGGCCTCATGGATGAACACCAAGAACTCGTGAACGTCAAAGCCGTCTGCCGAAGATTCTCGCTGGATGATGGCCAGGCCCGCCACGTGGGCCACAGTTTTGTCAACGCTCTGGACCACATCAGCCTGCGCGTCGCACCGGGGGAATTCCTGGCGATTTCAGGACCCAGCGGAAGCGGCAAATCGACTCTCCTGAACCTGATCGGCTGCATCGACAAGCCGTCGGAAGGCAGCATCCACGTGGACGGCGTGGATACCTCCACGCTGAAGCCTGCAAGCATGTCCGCTTTGCGCCGCGAGAGAATCGGATTCGTCTTTCAGACCTTCAACCTTATTCCGGTCTTCACGGCGGAGGAGAACGTCGAATACCCTCTGCTGATCCAGGGAGTGGGGGCGCGCGAACGCCGCAAGCGGGTGGCCGAGGCGTTGGAAAGTGTCGGACTTTCGGCCCGCTCCCATTCCCGGCCCGACTTGCTCTCCGGCGGCGAACGCCAGCGGGTCGCCGTTGCCCGCGCCATCGTCCATCGTCCCGCGCTGGTGCTGGCCGACGAGCCGACCGCGAACCTGGACACCAAAAATGCAACGCAACTTATCGGCCTGATGCGCGACCTGAATCTGCGCCTGGGTCTTACTTTCATCTTTTCCACGCACGACGCACGCCTGCTGGAACACACGCCGCGCATTGTGCGTCTTTGCGACGGACAGATCGAGTCCGACACTCACCCCGAAGGAGGCAGCAATGGGTAAGTTCCTGCTTCTCGCATTCAGAAACGTCTTTCGCAATCGCCGCCGCACGCTGATGACCTTGCTGATGGTCGGTGGAGGCGTTGCAGGACTGCTGCTGGTGGGCGGCTTCTTCGCTTTCATGTTCCGCGGCCTGCGCGAAAGCACCATCAACAACGGGCTCGGCCACCTGCAGATTTTCACCGCCGAGCATTTCAATCGCGACGAAGTGCGCGTTCTGGACACCGGCATCGACAACTGGAGACAGGTGGCGGCGACGGTGAAGACCGGCGGCCACGTGCGCGGCGTCGCTCCGCGGATCGAGTTCTACGGAATGCTCTCGAATGGCGTAAAGTCCTCTGTCTTCATGGGCAGCGCCGTCGATCCGGAGGCTGAGACCAGCCTGGGATTTTCAACCCGTCTGGCGAGCGGCAGAGACCTGAGCAGCAAGCCCGGCGGCGAAGTGGAAGCGTTGATCGGGGCCGGCGTGGCGCGATCCATGAACGTGAAAGTGGGCGACGGATTGACCCTGCTGGCCGTTACTTCCGACGGCGCACTGAACGGTATCGATGTGCAGATTGTGGGCATCGTGAAAACCGGGTTCAAGGAGATGGACGACCGCTACCTTAGGATCACTCTGCCCTCAGCCCAGCGACTGCTGCAAAGCGATCGCGTGACCAACCTGGTGGTGGGTCTGGACAAAACTGAAAACACCGACATGGTGGCGGCGCAACTGGCTCCGCAACTCGGCGGGCTGCCGCAGAAGATGGTCCTGAAAAAATGGATCGATCTGGCGGCCTATTACAAGCAGGTCCACACGCTGTTCAGCGCCATCTTCATCTTCCTTGGCGTGATCGTGTTCTTCATGGTTTTGATGTCGAGCGTAAACACCTTGCTGATGGCGATGTTCGAGCGCACCCGTGAAATCGGCACCATGCTGGCCATGGGCACGCCGCGCATCTGGATCGTGGCACTGTTCATGCTGGAAGCAACTCTCACCGGCATCCTCGGCGCCATTGTGGGCGTGGTTGGAGGCAACCTGCTGGGCGCGCTGCTCAACGTCTCTGGCCTGCACATGCCGCCGCCGCCGGGCAACACGGTCGACATGCCCTTCCGCGTACTTCACGAGCCCGGCCTGATGATCGGCGCTTCCATCCTGGTGATCGTATCTTTGGCGCTGGCTTCCATTCTGCCGGCAATCCGCGCATCGCGGCTGGAAATTGCGGAGGCTTTGGCCCATGTCTAGATGCATGTTACGCACGCTCTTTTTGATTCTGCTGATCCTGCTGGCGTTTGGCTACATTCGCCGCGGACACGCTGCCACTCCCGACGCCGAGGCATTGCTCAAACACTCTGACCAATACCGAAACGGCTGGCCCTCCTACTTTGTGCACGTGAAGATCACCAGTTACGAATCTGGCAAGTCGGACGAGGAGAGGCTCTACGACGTTTCGCAGAAAGGGACTGACCGAACCTATGTCGAGTTCATGAGCCCCCGCGACAAGGGGCGCCACCTGCTGATGCTGGGCGACGATATGTGGATCTATCTGCCCGACACCAGCCGGCCGGTCCGCATCACGCCGCTGGAACGGCTCTCTGGCGACGCCTCCAATGGAGACATTGCCCGCACCAACTATGCCGTCGATTACTCGCCGGTCTATCTCCGCACGGAGAAGGTGGGCGCGGAACAGTGCTATGTGCTTGACCTCACGGCCAAGCGCAAGGGCGCGACCTACCAGAGGATTCTGTACTGGATTCGCGTCACGGATGCGCGGCCGGTGCGGGCCGAGTTCTATCTCACCTCCGGCAAGCACATCAAGTCCGCGACCTTCGACCAGTACATGGAAATCGGAGGCAAAAGCCTGCTGCACCGGCTCACGCTTTACGACGAGATTCGCCATAACTCGCACAGCGTGATGGAGTACACGGGGTCCGCTCCGCGCGAACTGCCGGACAAGCTCTTTTACCAGGGCCGCTCGGACCGGTTCTGACTTCAACCACCCGATCAGTATGGATCGCGAAAGGAACTCAAGATGAAAGGAACCCAAAAGCTATTCGGAAGCGTGGCTGTTCTGCCGCTGCTCTGCTGCGCCCTGCTGGCGACGACCGCCTGCCGCAGCATGGCCCAGGCCCCGCCCGCTCCGCAAGCTACCTCCACCCTGACCGTCCGCATCACGGGAATTCGGAATGCGACGGGAAACCTCCGCGTAACGCTCAGACGCGATGGGAACGTCGTCGACCAACGCGTTGTCGAGATCGACGCCAAAGCCCTGATCTGCCAGGTAGTCTTCGAGAAGCTTCCGCAGGGAACCTATGCGGTCTCAGTCATTCACGACGAAAACATGAACGGCAAGCTGGATTTCGACTCGATGGGAATGCCGGTGGAAGGCTACGGCTTCTCCAATAACCCGGAGAAGCGAATGGGTCCGCCCAATCCCGAAGAAACGACCTTTCCGCTGAAGCAAGCCCCACTTACGACCGAAATCAAGCTAATCTATTGGCCATAAATCACATGAAGAATCGGATGACATTGCCGGCCCTTCTCGTCTTGGCGGCCGCCTCGCTGGCGGCCGCGCAGGACGCCGTCCCACCGGACGCGCCGGCGCCCGAGGCGAGCCGCGAATTCCGATACTCCCTGGCTGTCATTGACGACGCAACTGTCTATAGCAATCTGAGTGTACCCATTCCAAAGCTCTTCAATCAGCTACTGATCGAACCTACCTTCGCCGTGCGTTACGAGAAGCGTTGGACCTTCTCCACGAGCCTAGTTGGGACGGCGGACACATCTGCTGATTCGAGCGCCGGAACGCCCGCCGAAACGCCAACCCAACTGCGCGTCAAGGAAACTTACGGCGGCCTCTCCGCCGGGGACTTCGACTTTACCGCGGGCCGCAAGATGGTGCGCTGGGGCACGGGCTATGCTTTCACGGCAGCCGGCGTTCTGGACCCGCCGCGCGTCCCCACCAACCCCACCGATCGCCTGAATCTGAACCAGGGGCGCGACATGGTGAAGGCCGATTGGGTGCATGGGCCGCACGCAATGACGCTCGCCTGGTCCTCGGCCGCACTTGCCCCCGCCGGGTCCAACCTGCACGACACCACCGCCTTCCGGTATAACGTTCTGGTGCATGGATTCGACACTTCTCTGATTGCCGGTGACGATCGCGGCGGCGATGCGTTTGGGGCCCTGGCCTTTACGCGCGTCTTCGGTCAGGCCTGGGAAGTGCACGGAGAAGCGGCCTGGCGCGAGCAGGGAGCCATCCTGTTGGGTGGAAAATACACGACCGGCTCCGGCATTACTTTCATCGGCGAGTTTTATACTCCTCCTAACACCGCTTACTATCGAGATATGACTATCTCGCCGTTGGCCGGGCGCCAACACTATCTCTTTCTCGATGCCGGAAAGAACCGTCTACGCGAGCTACCGGGATGGAAAGAGTGGGACCTGGGTGCGTATGCCGTCGCAAACCTAGATGACCGGAGTTACACGGCAGTCTTTGACGCCAACCGGCGATTCGGCAATCGTTTCTCTTCCTATCTGCACCTGGAAGTTCCAGCAGGCAGCAGGAAGTCGGAGTATGGCTCTACGCCTTACACCGCAGCTACATCCATAGGAGTGCGCTTTCAGCTATGAATCATGAACCCGCTCAATCCGTTACCGAAAGCGCCGTGCACGAGCACAAGCGCGCAAGCTTTTCCGGCCATGTGCTCCGGGCGCTGTGGATCGTGCCCGCAGTCGCGCTGTTCATCGTGCTCATCTTTCTGACAATTGGCCACATCCATTTGTCCGAAACATTGAGGCACTTCCTGTTTGCGCTGGGTTACTCCGGCTGTATCGCCGTGCCTTCGATGTTTCTTCTTACCTGGGTTTCGATACGCTATACGGCACGATTTCCGCGGATGATCGTAGTGATACGAACCCTGATGCTGCTGTTGACAGCAACCGCCGGCGGCCTGGCTGCGGGAGTTCTCTTTCAGGTCGTCGGACTGGTTCCTCGCGGAGAATACTGGAGCGAATTTCGATTTTCCTACCCCTTCAGCGTGGTCATCACTCTTGTCATCGGCCTTGGCCTCTCGTCCTACGAAACCATGCGCTACCGATTGCAGGAGGCAACCCTCGAACTGAGCGCTCGCCAGGTGGAACAGGAGCGCGCCAAAAAGCTGCTGGCCGAGGCGCGGCTCTCTTCGCTGGAATCGCGCATCCATCCCCACTTTCTTTTCAACACGCTCAACTCCATTGCGTCGCTGATTCCCACTGACCCGCAGCGTGCCGAAGATACGGTGGAAAGATTTGCTTCGCTGCTCCGCTTTTCACTCAATGCGCAGCACAGCGGCCTGGTGCCGTTAGCGCAGGAGCTGAAAATTGTGCGCGACTATTTGGAGATTGAAAAGACGCGCTTCAGCGAGCGGCTACGCTTTGCGATCGCGATCCCCGCGGCGATGGAGGCCGTGAAGGTACCGCCATTAGCGCTGCAAACACTGGTGGAGAATTGCATCAAGCATGTGGTTGCCCGGCGCGCCCAGGGAGCTACGATCCGGGTTGCCGGAGCCATGGAGGCGGGCCGCATCCGGTTGGAAGTGATCGACGACGGACCCGGATTTTCACTCGGCGACCTTACGCCGGAGCACGGGCTTGGCAACCTGGTTACGCGCCTGGAGCTGCTCTTCGGAGACCGGGGCGAGCTCGATGTGACGCGCGAAGATCAAAAGACAATCGTTCGCATCTCTTTTCCCGCGGAGTCTTGAGAAAGTTATGGAAACCACCGTGCTCAACGCCTATCTCGTGGACGATGAACCGCTGGCCATTGAACGGCTGAAGCGGCTGCTGGGCGGCTTTCCTTCCATCCGCATTGCCGGCAGCGCCACCGATGCCGCCGAGGCTTTGGCGTTTCTCGGCAGCGAGACGGTCGACGTGCTTTTCCTGGACATTCAAATGCCCGGCATGAACGGCTTCGAACTGCTCGCGCACCTTGACCGTCAGCCCTTCGTCGTCTTCACCACCGCGTACGACGAATACGCGCTGCGGGCCTTCGAGGTGAACTCCATCGATTACCTGCTGAAGCCCATTGAGCCGGAACAACTGGAGCGCGCCCTGGGAAAACTCGGTCGCCTGCAGCCGGCCGCCCGGCCGGAGTGGCAGCGCAATCCCGATTTGCCGGAACTGCTGAAGGAACTGGCCGCGCAACTGGGGCCATCGCGTAGGGACTATCCCCACCGCATCGCCTCCCGCGTGGGCGAGCGCATTTTCTTTCTGGATCTGAGCCAAGTCACCCACTTTGTAGCTCGGGACAAGCTCACCTACGCCATCGTCAACGGCCATAGCCACGCGGTCGATCAGAGCATCGTCGAATTGGAGAGCCGCCTGGACCCAGCACGGTTTCTGCGCATTCATCGTGCGGCGCTGGTGAACGTGGACTGGATTCACGAGGTGAATTCGTTCTTTGCCGGCAAGGTGGTGGTGACGCTCAAGGACGCTCAGCACACGCAACTGACCGTTGCGCGGGACCGGGTGCGCTGGCTGAAAGAGCGCATGGGAATCTAGCGTGGTGTCCCGGAAGTTCTTGCCAGAAATCAGGAGATACAAACGCAGATTCTTCGCTCACCACCCCCGAACTGAAAAACGTTCGGGGCCCCGTTCGCTCAGAATGACAGCGACAGTTTTGTCAGGATTTTAAGGGACAGGATACTAGCGGAATTTCGCCCCCAAAATGGGGGAATAGGGTATGCTCTTAGCCGTCGCGCGCGGGCTACATCTTCGTGCGCTGAATCCACATCGGCCCTGTTCCTGGGACGTTCCTGGCCCGTGCGCCGAAATGAAGCACCCTGCAACTCCGGAAGGTTGTTTATGTTCGCTTGCTCTTTTCGCACAATAGGGAAGTTGGCGCTCTTTGCTGTACTGGTGCCGGTGGGTCCAGTTCTGATGGCCCAGACGCAGGCGCTGGGGATCTTCGAGGGACATCAGGACGTGGGCACAGTGCTGCACGCAGGGTCGGCAGAGTATGACGCTGCGGCGCACACTTACACGGTGAGCGGAAGCGGCGAGAACATGTGGTTCGGCGTTGACGACTTTCAGTTTGCCTGGAAAAAAGTGTCGGGCGACGTGGCGCTCACTGCGGACATTGCCTTCCTGGGCGCGGGTGGAAATCCCCATCGCAAGGCGGTTCTGATGATCCGCCAGACGCTGGAAGGCAAATCGGTGTCGGTGGATCTGGCCGTCCATGGAAGCGGCCTCACGTCGCTGCAGTACCGCAGGCAAACCGGCGCCGACACGCACGAGGTGGAGTCGAACGTGACGGCGCCCAGGACCGTGCGCCTGGAAAAGCGCGGAGAGTTTATCTACGCATTTGTGGCGGGAAAGGACGGCAAGCTCGAGCCCGCGGGCGCTGCCACCAAGCTGGCGTTCAACGGGCCGTTCTACGTGGGGATCGGCGTCTGCGCGCACGACAAGGACGCGGTGGAGAAGGCTGTCTTCTCCAATGTGAGCGTGGAAGAGCTAGAGCCCGGGAGCGGCAAGAGCGTTCTGGTGAGCGCGCTGGAGACGATCTCCATCGATTCCACCGACCGCCACGTGGAATATGTTGCCCCCGCGCACTTTGAGGCGCCGAATTGGTCTCCCGATGGACTGTTCTTTATCTTCAACCAGGAAGGAGGCCTCTATCGGCTCGACCTGGGCGGCAGCAAGCCCACGCAGATCGCCACCTCTCCGCAGACGCACTGCAACAACGATCACGGCATATCCCCGGACGAACAACTGCTGGTGATCAGCGACCAGTCGGCCGAAGACCAGAAATCGCACGTGTATCTTGTGCCGGTCACGGGAGGCACACCCCGGCTGATTACACAGAACGGGCCCTCGTACTGGCATGGCTGGTCGCCCGAGGGTACGGAGCTGGCTTACACGGGTGAGCGCGGCGGCAACTTTGACATTTACAGTATCTCGATTGCGGGCGGGGAGGAGACGCGCCTGACCACCGCGCCGGGACTGGACGACGGCCCCGATTACTCGCCCGACGGCGGTTATATCTACTTCAACTCGGAGCGCACCGGCCACATGCAGATCTGGCGCATGAAGAACGATGGCAGCGCGCAGGAGCAAGTGGTGTTCGACGAGAGCAGCGACTGGTTTCCGCACCTTTCGCCCGATGGGCAGTGGATGGTGTTCATGGCCTACGAAAAAGGTGTGACTGGCCATCCGCCCAACAAGGATGTGGAGTTGCGGCTGATGTCCATCAAAGACAGGAAGGTCCGCGTGCTGGCCAGGCTCTTCGGGGGACAGGGCACCATCAACGTGCCATCCTGGGCGCCGGACAGCCACAAACTGGCGTTTGTCAGTTACGAGGAATTGCCGGAAGAAAGCGCCGGAGTGAAATAGGCGCGGGGCTTAGTACTACAGGTGGATTTCGCCAGAGTGCTACAAGAGAAGAAGGCCCGGGCCTGAAGGCGCCTCTGTTCTTACGGCTGTTTCAGGGGCCTGAAGGTCCCTGCTCCCTCCGTAAATGTCGATCTACAACTGTAGTCTCAGAGCAATTCTGCTATGGGTGAAGCGTAGAGCGTGGACCGGGAGGTCCACGCTACAGCCGACCGGGAGGTCGGCGTTACTCGTTCTTGGCGTTACTCGTTCTTGCGGCGATCGCGTGGTGCGGCTGAAGCTGCACACTTTCAAAGCCAGGTTGACTGGCTCAGAGGAGCTTTGCCGCAACCTGTTCAGCTGCCCATGAACATTCCGCCGTTCACGTCCAGGACGTGACCCGTGATATAGCCGGCAGCTTCCGAGGCCAGGAAGGCGACCGACTGGGCAATGTCGGCGTCCGTTCCGGCGCGGCCCAGGGGAATGGCAGCCAACATGGCTGTGCGTAGTTTCTCATCGAGAACCGCGGTCATGGGCGTTTCGATATATCCCGGCGCCACGGCATTCACGGTGATTCCCCGCGAAGCCACCTCGCGTGCCATGGAGCGCGTCAACCCGATCAGTCCGGCCTTGGAGGCCGCGTAGTTCACCTGGCCGGCCTGGCCGGTGCGTCCCACCACGCTCGAAATGTTGATAATCCGTCCCCAGCGATTCTTGAGCATGGGCCGCAGTACGGCCTGCGTCACGAGAAACGCCCCGGTGAGGTTGGTGCCCAGCACGTCGTCCCAGTCGGCGCGCTTCATCATCATCATGAGGCCGTCGCGGGTGATGCCGGCGTTGTTCACCAGGATCTCGACCTTGCCGAAGCGCTCCAGCACGGCTTTGGCGCCGGATTTGATGGACTCTTCGCTGGAGACGTCCAGACGGAAAATCGCTGCCTGCCCGCCTGCGGCCTCAATCTCGGCCGCTACCTCGGCCAGCTTGGTCTCATTCCGGGCGGCCAGCGCCACCGTTGCACCAGCCCGCGCCAGTTCCAGCGCGCAAGCCCGCCCAATGCCCTGCGAAGCGCCCGTCACCAGGGCAATTCTTCCCTTCAAATCCGCCATCGATCTCTCCGAACTCCGCGCAATGCTGCGCTCTTCCGTCCCCCATTATAAGTGGACAGTGGACAGCCGACAGCGGACAGCTGACAGTGAACAGCTGACAGTGAACAGCTGACAGTGAACAGCGGACAGTGAACAGCGGACAGTCAACAGTGGACAGTCAACAGTGGACAGCTGAGCGCTGACAGCTGACGGCTGACGGCTGACAGCTGCTTCTCAGGACGGCGTCACGGCTACGGTCACTGGCCGCGGCGGCAGCGGCACGCGCACCAGTTCCATTGGCCAGATGTAGATGGCCAGGCGCCGCGCGTAGTAGAGCACCGGCGCCGCTTCCGGCAGATGAATGCCGAGGGCTTCGGCCAGGTCGTTTCGCTCGATCTCTGCCTCGGCCTCTTCAAGGGGCCAGGAAACGCTGTGGAGACTGGCGCGGATGGAGCGGCCCGCATGGTCGCGGAGAAACAGGCAACTGCGCTCCATGAGGAAGTGTTCGAGCGTACCGCTGCGGAGTTCCGCCAGCCTGCGCGTCGGTCCGAGGCCCCGGTAGCGCGCATTGAACACCACTGGCTCCCTGGAAAGCCGCCTTCGGCTAAAGAAGGAAAATTCCCGGGCCCGCGTCTGCTCAAGCTGCATCTCGGCCCAGTGGTAGGGCAGCCGATAGAGAACCCGCGCCAGCAGGACCGCCGGCAGATGCCCCGCTTCCGCTGAAAGCAGATAAACGCCCTTCGTCCCCGAGTGCGCGTCGCGCACATACGTGCGCAGGTTCAGGCCCGGAAAGCTGCGCACCCCCGGAAGCGCAGGCAGCCCCCGCACCTTGATCCGATCCATCCAGAAGGGCGACGCACCCAGCCAGGCGGAACCCTGAAATGTGTCTACCTGTAGCTCCCGGGGGATCAGCGGCGCCAAAGCCGAGACCGGAACCGGCCAATGCGCAAACAAAAGATCGTTCCAGCGCTGCGTCATTGACCAGCGGCCCGGGGGCAACGGCCGAGGGCTCTGCGATGTGCGTACCGAGAACTGCCGCATGACTGGATTGCTCCTGCTTTTCCCCATTCTACCCAGGCCAGGGCCGCTGCCACGCCTGCCTCAACCCACCCCAATGCCGTATTCTGTTCGCGAGCCTACCTACATGTCCAGTGAATCTTTCATACCCCCCGGCGCCCGCAATCAAACCGAAGTCTTCGCGGTGCACGGCGCGGACCCCGAGGTCCTGGCTTACGCCATGGCCAAGTACTCTCGCTCTGCCCTTTCGATGCGCGAATCCCTCACGGAGATCAGCTCGCAGCGCGCCGAGCAATTCCTGAACACTTTTTATTTTCAATACGGTCACCGCTCCATCGCCGACCTGGCCCATGTGGCCATTGCCATTGAGCGGCTCAGTTTGCTGGCGGCCATCGTGCTGGTGGACGAGCAGCGCTGGGACGGCCAGGAACGCTCCACGCGCTACCAGAATTTCCTGAAGTCCGGTTGGTATCTTCCGGATTTCGGGCAGGATTCCGGGTCGGCAGCGCTTTATGCGAAGACCGTTGAGAACCTCTTTGCCACCTACCAGCGCACCACAGCGGCCGTTCTTGAAGCCTTGCGCCGGCACGTTCCTTGCCCCGCGACGCTCAAGCCCGAGGCCTATGAGCGGACCCTGAAGGCGCGCGCATTCGACGTGGCCCGTTACCTGCTGCCCCTGGCCACCAACACCTCGCTGGGCCAACTGGTGAACGCGCGCACCCTGGAAACGCAGGTCTCGCGCCTGCTCTCGCATCCTCTGGCCGAGATCCGCGACCTGGGAATGAAGCTGCGCGAAGCCGCTTCAGGACCCGCCTGGAAGGTGAATGAGGAATCGGCCGCGGCTTTCGTCGCCAAACTGGCCGCAACCGATCCGGAACTGGGCGCCGAGGCTGCCAACCTGCTGACCCGCGAAGTCCGCACCGCGCCCACCCTGGTGAAATATGCCCAACCCAGCGAGTACGAGATCCGGACCCGCGCCGAGCTGGCCCAGGCCGCCCATGAACTGCTGAAAAATCAGCCTATCGCCGGGGCGCCGGTGGTCGACCTGGTGGAGCAGACTGAGACCCTGGAAGTGGAGTTGGCCGCGACACTCCTTTACTCGGCCAGCCACCACCCCTATCGCCAGATTCGCGATCTGGTTGCCGCACTGCCGGAAGCCAGGGTCGCCGAGATTGTCGAGCTGGGCCTGCGGCATCGCGGCAAACACGACGAAGCGCTCCGCGCCTTCCATGCCGGCGCCGCACTGCGCTTCGACATTCTGATGGACATCGGCGGCTTCCGCGACATGCACCGCCATCGGCGCTGCGTACAGATCATCCAGGGCTTCACCGCGCTGCACGGCTATGAGACTCCCACCTCGGGCGACCTGGCGCCGCATGGTGAGTCAGGGGAAACCAATATCCTGGCTGAGGCCGGCATCCTGGCCGATTACCAGTCGGCCATTGAGCAAGCCCACCGGGCCAGCGCGCAAATCGCTGGCTGCGGAGGCCCTGAGGCTGACCAGTCCGCCCTTTACCTGCTGCCTTTGGCCACCCGCATCCGCAGCCTGTTCAAGATGGACTTTGCGGAAGCGCAATACATTGCCGAACTGCGCTCCGGTCCTGCCGGGCACTTCAGCTACCGCCGCGTGGCCTGGGAGATGTACCTGGCCGTGGAGCGGCAGCACCCGACTCTGGCGAAATACATTCGCGTGACCGACTTTACCAAGCCGATCGACCTGCTGCAGCGGTGAACGGGTGTTGCTACGGGTCAGCGTTCCCTTAGGGGCTAAACAGGCTGCGGAAAAGGGCCGATGTTTGCTGAAGAGCCGCGAGAACCATCCCTCCGCGGCTAAAGCCGCACTGATTCTGCTGGTTTTATGCGGGGGTTAAAACCCCCTTCTTCCACCCCAGCGACAAGGACCCGTCGCTGGGGACCCCGGCCTCCCTCCGGACCGAGTTTTCAGTAGCCAGTAAAGCGAACCTTGATTTTGCTGTCTTTGCGGAACGATTAAGGTCGTGCTTTGTTACAGAGAATACTTATTCAGAGCTTTCAAATAACGGCGATATCGGCTGGTATTTAGCCCGAAATCGGCTTCGAAAAAGGTCGCTCCTGGGACCTTTGGCTACTGGGAAATGTTGCTCGCCTCTGAGCGAGCGCGGACGAGGACGTCCGCGCTACAGCCGACCGGGAGGTTGATTACATGACAGCGCCGGCTCCTTCGAGCCCGAGTAGACTGGTTGCTGCTAGACGCCCAGGAGCTCGGGCGAAGGAGCCTGGCATGGCCAAGATTATAGGCTGT
>Ga0302193_10003419_pt1 | contig 12833 bp, 10 predicted proteins | sample II_Bog_E3_3_FD_200228 | JGI IMG/M metagenome (GOLD analysis project Ga0302193, IMG submission 200228) | Peat permafrost microbial communities from Stordalen Mire near Abisko, Sweden - II_Bog_E3_3 | ecosystem: Environmental > Terrestrial > Soil > Wetlands > Peat | place: Sweden: Abisko...
CCTGATCCCTGATCCCTGGCTTCTATGGAATCATTCTTCTTCCGCTATCGCAATCCTCTGGTCCTGCTGGCCATTCTGGTGGCCCAGATCGTGGGCCTGGCCGTGCAGGTGCGCCACACTGACTCCGGGCGCAACACCCTCGATCCGCAGGACGGCCCCGGCGTGCGTCTCATCCGCCTCTGGGCCAACCAGGCGGTCTCGCCGCCCGAGCGGCTCATCCACTCCTCCAAGTTGGGCACCGACTGGCTCTGGCAAAACTACATCGACCTGCGCCACACCCAGCAGCAGAACGAGGAATTGCAGAAGACCATCGACCGCCTCCGCCTGGAGCAGGCCTCCCTGCTTGAAGACGCCAAGCAGGGCGAGCGTCTGCAGGCCCTGGTCGACTTCCAGCAGAAATACATCTACAAGACCGTCGCCGCCCAGGCCATCGGCTCCAGCGGCAGCGATCAGTCGCGCCTCTTCTACATTGACAAAGGCGCCGACTACAAGCTGGAGCGCGACATGGCCGTCATCACCCCCGATGGCATTGTGGGCAAGGTGCGCGAAGTCTTCCCCCACTCCGCGCAGGTGCTTGAGATCAACGACCAGACCAGCGGCGCCGGCGTCATCCTGGCCACCACGCGCCTGCGGGGCACTCTGCGCGGCAACGCCATCGGCCAGCCGCAGATCATCGGCGTCCTCGCCGACCAGCGCATTCAACCCGGCGAACAGGTCCTCACCGCCGGCGGCGACATGATCTTCCCCCGCGGCCTTCCCGTCGGCGTGGTCGAAAAAGTGATCCACGACCCCGATCGCGACGCCTTCATCGACGTGATCGTCAAACCCGCCGCACAGCTTGACCGTCTCGACGAAGTGCTGGTCATCACCTCCACTGACGCGCACTTCTCCCCCCAGGAACAGCAGGACATGGCCGCTAGCGAAGCCCTGAAGGGCCCCGAAGCCGCGGCCATTCTGGAAAAGAAAAAAGCCGCGGCGATCATGGCCGAGCGCCTGCCCGGACTCACTGACCCCAACGCTCCCGCGCCCACACCTGCCCAACCGGGCCAGCCCGCAACCACACCCGCCACGCCGCCCGCGCCCAAGCTGCTGCCCTCCGCCCATTCTGACCGCTTCTCGCCAGGAGCAGTACCGCAGGACGCCGGCGACAAATCCGGATCGGACCAGCTAGCGCCCAAAGCCCCGAAGACGACCCCGAAAACCCCGCCGCGGAGGAACCCGTAGCCATGCCCAGGTTTGGCGCCAACTCCCGCCGCGACATGGAAATCCGCCGCTACCCGGTGCTGGTTTATGCGCTGGTGCCGCTGGCTGCGCTGGTGCTCCAGGCCTGGCTGCCCCGCGCGCTCCGCGGCTACGCATGGTTCGATTTGCCGCTGGTGGTCACCGTCTACTTCGCACTCGGCCGCCGCAGTCCCATCCAGGGCACATTGATGGGGGCTGTCATGGGTCTCTTTGAAGACGCGCTCACCCAGCACGCCATCGGCATCAACGGCGTCGCCAAAACCATCGTCGGCTTCCTCGCCGCCTCGGTCGGGGTCCGCATCGACGTCGAAAACCACACCATCCGCCTCGCCCTCAACTTCCTGCTTTCTCTGCTCTCCAGCGCCATCTACGTCTTCATCTACCGCATGCTGCTCGGCCTCAACCTGGAGTGGAGCTGGATCATCGAGCTGATCAAAGCCATCGACAACTCCCTGATCGCCATGGTGCTGTTTCCCCTTCTGGACCGTCTGCAGATCAGGGAATAGGAAGTTTGGTGCAATCGACCCGATCGCCTGCTGGATGATTTGAAAGGGGCAGGTAGCCCACTCATGCAGGTATCCGGAACTGTGCCCCGTGTATGACAGCCTCTTCTGCTGTCATACATGGGGCACATACTTACCTTTTCGGGATGAACAGATGGAGGGCTGGATCAATGAACGGGCCGCCTGCCACAATAGCTGTATCCTAAGACCTGAAGTGATGCAAATCCCCCGCTCCAGCCGCGACGAAAAGCTCTCCACCCTCAAGCTGACGGTGGTGCAGTACGGCATCCTGTTCATGATGCTGGCCCTGATCGGCGGCCTTTGGCGTCTCCAGGTGCTCGGCGCAGACAATTTCCGCGTCCTCGCCGAGCAGAATCGCGTGCGCAAAGTCCCGGTGATGGCGCCGCGCGGCAAGATCTTCGACCGCGAAAACCACCTCATCGTCGACAATTACCCCTCCGTCTCCTGCTTTCTGGTCCGCGAAATGGGCCGCAACGTCGATGCGGACCTTCCGCTGATCGCCAAAGGCCTCAACCTCGATCTCGAACAGCTGCGCGCCACCCTGCGCCACTATCGCGCTTCGCCCGGCTACCAGCCCATCCCCATCAAGCAGGACATCACAGCCGACGAGCAGGCCTTCATTGAGGCCCACCTGAACGAACTGCCCGAGCTCGAGACCATCGACGAAGAGCGCCGTCTCTATCCCCGCGACGGCTTTGCGGCGCACCTCATCGGCTATGTCGGCGAAGTGAGCGAAGAAGACCTCAACAACCCGCGCTTTGCCTACTACGAGCCCGGCGACGTGGTGGGCAAGGCGGGCGTCGAGGAGACTTACGACGCGCTGCTGCGCGGCCAGGACGGCTCGCGCGATGTGATCGTCGATAGCCACGGCCGCGAGATCAGCTACCTGCGCACCCAGCACGCAGTTCCCGGCCAGGACATCAAGCTCACCATCGATCTCGACATCCAGCGCGCCGCCGAGCTGGCCCTGGGCGACGCCAACGGCGCCGTAGTCGCCATGGATCCCCGCAACGGCGAAATCCTGGCCCTTGTCTCCCACCCCAGCTACGATCCCAACGCCTTCGCCGTCCGCATCAACCGCACTGACTGGAACAACCTCATCACCAACCCCAACCATCCGTTGATGAACAAGGCCATCCAGGACCAGCTCGCACCGGGTTCGACCTTCAAAATCATCATGTCCGCCGCCGGTCTTGAGGAGGGCGTGGCCCAGAACATGCATGTGATGTGCTCCGGCGGTGGCACCTTCTACGGCCGCTTCTTCAAATGCGATCACCACCATGGCCTGCTGGATATTCACGAGGCCATCCCCATGTCCTGCGACACCTTCTTCTACACACTGGCGGAGAAGCTGGGCATCGACAACATCGCCAAATATGCCACCGCCTTCGGCCTGGCCCAGAAGACCGGCATTGACCTGCCCAACGAGATGGCCGGCATCATGCCCTCCACCCAATGGGAGATGAAGAACTACCACCAGCGCTATTACCCCGGCAACACCATCTCCGTCGGCATCGGCCAGGGTGAAACCCAGGTCACGCCAATCCAACTTGGGCGCGCACTGGCCGGCATCGCGTCGAATGGCCACTTCGTCCGTCCCCACGTGGTCAACGCCGATCAGGTTCCAGAAAATATGCGCCAATCCATCCTCGACGGCTTCCCCGGCTCCGGGGACAAAACCGTTCCGCTCAACCAAGACACCTGGATGACCATCACCGACGGAATGGCCGCTGCCACCTCGCCCGGCCTCTACCACACCGCGGCTGCCGCGCATCTTGAGGGCGTCGACTTTGCCGGCAAAACCGGAACCGCGCAGGTAGTCGGCGGCGGCGACACCCACACCAAGGGCGGCTCCAAAACCCCCAACGCCTGGTTTGTCGGCATGATCCCCCGCCGCAATCCTGAAATTGTGATCGTGGTCCTCCAGGAGCACGGCGACTGGGGCTCCGGTTCGGCCATGATGGCCCAGAAGATCGCCATCGCCTACGTGAACAAGAAGCGCACCCAGGACCACAACGTCCTCGACCAGGCCAGCACCCCCAAGCCAGTCGAAATGGGCGCAGTCTGGACTGAGCCGCGGCCGGGTACGGACGCGAAGAACTCCGCCAGCCTGGCCGGTTCTGATTTCGAACTCCATGCCGGCCACTACGACATTCCCGCCGGCGCCGAACCGGGTACTTCAATCCAGGCAAAGGAACGGGGGCCCGAAGTCTCCAGTTTGACACCCGCGATGTTCCCGACCCAAATTCCCCCGCGTCGTCCATCTTCGAATCATGAGCTGGGTACCCCATCCACTCGCCTTACCGGGGTCCCCACGGACAGGTCTTCGTCCGTGGGGCGGTCGGGCGATTGGGTGGGAAGCAGTACGCCCGTGCGAGCCCCCCGCGAGCGTCCGCTCCACCCAGTGGGTCTGTCCCACCCAGTGGTCAAGAAAGAAGAAAATCCCTGATGAGGCGGCTCCTCAGCTTTCGCGACTTCGACTGGACGCTGCTCGGCATGGTGCTGCTGCTCTGCGCCATCTCCGTCCTTGAAATTTACTCCGCCACCCTCCACACCAAGTACACCGGCTTCCATACCAAGCAGATGCTCTGGATCTCTGCCGGCCTGGTGGCCATGTTCCTCTTCGCCAAAATCGACTATCACAAGCTGATCGACTTTGTGCCCTGGGCCTACGGCGTCTGCCTGGTCGCGCTCCTCGCCGTTCTGGTCATCGGCCAGAAGGTCCTGGGCGCCCGCCGCTGGATCAAGGCCGGCCCCATGCACTTTCAGCCTTCCGAGTGGGTCAAGCTGGTGCTCATCCTTGCCGTGGCCCGCTACTTCGCCAACCTCGGCGGCCGGTCGCTCTCCTGGAAGGACATCTTCAAGGCCTTCGCCCTGGTCGGCATTCCCCTGCTGCTGGTTCTCAAGCAGCCCGATCTGGGAACATCCCTCACCTACACGCCCATTCTGATCGCGGGCCTCTTTCTGGGCGGAATCAACCTTCGCCAGGCGCTGATTCTCTCCACCTGCGGCCTGGCGCTGGTGGCCGGCGTCTGGTCCAGCGGCAAGCTGCTCAAGCCCTACCAGAAGGCCCGCCTCACCAGCTTCATCAATCCCGACAACGACCCCAGAGGCACGGGCTACCAGCTCCTTCAGTCCAAGATCGCCGTCGGTTCCGGGGGCGTCTGGGGCAAAGGCGCGGAAAAAGGCACCCAGACTCAGGGAGACTTTCTGCCTATCCCTCACGCCGACTTTATCTTCGCCGCTTTCAGTGAAGAGCACGGCTTTGTCGGCGCGCTTTTGGTGCTGCTGCTATACTTCCTCATATTGATGCGTTTGATTCAAAACGCTCAAACAGCCGCTGACCTGCCCGGCTCCCTGATTATTATGGGGTTAGTGGCTGTGTTGACCTTTCAGATTGCGGTCAACGTGGGCATGGTCATAGGCTTTATGCCGGTCACCGGAATTCCTTTACCGTTAATGAGTTACGGCGGATCTTCGGTGTTGTTTACTTTCCTGGCGCTGGGCGTGGCGATGAATGTCCGCATGCGCCGGTTCGTAAACTGACGGTCCTCAGCCTCTTTGGGCTGGGACTGGCTTCACAAGTTTGCCCTCTTGCCTCCGCCGCAACTTTCGGCTCGCAAGAGATTAGGTTTTCAGGTAGTTAGCCGGCCAGGTCCGGATGGATCTCGAGCCCGGCAGGACAAGGGTTCATGAGCACGCAGAGACGGGAAAACCGTTGGCAGCGCAGAAGTTGCACCGAACGCGATGGAGCTTTCAGGCCTCTTGGGCCAACTCCAGCCGCGCAGTACGCCTGTGCACACGCCATGGTTGGAACGGCCCCGCCCGCAACACAGGCATGGTTGGCCACAAACTCTCTGCAATCGGATTACCGCACCACACAACTCGTTCGGTTTGTTAAGCTTGCCCCCTCGGGCAACCTGCACAGTTCGCCGCCCCCTGGGGCTGCCTTCCATGCGAACCTCGGCAAATCGGCGTTTCTAAGGTCATCCCTCTCGTACACTCCCTTCCCTTCCGAGTTCGCGCGTCTTTCTCCGGCCTTGCCGTAATCCCAGCAGGCGAATGCCGCTGGACGGAAAGGTACGATGGCAAAAGAGATTTGCATCTCCAGCACGCCGCACGAAACGCGGCTCGCAATTCTTGAAGACGATCAACTCGCGGAAATCTATTACGAACGCGAAAACGAGTACACCCTGGCAGGGTCCATTTACAACGGGCGCGTCACCCGTGTCCTGCCCGGCATGCAGTCCGCCTTTGTCGATGTGGGCCTGGAGCGCGATGCGTTCCTGTACGTAACCGACTTCCTCGAACTCGAGGACCCCGAAGAATCCGACGAGGTTGAAAAGGCCGCGGTCAGCGGCGGCGCTCAGCCTCCCCGCGAGATTCGCCATACCAGCGCTCCTGAAGCTGCTGCCCAGCCCGCCCGCGGCGCCGGACGCGGCGATCGCGGGCCGCGCAATGGCCAAAAGCAGGACCAGAAGCAGGAATCCCGGCCCAGCCAGGATCGACCGCCGCGCGACCGCAATCTTACCGTCGAAGCCATTCCCGCGACCGAAGAAGGGTCCTTCGCATTTCCCGAAATTCCCGTCAGCTCCGAACAGGGAGACGACGCGCAGGAAGATTCCAACGCACCCGGCGCAAAGCGCTGGCGTGGACGCCGTCGCCGTCGTGGCGGCCGTGGACCCGGCGGCTCGCCGGAAGGCCAGGCCCCCCAGGAAGACTCTGCGCAGTCCTACCCCTCCACCCCGGCAGACTCAGAGTTCACTCCTGAGATTCAGGCCGCCGCAACCGTTCCCGACGCGCCTCCCGCGCGACGCGCCAACTCCGCCCCCGCATCCTCGGCCCCTGTGCCTTTTGTGATGCCCGGCGAGTCGCTCCGCAAATATGGCGGCACGGCAGCCGACGATGCGCCCGCTGCTTCCGCGCCTCCAGCGCCGGCTCGCCCCTCCAGCACCTTCAAGCCTTCCACGCTCATTGAAGCGCCACTCGCGTGGGATGGCAGCGGTTTGCTCCCCGGCGAGTCGCTCTCCAAGCATCGCGGCCGCTCAGCCGAACCCGCCGCTGAATCTTACCCCGCCTTCGCCGATGCCGCCCAGAACGGCCAGGCCTCCGATGACACCGTTTCGGCCGACGCCATTGAAGAAGAAGACTTCGTCGAGGAGATGACCGAGACCGCCTACAAAGCTGAAGGCGCGCCCGAGCAGGTTGCCCCCGAAGCGCCGGAAGTAACCCTCGTCGTGGAAGAAACCATTCCCACAGAAGACGAAGAGTTCGAGGAGACCGCGGAAACCGCGCCCGGAACCTCTCCGGCCGAACCGGCCGCATCCGAACCGCGGGATGTTTCCGTCGATTCGATGTACGAAGAACTGTCGGCGACCGAGCCGCTGGCTACCCCGGTGGTGCGTCAGGATGAAGTAACCTCCGGCTTCGGATCGGACAAGTCGGATGGACCCGATGCCTCCGATCGTGAATCGCCCGTTGCCTCAGCGCAGGAACACGAATCCGGCCACGAGCCCGACGCCGACGCCTCGCACCACGTTGACCCGCTTCCGCCCACCGGCTTCCGGCTGTTTGGATTCGGCGGCAAGAAGAAGGCCGAAGATCCCGCACCCGCGCCGCCGGCTCCCAAAAAGGCAGCCTCGTCCTACGCTCCCGGCAGCGGACTGATTGAAGAAGAGGTCATTGAAGAGGAAGAGTTCGACGCGCCCCATCATCATCACGGAAAGGCCGAAGAGCACGACCTCGAAGACTACGAGGAAGAGACCCTCCCCATCCAGATGCGCTCCGGCGACCTGGGCGAATTGCTCCAGGAGGCTCACCTCGACCACCGCATCCAGTTGAACTTCGACGGAAAAAACGGCGAAGAAGACGACGAGGACGAAGAAGACGACGCCGAAGAGACCACCGCTGAGGGCCAGCCTGCTACCGCTGAAGGCCAGGGCCAGCAGCGCCGCGATCGCGCAGGCCGCGGACGCCGTGGACGCGGCCCGCAAGGCGCACCCGGACAGAACACGCGCCGTGGCGGCCCGTCGCGCCGCTCCGCGCAGACCTCCGACCTGCCCATCATTTCCGATCTCTTGAAGCCCGGCCAGGAGATTCTGGTCCAGATCGCCAAGGAGCCCATCGCCAAGAAGGGCGCCCGCATCACCTCGCACATCGCCTTGCCAGGCCGCTTCCTGGTCTTCATGCCGACCGTCTCACACATCGGCGTGAGCCGCAAGATCGCTTCCGACGAAGAGCGCCAGCGTCTCAAACGGATTCTCGTCAGCGAACGCGGCGAAGCCTCCGGCGGATTCATCGTCCGCACCGCGGCCGAGGGCGCTTCGGAAGAAGAACTCCGCGCCGATCTCCGCTTCCTCTTGCACCTATGGGCAGAGATCAAGCAGCGCTCTGAAAGCTCCAAATCCCCCGCGCTCATCTATCACGACCTGTCCCTGATCGAGCGCATTCTGCGCGACCAGGTCAGCGCCAACTTCTCTTCCATCTGGGTCGATTCGCAGGAAGACTACGAGCGCATCGTGCGCTTCCTCAACCGCTTCTCGCCCACGCTGGTGCGTCGCGTCAAGATGTACACCAAGGAGACCCCGCTTTTCGAGCACTTCGGCATTCAGGATGAAATCTCGAAGGCCCTGCGCTCCAAGGTCTGGCTCAAGTCAGGCGGCTCCATCGTCATCAACCAGACGGAAGCCCTGGTGGCCATCGACATCAATACCGGCAAGTACGTCGGCAAGTCGGCGCGGCTTGAGGACACCATCGTCAAAACCAACCTCGACGCGGTGCCGGAGATCGTGCGCCAGATTCGCCTGCGTGACCTGGGCGGCATCATCATCATCGACTTCATTGACATGGACGAGCGCAAGAACCGCTTCAAGGTGATGGCGGCTCTCGAGGAAGCTCTCAAGAGCGACCGCGCACCAACCAAGGTTCTCCAGTTCAATGACTTCGGCCTCGTCGCCATCACCCGCAAGCGCGTCAAGCAATCCCTCGAACGGACCCTGAGCGTGCCCTGCCCCACCTGCCAGGCCACCGGCATGGTCAAGAGCCCCACCACGGTCTGCAACGAGATCTACACCGAGTTGCGCAAGATGAAGAAGCACTTTGACAATGCAGACGTTCTGCTGCGCGTGAACCCCGAAACCGTCAAGGTCCTCAAATCCAACAACGCCAGTTGGCTCACCGAATTCGAGGAGCTGGTCGGCAAAAACATCCTGGTCAAGAGCGACGCGACTCTTCATCCCGAGCAGTTCGACATCCAGGGATAAAGCAGGGAACAGGGATCAGGGAACAGTAACAGCCAAGGCCGGCGCAACCGCTCCGGCCTTTGGTGTTTCTACGCATCCAATCCGCCCTACCGAATCACATGAATCGGAACCCCCACCTTCAGGTTCTTCCAAACCTGCTCCGTCGTATACACCGGAGCCTTCAGCGCAATCGCCAGCGCCAGGCACGACCGATCCCCAAGCGATAACCCATATTTCTCGGTGGTCGCGATCAGGCTTCCCGCGATCTTTGCCTGGTCCGCCGTGAACAGCTCAGGAGGGGTCTCCAACAAGAGCGCATCCTCCCAGGCCACATGAGGATCGTACCCTTTCTTGACGAGCTTGGCTTGCACTTCGGCGAGAGTCACCGTGCTGGCAACAGCGTCGTCCAGGATTTCGTCGGTCAGTTTTTCCACGCCTGGTTCTCCAAAGATCACGGCGAGAAGGGCCGAAGCATCCAGGACAGCATTACTCATTCTTGACGGCCTCACGCCTTTCGGCGCTTAATTCATCGGAAACCAGGGTTCCCGGCTTGACATGGAGGCGCGCACGCGCCTGGGCTCGCTGAATGCGGGCTCGCAATGTGGAGATGCGAAGTTCGCCGTCTTCCACGCGCAGGGCAACCCTATCACCAACGTCCAGCCGGTTGGCCTGGGGCATATCGCAAGCGATGAAGTCCGCGCCGCTCTCCATCAGGTTGGCAATGAAGGCAACGTTACGGGCCAGCCGGTCAAGGCGGGCAATCAGCAGGGTAGCGCGGCGCTTCCGGCACTCTTCAAGGGCGGCAAGCAGTTGAGGCCGGTTCGTGTGTCGGCGTCCGCTCTCGATCTCAGTGAACTCGGCCACGAGCTGGCCACCATTGACCTGGCAGGCGACGGCCTGACGCTGCGCGTCAAGGCCCAGCCCGCTCGCGCCCTGGCGGTCGGTCGAAACACGGTAATAGGCAACGAAATCAGCCACGGCAGCGCCTCAATTGTGACGCCAGCGGTGTCACAATTGCCCTTTGTACAAATTCTAAATGTTGGTTTAGATTTGTACAGACTCACTTTTTGGGGGTCTACGCACCTGACAAACATCCGGTTAATCGGTCTGGACCTGCGTTTTCAGAAGTCCTCCGAGCTCTCGTCGCTGTGGTCGGCGAGTGGTACGGGGATTTTGCGTAAACCGAAGGGAAAAATCACTCCTAAATTTACGTATCTCTTGTTTCATGTATAAGATATGGGCTGGATGCTCTTTGTTTGAGTGTGCATACGCGGTCTAGATGTTGGCCGCTTGCGGCAACCAGAATGCTAGTCTATGCTGATGCCTGATGCAAGATTCCCGCCTGGAAGAGCCTTATGCACAAACGACACGCCTCTATTCTTTCCATCATTGCGCTTCTGAGCATTGGCCTCACGGCCACTACGGCGGTGTCGCAGACCAAGCCCACCACGACCAACCCTCCCAAGAAGTCGCCTCCTGTTGCAGCAAGGGCGATTCCGACCATTAAGTGCTCTGACCCCGACACGATGGCAGCTTGCAAGAGCTTCAAGCAACTCGTAGAAGCACGAGATAGGCGCATCCTCGACATACTTATGGGAACGCAATCTGCTTCTGCGAAGCTGTCAAGCTACCGTAGGCATATTGCATACGTTTGCCCCGAAAAGAACTCGGACGGGTTCTGGACTGTTGATTTTGGCTTGCCCAAAGGTAAAAGTTATAGCCCCTACTCGTTTTATCTAACTGAGGAGGCCGTGAAGAGGTCAAATGAGCAATCCGCCTTCCTCGGCCCCTCGACTCCTAATCATCCTGTTGACCCGTCAATACAAGACCAATGGTACGAAGAACATTTGGACAGAGAAATCTATGACTTCGGCGATGTAGATGTTCATAAATATGAAGACGGCCTACCGTTGGAATGGGAAGTGGACTTTGGTAAATGGAGTCGGCTATCCGAAACAAAAAATGACTCAGAGTCTGACGATGCAGCCATCTTCGAAGGTGCGTATGTGTGGCTTGAGAGGCATGCTGGCAACGAAAAAGACTCTCCAGATATTGGTGACGACCCGGAGCACGCCCACATCTCAATTGTTGACGGCAAAATCCATGTTCACTATCTTTTTGAGACCAAAACCGGTGCCCACATCAGCAATGAGCTAAGTATTCAGGAGTCAACTGGCCGCTTTACGCAAACATTTATTATCCGCGAGGCACCGTCGCTAGGGAACATCGAAAGCACTGGAACTTGCATGATTTTCAAGTAGTGATTTAGCCAATAGCGCAAGAGGCTTTCTGAAATCCTTGCCGCACGGAGAACTTCTATGATTTACTCAATTCGAGTCGCCGACATTCCAAAGTTCATCATTGGGTTCGTCATTGCAATCGCTCTTCTATATGGGTTGATTGCGCTCTGGAAGGCTACCGGGGGGATGCCAGAGTGGGTTGTGTATTCACTTCTCGCTGGCATCGTGGTGGGCAGTTCGGTGGCCGGTCACTTTATCTGGAAGGCTGTTTGTAATTCGTGGAGAAATAACAGGGTCAGGCGGTAGTTAAAAATCATTGTTCTAGCCGACGAAAGAAAGAGTGGTTCGCCGGTCAAGCGCGAGGAACATGTACCTGTGTTGGAATTTAACCGAAAACGAGTTCTGGGGTACACTGCTCAACTCCAGTTACCCTGGGCCTGGTCTCGCCAGCCCAGGGTAGCCGGTCACTCGACCGCCAAACAGACAGGGACTAAAAACAAAGAGGCTGGTCTACCAGAACAGATTCACGCCTAGCCAGGCGAAGGCGAAAATGAAGGCAACGAAACCATTCAATCCGAGCGAGATCGTCGTCGCATACTTCCACGCTCGATATGAGTCGTGTGCGGAGTGGTGACTGTAGTCCTCGTACCAATAGGCCATCCAAGCAAGAAAACAGACCAACAAGAAGATCGACAAACCGAAAAGGCCGATCACAATCGGTGCAACGTCCACAAAGCGCGGGCCAACGCTCGACTTCGCCGTCGAGTCGTTCACGAGCGCGTTAATCATGAACGCTATCGCTCCCGCCGAGAGGGTAATACAGAGTTTTGCAATACCTTCGTAATGAGACCAATGCGTCTCGAACGTGCCTCCCTCAGCTTGGAGCCCGGCGTTATGACGCGCGTCGAAGAAATGGTACCAATCGGTCTTACCTTTGAATTCACCAAGCACGTAAAGGAACGCCGCCAGGAGAGTCGGGATTAATACGGCCACTGCATTGAACAAGTGATGATTGAAAGTCGCGAACAAGTCCCCTCCTAATATGCCGAGTTTCGTCGCACGTGATTGTACCCGCTGGGGTGTTTTTGAGTGTAGTCGCCGATCCAGACAGAACCCCGACTTTCAGTTCATAGAGCACCGGCCTTCTAAGCCGGGGCTCTATTTTCTCTGCCGCCGCCAACATGGGGGCACCCGCCTTGTAAAAGTCCGCTGCATTCTGTTCGGTGGCCCTAGGTCTAGGCCTAAACCCAACATTGCTGTCACCGGGGGCAATCTGAGTGATGAAAATTGTGCCGCCGCCGCCAAAAGATCAGATTTCTTGAACGGTTTCGCAAAAGATACAGCAATAGAAGCCGATTTTGCGGCCAATTTCTGCGATGCGCATTTGGCCCATATTCATCGAAGGTCAAATCGTCGCAAAACTTGAGAGTTTTGCGACAAGCGTCCACCCTGAGACCACATTTTCTGCGGACAGAACGGCCCTAAGACCTGAACCGATCAATAAACGGGTCGCAGATTGCCCCCGGTGACAGCAATGTTGGGTCTACCCCAAGAGGTGATCGCGGGCGTAGGTGACAGACACCTGG
>Ga0302193_10003422_pt1 | contig 12825 bp, 9 predicted proteins | sample II_Bog_E3_3_FD_200228 | JGI IMG/M metagenome (GOLD analysis project Ga0302193, IMG submission 200228) | Peat permafrost microbial communities from Stordalen Mire near Abisko, Sweden - II_Bog_E3_3 | ecosystem: Environmental > Terrestrial > Soil > Wetlands > Peat | place: Sweden: Abisko, Stordalen...
GCAACCAGCGTGACAATTCATCGCGGTCGGCATCAGAAATCAGCAAAGGGGAGGCTTTTGTTGGCATGCGCTATTCTATCACATGCCAACAAAATGAGTTAATCAATTAGCCGCACAGGACACTAGCAGACCAGCTGGCGTAGGGTAGACGTGATCGAGATTGGATGGGGTACTCTGAGCATCAAGCGGGTGAGGCGCACCGAAATTCAAGGTTTTTACTACCACATTGCGTGCAGGAGTTTTCCCATAGTTTCTGATCGGAATGTCCGCTTGGGCAATTGTAATATTGTGAAAGCTTCTTAGTTTGGCGTTTCCAAGGCTGATGCACAAATATGCTCGCAATTCCCGTTCAGCGTTCTCGGATATAATCTGAGCGGTTTTCTCTGTCGCTTGTGCGGCATGTGCCGTTGCCGCCGAACTCTTTGCTGACTCATCTGCCAGTCGCTCCATCGCGGTTGCTGCCCTTGTGGCCTGACTTATGGAGTCCACCATTTCCTTTGCTTGCCGGTCACCTTCAGCCTTCGCGTCACGACTTAGGTCAACTGTGGCTTGGTAGAGTTTATAGGTGGCCCGCCACAGAAACCCTGTAATAGCCGCCAAGCAAAGTGTAAAAAAAGCGGTCCACGATTCAGGCCCATGAAGCCACTCTTCGGAGGTTCCTGACTCAGCTGGTGCAATCAACTCTTGCTCTGGGAGGTGTTCGAAGGATTTTGCTGTGTCTCCTCCATTTGGCGGCGGAGCGGTTGTTTGGGCTGATGCTATTGCCGGCGCAGCTTGGAGAGCGCCGGAGTTAGCCGTCGCATTGGCTGGTGGTAACTCCTTGGCTGAAGCGGCAAAAGAAGTAATAAAAGCGGACATTAAGAGAAACTGCCACATATACGTGCTCCTGCAATCCACTGCATTGGTGTCCAGGCTTCGTGGTCTTATCAGCATCGCCGCCCGTAATTGCCTACTCGTTATACTGACCTTATGATCAGCATACCATGGGCAATGCCATGTGGTGCAATAGCGTCCGGAGTTGATGGAACGCCTGCCGAGTCGCCGCGTTGGGCTGCGGGCAATTTACCCGTGCCTGAGTCGGGATTTATTGTCGAAAAGGGATGCTTCTTTGGCGGAAGCGGTGAGATTCGAACTCACGGTGGGCGCAAACCCACGGCGGTTTTCAAGACCGCTGCCTTAAACCGCTCGGCCACGCTTCCAGAGGGAGTGTCTGCGCCGGTGTGGGCGCAATGATGCTGCGGAAGAGCGGCAAGGATACCGAAGTGAATCATCCAGTCAAGCGGAACTGTGCCGGCATGGGTTGGCAGGTATCAGGTTTTATTGTCTGCGCCGCATGTTGCGCGAGCGCAGCAGGAAGCTGACGGCCAGCCACAGGCTGAAAGCCGCCATGGGCAGGGCCACGAGCCGCGGCACGCAGAGCGTTACCACGCTGAAGGCGAAGAGCAGCAGGCCCACGAACAGGGTCAGCCGCGCTTCGGCGGGGCCGAGCAGGCGCTGCTGGCGCATGGCCAGGGCCATGGCATTGGACAGGCGCAGCGCCGTGGCGGTGCGGCGGCTGGCGGCGCTGCGCCGGTTGGGTGGCAGGTGGCGCTGGGCCTTGCGGCCCCGGCGCAACAGTACACGCTGCTGGCTGAGCACAATCTCGGTTGACTGCTCCAGGTCGGCCTCGTACACGGCCTCCATGCGGCGGGCAAAGGCCTGGTCTTCCACGGCCACATCCAGTTCGTAATTGCTCATCCAGCTGGCGATATTCAGGTTGCTCGATCCCACCCGCGCCCAGCGCCCATCGGCCACTGCGGTCTTGGCGTGTATCATCGGGCCATTCCACTCAAACACCCGCGCACCCGCCTCCAGCAAGGGGCGGTAGCCTGCGCGTGAGAGCGGGGAGAGCATGGGAATGTCGGTACTGGAGGGCACCAGCAGGCGCACGTCGACCCCATCGGCAGCTGCAGCGCACAGCGCGTGCATATAAGAGGGCGTGCCCAGATAATAGGGGTCGGTCAGCCACAGGCGTTTGCGCGCCATGGCGGCGATCAGCTGGTCGAGGCGATACAACCCGCTGGTGTTTGGCGTGGTGGCAATCACCCGCAGGTGGATATTGCCCAGCCCTTCTGCCAGTTCCTCGATCTGTAATTCGTCCGCCGGCAGCTCGGCTCCGCAGGCGGCCCAGGCTTGGGCAAAGGCCTGCACGATGTCCGCCAGCGCCGGCCCCTCGATACTGACGCCGGTATCGCGCCAGGGGGCGATCTGCCGCTCGGGGTCGCCGCGCCAGCTGGCCGCCACGCAGAGGCCGCTGACAAAGCCGATGCGGCCATCCACGGTGAGCGATTTGCGGTGGTCGCGTATGCCCCAGCCAAAGGGATTGATGAGCTGTGGTGGATTGAAGCAACGCACTTCGCCGCCCGCCGCCAGCAGGGGTTGCCACAGGCTTTTGGCGCTTTTGCCGAAGCAGCCCATCCAGTCGTAGAGGAGGCGCACGCTGATGCCTGCCTGCGCCCGCTCACACAGGCTAGCGATAAATTCACGCCCCACCGCGTCATTGGCGATGATGTAGTTTTCAAAGTGGATATGATGGCGGGCACTGGCAATGGCGGTCAGCCAGGCGGGGTAGTTTTCCGTGGCGTCCTGCAACAGGGTAACGCGATTGCCGGCCAGCAGCGGTGCTCCGGCGGTGCGGGAAAAGGCCTGTTCGGCCAGCAGCCTGATCGTGGCCGGGTATCCTGCTGCCGGGTACGCAGCGGCGGTATGCCCATTGGCTGGCTGGGATGAGGAGTCCGGGGTGCGTTGACCGGCTGCCACAGCGTTATCCTGCGGGATATTGGAGAAACCATGTTACCACAGCCTATGGCCGGGACCGGGTATTGCCCGTTTCAGCGTGGGAGCGCCCATGGCTGAGTGGCTATTTGTTTACGGTACCCTGCGCCCCGGCTCGGGTCACCCCATGAGCCGCTGGCTGGCGGCGCACACGCACTTGCTGGGCAGTGCCCGTGTGCCGGGTTGGCTGTGCCGCATCAGTTATTACCCCGGCATGATGCCAGGTGCAGGCTGGGTGAGGGGGGAGGTACTGGCTCTGGAGCCGGTTGATGCCGCCGAAACGCTGGCGGCGCTGGATGCCTTTGAGCTATGCCACTGGCGTGACGATGACGAGTTCCGCCGTGAACGCCACCCGGTCACGCTGGATGACGGCCGCGTTGGCGAGGCATGGATTTACTGGTACCGGGGTAACACGCAGGGGCTGGAGCGGGTGGAGAGCGGCGACTGGCTGGCATCGCCGGCAGGCCCGTAGGGCCTGCCGGCAATCGCCTAGTTCCACCAGGAACTGGACGGGCGCGGCTGCTGCTGCGCGGCCTTGTTGACGACCTGTGGGGTGGCCACCACGCTGTCGAGCAGGATATTGGCCGACTCGGTCACGAAGGCCTGGTCTTCCGGCTTTTCCTTGTTGGGGTCAGTAATATCGTCCTGGGCGTCCTTGTCGTCCTGATCTTCAATCTCGCGGCCGGTTTTCAGCAATACTTCGCCCTTGGCCGCACGGCGGCGGTTTTCGATCGCCAGACGGGCATCATCCACCTGCTTCTGCTCTTCGCGGCGCTTGTTCTCGTTCAGGGAAATTGACGTTTTGTCCTTGAGCGTCCTGGAGAAGGCAATTTCCTCGTTCAGGTACTGGAAGTCGGGGTCTGCCGCCTGCCGCTTCTGGGAGGCGTCGCGCAGGCCGGGCAGGATCTTGCTGAAGTCCTGGTAGGTGAAGAAGGGAGCCGGCGGGATGGTGTCCCAGGGCAGGGCGTTGGGCAGGGCCGACTCGCCGATATCGGTATCATCCACGATATTGGGGAAAACGATATCGGGTACTACACCGCGATGCTGGGTGCTGGCACCGGAGATGCGATAGAACTTGGCTTCGGTGATCTTGAGCTGGCCAAAGTTGAGGTCGCGCAGCGATTGCACGGTGCCCTTGCCAAAGCTGTTGCTGCCCACGATCAGGCCACGGCCATAGTCCTGGATGGCGCCCGCGAAAATCTCGGTAGCCGAGGCCGACAGACGATTGATCAGGCACACCAGCGGGCCGGAGTAGGTCACGCTGGGATCGGGGTCGCCCAGCACTTCGATATGGCCGAGCGAGTCACGCACCTGCACCGTGGGGCCGGTTTCGATGAAGAGACCGACCAGTGAGTTGGCCTCGGCCAGGGAGCCGCCACCGTTATTGCGCAGGTCGAGCACCAGACCATTGATATTCTCGGCCTTCAGTTCGGTAATCAGGCGCTTTACGTCACGTGTGGTGCTACGGTAGTTCGGGTCGCCGTTCTGCTGGGCGGCAAAGTCGGCATAAAACTCTGGCAGCTTGATCACGCCAATCTTGTAGCTGTGACCGTTGCGGGTGAGGGTGATGACCTTCTTCTGCGCCGCCTGGTCTTCGAGAGCCACGGTATTGCGCACAATGCTGATGGTGCGGGTTTTGTGCTCATCGACAGCGTCGGACGGAATAATCTCAAGGCGTACGGTCGTGCCCTTGGCGCCACGCACCAGGTCAACCACTTCGTCTATGCGCCAGCCCACCACATCCACAAAGTCTTCATTGCCCTGCGCCACCGCCACGATGCGGTCGCCCGGCTTCAGCTGCTTGGCCTTGTCGGCGGGGCCGCCAGTCACGAGGCGCACCACCTTGGTGTATTCGTCCTCGCTTTGCAGCACGGCGCCAATACCTTCCAGTGACAGGCTCATGTTGATATTGAAGTTGGTCGAGCTGCGCGGGGAAAAGTATTCGGTATGCGGGTCATAGGACATCGTGAACGAGTCCATGAAGACCTGGAAGGCGTCGTCGGTCTTGGTTTGCTCAATATGGGCCAGCTGGCTCTTGTAGCGTTTCAGCAGGGTTTTCTGGATGTCGGCATCGCTCTTGCCGGTCATGCGCAGGCTGAGGGCGGCGGCCTTGACGCGCTTGCGCCAGAGATCGTCAAGCTCGGCCTGGTTGGCCGGCCAGGGAGCTTTTTCGCGGTTGGTCTCCAGGCTTTCGTCTTTCTTGAAGTCGATGCGGCCCACACCCTTGTTGAGCTCGTCGATCACGAAACCAAGCCGCTCCACCACGCGCTGTTCATAGCGGTTGTAGATGACAAAGGCGGTCTTCAGGTTGCCGCCACGCAGGGCATCGCCAAAACCGGCGCGCAGGGGCTCGAAGCCCTGGATGTCGCTCAGCATGAAGTAGCTGTGGCTGCCGTCCAGGTCCTTGAAGTAGCGGTCGAAGACCTTGTTGGCCATGTTGTTGTCGAGGTCAACACGTTCGTAGTTTTTGTCGTCAAGCAGGTCAACCACTTCCCGCGAGGCCTTGGCCTGCTGGCGTGTTGGCTCCAGCTCCGCAGGCGCGGGCTCCAGGCCGGGTGTCGGCGCCGGGATGATGGTTTGCCGAGCGAACACTGCAGAGAATACGAGCAGGGCGGAAAGGGCAGAAATACGCAGGAGACGTTGGCGCGACACAGGACCAGGCATGGGGTGACTCGATCTGAGCGCCGGCCCGTCGCCGACGCTATTTGGCGGTGATTATAGCAACCGCTTGCGAGCGCTTGACAGTTGGCATCTTTATCTTTCGGTAATATTTATGTGTTTTCGTGCCCCCGGACGGGGCCTTGACCCCGCTTTCGAGGTGCAGGCTCGCCATGGGCACACTATTAGTGCATGAGCCCCCTGATGGCGTCAGGCGGGCGGGGGCAGGAGGGTATCAATTCCTTCCTTCGGGCCTTTGACTTGGCCGGCAAATCGGTGTTTAGATTCGCCTGCTCTGGCTGGCGCCTTCTTGATTGCGCGCTGACCACAAACCCATTCCTGACCAATCTCCTGACCGCCATGGCGGTCGTTTTCCCTGATGAGGATACCCCATGACACTGGGCGCTTTGATGCTTGACCTGGAAGGGCTGACGTTGACGGATGCCGAAAAAGACCTGCTCCAGCATCCGCATGTGGGTGGCGTCATCCTGTTTGCCCGCAACTTTGCCAGCGTTGCGCAGGTCAGTGCCCTGGTGGCCGCCATTCGCGCCGAGCGCTCCGAGTTGATCGTGGCGGTAGATCAGGAGGGTGGCCGTGTGCAGCGCTTTCGTGACGGTTTCGTGCGCCTGCCGCCCATGAAAGTCTTTGGCGATATCTATGAGACCGAGCCCATGCAGGCGCGCACCCTGGCCTACCAGTGCGGCTGGCTGATGGCAGCCGAGGTGCTGGCTGTGGGTGTGGACATCAGCTTTGCACCCATTCTTGACGTGGATAACGGCATCAGCCAGATCATCGGCGACCGCGCCTTTCACGCCAGCCCGCAGGTGGCCGTGGCGCTGCTGCGCGAGTTCATCCGGGGCATGAGCGATGCCGGCATGGCCGCCACCGGCAAGCATTTTCCCGGTCATGGCTCGGTGGAGGCGGACTCACATGTCGCGCTGCCCGTTGATACCCGCTCCTGGGCCGAGATTGAAAGCCATGACCTGCGCCCCTTCCGCGAGCTCAGCGGCGAGTTGCAGGGCATCATGCCCGCCCATGTCATTTATTCGAAGATTGATGGCCGGCCGGCGGGCTTTTCCTCATTCTGGCTGCAGGACATCCTGCGTGAACAGCTGCGCTTTGACGGCCTGATATTTTCGGACGACCTCAGTATGGAGGGCGCCGTAGCGGCCGGCTCCTTCAGCGACCGTGCCCATGCGGCACTCGATGCCGGTTGCGACATGGTGCTGGTGTGCAATCACCGCGCCGGCGCCCTGGAGGTCCTGCAGGCGCTGGAGCAGCGTGACCGTCTGCCGGAGCAGCGTCGTTTTGTAGCCCTGCGTGGCCGTAGCCGCTTCGCCAGCTTGCAGGCTTTGCAGCAGAGCCCGCACTGGCTCGCCGCGCAGGCGGCAATACAGGGCCTGGCTGGCCGTCTGCCGTAAATGGGAAGCTTGCCGCATATTGTATGACGCTGTAGTCAGCGTAATGACTTATTTGCCGGCGCCTACTATATTGAAGGTTGATGCGCGTATGGGCGGGGTTGATGGCTGCCCTGGTACCAAGACGGTTTACGGGGTGATGACCTGCCGACACACGCCACCCCGGTGTCAACAATAATAAAGTCCAAGATCTGGAGGTGCCGGGGTGAGGAAGGGGAGGCGCTGGATCAGATTGTTGCTGGGCCTCTGTGCCATGCTTCCGGCTGCCGTCATGGCCACTCCCGACGAGGCCGAGATCAAGGCCGCCTTCATCTACAATTTCGCCAAGTTCGTCGAGTGGCCGAGCACCGCACTGGCCACTACCGACGCCCTGCAAATCTGCGTTCCCGATGACAAGACCCTCGACGGCAAGCTCAGCCTGCTGCAAGGCCGTGAGGCCCAGGGCCACGCCATTCATATCCGCGCCATCAGCAGCAGCGACGAGCTGACTGGCTGCAATATCCTGTTTATCGGCGCCGCCGACGATGCCCGTGGGCACTTGCTGCGCAACGTCGGCGGCCTGCCTGTGCTCACCATCAGCGATGCCCCCAGCTTTGCCCAGCAAGGCGGCATGATCGGCCTGTTCGTGGAGTCCAACCATGTGCAGTTTGCGGTCAACCGGGTCATTGCCGAACAGTCCGGCCTCAAGCTCAGCGCGCGCATGTTGCAGATGGCGCACATCGTACAGTCGGGTGATCAATGACCAGCCTGCGCGAACTGCCCCTGCAAAACAAGTTCCTGCGCATTCTGGTGCTCAGCTCCGGCTCGGCGTTGTTCATTGCCTGGCTGGTGTTTGCTGCTGTCGCCGCCTTCAAGCTCTACACCGACAGCAGCGCCCGACTGAATACCCTGGCGCAGGCCACCTCCTATAACGTACAGGCGGCCATGGCCTTTGACGACGCGAAGGAAGCCAGGGTCATCCTCGGCTCGCTGCAGGCCGATCAGGATGTGGTCTTTGCCTGTGTGCGCCAGGGCAATACCGAGTTTGCCGAGTTGGTGCTGCGCAGCAGCAGCCGACACCCGACCTGTGGCGATACAAAGACGCAGACACGCTGGTATGCCGACCTGAATATCGCCGAGCCCATCGTGCTCGACAACGAGCAGTTGGGCACCTTGTACCTGGCCGCTGACATTACCCCGGTGTGGCGCGAGCTGGCGGCCTACCTGTTTGTCGTGGGTCTGGTGGCGCTGGCGGCACTTGGCGTAGCCGCCGTGCTGGGCTTGCGCCTGAGCCGGCACATGACGCGGCCGGTGCTGGCGCTGGCGGCCATGGCAGAGAAAGTATCGCGTGAAAAAGACTATGGCCTGCGCGCGGAATTTGCCGGCAATGATGACGAGGTGGGGCGGCTGATTACCAGCTTCAACGACATGCTGGGCCAGATCGAAGCGCGCGAGGCCGAGCTGAAAGGCCATCGCGAGCGGCTGGAGCAGCTGGTGGAGGCGCGCACCGCCGAGCTGATTGATGCCAAGAATGCCGCCGAGGCTGCCAATCAGGCCAAGTCGCAATTCCTGGCCACCATGAGTCATGAAATCCGCACGCCCATGAACGGCGTGCTGGGCATGACCGAACTGCTGCTCGACAGTGATCTTTCTTCGGCCCAGCGCCGCTATGCCTCTACCGCGCACAGCTCGGGCGAGGCCCTGCTGGTCATCATCAACAATATTCTCGATTTCTCCAAGATCGAGGCAGGCAAGCTGGAACTGGAGTCCGTGGACTTTGCACCTGTGCAGGTCGTTGAGGATGTCATGGACCTGCTGGCCGAGCACGCTCACCGCAAGGGTCTGGAGCTGGCCACGCGCATTGCCGCCGGCGTACCGACCCAACTCCGGGGCGACCCCAACCGCCTGCGCCAGATCTTGCTCAATCTGGTGGGCAATGCCGTCAAGTTTACCGAGGCCGGTGAAGTCGTGGTGACCGTGAAGGCCGATGCGGGCGATCCGAACTGCTTGCAGATATCGGTGCGTGACACCGGCATTGGCATGCCACCCGACGCCGAGGCACAGCTGTTCCGCCCCTTCGTGCAGGCCGACAGTTCGCATGCGCGGCGTTTTGGCGGCACCGGACTGGGCCTGGCCATTGTCAAACAGCTGGTTGAAATGATGGGTGGCGAGATTCACGCCACTAGCACACTGGGCAAGGGCACTGACTTCCATTTCAACCTGCGCCTGCAAGCGGCGCAAAACCCGGTGCCGGCCGAAGCGCCCTGCGAAGAGCTGGCCGGCCTACATGCTCTGGTGGTGGATGACAGCGCGGTCAGTCGCGAGATACTGCAGCAGCAGATGAACCAGCTGGGCCTGAACTGTGATGTGGCCGACAGCGGTTCTGCCGCGCTGGCGGCTATCCGCCGTCGGGCTGCGGCGGGTCAGGCCTACAGCTTTTGTCTGATCGACATGCATATGCCAGACATCAGCGGCATGGCGCTGGGTTCGGCCATCAAGGCTGACCCCGAGTTCAAGGATATGCATCTTGTCCTGCTGACAGCATTGCTGGCGCCGGGCGAATTGCAGTCGGCGCGCATGGCCGGCTTTGACGACCGCCTGGGCAAGCCCGTGCGCAGCCGTGAGCTGCAATACGTGCTGCGCACCTGCCTGAACCTGGAGCCGGCCAAGGTCGAGCCCGACAGCACGCCACTGCGCAGCCCGACATGGGCGGGCCGCCGTATCCTGCTGGCTGAGGACAACACCACCAATCAGGAAGTGACCAAAGCCATGTTGCGCGGCCTGGGCCTCACCCTGGACGTTGCCTTCAATGGCAAGGAAGCGCTGGAGGCTTGGGCCTCACAGCCCTATGACCTGATTCTGATGGATTGCCAGATGCCGGAAATGGATGGCTTCCAGACCACCCGCATCATTCGCGACCGTGAGGCAGGTACCGAAGGTGGCCGTCATATTCCCATTGTGGCCATTACCGCCAGCGTGCTGCCGGACGAGCGCAAGGCCTGTCTGGAAAGCGGCATGGATGACGTGCTCACCAAACCCTTCCGGCGCATGGAGCTGCTTGACCTGCTGCACCGGCGCCTGCCTGTTCCCGCCGATGAAAAGGCGGCGGTCAATGGCTAGGGCCTGCCACCGGCTCATTTGGTCGTGGCGTTGCCGGTCAGGGTCGCGCCACGCTTTTGTGAAAAGCTGGCACGACCGACGACGTGTGATGGCTCCGCCGGCAGCGCTCCCGGCGCTGCCCGGTGTACCCCCCATCCATGGGGGGCAACATGAGGAGGGAGAAACGCAGTATGGCGCGACTCTGACCGGCAATCCTTCCGGACGGCCTGCAAGCGCTCCCGGCGCTCTCAGGCATTCTCCGCATCCATGGGGCTCGGACTGTAAAGCCCCACCGCTGCGTCTTTCGTCGCTCATGTACAATATGTGCACCGCGCTCTTCATTCCTTCCTTGCGCTGCGTGAGTGCCCTTTGGGGCAGGGCTTTACAGTTTCCGGCGCCACCACCAAATAAGCCGATAGCAGGCCCAAACACCTTGGGATGCTTGCATTGGAAGGTATGGCGCAAAGGCTTGCTACTGCTGTTGTCCGGTCTGCTCTGCGGCGTCAGCCCGCAGGTCATGGCCGATGACGTTCTGGAAATGCCGCTGGAATCGCTGGAGCAACTGCCGGTCTCGGTGGATTCCCCTTTTGAAGAAACCGTCATCGACGCTGCCGCGCCGGTCTCGGTGCTGCACCCGGACGACTGGGAAAAGCGCTCGGCCAGCAATCTTGATCAGGCGCTGGAAGAAGTACCCTCGGTGGCCACCTATTACACCCTTGGCGGCGCCCAGGCCGTGGCGGTGCGCGGCTATGCCACCGACCTGTCGGCGCGCGGTATCGCCAGCTTGCTCGACGGCGTGCCCATCGACAATTACAGCTACGCCACCGCCGACTATGACACGCCGTATTTTCCGCTCAGCCTCTTCAGCTCCGTGGAAATGGTGCGCGGGCCCGGCAGCACCCTGTACGGCTCCGATGCCTTTCACGGCGTCATCGACATGCACACGTATGACGCCGACAACACCCCGCATGACGTCACCGTGGCCGCCGGCAGCCAGCAGCAGGGTGAGCTGAGCTGGCTGGGCAGCACCGGGGGCGACGGCCCCTGGCGCGCCAACGCCGGCCTCGCACTCAATCATCAGGGCGATGCCGACCTCGCCTATAACTACACCGACCCCACCACGGGTGCCGCAGGGCAGGGCACCCGCAACGAAGCCCTGCGTGATGGCGCCGCCTTCCTGCACCTGGAAACCGGCAACGCCGCCAACAGCCTGTGGCAGGCCAGCTTTTACGGCGACGACCTGCAAGACCGCAGCTACCCCGGCATAGGCACCCAGTTTTTCCAGCCCCTGCAAGGCGCTGCCGCCGTACACAGCCTGAGCTTTTCCGGGGCGGCGGATACCATGGGCCAGAACTCCGATTTCTGGATGGGGCAACTGGTCAACCAGCGCGCGCTGGGCCACGGCCTTGAGCTGGAAACCCGGCTGTATCAATGGCGCGGAGAGCAAACCTGGATACTCGACCAGCAAGACCTGCCGCAGACCCTGGCCGTGAATACGCCGGGTGGCCCGGTGGATGTGCCCTGTAGCACCAGCGTGGGCGAGGCGGGCGCATCGCCCCTGTTCTGCCCGCACACGGTTTATCAGGGCACCGAGGACGAGCGTAGCGGCCTGCACCTGCTGCTGAAAGGCGACAGCGATCCCCTGCGTACGCAATGGGCGCTTGGTATGGGCCGGGATTGGCTGAAGGTGCTGGATGCCAGCATATTGCGCGAGCCCGTGGCGGGTGGCGCTCCGTATCTTGAGGAGACTGCGCCCTTTTCCGGGGTTGCCCGCCATATCGATTATGCCCTGCTACAAGCGCGTACCGACCTGTGGAAAGACAAGCTGAGCGCTGTTTACGGCGTGCGGCTGGATGACTACAGCGACGTGGGCCAGTCTTCCTCGCCGCGCGCCGGGCTGGTGTTTACGCCCCTGCGCAATTGGGCCGCCAAGCTGCTCTACAGCCACGCCTTCCGCGCCCCCAGCGCTGCTGAGCAATATGGCTCGGGTCCGGGTTCCCTGCAGGAAGCCAACCCCGATATACGGCCGGAAACACTGGCGACCACCGAGCTGGTCTTGCAGCATCAGGGCGACCGCGAAAATACCGAGCTGACTTTTTTCCACAATCACTGGCAAAACGCCATCGAGCTGAACCCCGTCAGCGCCGGTGTTGACCAGTACCAGAATACCGGCAATAACCGCGCAAAAGGCATCGAGCTGACGCAGCGGCTGGCGCTGGGGCCCTGGAGCATCGAGGCCAACGCCTCGTACATCACCAGCATCAACGAAAACTCGGGCCAGTATTACAGCGCCTTTCCCAATTATCTCGTCAATGCCGGCGTGGGCCGCGAGCTGCCGCAGGGCTGGAGCCTGTGGCTGAATGAGCGCGCCATGATAGACATGACCGAGACGGATGCCATCGGCAACTCGACGCCGCTGGATGCACCGAATTATTACCGCACCGATCTGCACCTTGAACGCAAGCTGGCGCGCTACCGGGTCAGTCTGGATGTGCGGAATATTTTTGACCGGCATAATATTGAACCGGCGGTGTTTAATGCTGAAGGGGGATTGCCGGATGAGTTGCGGGGGTTCAGGGTGACGGTGGAGTTGCCGTATTAACGCTTTGCATCAGGAGGACTTTTTGGTTGCAAATGGCCCCGTCTTTCTTTGTAACATTACAAAGCCCATTTCTTACGCGTCATCCCCGCGAACGCGCACTACTGTCCGGGATAATTTTTGTGGGTGGTGCTGAAAGGGTTGCGGGGTAAGACTTCCCGGGTTATTACCCTGAGCGCCAACTCAAAAGAAGCTACCCCACAACATGTTCAGAATATGCCGTTTCGGGTTATTAATGAAGGGCTTGCCCCGTGGAAT
>Ga0302193_10003425_pt1 | contig 12816 bp, 11 predicted proteins | sample II_Bog_E3_3_FD_200228 | JGI IMG/M metagenome (GOLD analysis project Ga0302193, IMG submission 200228) | Peat permafrost microbial communities from Stordalen Mire near Abisko, Sweden - II_Bog_E3_3 | ecosystem: Environmental > Terrestrial > Soil > Wetlands > Peat | place: Sweden: Abisko...
ACCCGGGCATTGATCCGGAGCAGGAACAGGTCCAGGAACCGCAGCAGCTCGCCGGCCATGTCGGAGCCTTCCTTCAGGGCGGGCTCGATCTCTTCGGGATCATCCATGATCTGGATGAACTGCTGGGTGAGGCGGTCGAATTCCTGACGGTCCAGGCTGCGGATCAGCAGGAATTCGGGGCTGCGCCGGAAGGCGACCACCTGGTTCTGGGCCTGGGCCAGGGCCAGGGCCAACCGTGGCCAGTTCTGCAGTTCCAGGTGGACCTGGACCTGGGCCAGCAAAGGATCCAGGTAGATCCAGAGCCGGTAGAGCCGCTGGCGGAGCCGGTCGCCTTCCTCGGTGAGGGAAGGCGAATCCGGGAACAGCTTCTGCCGGAGTTCTGGGGAGAACAGCCCGACCAGGTCGCCCATGAGCTGGCGTTGATGACTCAGCAGGAGCGCCCTGAGGTTGTCCAGGGTCGTGGCAAGCTGGTCCACGTCTTCGTTGGCCAGGGTCTGCTGCAGGAAGCTGTGGATGGTGGCCTGGTCCTGGAGCAGGGAGAGCACGGCCTGGCGGAGGAAGGCCCCCAGCAGGAGGGACTCTTCACTCCCCTTGGGCAAGTGGTCGGCGGCGCGGGGGTGGAAGACCCGGTCCGCCAGCCGCCCCAGTTCCGATTCGATCACCCAGAAATTCGGAACTTCCGCGTACCGGTGGGATATGGATGCATTCACCGCCGGTTCCATGCCTTCCACCAGGTTGAGCAGGGCCAAGTGGCTGGCCAGGGCCCGGGCGACGATGCGGAAGGAGGGGGGATGGCTTTCGCGCAGGAGTTTCAGCAGGGCCCGGACATCCTGGGGCAGGCTCCGTTCCAGCAGATGCTCCTCGATCCGGGGCATCGTCCAGCCCAGGTGGTCCCACAGCCACTGCAGGCTGCCCTTGATCTGGTCGACGGCGGGCCAGTGGACACCCCGGTCCAGGGGACGGAACAGGGTGATGCGCAGGCTGTTGAGCACGTGCTGGATCAGCAGCAGAGGCTCGGCCCGCTGCCGGGTGGCTTCGGGCACGGCGCTCTCCAGGAGCAGTTCCAGGTTCCGGAGGGCCGCAAGGGGATTGCCCGAACCGGTCTGCAGGGTCCGGTTCAGGACTTTCATTCTCGCGTTCAGCTGCTCGACCAGGGGAGGGCCCTGGGTTCCGGTGCCGAGCACCAGGAAGAGCTCGCGGAAATGATCCTTCTCTTCCAGAAGGAAGGCCGTCCAGTGATCCTTCAGCTGGGGCCCCTCCCGGGACTCCGAGCCCAGGGAAATGGCCATGGTCCTTAGGGCTGCGATCAGGTCGAGGAGGTGGATGACCCAATCCGGCTCGCGATTCTGGGCCAGCACGTCCCGGTGGGCCGCCGCCGCCAGCTCGCCGAGCCTGGACAGGCTGTGCTGAAGCACCAGGGCCATGGCGGAGCGGGTCTCGCCCAGGCGCCGGTCCGAGAACTGGTTCAGGAAGACCAGGAACAGTCCGAACGACGAGCGCAGCCGGACCAGATGCAGCGGCTCGCTGGCCGCTGAGGCCCTGGCCGGCTCGAGCAGCGGGAACAGGTCGCCGCCGCCCTCCCGCAGGATCTCATCCAGCAGCTGAACGTCCTGGCGCGAAAGCCCCCTCTCCCGGATGAGCGCGCGGGCCTGGTCGAGGCGCGAATCGGTAGCTTGGAAGGTGGGCATGTTCCTAAGCATAGCTGCTCGAGGACTACTCATGGGTGTACACTTCAGCAACCCCTACGGAGGCCCCATTGGCAAGCAAGCTAGGCGAAATGCTTGTGAAAGCCCAGCTGATCACCGGCGCTCAGCTGGAGGAAGCGATTAACCTGCAGCGCCGGGAGGGCGGGAAACTGGGCAGTACCGTCGTCCGCCTGGGATTTTGCGCGGATCAGGACATCGTCAGCTTCCTGGGCATGCAGTACGGGGTGCCCGCCGCCGACCTGGACCAGTGGCCCCCCATCGAGGCCTCGGTCATCGCCCTGGTTCCCGCTGAATTGGCCAACAAGCACAAGGTCCTTCCCCTCCAGCGTTCGGGGAACGTCCTGACCATGGCGATGTCCGATCCGACCGACATCTTCGCCATGGACGATGTGCGCTTCCATACCGGGTACAACATCGATCCCGTGGTGTCCTCGGAGATGGGCCTGGTGCGGGCCATCGAACGCTACTACGGCGGCTCCTCCGCCCTCAAGCTGCGGGACCGGGAAGGCGGGCGGAGCCCGGAGAAGGACCGGTTCGCCGTGCCGGATTCGGACGAGCAATCGGCCCTCGGCCATGCCCTGCAGCCCTTCGAGGACGGCCCGGACGACGCCTTGGACCTCAAGGGCCTGGAAGAGGAGTTGTCCGGGGCCGAGACCGAATACGAGAACCTGGAAGACGAGGACAACATCAGCGCCGTGGCGCTGGCGAAGGGGAGCGAGGAAGCGCCCGTGGTCCGGCTGGTCAACATGGTGCTGATCGACGCCATCCGCAAGGGCGCTTCGGACATCCATATCGAACCCTATGAGAAGAACTACCGGATCCGGTTCCGCATCGACGGCCTGCTGCAGGAGGTGATGCGCCCCAACATCAAGCTGAAGGATCCGGTCACTTCCCGGGTGAAGATCCTGGCCAAGCTGAACATCGCCGAGAAGCGCCTACCCCAGGACGGCCGCATCAAGCTGAGGGTCAACCTGGGCGGCCGGCAGAAGGTCATCGACTACCGGGTGAGCATCCTGCCTACGCTGTTCGGGGAAAAGATCGTGCTCCGGCTTCTGGATTCGGACAAGCTCATGCTGGATCTTACCAAGCTCGGCTTCGAGCCCGAGAGCCTGGCCCAATGGGATCGCCAGATCAGCAAACCATATGGCATGGTGCTGGTGACGGGCCCGACCGGGTCCGGGAAGACCAACACTCTTTACTCTTCCATCGCCAAGCTGAACACGGTCGACGTGAACATCATGACGGCCGAGGATCCGGTCGAATTCAATTTCGCCGGCATCAACCAGGTCCAGATGAAGGAGCAGATCGGCCTCAATTTCGCAGTGGCCCTGCGTTCCTTTCTCCGCCAGGATCCCAACATCATCCTGGTGGGGGAGATCCGCGACTTCGAAACGGCCGAGATCGCCATCAAGGCCTCGCTTACCGGCCACCTGGTGCTTTCGACCCTGCACACCAACGACGCTCCTTCCACCATCAGCCGCCTCATGAACATGGGGGTCGAGCCCTTCCTGGTGGCCACCAGCGTCAACATCATCTGCGCCCAGCGGCTGGTCCGGAGGATCTGCGCCAAATGCAAGGCCGCTGAAAAGCACCAGCCGCCGGTGGAGGCCCTGCTGAAGATCGGCTTCACGGATGAAGAGGTCAAGCGGGGCATCCTGGTCCAGAAGGGGACCGGCTGCGAGGCCTGCGGCGGCCGTGGCTACAAGGGCCGGGTGGGACTCTACGAGGTCCTGGAAATGTCCGAGACCCTCAAGGACATGGTCCTGACCGGGGCGAGCGCCATCGAACTGCGGGAGCAGGCCCAGAAGGAAGGCATGATCACCCTTCGGCGTTCCGGTTGCCGGAAAGTGATCGACGGTGTCACCACCATTGAAGAGATCGTCCGAGAAACGGTGCTCTGAGCCCGAGGAGTTGAATCATGGCGGAACAGTCGGCCCAATATGTAGTTCCATTGCAACAATTGCTGAAAACGATGGTGGAATATGGCGCCACCGATCTGCACATCACCGTCGATTCGGCGCCCCAGGTCCGCATCGACGGGCGGATGGTGCCGCTCAAGCTGCCGCCCCTGGACGCCGCCCAGACCCGTTGGCTCTGCTACGGGATCATGACCGATCAGCAGAAACACCGGCTGGAGGAGGACCTGGAGGTGGACTTCTCGTTCGGCCTTTCCGGCGTGTCCCGGTTCCGGGCCAACGTGTTCAACCAGCGGGGGGCCACGGCGGGCGTGTTCCGAAGCATTCCCGAGATCATCAAGAACTTCGAACAGCTGGGCCTGCCGCCGGTCGCCCAGACCCTCTGCGAAAAGCCCAGGGGCCTGGTGCTGGTGACTGGCGTCACCGGCTCCGGCAAGTCCACCACCCTGGCGGCCATGATCGACCGGATCAACGAGACCGAGCCCCTGCACATCCTCACCGTCGAGGATCCGGTGGAATACGTCCACCGGCACAAACGTTCCCTGGTGAACCAGCGGGAGATCCACGCCGACACCCAGAGCTTCAAGAAGGCCCTCCGTTCCGCCCTGCGTCAGGACCCCGACGTGGTTCTGGTGGGTGAGTTGCGGGACCTGGAAACCATCGAAAGCGCGCTCACCATCGCCGAGACCGGGCATCTCACCTTCGCCACCCTGCATACCAGTTCCTGCGTGCAGACCATCAACCGCATCATCGACGTCTTCCCGGCCCACCAGCAGCCCCAGATCCGGGCCCAGCTCTCCCTGGTGCTGGAAGGGGTGATCTGCCAGTCCCTCATTCCCAAGGCCTCGGGCAAGGGCCGGGCGCTGGCCCTTGAAGTGATGATCCCCAACTCGGCCATCCGGAATCTTATCCGTGAGGATAAGGTTCATCAAATTTATAGTTCCATGCAGACAGGGCAGCTCAAGTTCGGGATGCAGACGTTCAACCAAAGCCTTTCGGAACTGACGCTGAAGGGCGAGATCACCACCGACATGGCGCTCTCCTACACCTCGAATCCCGATGAGCTGCGGGAGATGATCAATCGGGGGGTTGGCACCATGAACATGACCCCCACCGCCCCCGCCCCGGCCAAGACTGGCGGCGCATCGGCGCTGGGGGGGCGGAACCCCAATATCAAATACACTTAGATGACACCTTGAGAGGAGCGAGCGCTTCCCTTCAGGGGGAACCCGGCCTATGCTGAAACCACTGACCCTTCGCATCTGAGAACGAGGTTCTAATGCCCGCATACGCATGGAAAGGCAAGAATCGTCTTGGAGATCTCCAGGAAGGTGTAATCGTCTCAGATACCCGGGATGGCGCCGCGGCGACCCTCAAGCGCAACGGCATCCAGGTCCTGGCGGTGAAGCCCCAGTCGGCGACCGGGGGCAAGAGCCTTGGAGGGGTCAAATCCAAGGATCTGGCCATTTTCACCCGGCAGTTCAGCGTGATGATCGATGCGGGCCTGCCCTTGGTCCAGTGCCTGGAGATCCTCGGAGCCCAGCAGGCGGACAAGGGGTTCCAGAAGATCATCGCCGCCGTACGCAGCGATGTGGAGCAGGGCGCCACCCTGCAGACCGCGCTTTCCAAACACCCCAAGGCTTTCAATGACTTGTACGTGAACATGGTGGGGGCCGGCGAGGCCGGCGGCATCCTGGACATCATCCTGCAGCGGCTTTCGGGCTACATCGAAAAGGCGGTCAAGCTGACCGGCAAGGTGAAGGGGGCCATGACCTACCCCATCACGGTGATCGTCATCGCCACCCTGGTGGTGGGCATCATCATGGTCAAGGTGATCCCGGTGTTCTCCCAAATGTATGAAGGCCTGGGCAGCAGCCTACCGGTGCCCACCCAGGTGTGCATCCAGCTTTCGAACGTGATCATTAACTATTGGTATCTGCTGGCCATTTTTATCTTCCTGGTGACGGTGGGGCTCAAGCAGTACTACAAGACGCCGGCTGGGCACCTGGCTCTCGATACCCTGTTCCTGAAGATTCCGATCATCGGCGACATGCTGCGCAAGGTGGCCGTGGCACGCTTCTGCCGGACCCTGGGCACCTTGACCAGCGCCGGTGTTCCGATCCTTGAAGGCATGGACATCACCGCCCGGACTGCGGGCAATATGGTGATCCATAACGCGATCATGAAGTCCCGGGAGGCGGTGGAACAAGGCCGCAACATCGCCGGGCCCCTGGCCGAGACCAAGGTGTTTCCGCCCATGGTCATCCAGATGGTGGGGGTGGGTGAGGCAACCGGCGCCCTGGACGCGATGCTGTCCAAGGTGGCGGATTTCTACGAGGACGAGGTGGACAACGCCGTGGCGGCCATGACCTCCATGATGGAACCCCTGATCATCGCCATCCTGGGAGGCGTCATCGGCTTCATCGTCGTCGCCATGTATATGCCCATCTTCAACCTCGCCAACGTCATGGGCAAGGACTGACGGGTAGCGGATCAGGGCAGGGGGAAAGCCGGGCTTGTTTGCAGCACGGGGTGATGCCACACTCATAGGTCAATCTCCGCCATCTCTTATAACGATGCCGATTCAACCCGTCCGGCGGGTGGATTGTCCCGCCGGCTTCATCCCCGGAGTACCCCATGGCCCCCACCAACGCCTTCGCCGCCCTCCTGGGTGGTAGCCTTCTGCTTGCCGGCCTGGTTCTGCTGGCCCTTTGCCTCCTGCCCCTGGTCTTCTACCTGCTTACCATGCAGAGGGCCCTGACCCTGGCCGGAAAGGAACACCGGAACCTGGAGCCCGGGATGGTCTGGCTGATGTTCATTCCCCTGTTCGGCCTGGTCTGGCAGTTCTTCATCGTCAAACACGTTTCCGAGGCGGTGAGAAGCTGGGCCGCGGCCAATGGGAAGGAGGTGGCGGACGGGGGCTGGGCCATCGGGCTCACGGCCGCCATCCTGTTCTGCTGCGGTATCGTCCCCGTGCTCGGCATCCTGGCTTCCCTCGGCGGTCTGGTCTGCCTGATCATCTGGTGGGTCAAGGTCGCCAATTTCAATACCCTCATGGCCTAGGAGATCCGCTCCCGCCATTCAATCGGCTGCGAAGGCGAAGGCCTGGAAGCCTTCCCCGGCCCAGGACAGCGGGTCGGGCCGGAAGAAGCTGGTGGGGCCAGCTTCCGTGCCCATGGGCGGGGGCCAGACCGCGGCCGGATGGAACCGGGAAGGGCCGGCCATGATCCAGTCCCGGTGCGCCTGGCCCTCCTCGGGCAGCCAGGAGCATACGGCGTAGATCAGCAGACCGCCGGGAGCAAGCCTGGATAGGGCCGATTCCAGGAGCTCCCGCTGGGCCAGCACCAGCCGGGGCAGGTCCAGGGCATCCCCCAGCCAGTTCAATTCCGGGTGCTTCTGCAGGGTGCCGGAACCGCTGCAGGGCGCGTCCAGCATGATGAGATCGAAGGCTGAGCCATCCCTGCGCAGCCACGGGCCGGCATCCGCCACCACGATCTCCGCTTCCACGCCTCGCAACTGCAGGTTCTCGCGCAGCCGGATGGCCCGGCCCGCATTGCGTTCCACCGCGGTGAGGCGAGCCTGGGGAAAGCGGCGGGCCAGGACCGTGGCCTTGCCTCCGGGCGCCGAGCATGCGTCGAGCATCCGGGTCACCGGGCGGTCCCAGTGGAAGCCCAGGAGGGCCTGGGAACTCAGGTCCTGCACCATGCCATCGCCAAGAGCCAGCCATTCCAGGGGGAAGGCGGCATCCGGGCCCAGGCTCAGGGCGCCGGGAGCCCCGGTGGCCGGCTCCATGCCGGGAGGCAACGGGCTCTCCCGCAGGGCCAGGAAATGGGGGTGGGGAGGCGATTGCAGTCGCTCCCACAGGGCCTGCGCACCCACCCCACCGCGGGGGGCCAAGGCGGCCTTGAGCACCCGGTCGGTGAAGGGGGTCCGGTCCAGGGCGGCATCCTGGCCTTCCAGGGCGGCCCTGAGCGCTGCCCGATCCTTGGCGGCGCGGCGAAGGATGGCGTTCACCAGCCCCTTGTGGGGCGGGAATCCCACTTCACGGTTTGTGGCGAGATCCACCGATTCGTTCACGGCCGCGTGATCCGAGACCCCCGGAAGCCATGCCAGCTGGGTCAGGCCGATGGCCAGGGCCACCTGGGTTCCCAGCGGCAGGCCCCGGCTGGGATCCTTGAGCTGGGGGCGGACGAACGCCTGCAAGGCGCCCCAGCGGCGAAGACACTGCCCAAGCAGCGCGTTGGCCAGGCCGGCATCGCCATGCGCCAGGCCCGCATCCCAGGATTCGGGCACCCGGGCCCCCTCCCCGAAGACCAGATGCAGGGTGCGGGCTGCTGCGATTCGGCTGGGTGTGGCCATTGACACCTCCTTGGGGTGAACAACTATGGTCGCCGCAATCCTCTTGCCTCGGGGAGGGTTTCGTTACACTGGTAGGATGTCCGATCAACCCGCTCCAGCCAGGATCATCCGGGCGCTCACCGCCGATCACCAGGTCCGCTTCGCGGCCTTGAACGCCAGTCCCTTGTGGGACGGGGTGCGCAGGGGGCATCCGCAGTTGGAGGCCGATCCGTGCGCTGCCCTGGTGGAACTCCTGGGGGCGGCTCTGCTCTTGCAATCGCGCACCTTCTTTAGTGAAAGGGTTCAGCTCCTGCTGAAGACCTCCGGCCGGGCCAAGTCGGTGGTGGCTGACGCCTGGCCGGACGGCGGGGTCCGCGGGATGTTGGATACCCTGGGGCCGGATCCGGCCGGGGATGGCCCCTGGCTCGCCGCCCCGGGGTTGCTCCAGGTGATGCGCTCCAACCCGGCTGGCCAGCCATACATCGGCAAGCTGGAAATGGTGGAGGGAACCCTGCAGGCGCAGATCGAAGCCTACCTGCTGCAGTCGGAACAGGTGAACGCCAGCGTGACGTTGTGGTGCGATCCCTCCACCGGGGAGAGCGGCGGCCTTCTGGTGGAACCCATGCCCAATTGTGCACCTGAACGGATGGCGGCCCTGGTGGCGGCCATCGAGGGCCTGGAGGTGGTCCCCCTCTGGGAGCGGAATCCGGAATTCCTCGCCACCTGGGTCAACCAGGGGGCGGGCGCGGAAATCCTCTCCAGCACGGAGATGGAATATCGCTGCCGGTGCAGCCGCAACGCCCTGGTGGCGACCCTGGTCGGCTTCGGCCGGGACCGGGCCGAGGAGTTGTTCCAGGCCGGGAGCCCCATGGAGGTCCGCTGCGACTATTGCGGGAAGATCTACGCCATCGGGGTCGAGGAACTGCTTGGCAATGGAGGCTCCGCATGAAGGCGACCGGGGTTCAGATTGCCGAACGGGGCAGGCCGCTGGGCAATCCCTTGCAGGTGTGGCTCAATTTTCGGCTGGTACCATTCCTGGCCGCCAATCTGATGAAAGTGCTCACCCATACCCTGCGGGTCCGGTACGAATCCGAACAGACCGTGCATGAGTTCGCCGCGGGACCGGAGCGATTCATCCTCGCCTTTTATCATCGGCGGCTGGTGATGATGCCGGCGGCCTACCCGTTCCACCGCCGCACCCCCGGCGGGGAGCGGCGGGGAGTGGCGATCCTTTCCAGCGACAGCAAGGACGGCGAGCGGAGCGCCGCCACCTGGCGCTGGTTCGGGATCCACGCGGTGCGGGGCACTGCCGGCCACAGCGGGGCCCAGGCCCTGGTCAAGATGATCCGGGCGGTGAAGGACGGCTGGGATCTCGGCATCACCGTGGATGGCCCGAGGGGACCCAGGCAGCACGTGAAGGCCGGAGTGCTGGCGGTTTCCCGGAAGACCGGCGCCTGGGTCGTGCCGGTCTGCGTGGCCTACGAGCGGGCCTGGAAGCTCCGGACCTGGGACGAGATGCTGGTGCCCAGGCCCTTTTCCTCGGTGGTGGTGCGCTACGGCGTGCCGTTCAAGGTGCCGGCCGAGGGTGACGAGGAACCCTTCCGGGTCCGTCTGGAGAATGGGTTGGACCAGATGGAAGCCTGGGCGGAGGCCGCTTTCTCCTAGCTGCCGTAGCGGAGCGAGCTCCGCAACGGCAGCTAGGAGAAAGCGTATTCATCCGGGTTCCAGATCCTGGCCAGGATTGTCCGGACTGCTACTCCCCTGGCATCCGCAGTTCCACCGGCGGGGGGGCCCACAGTTCCATCCGCTGGGCGGTGAGCGGGTGCGGGAAGGCCAGGCGCTCGGCGTGGAGGAAATAGCCGCCGTCGCCGGGCAGCGCGGGCAAATCCGGGCGGGGCAGGCCGCCCGCCGCATAGAGCGGATCCCCGACCAGGGGATGGCCGGCGAAGGCCAGGTGGATCCGGATCTGATGGGGGCGGCCGGTTTCGATCAGCACTTCGAACAGGGTGGCGGATTCGCCGCGGTACAGGACCCGGGCCCGGCTCAAGGAGGGCTTGCCCTGGGGGTTAGCGGCATGGAGGGTGCCCAGCCAGGGATGGGGGACGGGGCCGATGGGAGCCGTGATGGTCAGTTCCTCCTGGCTGCAGATCCCGCTGGCCAGCGCCCGGTAGCGCTTCTCGATCCGGTGCCCGCGCCAGGCGGTCTGGATCGCGGCGGCGGCGGCATGGCTGCGGCTGAACAGGACCAGGCCCGAAGTTTCCCGGCCCAGCCGGTGCATGGGGTTGGCTTCGGGAAAGCGGGCCCGGACCCGGGCGATCAGGGTGTTCTCCAGAAATCCGCCGCCGGGCAGGGTGGGCAGGCCCCTGGGCTTGGCCACCGCCACCAGCAGGTCATCCTCGAACAAGACCTGGAAGCGGGTGTCCACCTCCGGCTCGTCCCAGGGAGGACGGTTCCAAACCAGTTCCTGTCCCGCCACCAGGAGGGTGCCGGCGCTGACCGGAATCCCCCCCAGGGTCACCTCGCCCCGCTCGATCCGCTCCATCCATTGGGCTTCGGTGGAATGGCGATGGTGGTGGACCAGGTGGTCGAGCGTGAGGGCCGCCCCGGCCGGGATCCGTTCCCGATAGGCATAGCCGCCATTGCGGGTCATCGGTCCACCTGGTCGCCGGTCAGCATCCAATGCATCAGGATCGCCCCGGCCGCGGCCACGTTGAGGCTGTCCACCCCCTCGGCCATGGGGATCCGCACCGTCCGGTCGCAACGGGCGAGCTCCCGGTCCGGCAGGCCGGGCCCCTCGGCGCCCAGAACCAGGGCGGTGCGGGGGGCGGGATGCCAATCCCGGACCGGGATGCTCTGGTCGGTCAGGGCCGCGGCGACGATCTCGCCGGGCTCGCCGGTCCGCCATTCCGAAAGGGCGGCCCAGACGTCCTCATGCCGCCAGATGGGAAGCTTCCAGGCAGTCCCCATGGAAACCCGGATGGCCCGGCGGCTGAAGGGGTCGGGGCCGGGGCCCAGGAGCGCGCCGTCCAGGCCCAGGGCCGAAGCGGTGCGCAGGAGCTGGCCCAGGTTCTCGGCATCCGCCACCGCCGGCAACACCAGCAGCCGGCGGCAGGCCCGCAGTCGATCCGCCCCGGGTTGGGGGGGCACCACCGCCGCCGCCAGCAGCCCCCGGTGGAAGGGAAACCCTGCCAGCACCTCCAGTTCGGCCTTGGCGGCGGTCAGCAGGGTGGTCCCTTCGGGCAGGAGGGGACGCACCGCTTCCGCCAGGGCGGTCTCGGCCAGTACGGCCACCACTCGCACCTTGCCAGCCCGGCCCCAGGCGAGCAGATCCTCCACCAGGATGCGCCCTTCCGCCACGAAGCAGGACCCATGCTGGGGGTGGGTCCTTGGGGCGGCAAAGCGCAGATCCTTGAACAGGGGCCAGAGATCGTCATTGGTCATGGACCTATCGTATCCAATCCGGTGCCTTCTGAATTTGAGGCTTCCGCGCTAGGCTTTGAGATTCCGAATGGTTCCGGATGAAGGATTTCGCCATGCCCTCTAAACCCCTTGCTGTTGTTTCATTGTCCGGCGGCCTGGATTCATGCGTCGCCGCGGCCGTGGCCCGTTCCGAAGGCTTCGACCTGGCCCTGCTCCACGCCGACTACGGTCAGCTCACCGAGGCCCGGGAGCGGAGGGCGTTCGAGGCCATCGCCGATTTCTACTCGGTGGATCCGGCGCACCGCCTGGTGATCCCCTTTGCCAACCTGAGGGCGATCGGCGGATCGGCCCTCACCGATGCCGCCATCCCCTTGCCCGAGGGCGACCTGGAGCGCCAGGGGGTTCCGGTCAGCTACGTTCCCTTCCGCAACGCCCACCTCCTGGCCACGGCCGTCAGCTGGGCCGAGGTGCTGGGGGCTGCGGCCATCCATGTCGGGTTCGTGGAAGAGGATTCCAGCGGCTATCCGGATTGCCGGGAAATCTTCCTGCAGGCCTTCGAACTGGCGGCCAATCTCGGCACCCGGCCCAGCACCCGGATCAGCCTGAGGGCTCCCCTGATCCACCTGAAAAAGTCCGAAATCGTGCTCAAGGGCGTGGCCCTGGGGGCCCCCCTGCAGCTCACCTGGAGCTGCTACCAGGCCGAAGAGGAGGCCTGCGGCCACTGCGATTCCTGCCTGCTGCGGCTGAGAGGCTTCGAACAGGCCGGAATGAAGGATCCCATCCGTTACGCGTCCACCTTACCAAGCCATTAAATCCAGCCCGGAGTCGCCTGTGCCTGCCAAGAAGAAACTGGAACCGACCCTCAAGACCCTGCCCAAGCGCCGGGTTACCGAGCCGTCCGCCACCCTGGACACCTTCGTCAGTCCGCGCCCCGGCCGGGTCTTCGAGATCCGGTTCGAGACCGACGAGTTCACCTGCCTTTGCCCCATGACCGGCCAGCCGGATTTCGCCCACCTGAAGATCACCTACATACCCGACCAGCTGTGCGTGGAATCCAAGTCGCTCAAGCTGTACCTGTGGAGCTACCGGGACCGGGGCGCGTTCCATGAGGCGGTCACCAACCAGATCCTGGATGACCTGGTGGCGGCCCTGGCGCCGCAATGGCTGCGGGTGGAGGGGGATTTCCTGATCCGGGGCGGCATCCGCACCCTGGTCGCGGCCGAGCACGGCAAGCGGGCCTAGGCCATGCAATCTCTGGTGGCCCTGGGCTCCAACCTTGGCGATCGCCGGGCCAGTCTGGAAGCCGGCCTACGGGCCCTGGCCGAGCTGGGGGCGGTGGTGCCCTCCCCGCTCTGGCCCGAGACCGCCGATGTCACCGGCGTGGGGCCGGACTACCTGAATACGGTGGCCCTGCTGGAGACCGGGGGGGACGATCC
>Ga0302193_10003430_pt1 | contig 12807 bp, 9 predicted proteins | sample II_Bog_E3_3_FD_200228 | JGI IMG/M metagenome (GOLD analysis project Ga0302193, IMG submission 200228) | Peat permafrost microbial communities from Stordalen Mire near Abisko, Sweden - II_Bog_E3_3 | ecosystem: Environmental > Terrestrial > Soil > Wetlands > Peat | place: Sweden: Abisko, Stordalen...
CTGGGCGTTGCCTTCACGACCGCTCAGCGCGCAATCGAACGTCTGGAGCGTATCGGAATTGTGAAGCAAGCGACAGAGGCCAAGCGTGACCGCGTCTACTGCGCACAAGCATTGCTTGACATCCTTGAAGAACCAGCCGACCTTACGGGAAATCTTGTCGAGCGCAAGGCAGCTCTGGCAGAACTCGCAGCTTATGATCAGGAGTTGGGTATCTGAAGTTGGCTACGCGAGATAAGGACTCTTCGGTTTGACAAGATACGGTGCTTCCGTAAGCGTTTGGTTTTCCCCTCTGGCTTCCGACGGGCGGTGGTCTGACGATGTGTTCATGGATCAGGCATCAGGTGCGGAACGTCGGGTCCGCAGATGGCGGACGGTTGCGGAGAAGCGGCAGATTGTAAATCTGACGTTGGAGCCAGGCGCGAGTGTGGCATTGGTGGCGCGTGCGCACGGGCTGAACGCGAACCAGGTATTCAAGTGGCGGCGTGCTTTCGAGCGCGGTGAGTTGGTGGATTCCTCAGCGGCGTCGACAGCGTTGCTTCCGGTCACGGTTGCTCCTGCAACTGAGACGGAGATTCAGGATTCTGCCTCACAGCGACAGTCTTCAGCGTCCGGATCTATCCACATCGAGTTTCCAGGCCGGGCGATGATCAGCGTGGAGATCGGCGCCGATCCGGCGCTGTTGCGCTCGATTCTTGAGAGCCTGCGGAAATGATCCAGTTGCCTGCAGGAACGAGGATCTGGATCGCTGCCGGCGTGACCGACCTGCGGCGCGGGTTCGACGGCTTAAGTGCGCAAGTGCAGACCGTGCTCAACGAACAACCATTCTCCGGTCATGTCTTCGCATTTCGAGGGCGCAGAGGCGACATCGTCAAGCTTTTATGGTGGGACGGCGATGGGCTATGCCTATTTTCCAAGCGCCTTGAGCGCGGGCGATTCATCTGGCCCAAGGCGGAGAGCGGAACTGTTTGCCTGAGTCGCGCACAGCTGTCGATGCTGCTGGAAGGGATCGACTGGAGAAGACCTGAGAGAACATTTCAACCGCAGATCGCGGTCTGATTAACTATTGTGATTCCTCTTTATTCATGCGGGTTTTGTGAGTGATTTCCACTCTGTTTAATGGCATACTACGGTCATGATTTCTGCTGCGCTGCCGGACCTCGACGCACTCGATATCGAAGCGTTGAAGGCGCTCGTTATTGCTAAGCATGACGAACTACTTGAACAGCAGAGGTCGAACACGCAGGAGATCGAACATCTGAAGCTGGTCATCGAGAAGTACCGGCGGATGATCTTCGGCAGGAAGAGCGAGAAGCTCACCGGACAGCTTGAGCAGCTTGAGCTCCGGCTCGAAGAGTTGGAGACCGCACAAGCTGCCGAAGAAGCTGCTTCGGAGGCAGCGCAGCCTGGTTCGACTTCGACAGTTGCGAAGCGCCGTTCCCGCCCTGCACGTAAACCGCTTCCGGAAAATCTTCCACGGGAAGTGGTCACTCATCTTCCTCCGCATGATTGCTGCCCTGATTGCGGCGGCGTACTGCGGCAGTTCGGAGAAGATGTCTCCGAGCAACTGGAACGTATTCCGGCAACCTTCAAGGTGATTCGTCACGTGCGGCCGAAGTTCGCCTGCGCAGCTTGCGAACAGGTCGTCGAGGCGCCTGCTCCTGCACGGCCTATCGACCGTGGTCTGCCCGGTCCGGCGCTGCTGGCTCAGGTGCTGGTTTCGAAATACGGTGATCATTTACCGCTCTATCGACAGTCTCAGATCTATGCCCGCGAGGGTATCGATCTTGACCGCTCAACTCTGGCCGGTTGGGTGGGTGCAGCCAGTGAGTTGCTCGCTCCACTAGTTGATCAGATCAGGAAGCACGTCCTCGCCGGATCGAAGATTCATGCCGATGATACGCCGGTTCCGGTGCTTGCTCCCGGCAACGGCAAGACCAAAACCGGCAGGCTGTGGACCTATGTGCGCGATGATCGCCCGGCAGGTCTCACGACCGCTCCAGCTGTGTGGTTCACTTATTCCGAAGATCGCAAGGGTGAACATCCGCAGCTGCATCTGAAGAACTTCAAGGGTGCCTTGCAGGCCGATGCCTACTCGGGCTTTCATCATCTCTACGGCGACGGCGCCATCTACGAAGTCGCGTGCTGGGCTCATACGCGCCGCAAGTTCCACGATATCCATGTGGCGCATGCTTCGCCTACGACCACGGAGGCTCTCGCCCGCGTCGGAGCCCTCTACGGCATCGAGGAGGAGATACGCGGCAAACCCGCTGAGCTTCGCTGCTCAGTCCGGCAGGCCCGTGCCAAGCCGCTGGTCGATGAGCTGCGCAACTGGATGGAGAAAGCACTGCGTGCTCTCTCGACCAAGAGCGAGACCGCCGGCGCGATCCGCTACGCGCTCTCCCACTGGCGTGCGCTGACACGCTACCTCGACGACGGCTTGCTGGAGATAGACAATAACGCTGCCGAAAGGGCATTGCGTGCCATTGCCATCGGACGGAAAAACTATCTGTTCATGGGAGCTGATTCCGGCGGCCAACGGGCGGCATCGCTCTACTCACTCATCGGAACGGCGAAGCTGAATGGCCTTGATCCGGCCTTCTATCTGCGCACGGTCCTGGCAAAGATCACCGAGCATCCGATCAATCGCATCGGAGAACTCTTGCCCTGGAGCATCGCCGCCTCACTCCAAACCCATTCTCAAGCAGCTTAGACCCACTCAACAGGTGTCCGCTTAAAAACAAGCGGACACCTGTTGCACACTCTCATCCAGTCAAGATGGGAACTCCGAACGCTTACGTCACAGCTTGAAGAATCTCCACTGCATCCAGACACCCCCCATTCAAGGCCTGGAACGATACCAGTCCATAGCACGCCCATGCGACCTCTGAATTACGGGTGGACGAGTGGTATATCTTAATGGTTTCGTCGTTTGTTATCGGGCCTGGTGTCGTCTGCCGCCCGTCTGCGGCGAGGATATATCCTTCGGGGGTCTGAACCGCAACGATTGCCGTCATCTTGAAAACCCCCTCCTATTCACGGTCATCCATCTTTCTACGCCAAACATCAGTGCGCTGGCGCACACGCACGTTCTTTTCCGTCCAAATCGGTGTACGGCCCGCTTGGCACTTCTTTGCAATATACATCCAGAACCTCAGACCACTCCTTCTTTCCTGCGTCAACAAAGTTTCGCAGATTTCTACTTGATATTTCCTGCATTTGGGTTTCAGAACCTTCCATTGCCCCATTTTCAGAAACAGAGTCAAACTCTGTTCGAAGCTCTTCCATTTCCGCAACTGCCTGACGCCAGACGGGCCAATTGTGGAGGCCTTCAGGAGCATTCTCATCTATCAGACCCACCATAATTGCCCCGGCAATTTGATCCATTATCGCTGAACATTCATTATTCGCGTGATAGATTTTGTTTTGGTGCAGCATTGCGGCACTCGCAAATGTTTGGATGTTCGAAGATACGACAGTTGCTCTAGGGAACCTCTGAAAATCGCTTTGATCCTTATGCCTTCTGAGTAAAGCTATATGTGGAGGCAGATCACGGATGCAGCAGTTAACCTTGGCACAGGCGGCAGAGTTTCAGCGATACGGGAAGAAGACGCGTCGGGAACATTTTCTGGACGAGATGGAAGCCGTGATGCCTTGGTCTGAGTTGCTTGCGCTGGTTGCGCCGCACTATTCGAAGGGCGAGACGGGCCGCAAGCCGGTGGGGCTTGAGATCATGCTGCGGGTTTATTTCGTGCAGCAGTGGTTTGCGTTGTCGGACCCTGGCGTTGAAGATGCCCTGTACGAATCGCCCGTTCTGCGCCGCTTCGTGGGCATCGATCTGGGCCGCGCACCGGCACCGGATGAGACGACGATCTTGAACTTCCGCCACCTTCTCGAAGAGCACGAGTTATGCGGCGAGATGCTGGACACGGTCAACCACTATCTCGACAGCCGCGGCATTCGCATCACTACAGGCACCATCGTCGATGCAACGATCATCCACGCTCCCAGTTCAACCAAGAACGAGAAGAAGGAACGCGATCCCTCGATGCATCAGACCAAGAAGGGCAACCAGTGGTATTTCGGCATGAAGGCGCAGATCGGCGTTGATTCGAAGGAAGGGATCGTGCATTCGGTCTGTTCCACAGCGGCCAGCGTTTCCGACGTTCACATGTTGCCGGAGTTACTGCATGGCGACGAGAAAAAGGTGTGGGGCGATGCGGGCTATCAAGGCCAGACCGAAGCTATCCACGCGGCTGCACCGCATGCTCAAGATATGACCTCGCGCCGTGTAAAAACCAAGGCTGGCGTGGATGAGGAAGAGAAGCGCAAGAACCACACCAAGGCGCGAGTGCGGGCCAAGGTGGAGTGGCCCTTCCGCATCGTCAAGCGCGTTTTCGGTTTTACCAAAGTGCGCTATCGCGGTTTGAAAAAGAATCATGAGTGGCTGTGCGCGGCCTTCGCGCTGGCCAACCTCTATAAGAATCGCAAACGGCTGACGAAGATCAACCTACAGTTGACCCCGCAAGGGGCGTAGTGTGTCCGCAGGAGGCCGTGACTGCCTCCTGCGAGAGAAACAAACAGAAGAAATCCTGTCCATACGCTGGTTTTGTGACGATGAAGCCAGGTCTGCAAGATGAGCGCTCATAACCCTGCGTTATTCAGAGGTTCCCTAGTTATTACCTCTTCGGTCGCGTTACTTTGCTTACCTTGACTCTTTACTCCAGAGAACTGGATGCGAGGGCGTTGCAACCAAGCGGCAGGAATACCCGGATTCAGAGATGCGTAAGCGGAAAAAGCGACCAAACCAAGTAGTTTCCCATTCGTATCAAACAGCCCTCCACCTGCGGACTCGGCAGCGAGAGAGATGGTAGTGTGAATCGGCATCGCACCATCAATCGAGTCCAAGCCAGACACCATGCCCTCAGTCAGTGTTTCCTCTTGTCCTTTGGGAAAGCTGACAGCATATATTCGCTCGCCCAGAGTCACTGCGTTAGATTTGACAATTAGCGATGGCTGAGCATCCAAGTCGCTACTCTCAAATGTGCTTATGTCTCTCAGAGCGTCAACGAAGACACCGTTCACATTCCAAGTCCGATAACCCTGCCGAAGCCTATATCGAGCCACTGCCTTGTAACTGCCGGTACTCAGATTGGCGAAGGTTCCAAGGATAGTCTTTGTGCTGGCGATGACATGGGGGGAAATGGCAACACCACTTTGTTGTAAGAGCACATCCCCATGGGAGTCCACGGCCTCAACGATAAACACCGAAGGCGAAGCCTTCTTGAACAGTGCGTCTGGCGTCAGATTGGGCACTGGGTGGACGGATTTGGTCGCCGTGTGTGACTGAGCCACAGCAACCAGTGTGGAAAGCACCATTACTGCCAAACCAGAATAGAACGCAAGAAACCTTATGCGCATAGCACCGGACCCCATCAAGGAATGGTCGGAGTATACTCTCTTGAGCATTTAGATGAGCAATTGCTTCATGTCATACAGCAGCCGATTGAGTGATTTGCTGGATTGCGCTGTAAACCCAACCTGTCGCCATTTTGGTATCTACCAGCACCTTGGCGCGCAGCAAATCCGGCAACAGTAGTCAAATCGGTACCCGTAAACGCCGCAGTTCCTGGATTGCCGCCTGTGCGGAGACAACCTGCTTTGTCTTGCCGGGATTTGAGTTGGAGGGGAATAGGGGGCCAAGCACATCCGGCGGTTTCCGATTGAACGGGAACCGCCGGATGTTGTTTTGCAGCAAGTTTCAAGCGGCCTACTACCGCACTTCGCCGATATACACCCCGAACGGCCCCAGTTCGACATGATCGAGCGAAACTGGGTTGGCCGCGCCGGGAGTCTTCAACAGGGTCTTCAAGTGGGCGCCAGTTAGTCCCGCTCCGCCGGCGGTCAGGTTCACAGTCTGCGGCTGGGCGGTGAAATTCACCGACACCACCACCCGCGCCGCTCCCTCTGCCTGCCGCGTCCAGCTCAGCACCTGGGTGTTTTCCGTGTCCAGCATCTGGTTGTCGCCGCGCTCAAACGACTCATTGGTTTTCTTGAGGCGAATCAGGCTCTTATACCAGGCCAGCAGCGACGCCGGGTCGTCCTTTTCGGCCTTCACGTTGAGGGTGGCGGCGCTGGGCGGCACGGGCAGCCAGGGCGTGGCCTTCGAGAAGCCGGCATTCGCGCTCGCGTCCCACTGCATCGGGGTGCGCTCGCCGTCGCGGCCTTTTTCCTTGGGCCAGCCGGTTACGCCCACCGGGTCCTTCACGTCTTCCTTGCGGGTGGGCGGAGTGGTCTTCATGCCGAGCTCGTCGCCGTAGTAGAACAGCGCCGTGCCGCGGCTGGCGAACAGCACCGTCGAAATTGCCCGCTGGATGTCGGTGTCGTGTACCCCGTCGCCGTAGCGAAGGTCGAGGCGCGCGTTGTCGTGGTTGTCGAAGACCAGCAGCGGCTCATTGCCGCCGATCCTGGTCTCCACGTCCGTCAGTTTGGCGCGGAACAGCGCCACGTCCAGCTTGTTGATGAAGCCCAGTTGGGTGTCCATGGGCAGGTGGAATTCGGGCTTCTCCGCGGTACCATACTGCTCTGCCAGCGCGGCGATGTTGGGCAGGTAAGTTTCGCCGATCAGCACGCGCGTGCCGGGAAACTTGGCGGAGTTGAAGGTATCCGCATGGGCCCGCATCTCCTGCATCACCAGGTGAACGCCGGGCAGGAACTCGGTTTTCAGGCCGTCCAGCCTCGGTTCGCCGAAGGCGTCGATCACCGGTTTGCCGTCCTTGTCCTTCACGATGCTCTCATCGGTCAGGTTGGGGTCCTCGAAGAGCGTGGTGATGGCGTCGAACCGGAACCCGCCCACCCCGCGCTTCAGCCAGAAGCTGACGATGTCCTTGAAGGCCTCGTGAATCTTGGGGTTGTCCCAGTTCACGTCCGGCTGCTTGATATAGAACTTGTGATAGTAGTACTGGCGCGTCTTTTCGTCCCACTCCCACGCCGAGTGCCCGAAATCCGACTGCCAGTTGCTGGGCGGCTGGCCCTTGTCGGTGGCCGTTTCCCCCTTGCCGTCGCGCCACATATACCAGTCGCGGTATGGGTTGTCGCGCGAGGACCGCGACTCAAGGAACCACTTGTGCTCGTCCGAAGTGTGGTTCATCACCATGTCCATGATGACGCGGATGTGCCGTTTGTCGGCCTCGGCCACCAGGCGGTCGAAGTCCTTGAGCGTGCCGTACTGGGGATCGATGTTCTTGTAGTCCGAGATATCGTAGCCGAAATCGGCTTGCGGCGAAGGATAAACGGGCGTCAGCCAGATGGCGTCCACCCCCAGGTCCTTCAGGTAGTCCAGCCGCGCGGTAATCCCGTTCAGGTCTCCGATGCCGTCCCCGTTCGAGTCCTGAAAGCTGCGCGGATAGATTTCGTAGATTACGGCGTTCTTCCACCAGTCCTGCTTGCTGGCCTGGGTGGTGGCGGCGGGTCGCGATTTGGATGAAGCGGGCTCGGTCTGTGCGATTGAGGTGAGTGGCGAGGCCCCCAGTAACAGGGCCAGGACTGCGCTTGAGATGGTTTTGGTCCAGTGCATAGCAGTCTCCTTTGGGTGTCTCCGCTGCTCGTGAATCTGGCAACGGTGCAACCCCGTCAAGCTATCACATTCATGGCGGCTGCGGCTGCGATGTGAGCCTGGCCGCAGCCCCATGGTCATTTCCCTGGGAACATTCCCGCGCAGTCCGCCGGGAGTTCGCCCGGTCCCTATTCGACCGCGGCCACCAGCGCTGCAAACGGCGCCAGCTCCACGTGCTCCAGCCGCAAAGCTCCCGGCTGCTGTGCCGTCTTACCGAGCTCCGTCGAGCTGTAAAGCGGCTCCAGGCGCGTGCCCTTGACCCCCAGCCCGCCAAGGTGGAACGCCACCTTCCGCGGCTTGGCGCTCATGTTGAGCGCCACGAGCACCGTCCGGTCTCCGCTTCTGCGCAGGAAGGCGAATACGTTGGGATCGTTCTCGTTAAGCGCCTCGTAGGAGCCGTCGCGGAGCGCCGCATCGCTCTTGCGCAGCGCCAGCAGCCGCTTGTAGGCGTTGAAAATCGAATCCGGGTTCTTGCTCTCGGCCGCCACGTTGACCTCCGCGGCGCTGGGCGGAACCGGCAGCCAGGGCTTGGCCGCGGTGGTGAATCCCGCCTGCGGCGGCCCGTCCCATTGCATCGGCGTGCGCTCCCCGTCGCGGCCCTTTTCCTTAGGCCAGCCGATTTTGCCGATGGGGTCATGCACGTCCTCAACCCGTATCGGCTCGGTGGTCCGCATGCCCAACTCTTCGCCGTAGTACATCTGCGGCGTTCCCCGCGTGGCCAGCAGCAGCACCGCCATCAGCTTGGCGATATGGTCGTTGTGCGCCCCGTCCCCATAGCGGTCCCACTGCCGCGGCTGATCGTGATTGCTGAAGAAGTACTCCGGCTGCCCGTGCGCCGAGTTATTCTCGATTTCGTTGAAAAGCTTCCGGAACCGCCCTGCCGATAGCTGATTCACGTCCGCGATCTGGAAGTCCATGGGCAGTTGCACCTCGTCCCCGTTGCCGTACATCCTGGTCAGTGCCTCCACATTCGGCTCATCCGCTTCAGTCACCAGCACCGGGTCACCGGGGTAGCGGCTCACCACCTGTCGCACTTCCTTCAGCACGTCATGTACTTCTGGGAGATCGTCGGTGTACGTGTGCTGGATATTCCGGTCGCCGTAGGCATTGGTCCCCGGCAGGTAGGGGTCGTCGCGCAGTTCCGGGTCCTCGTAGAGCCTCGAAACCGCATCGATGCGGAACCCTGCGACTCCATGCTTCATCCAGAAATCCAGCACCCCGTCCATCGCCTTGTGCACCTCCGGATTCCGCCAGTTCAGGTCCGGCTGCTGCACATAAAAATAGTGGTAGTAGTACTGGCCGGTCATCTCGTCCCAGGTCCAGGCCGAGTGGCCAAACCACGACTGCCAGTTGTTGGGCGGTTCACCCTTGTTTCCGGCGGTCTGGCGCTTGCCGTCCCGCCAGATGTACCAGTCCCGCTTGGGATTGGTGCGCGACGACCGCGATTCCTTGAACCACTCGTGCTGGTCCGAGGTGTGGTTGATCACGTAGTCCATGATCACCCGGATTTCGCGCTTCTTGGCCTCGCTCACCAGCCGGTCGAAGTCCGCCATTGTGCCGTACACCGGATCGATGGCCGTGTAGTCCGAGATGTCGTAGCCGTAATCCACCCCCGGCGAGGGGTACATCGGCGTGATCCAGATTGCGTCGATGCCCAGGTCGTGCAGGTAGTCCAGCCGCGACGTAATTCCCTTGATGTCGCCGATGCCGTCCCCGTCGGAATCCTGAAAGCTGCGCGGATAAATCTCGTAGATCACCGCGTGCTTCCACCATTCGTCTGTGGTCCGCTGGTGCGCGGTGACAGTTTGCTGTGTGGAGGGCTGTGCGGGCGGCGTGGGCGTCGTTTGCCCCGCTGCCGTGAGCGCCATGGCCCCGAGAGACAGGGATAGGGCGCAGCTTGCGATTGCTTTGGTCCAGTGCATTGCGAACTCCTCGTCCTGTTTCCGCTGCTCATAAATCCGGCAACGGTGTGACGGAAGCCAAACTATCACATCCGGGCCCGGCGCGACTGCGATTTGTCACAGGGTGAAGAGCCTCAAAGCCAGCCCCTACTGCTTCTCCCCCGGCCGCGCCGCGGATGTTCCGTTCAGGCGGTCGAAATCGATTCCAAACTTCGGATCCTCGCGCGTTCCCTCAATGTGGATTGGAACCCGCGTCCCGGCGCCGTCTTTCTTGAGAAGGCGGTCGGCCGGCTTCAGCAGCATTCCCTTCCACCCGCCCACCATGGCCGATACGGTGGCGTCCATCTTGGCGGTGCCGGCAAAATTCAGCGTCCCGCCGTCCAGCCCGTAGGTGCCCTTCAGGTCAATCTTCGCGCCCGGCACCGTGTAGTCCAGCCCCGGCAGCGTCAGCACCCCGCCCGCCAACTGAAAACTCCCCTCCATATGCGACAGGATGCTGCCCGCATCGATCGTCTTCAGCTCATTCGGCCGCCCCTGCCCGCGCAGGCTTAGCTCCGCGATGCGGCCCTGAATCTTGCTGCTGGCGAACCGCGCCTGGTCCAAAGAAAACCAGCCGTCCAGCTTCAGCCGCTCATGTACCGGCGGCGTCCCCGGCGCAATGTGCAGTGTCGTCTTCAGGGTCACCGCACCGGTCAAGAGCAGGTTGTTCGTATGGCTGGCCAGGGCAAGAAAATCCTCAATCCGCGCCTTGTCCACCTTCACCTTGAGCGCAATGTCGTGCCCCACGCTATGCAACGGTTCGCCGGCCTCCGACACCACTACACGCACAATCTGCCCCTCGGCCGTAAAGTGCGAGTGTCCCAGCGTCGCGTCCACCGGACTTAGCCACGTGTCCCCGTCGGTCCCGTCCACCTGCGCATGGAAGCGCGTGGCCAGCGGCAGTGCGTTGCCGAAGTGCGTCAGCCGGAAGTCCGGCGTGTCGCTCTGGCCGTCCACCGTCAGGTTCCGCAGCGTGCCCTGGAACCTGCCGGTCGACGAAAGAAATCCGGCGATCCCGTGGAAACTGGCCAGATCCGCATGTTCCAACCGGTAGTCGCCGGTCATCGGGCTTTCGCCGGGATCGGCCGTCTGCCACGGTCCGAACGTGCCCGCGGTGTAAATCGTCCCTCTGGGCCGCGGATTGGTCAGCTCCGCGTCGAACTTCATCGCTCCGCCGGTGGCCATTCCGGTCACTTCCAGGCGCGCAATCGCAAAGTCCAGCGGCAGCTTGCCCGGCTTGCTGGTTTCCAGCACCAGTTGGGCGTCCGAGCACTCCATTTTTTCCAGTACAAAACTCAGCATCCCCTTTGCACCCTGGGCCTGGCCCGCGCCCGCGGCAGGTGTCCCCGACGCATCCCGCACGGCGGGGTGTTCGAAGTGCGACCTGGGCGGCAGATGAACGCTCAGACCCTTCAGCTCCAGCACCGAAATGTGAATCGGCTTGCCCGGCGAGTAGCGCAGCGGCGCATGAAAGCGAAAATCAGCCAGCCGGATCAGCGGCTCGCCCGTGCCGGCCGGCGCCGTAACTCCCTCCACCTGGGCCGGCGGCCAGATGCGCAGCCCCTTGCCCTCAGCCCACAGCCCGTTCACCAGCGAAACGTGAAAGCTGTCCAGCTCCACCCGCGCATGGAAGCGATTCTCAAGCCCCTCCACGATGTGCGCGCGCAGAAAAGGCTCCGCCCGGTGCAGCGCAAGGTCCACAACCCCTGCTACAGCCGCCAACCCCACCAGCAACCCGCCCGCAACCCACTTCACCCACTTGTTCCTCTGCCAGAAGGATTTCCAAATCTCGGTCACGTCCGCCCCCCGAATTGGCTTCAATTGTCGCAGGATTCTCCGCGTGCGAAACGGTCCATTCCGCACGGGCTCTTAAGTCGAATCAACTGTCCGCGCCCGTTTCCGCCCACCCCGGCTCAGAATTATCCCGCGCCCCATCCCAGCGACGCTTCTCAGTCCGAACGGCGACAAAGAGCGCCCCAAATCCGCGCCTTCCCCACTCCAGCCCCCGGTCCATTTTCTTAATGCACGGTAAATGCCGTAGACTTGGCTGGGATGCAAGAGCACATTGAAAATCTCGTAAAGCTGCAAGCTGTGGAACTGGAGCGCACCCGCCTGACACAGGCCGTTCGCGCCCTGCCCGCGGAAATCGCCCAGGCCCAGACCGCCCTCAATGCGGCTGAGCGCCTCGCGGCCGAGGCTTCCGATGCTCTCAGCCGCGAAGAAACGCTCCGCACCCGCCTGGATCGCGAAATCGCCTCCCACCGGCAAAAAGTGGCCCGCTTCCGCGTTCAGTTGGACACCGTCACCACCCCCGCACAGGCCGAGGCCATCGACCACGAAGTCCGCTTTGCCGAAGCCGAAATCGAGCGCCTGGAAAACGACGAGTTTGCCAGCCTGGAACGTACCGAATCCCAGGAAGCCGCGCTCGCCGCCGCCCGCATCCAGGTCGAATCCCTGGCTGCCGCCCTCGATAAGACCCGCGCCCGCGCAGCCCTGCGCCAGGCCGAATTCAACCGCGAGCTGGCCGCGCTCACCCTCGATCGCGAAGCCCTTCGCCCGCTCATCGACTCCAAGTGGCTCATCCGCTTCGACCGTCTCTCCGGCTCCCGCGGCACCGGCCTGGCCCGCGCCGAGAACCAGCAGTGCGTCGGCTGCCGCATGGGCGTTCGCCCCCAGACCTGGAACCAGCTCCGCGAGGGCGAACTGCTCACCTGCGACAGTTGCGGCCGGCTGCTCTATTGGGATCCCTCCATGGCGCCCGCTTCCGAATCCACCCCCAGCCCCAAATCCAAGCCCCACAAGCCCCAAGCAGGAGAATGACCGTGCTGCGGATCTGTGTGGACATGGACGAGGTCATGGCCGACACCCTGGCTGAGCACATACGCCGCTACAACCAGACCTTCGACGAGGACGTAACCCCCGATGACCTGATCGGAAAGGGTCTGTGGGAGATCACGCCCCTCGACCGCCAGCAGCAGCTTCGCGCCTTCCTCGACGCCGAGGATTTCTTCGAGGACCTGGCCGTCATGCCCGGATCGCAGGAGGTGCTCAAGCGACTCTCCGCCCGCTTTGAGATCTTCATCGCCACCCAGGCCATGACCGTCCCCAACTCCCTGGGTCCCAAGTACCGCTGGCTGCAGCGCCATTTTCCCTTCATCCCCTGCACCCACTACGTCTTCTGCGGCAACAAGTCCATCCTCCGCGCCGACTACCTCATCGACGACCTGCCCCGCAACCTGCTCCGCTTTGAAGGCC
>Ga0302193_10003457_pt1 | contig 12745 bp, 8 predicted proteins | sample II_Bog_E3_3_FD_200228 | JGI IMG/M metagenome (GOLD analysis project Ga0302193, IMG submission 200228) | Peat permafrost microbial communities from Stordalen Mire near Abisko, Sweden - II_Bog_E3_3 | ecosystem: Environmental > Terrestrial > Soil > Wetlands > Peat | place: Sweden: Abisko, Stordalen...
GCTTTGTCGGCCCCCTATCTGTTCAACTCCCTACAGGCCCCCGGCCTGACCGCTTCCCACAAGACCGATGCGGGCGAAGGCGTGGTCGGCATCGATCTGACCCTGAAAAGCCTGGAATCCTTCCTGCAGCAGCTGGACATTTCGGCCAACGGCGGCGCCATGCTGTTCGACGAACAGGCCCGGGTCATGGCCTTGAGCGGAGTCCCCGATCCGGTCGAACCCTTAAGCGACATGGCGTCCCTGAACCGCTTTCCCTACCGTCATGTCCTGGCCGCCTCAGGCATGGGCACCTCGACCGTCCAGGACGCCGAGAAAGGCCCGGTCATCGTCGAGCGGGCCGATTGGTGGACCGATTCCGACAGCGTCATCCATCTGGCCATCTTTGCCCCCGAAAGCGACTTCACCGCCGGCATCGACCTGATGCAGCGCAATGTCTTTCTGCTGAACGGTCTGCTGCTGCTGATCGGCCTGCCCTTGGCCGCCTATCTGTCGCGGCGCATGGCCCGCCCGGTAGTCCAACTGGCCGAAGAGGCCGAGCGCCTCTGCGCCTGGGACTTCAGCGGCGAGCCTCCCAGCCGCTCCTTCATCCTGGAGATCAGCGCCCTGGCCGAAGGCTTCACCGTCATGAAGCAGAGCCTGGTGGAGCGCACCCGCAATCTGGAGCGCAGCCAGACCTCGCTGGGCCAACTGGTAGATTTGGGGATCGCCCTATCGGCGGAATCCGACAGCAACCGCCTGATGGACATGATCCTGGCCGGGGCCAAGAAGCTGACCAACGCCGACGGCGGCACGCTTTATATTCGCGATGAAGACAAAGAGCAGCTGACCTTCCGCATCATCAAAAACGACAGCCTGAACATCGACATCGGCGCCGACGGCACCTTGCCCAACATCCCGCCGGTGCCGCTCTATCGCGAAGACGGCTCCGAGAACCACAATAATGTGGTCAGCCATTCGGTGCTGCTGGCGGAAACCACCAATATCGCCGACGTCTATGCGGAAACCTCTTTCGACTTCTCAGGCACGCGGCGCTTCGACGAAGGCAATCACTACCGCACCCAGTCAGTGCTGACCGTGCCGCTGATTCCCCGTGGCGGCGCCCCCATCGGAGCCATCCAGCTGATCAACGCCCGCCCCTATCAGGGCGGCAACAAGCCCCAGCCCTTCGCCTTTGGCGTCCAACGCTTTGTCCAGGCCCTGACCGCTCTGGCCGCCACCGCGCTCTATAATCGCTCGCTGCTGGATGCCCAGGAAGCCTTGGTCGACTCCATGATCGAGATCATGGCCGGAGCAATCGACGCCAAGTCGCCCTATACCGGCGGCCATTGCGCCCGCGTGCCCGAACTGGCCCGCATGCTGGCCGAGGAAGCCTGCGACGCCAAGGAAGGCCCCCTGGCCAATTTCCAGTTCGCCAATGAGGAGGAATGGCACGAATTCCGCGTCGGCACCTTCCTCCACGACTGCGGCAAGGTCACCACCCCGGAATATGTGGTCGATAAGGCCACCAAGCTGGAAACCATCTTCAACCGCATCCATGAAGTCCGCACCCGTTTCGAGGTGCTGTGGCGTGATGCCGAAGTCCGTTTCATGCAAGACAAGCTCGACGGAACACCTGAGGCCGAGGCCGCCAGCCGCTTCGAGGAGACCTGCCGCCGCCTGACCGAGGACTTTACCTTCATCGCCGAATGTAATGTGGGGGGCGAATTCATGGCTCCCGACAAGGTCGAGCGGATGAAGCAGATCGCCCAGCAGACTTGGGTTCGTCATTTCGACGACCGCATCGGCCTGTCCCACGGCGAGTTGGAACGCATCGGTAATCTGCCGCCCCGGCCCCTGCCGACCACGGAATTCCTGTTGACCGACAAGCCGGAGCACATCATTCCGCGCCTCGGTAATGAAGGTATGTTCGACCCCAAGCACGGCTTCAAGATTCCCATCCCCAAGGATCTCTACAATAACGGCGAGGTCTATAATCTGTCGGTCAGTCGCGGCACCCTGAACGAAGAAGAGCGCTTCAAGGTCAACGAGCATGTCATTCAGACGATCCTGATGCTGGACCGCCTGAAGTTCCCCAAAACCATGCGCCGCGTGCCCGAATATGCCGGCACCCACCACGAGACCCTGATCGGCACTGGCTATCCGCGCAAACTGGACGCCACGCAGTTGTCGATCCCCGCCCGCATCATGGTTCTGGCCGACATCTTCGAGGCCCTGACCGCCGCCGACCGCCCCTACAAGAAGCCCAAGACCCTGTCCGAGGCGGTAAAGATTCTCAGCTTCATGGTCAAGGATCAGCATATCGACGGCGATCTGTTCCGCCTGTTCCTCTCCAGCGGCGCTTACCTGCGCTATGCCGAGAAATACCTGAAGCCCGACCAGCGGGACGAAGTGGATGTGGCGAAATACCTGAATTCCAATAAAACTTAAGGACCTGGAACGATTTGAGAGTTCTCGGCCTTTCCACCTTCCACCATGATAGCGCCGCCGTCTTTCTGCAGAATGGAACCATCTTAGCTGCGGTCCAGGAGGAGCGTTTCACCCGCAAACGCCACGATTGCGCATTTCCCCACCAGGCCCTCGCCTTTTGCCTCGCCCAGGCCAACTGCTCCCCCCAAAGCCTCGATCTGGTCATGGTGGCCGAACCGCCCGTCATGGACATCGCCCCGAATTTCAGGACGGCAGTCGCCGCCGAAGTGGCTGCTCTCGGGATTCCATCGGACCGCTTACACTTTTGCGGGCATGACCTGAGCCATGCAGCCTCCGCCTTCTTCCCCTCACCTTTCAACGAAGCGACGGTTTTGGTGTTGGATGGCATCGGCGACCATAGCGGCGAAACCGTGATGGCCGGCAGCGGCAACCGACTGGACATCCTGTCCGAAACGCTTTTCCCCAACAGTCTGGGACTGCTTTACAGCGCCATTACCGCTTATCTCGGCTTCAAACCCAATTCCGGCGAATACAAGGTCATGGGTCTGGCTCCATACGGCGAGCCGCGTTTCCTCGAGCTTTTAACCCAGCGCGTGGCCGAATTGGATGGAGACGGCATCCTCCGCCCGGATATGTCACTCTTCCACATCGAGGGGAAAATGACGCTGCCGGCCGAGGCCTTCTCCCAGCTGGTTGGCCAACCTCCTCGCCTGGCTGAAGACCCCTTAAGCCAGTTCCACATGGATATGGCGGCCTCCATACAAGCCGTGGCCGAATTGGCTCTGCTGCGGCGGGCGAAATCGATTTGTCGCACCGCCGGCAGCAAAAACCTTTGCTTAGCCGGAGGCGCCGCTCTCAACTGTGTGGCGAACGGAAAGGTCTTACGCGAAGCGGGGTTCGACGGCTTATGGATACAACCTGCCGCCGGTGATGCGGGCACCGCCTTGGGCGCCGCTATGGCCGGACAGCATTTGCTGCATGACCAACCCCGCAAGGCCAGTCTCGGGCGCGACGCAATGCAGGGAACCTACCTCGGACCCGAGTGGCCACAACCAGAAATCGAGGCCCGTCTGGCGGCCATGGGTGCCCACTTTCAGACCCTTCCCGGCGCGAGTCTGCTAGAGGCGGCGGCACAGGCTCTGTCGGAGGGCAAGATCGTGGGCTGGGTCCAGGGCCGCATGGAATTCGGACCACGAGCCTTGGGTGCCCGCTCAATCCTTGGCGACCCTCGCTCTTCCGGCATGCAAAAGCTGCTGAATCTGAAGATTAAATTCCGCGAAAGCTTCCGCCCCTTCGCCCCCTCGGTTCTCAAGGAAGACGCTCAGGAATGGTTCGACCTTGAGGAGGACTCCCCCTACATGCTGCTGGTGGCCCCGGTCGCGAAGGAGCATCGCCGGGCCATAACAGTCAAGGAGCAGTCCCTGTTCGGCATCGATAAGCTGAACTTGGTGCGCTCGTCGATTCCGGCGGTGACCCATCTGGATTACTCAGCCCGGGTGCAAACTGTGGCCACGGACGGCCATCCCCGTTTCCGCGCTCTGCTTGAAGCTTTCAAAGCTCGCACTGACTGCGGCATGCTGGTCAACACCAGCTTTAATGTGCGCGGAGAGCCCATCGTCTGCACTCCCGAGGATGCCTTCCGCTGCTTCATGGGCAGCGGAATCGATATTCTGGCTATCGGCGACTGCTTCCTGGTGAAGGATGACCAGGAGCCGTCTCTGGCCTGCAGCACCCTGCAGGCCTTCGACGCTGACTAGATAATTAGTCGTCGCCCATCTTGAGGGCAGCCAGGAAGGCCGACTGGGGGATTTCCACCTTGCCGAACTGGCGCATGCGCTTCTTGCCTTCCTTTTGCTTCTCCAGCAGCTTGCGCTTGCGGCTGATGTCGCCGCCGTAGCATTTGGCCAGCACGTCCTTGCGCATGGCGCTGATGCTTTCGCGAGCGACGATGCGGCCGCCGATGGAGGCCTGGATGGCGATCTGGAACATCTGCCGGGGGATCAGTTCCTTCAGACGGGCGCAGATGGAACGGCCACGGCCTTCGGCCTGGCTTTTGTGAGCGATGAAGGCCAAGGCATCCACCGGCTCTGCGTTGACCATGATGCTGACCTTGACCAGATCGCTTTCCAGATAGCTGTCGATCTCATAATCGAAGCTGGCATAGCCACGGCTGATGGACTTCAGGCGGTCGTAGAAGTCGAAGACGATCTCGTTCAGCGGCAGCTTATAGACCACCATGGCCCGGTTGCCGGCATAGGTCAGATCGATCTGCTGGCCGCGCCGTTCGGTGCAAAGCTGCAAGATGGCCCCCAGATATTCGTCGGGCACCATGATGGTGGCCTTGATCCAGGGTTCCTCGATCTTCTCGACCTTGGTCAGATCGGGCATATCGGCGGGATTATGCAGATGCAGCTCTTCGCCGTTGGTCAGATGAATCTGATAGACCACCGACGGAGCCGTGGTGATCAGGTCGAGATTGAACTCGCGCTCCAGACGCTCCTGGATGATCTCCAGATGCAAAAGACCCAGGAAGCCGCAGCGGAAGCCGAAGCCCAGTGCGGCGGAAGTCTCGGCCTCATACTCGAAGCTGGCATCGTTCAGACGCAGCTTGGAAAGGCTGTCGCGCAGGTCTTCGAAATCATTGGCATCCACCGGGAACAGGCCGCAGAACACCACCGGGACATTGGGCTTGAAGCCAGGCAGAGCTTCCGTGGCGGGGCGGCGCTCGTCGGTGATGGTGTCACCCACCTGACAATCGGCCACCGCCTTGATGCTGCCCTGCATGAAGCCCATCTCGCCGGGATAAAGGGCGTCGACCTGGACCATCTTCGGGGTGAAATAACCTACCGAATCCACCTGATAGGAGCCGCCGGTGGCCATCATGCGGATCTTCTGACCCTTGCGCATGATGCCGTTCTTGACGCGCACCAGATTGACCACGCCCAAATAGCTGTCGTACCAGCTGTCCACCAGCAGAGCCTGCAAGGGCAGATCGGCGTCGCCCACCGGAGACGGCAGACGGGTGACCAGGGCTTCCAGCACATCTTCAATGCCGATGCCGGTCTTGGCCGAGATCATCACGGCGTTGGAGGTATCCAGGCCGATGACGTCCTCGATCTGCTGCTTGACGCGCTCGGGCTCGGCAGCGGGCAGGTCGATCTTATTGAGGACGGGGACGATCTCGTGGTTGTTCTCGATGGCCTGATAGACGTTGGCCAGGGTCTGGGCTTCCACGCCCTGGCTGGCGTCCACCACCAAAAGCGAGCCCTCGCAAGCGGCCAGCGAGCGGCTGACCTCATAGGCAAAGTCGACGTGACCGGGGGTGTCCATCAGGTTCAGCTGATAGGTCTGGCCGTCCTTGGCCTTATAGGCCAGACGCACCGTCTGGGCCTTGATGGTGATGCCGCGTTCCCGCTCGATATCCATGGAATCGAGGATCTGATCGCGCATTTCGCGATCCTCGATCCCGCCGCATTTCTGGATCAGGCGGTCGGCAAGAGTCGACTTGCCATGGTCGATATGGGCAATGATGGCGAAGTTGCGGATGTGCTTGAGATCGGTCATCGGTTCTCGGAGTCCAGAGATTTTGCCGGAAGATAGGGGCAAAGCCGTTTTTGAGCAATCTTTCTGACGAGCTACCCCATCCCCCTGCGCCCCTTTCACCAAAGGCTTTGCAGGAGTAGACTATAAGGAATTCATCCCCCAGGGAGCGTCGCCATGTCCAAACATGCCGAATCCCACGAAACCGACAGCACCCTGATCCACCATCGAAACCGTCTGGCCGGACTGTGGGCGGCTGAGTTGTTGGGCCTGATTGGCCACGCCGCCCAGGACTATGTCCATGGGGTGATGCATCCCGGCCACCAGGATCACGACCACCACGGCGACGACGCCGACCAAGTGACCGCCAAGCTGACCAAGGATTTGGCCGGTCGCGTCACCCTGCCGGAAATCCGCGGCAAGATGGCCCACTTCCTCGAAGAAGCGCGCCATCGATTGCAGGGAAAACATTAGGCTTCCAGCTGATCCAGCAGCTTGCCCAAAACCGTCAACATCCGTTCCAAATCCTCGGGCTCGCTCAGGCGATGGACAGCGGATTTGACCAGGGTTACCTCCACGTCCTCGCTCATCAGATGGTCCTGAAGCCGCAGAGCTGTCTGCCACGGCACGCTCTCGTCCCGCTGGCCGTGGATCAGGCGCACCGGGCAGACCAGATTGATGGGGCCTTGCAGCAGCAAGTTCTGGCGTCCGTCCTCGATCAGATGGCGGGTGATGGGAACCGGCGGCAGGCCTTCACAGTCATCGATCTCGACCCGGCCCTTGATCAGCAGCTCGCGCTTTTGCTCGGGCGTCAGTTCGGAATGAACCAAATCCTCGGTAAAATCAGGCGCGGCGGCCAGACCCAGCAGGCCTGCCACCCGGTCGCGGCGCTCCAGGGCCGCCAGCAGCATCAGCCAGCCGCCCATGGACGAGCCGACGATCACCTGCGGCCCCTCGGTCAGGGCGTCCAGCACGGCCACGGCATCCGAGGCCCAAAGGCCGATGCAGCCTTCTTCAAACGCGCCTGAGCTTTGCCCATGGCCCTGATCATCGAAGCGCACAAAGGCCTGTCCGCGCTTAGCGCAGAATTCCTCTACGGCCATGGCTTTGCCTCCGGTCATGTCCGAACGGAAACCGTGAAGGAACACGACGCCAGGGTTTTTTCCCTCCAGCCGTTCGTATGCGATTGTCGCGCCGCCGTCGCGTGGTAATATCCCGGCCGCCATCTTCGTCTCCGTCCTTGCGCTTTGCGCATTCATATCAAGTCAGGCCGCGTAGTTTAAGCATGTCCAGCACAGACCGTGATTTCTCCACCCGGCCCCCCGTGGTCCTTCAGGTTGTTCCCTCGCTGGTGACCGGCGGGGTCGAGCGCGGCACCATCGACGTCGCCGCCGCCCTGACCGAGGCCGGCTGGACCGCCATCGTCGCCTCCAGCGGCGGCCATATGGTGCGCGAGCTGGACCGCATTGGAGTGAAGCACATCACGCTTCCCCTGCACAGCAAGAAGCCCTGGGTGATGCGCGCCAATATCGCCAAGCTGGAAGAGGTGATCCGCGAGTACGGCGTGGACATCGTTCATGCCCGATCCCGCGCTCCGGCCTGGAGCGCCTTGAAGGCCTGCGAACATACCGGCGCTCACTTCATGACCACCTTCCATGGCACCTATAACCTGGGGATGATGGGTCTGAAGCAGAAGTACAATGCGGTTATGACCCGGGGCGAGCGGGTCATCGCCATCAGCCATTTCATCTCGGGCCATATCCAGGCCAACTACCCTATCGATGCCAGCAAGATCCGCGTGGTCCATCGCGGCGTCGATCTGACCAAGTTCGACCCCCATAAGGTCAGCCAGGAACGCATCATCCAGTTGGCCCTGCGCTGGCGTCTGCCCGACGGCTATCCGGTGATCATGCTGCCGGGCCGCCTGACCCGCTGGAAGGGCCAAGCCATACTGATCGAAGCCTTGGCCAAGCTGGGCCGGCGCGACGTGCGCTGTCTGCTGGTGGGCTCGGATCAGGGCCGCACCGACTATACCGACGAGCTGAAGTCCCTGGTGGAACGCCGTGGCCTGACCGACGTGGTCCATATCGTCGGCGACTGCCAGGACATGCCCGCCGCCTATATGCTGACCGACGTGGTGGTTTCGGCCTCCACCGATCCGGAAGCCTTTGGCCGCGTCATCGTCGAAGCTCAGGCCATGGGCCGCCCGGTGATCGCTACCGACAATGGCGCCGGCCGCGAGAACGTGCTGGACGGCGAGACCGGCCTGCTGGTGCCGCCCGCCGATCCCGACGCCTTGGCCGAAGCCCTCAACGCCGTGCTGACCCTGAACCCGGCCCAGCGCGAGTTGATGGCCGATCGCTCTATCGCCTTCGTGAAGCAGAACTTCAGCCGCGAGCTGATGTGCGAGCGGACCCTTGGCGTCTATGGCGAAATTCTGACCGCCCAGCCCGATCCCGAGCCGGACCTGCCACCCTCTGGGGACTAAAATCATCTTGGCCACGCAACAGCGGATTTTGGTCATCAAGCACGCCGCCCTGGGGGACTTCGTCCAGGCGATGGGGGCTTTTGCCGCCATTCGTGCCCATCACGGCTCGGCCCGCATCACCTTGCTGACCACCAAGCCCTATGCCGAAATGGCTCGCCAGAGCCCCTATTTCGACGAGGTCTGGCTTGACGGTATGCCCAAGGCCTGGGAGGTCGCCGGCCTGATGCGGCTACGCCACCAATTGCGCTCGGTGAAGTTCGACATGGTCTATGACCTGCAAACCTCCGAGCGCAGCACCGGCTATTTCCACGTCATGGGCGATCCGCCCTGGTCGGGCCTGGCCGAGTCCAGCGAGTTCTTCCACGCCCACCCCGACCGCGAGCATATGCACCCCGAGGACCGTCTGGCCGACCAGCTGGCCATCGCCGGAGTTCCCCTGGTCAAGGCCGACCTGTCCTGGCTGGATGCCGAGATCGAGGCCTTGCGCCCGCCAAAGCACTTCGTGCTGATGGCTCCCGGCGGCTCGGCCCATCGTCCGGCCTTGCGCTGGCCCTCGGACCGTTTCGCCGCCCTGGCCAATCTGCTAGGCCTGCGAGGCATCGCCACCGTGGTCCTGGGCACCCGCCTGGATCTGGATGCCATCAAGGTGATCATCGGCAATTGCCCCACCGCCATGTCTCTAGCCGACCGCACCCCCTTTGCCGCCGTTGCCGCCCTGGCCCGCCGGGCTTTGGGCTCCATCGGCAATGACACCGGCCCCGTCCAGCTGACCGCCGCCACCGGCTGCCCGACCCTGATGCTGCTGTCCGGCGAGGCCGATCCCGCTTTGCGCCAGCCTCGCGGCCCCGCCGTCGCCTGCCTGCATCGGGACGATCTGAACCAATTGCCGGTAGAGGAGGTGGCCGAAGCCCTGCTGATGCGAGACGCGGCATGAGCCAGCGCGAACGCATCCTGGTGATCCGCCTGGGGGCCCTGGGCGATTTGATCTATTGCTTCCAGGCCTTTCACGACATCCGCCAAGCCCATCCCAATGCCGAGATCGCTCTGCTGATCCGCCCCGGCTTCGTGCCCTTTGTCACCCCCATGCCCTGGTTCGATAAGCTGATTATCGATGATCACCCCAAGGGCCTGCTGGGCTGGTTCAAACTGATCCGCCGCATCAAGGACTTCGGCCCTAGCCGCATCTATGACCTGCAAGGCAAGCGCCGCCAGACCCTGATGTTCTATTCCTTAGGGGGACCGCTGGGGCCGCAGTGGTCGGGACCGGCGCCGCTGGCGCATCTGCCGCGCATTCCGCCCGACGTCGGCGCCATGCACTTCACCGACTTTATCGGCACCCAGCTGCGCATGGCCGGCGTCCCAAAAGCCGGAGCCCCCGACCTGTCCTGGCTCGACGCCCCCATCGAACGATTGGCCCTGCCCGAGCGTTACGCCGTGCTGATCCCCGGCTGCACGCCCAAAGCCGGGTATAAGCGCTGGCCGCCCGAGAATTACGCCGAGATCGCCGCCCGCCTGGATATGCCCTGCGTCGTGGTGGGCACTAAGGACGACAGCCCCTATGCCGCCGTCATCAAGGCCAAGGCTCCCTCGACCATTGATCTGACCGGCCAGACCAGCCTGTTCGAACTGGCCGGCGTGCTGCGCCACGCCCAATTCGCCATCGGCAACGACACCGGGCCCATGCATATGGCCGCCGCCCTCGGCACCCCCACCCTGGCACTATTCTCCCAATCCACCAGCCCGCCCTGGTCGCGTCCCTTGGGGGATTACGCCGCCTGGCTCCGACGCCCCGACATCGCCGATTTGCCGGTCGAAGAGGTTTTCCAGACCCTGGAAACCCTCAAAATATTGACTTAAGCGCTGAAAAGCTTAATGTCCCCTGTTCCGAAACACCTTAAAGAACGAGCGCAAGTCCATGGTCGCCATTACTCTGCCTGACGGCAGCCTGCGCAATTTCGACGGCTCCGTGACGGGCCTGCAGATTGCTCAGTCCATCGGTCCCGGTCTCGCCAAGTCGGCGCTGGCCATTCGCATCGACGGCGTGATGAAGGATCTGGGCACTACGATCACCACCGATTCCCAGGTGGCGATCGTGACCGCGAAAGACCCGGACGCGCTCGAACTGCTGCGCCATGACGCCGCCCATGTGATGGCCGAAGCGGTCAAAGAGCTGTACCCCGAGACCCAGGTCACCATCGGCCCGTCCATCGAAAACGGCTTCTATTACGACTTCGCCCGCGCAACGCCCTTTACTCCCGACGATCTGGAGATCATCGAGGCGAAGATGCGCGAGATCGTCGCCCGTGACGAAGCCATCGTCCGCGAAGAGATGAGCCGCGATGACGCCGTGACCTTCTTCACCAACTTAGGGGAGAAGTACAAGGCCGAGATCATCGCCTCGATCCCCGAGGGTCAGCCCATCGGCCTCTATCGTCAGGGCAATTTCATCGATCTTTGCCGTGGCCCGCATCTGCCATCCACCGCCAAGCTGGGCAAGGCCTTCAAGCTGATGAAGGTGGCCGGCGCCTATTGGCGCGGCGATTCCCGCAACGAGATGCTCCAGCGCATCTATGGCACCGCCTGGTTCGACGACAAGCAGCTGGCCGCCTATCTGACCATGCTGGAAGAAGCCGAAAAGCGCGACCACCGCCGCCTGGGCAAAGAGATGGAACTGTTCCATCAGCAGGAAGAGGCCGTGGGCGCCGTCTTCTGGCACCCCAAGGGCTGGCTGTTGTGGCGTTCGGTGGAAAGCTATATGCGCCGCCGCCTGGAGCAGAATAATTACGTCGAGGTGAAGACCCCGCAGCTGGTGGATTACTCCTTGTGGGAAGCTTCCGGCCACGCCGACAAGTTCTCCGAGAACATGTTCACCATCACGACCCAGGACGAGCGTCATCTGGCGGTCAAGCCGATGAACTGTCCTTGCCATGTGCAGATTTTCCGCACCGGCATCAAGAGCTACCGCGACCTGCCGCTGCGCATGGCCGAGTTCGGCTCCTGCCATCGCTATGAGCCTTCGGGCGCTCTGCACGGCATCATGCGGGTTCGCGCCTTCACCCAGGACGACGCCCATATCTTCTGCACCGAGGAGCAGATCACCTCGGAAACCGTGGCCTTCTGCGAGCTGTTGAAGTCGGTCTATGACGACTTCGGCTTCTCGGATGTCCGCGTGAAGTTCTCGGACCGCCCAGCCAAGCGCGCCGGCTCGGACGAATCCTGGGATCGCTCGGAAAACGCCCTGCGCGCCGCCGCCGAGGCCGCCGGTCTGGAGATGACCCTGAACCCCGGCGAAGGCGCCTTCTATGGCCCCAAACTGGAATTCGTCCTGCGCGACGCCATCGGCCGCGACTGGCAGTGCGGCACCTTGCAGGTGGACACCGTCCTGCCGGAACGCCTGGACGCCCATTATATCGCCGAAGACGGCTCCAAGACCCGCCCGGTAATGCTCCATCGCGCCATCCTGGGCTCGTTCGAACGTTTCCTCGGCATCCTCATCGAGCATCATGCCGGACGCTTCCCGCTGTGGCTGGCACCGGTCCAGGTGGTGGTCGCCACCATCACCAATGACGCCGACGATTATGCCAAAACGGTGTTGGCCAAGCTGAAAGCCGCCGGCCTGCGCGCCGAGCTGGATATCCGCAACGAGAAAATCAACTACAAGGTCCGCGATCATTCGCTGGCCAAGGTCCCGGCTTTGCTGGTGGTTGGGAAGCGCGAAGAGGAAAATCAGGCGGTCGCCGTGCGCCGTTTGGGCAGCCAAGCGCAAGAAATTCTTGCGCTGGATGACGCTATCGCTACACTGACCGCCGAGGCGACCGTTCCGGGCGCCTGACAAAATCAGATTCTGACAGATGCGCGGGCCCGTTGGGGCGGGCCGCGCAATACCTGCATGACAACGACAGGAGACTTTTCATAGTCAAGCCGCCCACTCCCGCGCCGAAGGACCGAGACGGTCCGCGCGTCAATAACGAGATCGATTCCCGTACCATCCGTCTGGTCGACGCCGATGGAGAAATGGTGGGCGTCGTGACTCTCCGCGAAGGACTTGATATGGCCGCCGAGGTCGGACTCGACCTGGTCGAAGTCTCGCCCAATGCCGAGCCCCCGGTCTGTAAGATTCTCGACTTCGGAAAGTTCAAGTACGAAGCCCAGAAAAAGAAGGCCGAGGCCCGCAAGAAGCAGAAGGTCATCGAGGTCAAGGAGATCAAGCTCCGCCCCGGCATCGACGACAACGACTACGGCGTCAAGATGCGGGCCATGCGCAAGTTCCTGGAGGAAGGCGACAAGGTG
>Ga0302193_10003464_pt1 | contig 12724 bp, 12 predicted proteins | sample II_Bog_E3_3_FD_200228 | JGI IMG/M metagenome (GOLD analysis project Ga0302193, IMG submission 200228) | Peat permafrost microbial communities from Stordalen Mire near Abisko, Sweden - II_Bog_E3_3 | ecosystem: Environmental > Terrestrial > Soil > Wetlands > Peat | place: Sweden: Abisko...
CCTGGAAGACATAAAGCAATTCAAGCCGATCCATGAGGCCGGCTTGCCTGATTCTTTGATGAAAAAATTAAGAGTGCGTGGGCCGCAGAAGGCTCCTACCAAAGTGCGGGTCAGCCTAAGGCTATCTCGGGAGGTGGTGGAGTACTTCCGGGCGACAGGAGACGGATGGCAGACCCGAATGGACGGTGAATTGTTAGAAATGGTGCACAAGCACAAAGTGAATTAATGTCGTCCGCCAGCCGGCGCTGGAGATGGGCGCCCAGGCCGCGGCGCTGCTGCTGGAGCGCATGCACGGCAACCCGACCCAGGCGCCCAGGTCGGTGGTGTTCGAGCCGGTGCTGGTAAGCAGGTGAACGGAAGGGGAGGCGGGCTAGAAGATCCCGGTTCCCGGTCCCGTGGACCTGCGGCTAGGGGTTCGCGTTCTGGGGCTCGGCCGGAGGCGGCGGCACCTTCTTGTGGTGCCGCTTCGGGTGATGGGCCTTCATGGGCTTGGGAACGTCCTGGGGAAGAGCGTTGCTGTTTTGCGGCTCTGCGGATCCGGCCGGGGGATTCTGGGCGATCAAGGCCAGCACCGGGGTGCGGGTCTGGGTGGCGTCCAAGGCGAAGGCCGGGCTGATGATCGCGGCTGCGATGAGCAGCGTTAGGGTTTTGTTCATGTTTACCTCCAATGACATCCGGCGTGGCCGGGTCGAAGGACGTTAGAGCAAGGTTTATGCCGTATTTTAAACATAAATATAACAATATTTAAGTTTATGGCTGGGCGATCGTCTCGATCACGATGAGCGATCACGGCCCATCCTTTTGCCGGGCTTCCCGCCGGAACGGGAAGCCTCCTATCCTGGAATGTCACCGGAGCCACCAGCCTTTGATACAGCTTTTGGGCGGCGTCACCTGCTCTTTTCCGCCAGGATCTCCACCGCCGGGGCCATGATCCGGTCGAAATGGGGGATCTTGCCGATCAGGGGACGGGCGTAGTCCCGGAAACACTCTGCGATGTCATGGTCGCCCTTGAGGTACTCGGCGGGCAGCGGCTTGGTCTCGGCGGCCACGGATTCCAGGGAGGTCAGGAAGTAGTCCACCGAGTAATCCCCGGTGCGGCGGATGGCCACCGAGCCATTCATGGGACGGCTGCCGGCGAAATGCACTGCGGTCTCGCCCACGTCCCGGGCCTCGCTCACGTCCACGTCCGAAACGACGCCAAGGAAGGAACGCTGCAGGTAGCCGAAGGTATCGCACCGCACCCGCTTGATCTTGAGCCGCTGCTTGATCTGGTCGGACAGGGCGTCGCCCAGGGTGCCCCGGCCGGACAGCTGCAGGTTGCCGAACGGGTCCAGCTCGTGGTCCCCCGGTTGCAGCTTCATGAGCACCGGCCGGCCATCGGCCGAGACGATGCCCTCGGAAAGGGCGATGACGCAGCGGCCGTTCTCGGTGTAGACCCGCTCCACATCGTCCAGGAACCGGTCCGGATCGAAGGGCCGCTCCGGCACGTAGATGAGATGGGGCCCGTCCTTGGGGTCGCGCCGGGCCATGACCGAGGCGGCCGTCAGCCAGCCGGCGTTGCGGCCCATGACCACGCCGATGAACACTCCCGGGATGGCGAAATTATCCATGTCCAGGCAGGCGAAGGCCGAGGTGACGAAGCGGGCGGCGGAGCCGAACCCGGGGCAGTGGTCGTTGACCCGCAGGTCGTTGTCGATGGTCTTGGGGATATGGATCACCCGCAGCTCGTAGCCCACCTGCTCGGCGTAGTCGGCCACCAGCCGGCAGGTCTCGGCGGAGTCGTTGCCGCCGATGTAGAAGAAATAGCGCACGTCGTGCTTCTGGAACACCGCCACCACCCGGGCGCAGTACTCCTGGTCCGGCTTGTCCCGGGTGGAACCCAGGGCCGAGGAGGGGGTGGCCGCGACCATCTCCAGGTTATGGGTGGTGGCCAGGCCCAGGTCCAGGAAGTCCTCCTGGATGATGCCGCTCACCCCGAACCTCGCGCCGTACACGTGGGTGATGAAGGGGGATTTGCGCGCTTCCCGCACCACCCCCACCAGGCTCTGGTTGATGACGGCGGTGGGTCCACCGCCCTGGGCGACGACCGCCTTGCCTTTGAGTTGGTCCATGGGGCGACCCTCCATTCCGAAAGCAGTGGGACAACAAGTGCGGGGAAGTTCAGATCTTGTAGCTGCTTGCCTGGGCCGAAAAACCCTCGGCGGCCCCGGCGATGACCGAGGCGCTCTGGACCACCGCCGCCACGGTCGCGGCCATGTCGGCGCCGCCGGCGCCCTGGTCCAGGTCGGCCAGGGTGGCCCGCACCCGTGAGCGCACGCTGGAGCAGGTGACCACCTGGGCTTCCAGGGTCCCGGCGATTTCCGCGGTGACGGTGGCCAGGGAGGCGATGTCCCCGCCGATGGCCTCGAGGGTGTCCACGCTGGTGCCGACCGCCTCGCCGCCCTCGGCCACCACCCGGTCCACTTCTTCGATCAGGCCACGGATCTCGCCGGTAGCCTGCCGGCTGCGGTCGGCGAGCTTGCGCACTTCCTCGGCCACCACCGCGAAGCCCTTGCCCAGTTCCCCGGCCTTGGCCGCTTCGATGGCGGCGTTCAGGGAGAGCAGATTGGTCTGGCCGGCGATTTCCTGGATGACCGTCACCGCCTTGACCATGCGCCCGGTGGCATTCTGGATCGCCGCCATGGCCCGGGCCGCTTCCTGGCCGGCCCCGGCCCCCTCCTGGGAGAAGGCCACCGCCTGTTCGGTCCGCTGGAGCGAGTCCCGGACCCCCTCCTGCACCTTGGCGATGAGTTCGGACAGCCCGTCCATGGTCTCGGCGATCTGGCCCATGCCCTGGCGCTGGCGTTCGGTGGTCAGGGCGAACTCGTCCGTCGCCTTCTGCATCGCCGAGGAACGGACGCCGAGTTCAGCCGAACCGGTCCGGATGCGCCCGGAATTCGCCGCCAGGGTCTGGAACAGCCCTCTGAATTGGACGTTGCTCTCATTGTAGGCCGCGCCCAGGGCACCGATTTCATCCGGGCCAAGGTGCCCGGTCTGGAAGGTCAGATCCTTGCCACGGATGGCCTCCACCACCTGGCCCATGGGCTTGAGCAGCCGGGAATTCAGGATCGCGCCCAGGATCCAGGCCTGGATCAGCACGGTGGCCAACCCGAGCCCCAGCGCCGCACCGCCGATGGCCCAGAAGCCGGGATCCGGCTGGCCCGGACCGTGGCTGAACCAGGTGGCGAAGATCCAGCCAGCCGCCAGAGTGGTGCACAGCGTCGTGCAACCGAGGGGGACCAGCAGTTTTCGGGTGAGGGATGGGTTCATGGGATTCCCTATCTTGATTAACGTACAAGCCCTGTGCGGACCGTCACAGGACGGTCGGCACAGGGCTCGCAAGGGGTTTTCAACTACAAAGAAACGGCGATCAGGGTGTTCGACTAGTTCAGCTGCGCGTCCATCTGGCTGGTAAAGAGGTCCACCATCTCCTTGGTGACGCCTTTGCGGGCTCCGAACAGGAGCTTGCGCTCCACGGCGTCCAGGGGGTAGGCGTCCACCACCGCCAGGCTGCCCTCGCCCTCGGCCCGCACTTCGCAGGACAGATAGGTCCGTTCGCCCAGGGTCTTGCCCAGGATGGTCTTGGGGAACTTCACTTCCAGCCGGGCCTTGTCCGGCGCGCTGGAAACCATCAGTCCGCCCAGTTTCTCCACCGCGCTGAGGGCGGCCCGAAAGGTGGTCTGCGGGTCCTTGGGATACTGCTTTTCCTGATGCTGGTCATACGCCATGGGAGGCCTCCCCGTTCATGAACGGAATGCAGATGGTTGTGAAAGTGACGTGCGGCACCAGACTCTCGATCAGGGTTCGGGAGCCGACTTCGGTCCCGCCCTGGCTGGCGGTGGCGGCGCCGCTGGCGATCCCCCAGCCCATGGACTCTTTGAGGCTGTGCCCCTGGGTCAGGGCCCAGACCAGGCCGCCGACCATGGAATCCCCAGCCCCGATGGGATTCTTCTCCTGCACCTTCGGGGTGCTGATCAGCCAGGTGCCGGTGACGGTCTGCAGCAATGCCCCGCCCTTGCCCATGGAGATGACCACGTTCTGGGCGCCCATGGCACGGATGGCGGCCGCGGCGGCGGCGATCTGCTCCGGGTGGTCCATGTCCATGGGCAGGCCGGTCAGGGCCTGGGCTTCCTCGACGTTGGGCTTGACCAGGAACGGGTGCTCGGCGCAACCCAGGCGCAGGGACTCGCAGGTGGTGTCCAGCACCGCCTTGGCCAGATGCCGGTTCAGCACCTGGACGATCCGGGCATAGAAATCATCGCCGACCCCGGGCGGCAGACTGCCGGCCAGCACCCACCAGTCGCCGGGCCGGGTGATGGCGTCGATCTTGGCCAGCAGCTCTTCCTGCTTGTCCGCTTCGACCAGGGGCCCCTTCTCGTTGACCTTGATGTAGTGGTTGTGGGTTTCGGTGACGATGCTGATGTTGGTGCGGGTCTCCCCGCCCACCCAGACGAAGTCGGTGCCGATGCCCAGTTGCCCGAGGCCGGCCTGGAGCAGCTCGCCGGAGCGTCCGCCCAGGAAACCGACCGCGGTGCTGGCCGCTCCCAGGCTTTTGAGCAGCCGGGAGACGTTGAAACCCTTGCCGCCGAAATCCACCTGGGATTCGCTGGCCCTCAGCACGGCGTCGAATTCAACCGCCGGAACGGTCAATTCACGATCCACGGCCGGGTTCAGGGTGAGTGTGTAAATCATGTATTCTCCAGATCAGCCCAAGCAAAGAACGGGGCGGGCTCGTTGGCCGAGGCCCGGGAGTACTACCTATGGTCCCTAGGTCAGCCTTCAGGATCCATTAGGGTTTGGTCCAGAACTTCTCGATCAGCACTTCTTCCGCTTCATTGGTCCACATCAGGTCCTCGCCCAGCTTGGCCGCCACTTCTGGCAGCTTGTCCTTGAGTTCCGGCAGGCCCATCAGCGGCAGGTTCCGGATCTGCGGGAAGATGACGACCTTGCCCGCGAAGCGGCCTTCCATGACCGACTTGATCGCCTCGGCCGCGGCGTCCAGCCCGCCGATGGCCGCCACCGAGCGTCCCGGGGAAAGGGTTCCGGCCATCCGGCGGTCCATCACCAGCTTCTGGTCGGCGATGGAAAGGCCCGAGGTGCCGGTGTACTGGGCGTTGGACAGGTAGACGTCGCTGAGGTTGACCGCGCCGTAGGTGCCGTTGGCGACCCCGGCGAACAGCACCAGCATGCCGTCGGACTTCATCACCGTGTCGCCCTCTTCCATCAGCCCGGCCACCGGGACGCTGACCACCACCTCGTCCGCGCCCTGGCCGCCGGTGACTTCCATCACGAAGTCATGGAAGCTCTGGCTGGACGTGGTCGGGTTGAAGAAGTGCAGGGTGCGGCCGCGCTTGACCGCCAGGGGCTCGAACATGGCCCGCAGGGTGCGCAGCCGGTCGTCGCTCACCTCGGTGGCGATGATCAGCTTCGGTCCATCGGGCAGCTCAAGGGCGCGCTGGACGTGCATCTGCCCCATGGGGCCGCCGGCGCCGACGAAGATGGTGGTGCCGCCCTTGCGCATTTCGCAGCGGTTGCGCTCGGTGCCGTAGGAGGCGGCCAGATCGGGGCCGAGGCTGCCGACGAAGGCGATGTTGTCATAGTGGAGCCGGCCCAGGTCGACCTTGACCATGCCGTCCAGGGGCTTGGTGCCGATCAGGTTGCAGGTGCCCCACCGGGCGATGAAACGGGCCGCTTCGCCCACGGCGCTGGCGGACCTGGGGCTCAGCAGGACCATGTCGTCGAAGCCCACGCCGTTGGTGAACTCCTGGCTAAGCGCGGCATAGCCGGTCGGGTCGACGCCGTTGCGTTCCACGATCCGGGCGCCGGTGGCGGCGGCCAGGGCCTTGATCGAAGCGGGCACGTCGGTCAGGACGATGACCGCAGGTTTGAGCGCCAGACTGCAGGTGTAGACCGTGGCATCCCCGGGCTGGCCGGCGATCCAGAGGGTTCCGCCCGCCTTGGGGGTGAGGCGGCGGCGCTGGGTGTAGGCGCCCATGACGCAGCCCCAGGGTTCGAGCAGGGAGGATTCGGCGTAGCCCATGCCTTCGGCCACCGGCAGCAGGCAGGCGCCGGCGTCGGTATCCAGGACCTCCTTGCCGATCAGGTGGTACTGCACCAGCCCGCCGGGGGTGGCATAGCCGTAGGCCATGCAGCGGCCGTCCTGGTAGATGTCCGGCTGGACCGCCAGGCGCTGGCCGGCGTGGTAGGTGGCCTGCAGGTTCTTGCCGGCCTTGACTACGGTCAGGGAAACCTCGTGGCCCAGGCGGGTGGGCTCGACGGTGAGGTCCCGGTTGTAGAGCTTGGCGTGGCTGCTGCCCTGCTTGAGCACCTTGATGTCGGAGAAGCACATGCCGACACTGTCGATCCGGACCAGCAGCTGGTCGTCGCCGGGCTCGGGAACCGCGAAGGCTTCGGGCTTGCCGTCCTTGCCCATGTTCTCGAGGCCGACTCCGTAGAGATTCCAGGCCAGGCTGGTGGCGGGTACCGGGTAATCCAGGGAGCGGTAGGATTGATAGTTCTTGCCCATGATGGAGCCCTTTCAGATTGCGGTGAAGTGCTTGACCAGGTCCCGCACTTCCGCCGCGCTGGAGCATTCCAGCGCCTGGTGGGCGAGACCTTGGAGGGTGGCCAGGGTGTAGCTGCGCACCTGGGCCTTGACGGTGGGAATGGCCTTGATGCTGACGCTCAGTTCATCCACGCCCAGGCCGATCAGGATCGGGATGGCGGTGGCGTCGCTGCCCAGTTCGCCGCAGAGGTCGACCCGCTTGCCGTGCTTGTGCGCAGCCCTGACGGTGTGGTCGATCAGCCGCAGGACGGCCGGATGCAGCCCGTCCTGGCGGTCGCCAAAGGCGGAGTTGCCGCGGTCCATGGCCAGGGTGTACTGGGTCAGGTCGTTGGTGCCGATGGAGAAGAAGTCCACTTCGGGAGCCAGCTTGTCGGCCAGCAGCGCGGCGGAGGGCACTTCGATCATGATCCCGGTCCGGACCGGGGCCAGATTCAGCGCCTCCCGCTCCTGCTCCAGGATGGCCTTGGCCTGGCGCAGTTCGCTCAGCTCGGCGATCATCGGGAACATGATCTGCAGGTTGCCGTAGCGCGAAGCACGCAGGATGGCGCGCAGCTGCTTGCGGAACAGGTCCGGCTGGGCGAGGCAAAGCCGCACCCCGCGCACGCCCAGGAACGGGTTTTCCTCGGTTTTCATCCTCAGGTATGGCACGGGTTTGTCCCCGCCGATGTCCAGGGTGCGGACGATGACCGGCAGCCCTTTCATGGTCTCGGCGATGGCCCGGTAGACGGCGTACTGCTCGTCCTCGCCGGGGGCGGTGGCGCGCTCCAGGAACAGGAACTCGGAGCGCAGCAGGCCGATGCCTTCCGCGCTCAGCTTCATGGCTTCCAGGGCGTCGGCATGCTTGCCGGCGTTGCCGGTCACGTCCACCCGGTGGCCGTCGGTGGTGATGGCGGGCAGGCCCGCCTGCAACTGGTCCGCCCGGCGCCGCTCCAGCCAGGCCGCCTGGGCCTCGGCGGAACGCTTGAACACCTCGGGGGCGGGGTTGACGGTGAGGGTGCCGTCGTTGCCGTCCAGGATGACCGGGGTCCCCTCCTCCAGGGCCAGGATCGATTCGCCGGCGCCGACGATGGCCGGCAGGCCCAGGGCCCGGGCCAGGATGGCGATATGGGAGGTGGGTCCGCCTTCGACGATGACGAAGCCGCGCACCCGCTCGGGATCGAAGCCGGCGGTATCCGACGGGGACAGTTCCCGGGCCAGGATCACCACCGGCTGCTCCGGCAGAACGATGCTCTTTTCCGACATGCCCAGCAGCAGCCGCAGCACGCGCCGGCCCACGTCGCGCAGATCGTCGGCCCGGGCGGCCAGCAGGGCATCGTCCAGGCTGGCGAGTTCGGCGGCCTTGGCCTCCACGGTGGTCTTCCAAGCCCGGGCGGCCGTCTGACCGGTGGCCATGCCCGCCTGGACGCTCCCCACCAGGTCCTCGTCCTCCAGGAACTCCGCGTGGGCCTCGAAGATCTCCGCCTCGGCGTTCAGCTTGCGGTCGCACATCTGCCGGTGCAGGTTGCGCAGCTGGGCGATGGCCTGGTCCAGGGCTTCCTGGAAGCCCAGCTGGCCGCCGCCGTCCAGGTTGTCGTAGGTGAGCACGTCGACAGTGCGGTAATGGAAGATCGGACCCACGGCGATGCCCGGGGCGGCGCCGATGCCCTTGATGGTTCCGCTGGAGCCCGACGGCAGGGGCGCGACCACGGCCACCGGGCGGGGAGCCTCGGCTGCCGCCACCCTGGCCGGCGCTCCGTGCCCGGAACCGGGCGCCTCGCCCAGGCCGCCGCGGATGGCCTGGGCCAAGGTGGCCAGGGCCTGGTCCTCATCCTCGCCCCGGACTTCCAGGGTGATGGCCGCCCCGAAGGAGGCGCCCAGGGTCAGCACCGATACCATGCTCTTGGCGTTGGCCCGCTTCTGGTTGCAGGTCAGGCGGATATCCGATTTGAACTGTTTGGCCAGGCCCACCAGCGTCTTCGCCGGACGCGCGTGCAGGCCGGTCTCGTTCTGGATGACCAGTTCGAGCCGCTTCATGGCCGGGCCGCTGGCTTCCTTGGCCGGCTCGGACTGGACCTGGATTACGGGTGCTCCGCTCTCCTCGGGAGCAGCCGGGGAATTGAGGATGGCCATGACCACCTGGGGATCGTCCGTGGCCAGCAGCTGGGCCAGCTTGTCGTCGTCCGAGACCACTTCGGTCAGGTCGGCCATCACTTGCAGGTGTTCGTTGCCGTCCTTGCCGGCGATGCCGAACACCAGATGGGCCAGCTCGCCCTCGTACCACTCCACCCCCTGGGCCAGCTGGAGCATGGAGATCCCGTTCTGGAGGATGTGGACCCTGCCCGCATCCATGCCATGGGGGATCGCCACGCCGCTGCCGCAGTAAGTGACACTTTCTGACCGTTCCTTTTCCAGCATGCTGTCCACGTAGGCCTGGCCGACCCGCCCGGCCTGGACAAGCAGCTTGCCAGCCAGCCGTACGGCTTCCTCCTTGTCGGCGACGGTCACGCCGAGGGCGATGAGGTTTTCAGCGATAATGGCCATGGGCAGGCTCCCTTTGAATCAGACCGTGGCGACGATGTTGGTGTGCTCGACCAGGCTCTTGACCAGGGTGTCGAAGACGGGATCGTTGAGGAAGGTCTTGAAGGTCATCACCACGGCGTTGGGGGCCTTGGTCCGGACGACGTCGGCCAGGCTCTTGTGGACCACGACCAGCTGGGCGGTGACGGGGATCTCCCGGGCCGGCAGGTGGACGACGGTGATATCAGTGACTTGTGCGGCCTTCAGCTTCTTCTTGAGCATATTGACGCTCATGAGACTGGAGCCCATCCCCGCTTCGCAGGCGAAGATGATGGTCTTGATGTCGGTGGCGGGAATGGAAAGTGGCATGGAAACCTCCAGGAAAAAGCAACAGCAGATGAGACGTTCAGTAGCTATTTTACGCCCAATAGAATCGTCCCATCTGCTGATTTAAAGCTCATTGCATCACGGCCAGAGAGAAGGCCGTTATTCAGCTTCCTCTTCCCGGACCGGGCTGAGCTTCAGGATGAAGGCGCCGACCAGGAAGGAGACCACTGCGCCGATGAGGACGCCGGTGAGGACCTGGAAGTGCTGACCGGGAGGGATCACCGCCAGGTAGGCGAAGATGGAGCCGGGGGAAGGGGTCGCGACCAGGCCGGCGCCGCTGATGACGAACCAGAGGTCGGCGCAGAAGCCGCCGGCGATCATGGAGAGGATCATGATGGGGTGGGCCAGGACGTAGGGGAAATAGATCTCGTGGATGCCGCCCAGGAAGTGGATGACCATGGCGCCGGGCGCGGACTGCTTGAGCATGCCCTTGCTGGCGAAGAAGAAGGCGCAGAGCAGGCCCAGGCCGGGACCGGGGTTGGTCTCGAGCAGGAAGTGGATGGCGTGGCCGGTTTCCTTGGCCGCGACCACGCCCAGGGGTGCGAGCACGCCGTGGTTGAGGGCGTTGTTGAGGAACAGGATCTTGGCGGGCTCGATGATGATGGCGGCCAGGGGCAGCAGGCGGTGGCGGACCAGGATGTCGACCACGGCGCCGGCGCCGTTGCTGACGCTGGAGACGACCGGGCTGATGCCGACCTGGGCGATGAGGACCAGGGCGACGATGAGGAAGCCGGCGGAGAAGTTGTTGATGAGCATTTCGAAGCCGACCGGGATCTTTTCATCCAGCCAGCCGTCGACCTTCTTCATGCACCAGCCGCCCAGAGGGCCCATGATCATGCCGCCGAGGAACATGGGGATGCTCGCACCGACGATCACGCCCATGGTGGCGGCCGCGCCGACCACGCCGCCGCGCACGCCATGCACCATCCGGCCGCCGGTGTAGCCGATGAGCAGGGGCAGCAGGTAGGTGATCATGGGGCCGACCAGCTTGACGAAGGTCGCGTTGGGCAACCAGCCGGTGGGGATGAACAGGGCCGTGATGAGGCCCCACGCGATGAACGCGCCGATATTGGGGATGACCATTCCGGCCAGGAACCCGCCGAGTTGCTGGATCTTTTCTTTCATCGCTCGTATCTCCATTGAGGATGGGGTTGTTGAGGAGGATATAGGATTGAGTTTCAAGGAATAGGAAATGGTAAACGATTACAAAAAAGACTGTCAACCATGATTTTGCGGGATCGGGAAAATAAATATTTGCCATATGTTGTAAAGAAAAATGTCGTAGAAAATCAAGTAAACGACTACATCGAATCTTGAGACTGATTCCGTTCTCGGCGGCTGGTTGTTCCTTTCCCTGGCCGGGCCACGGGTGGTGACAGCGGCCCGGCGGAGGGCCGAGAAACCCCCGTGTGGCGGGCCGTTGCTGGATAACAGACCCCGCCGGAAGCTTGAAGTTGAGATCCTGGTGGATTGGGCTAACCTAGGACAAATCCTTCCCAGCGCTGAATTCGATGTATTCGAATACATCCTTTGTTTCCAGGCAACCCTTGCCATTCAAGCCAGGATATGCAACAACTTAGTGCATTGCCATGGCAGACATTTCGGCCGTGCCATCGTGCCAGCCCGGGAGAGCTTCATTGGTAAAGATCAAGGATGTCGCCAAACTGGCGGGGGTTTCGGTCGCCTCCGTCTCGCGGGTGCTGGCCGGATTGCCGGTCGTCAGTGAACCGACCCGTCAGCGGGTCCTGGAGGCCGTCAAGGCGCTGGAATACCGTCCGGATCTGGCCGCGCGCAGGCTGCGATCCCGGCGCTCGGACACCATCGGCCTGATCGTGTCCGATATCCGGAACTCCTTTTTCACCGAGGTGAGCCGGGCGGTGGAGGAGGTCGCCTTCGCCCATCAGATGTCGGTGATCCTCTGCAACACCGACGAGGACCACGACAAGGAGGCTTCCTGCCTCAACCTGATGGCGGACGAGAAGGTCAGCGGCGTCATCCTGTCGCCTTCGCTCCACCTGCTTAACCATTTCACCCCGGAGGACTACGGGTTCCCGGTGGTGCTGGTGGATCGCTACGAGCGGGGCATCGCCGCCGACGCGGTGCTGCTGGATAATTTCGACGCCGCCTACCGGCTCACCGAGCACTTGGTCGGCAACGGGCACCGCCAGATCGTGTTCGTCTACGGCGCCGAAAGCGCCACCGGCCGCCAGCGGCTGGAAGGCCACCGGGCGGCCATGGCCAGCCACCAGCTGCCGGTCCAGACCCAGGGCGTGCGGCCCATGGTCGACCAGGCCCGGGAGGCCGCCCTGGCGGTCCTGCAGCGGGCGCCGCTGCCCCAGGCGGTGATCGCCAGCAGCGGCCTGATCCTGCTCGGCATCACCGAGGCCCTGCGGGAGACCAGCCTGGTGGTGCCCCGGGACATCGCCGTGGCCGGGTTCGACAACATGCCCTGGACCCGGCTGGTGGAACCCGGCCTCACCGTCATCGCCCAGCCCACCTACGACATCGGCCGGGAGGCGATCGAACTGCTGCTGCAGCGGATCGCCACCCCGGACAAGGTCATGCGCCAGCTGGTCCTGCGCGGCGACCTGATCGAACGGGGCTCCAGCGCCCCGAGGTAGGGTTTCGTCCGGTTCCACCACGACCAGAGGTTATTCCTGCTGATCCGTCATCGGGCCCATGGCGGGCGAGTCCTTGCGCTCAACCGTGGACCTTGGGGGGGTGGCCGGGCCCGAGGCGCTGGCGCTTCCGGAGGTTCTGAGCCCCGAAGCTTCGGGCTTCAGCGGAAGGATCAACTGGAACAGGGCGTAATGGTTGCTCACCAGGCACTGTCCTTCCGGGGATAACGCCAGAGCGAAGGGGTGGTCAAGGGCCGCCCAGCCTGTCGTGGCCGGTTTCGGCACCCCGGCGCAGGCCAGCGGACCGCACTGGCCCCCAGGCTGGAGCGTCGTCTCCACCAGGGGGAGCAGCTCTCCCGTTTCCAGATCGAGCCTGCCCGCCCCGCCGGCAGGGCCGCCCACCAGATACAGGTATTTGCCGTCCACGGCCAGCGCCGTCACATCCGGAGGCATGAGGATGGACGCGATGGAGGTGCCGCCGGGTGAAAGCGGCAGGCTCCATGGTGAGCCGGGGGAAGCAGGCGCGGCCGAGGCAGACCTGGGCGTCCCGGGCGAAGCTGGAACGGGCCCGGGGGACAGGGGCGAAGCGGAGCCATGGGTTTCAATGGCGGTCGGCACC
>Ga0302193_10003465_pt1 | contig 12720 bp, 8 predicted proteins | sample II_Bog_E3_3_FD_200228 | JGI IMG/M metagenome (GOLD analysis project Ga0302193, IMG submission 200228) | Peat permafrost microbial communities from Stordalen Mire near Abisko, Sweden - II_Bog_E3_3 | ecosystem: Environmental > Terrestrial > Soil > Wetlands > Peat | place: Sweden: Abisko, Stordalen...
TCCCCCCGTTGAGGCCCAACTCCAGACCGACAGCGACGATGCGGCCCGCAACGACCTCGTCCTGAGCGCTCACGGCAAGGTACACGAGTTGCCCGCGAAGATCCTCGCCAAGGCCAGCGAACTGGCTTCAACCGAGGACTTCGACGCCGCCGGCGAGCAGTACATTTTGTACCTGAACTGCACCGCGGCGGGCGACACGCCGGAGCGGCAGGAAGCCTCGAAGTTCCTCGCCGATCGCTTCAACCTCCGTCACACGCTTGACCTAAGCGCCTCGGCGCGGTAAGGTCGGAATTTCCGGCGGGGCCGGTCTGCAATCGTCTGGATAGGTTGCGGTTGGGAGAGCGAACCATGGAACCGAACGTCCCTGAACGCATCGGCAAGTACGAGATTCTCAGCGAACTCGGCCGCGGAGGCATGGGCGTGGTCTACAAAGCGCTCAACCGGCGCATGGCCATGCAGGTGGCCATCAAGACGGTCAGCCAGGATTACACCGCCGACGCGCGAATGCTGGAGAACTTCTACCGCGAAGCGGAGAAGACCGCCATGCTGCGTCACCCCAACATCATCACCATCTACGATGTCGGCGATCAGGACGGCGCGCCGTACATCGTGATGGAGTACCTGCCCGGCGAATCGCTCCAGAGCATGATCGACGATCGTCGCCCGTTGCCGCTGCTCGAAAAACTCCAGATTGTCGAGCAGCTCTGCTCCGCCTTGGGTTATGCGCATCAGAATGACGTCATCCATCGCGACGTAAAGCCGGCCAATGTGATCGTGCAGCCCAGCGGGGTCATCAAACTGCTCGACTTCGGCATCGCCCGCCAGGAGAACCGCTCCGACGTCACCAAGACTCAGGCCGGCAAGGTCAAAGGCACCGTCCCCTATATGTCGCCGGAACAGTTGAAAGGCGGCGAACTCGATGGCCGCTGCGACATCTTCGCCACCGGAGTGCTCCTGTTCCAGTTCCTCACCGGAGTCCTTCCCTTTGACGGCGAGTTTGCGGTCATCATCAATCGCATTCTGACCGACCATCACCCGCCGCTGGGCAATTTCCTCCCCGATTACCCGCCCATGATCGACGCCATTCTCGATCGCGCTCTGGCCAAGAACCCAGGCGAACGCTACTCAACCGCCGAGGAGATGGGCGCGGACATCTTTACCGTCGTCGACGGGCTCAAACGCGAGCATATCGCCAGCATGATCGCCGGCGTCAAGGACCTGATCGCCGAAGAACAATTCATCCGCGCCCGGGAAACTCTTCTGTCGGCCCAGAAGCTGGACCCGCAACACTCCGAAGTGCGCTCCCTGCTCAGCGAAGTGAATCTCTCGCTCGGCCGCCGCCAGCGCGAGGAGAAGACCCAGCAGTTGGTCACCCAGGCCAAGGACCTGCTCCGCGAACGGAACTTCGACCGCGCCGTCGAGATGCTCGAGGAGGCGGCGCGCAGCGTTCCCGACGATCGCTTTGTCGCCGCGTTGCTCGAAGACGCGCGCAAGGAAAAAGCCCGGCGCGAACAACTGGAGGGCCTGCTCCGCCAAGCCCAGGCCGCGCGCGATCAGGGAAATCTCAAAACAGCCATCCTCTTCATGGACCGCGCCCTCGTCCTCGATGAGCAGGACGCGCGCGTCCGCCAGCTTCACCAGGCCCTCTCCCGCCAGGCCGAAGAAGCCCAGCAGCGCGAGACGGCGCGGGAGATGGTCGAACAGGCACGCGCCAAGCTCCGCATCCGCCGCTTTCAGGACGCCATCCATCTCCTGCGCAAAGCCGAAGAACTCGACCAGTTGCAGCCCGACCTGCAAAGCCTGCGCGCCGCCGCCGAAGCGGGCCTCGCCGAAGAAGAGCGCCGCGCCGTCCTGGAAAACATGGAGTCCCGCGCCGGCCGTGCCGAAACCCAGGAAGATGTCGCGGAAACCCTCGCCATGGTCGAAATGGCGCTGAATCAGTTCCGCGACCCGGCGCTCTTTCGCCTGCAGGCCGAGCTCACCCGCCGCCTGCGCGAGTTTGAGGCCCGCGCCCTGGTCGACAAGACCATCCAGGAGTGCCAGGCCCTGCTTGAGACCGCGCCCGCCGAGGCGCTGGAGCGGGTCAACAGCGTCCTGCTCCAGCTACCCGCCGAGGATCGCCTGCTGGTGCTGCAGGCCCGCATCCGCGAGCACCTGGTGCGCATGGACCGCGACCGTCAGCGCAACGCCTATCTCGAGCAAGCCCATCGCGCCTTGAAAAATCGCGAGTATCGCGAAGCCGTGCGCGTCCTCGAGGCCTGCCAGGGCGAGCTGATGACCCACGAAATCAGCGAATTGCTGCGCTTCGCCCGCCGCGAGGCCCAGCAGCAGGAGCAGCAGGACCTGATCGCCGCCACCCTGGCTCACGCCAATCAGCTCCTCCTCGAAGAGGACTACGAAGCCGCCATCGCCTACATGGAACCGCTCCTCGCCGAGGCCAACGAACCCGGCCTGCGCGCGGTCCTCGACCAGGCGCGCTCACGCCTCGAAGCCGTCACCAGGGAAGCCGCAGCCGCCCTCAAACGCGTCGAACCCTGGGCCGCCAGCGCCGCCCACTCCCAGGTCATCGCCACCCTTGAGATACTCGCCCCGGCCGTGCAGCGCGTTCCCGCCGTCGCCGAGGCCCTTCGAAACGCCCGCGAGGCCCACGACAGCGAAGTGCGCCACCTGCTCCAGCTAGGCTTTGCCTACGGCTCCCTTGCCTCCCGCAACCCCGCCGCGGAGTGGTCGCCCCTCCCCGGACCCGCCGCCGGCGATCCTCGCTCAATCGTATCCATGACCGCATCGATGATCGCTTCCATGCAGTCCGGTCTCGTCCTGCGCCGCGCCCAGGTGGCCGGCGCGGCCCTTGAGAAATACTCCGCGGAGATCGAAAAGCAGCTCGATGCCGGCGGCTACGCCCCCGCCGGGCGCTGGATCGCCGCACACGTCCCCGTATTTCCCTTTCTCGACGCACATACCCGCGAGAAATGGGAGGGGCTCAGAGAACGGGCGCGCCTGAAAAAGAGTCCAAACACTGGCCTGCGGGGCGCAAACAAGGCCCGCTGACCCTGGCGAATCTATCCGGAAACCGCTCCATGAGAGCGGAAAGGCTACGAATGGGACACACGCAAAATGGCTTGCAGTTGGAATACGCCGCGCTCACCGACATGGGCCAAAACCGCCGCAACAATGAAGATGCCTTCGGTCTCGACCCGGAGCTGAATTTCGCCGTCGTCTGCGACGGCATGGGAGGAGCCAACGCCGGTGAAGTCGCAAGCGCGCTGGCGGTTGATAGTCTTCTGAGATTCTTCCGTTCGAGCGCCTGGCGCGCCGCAGTCGAAACCGCCTCCGTCGGAGATCCCGACTTTTCGGCCCACACCAATGTCCTCGGCGCGGCTCTGTTACTCGCCAACGAACAGATCCTCGTCCATGCCGCCGCCGACCGCGTCCGCCAGGGAATGGGCACCACCTGCGTCGCCACCTGGGTTCCCGACCTCCCTTCCGCGTCTGAAGAAGCCCAACCGATCATGTCCATCGGCTGGATCGGCGACAGCCGCGCCTACCTCCTCCGGGAGAGCGTCCTGCGCGCCCTCACCCGCGACCACTCCATCGTGATGGAGCAGGTGCGGCGCGGCTTGCTCACCCCCGCCGAAGCCCGCGTCTCGCCCTTCCGCAACGTCCTGTCCCGGGCCATGGGCACCGGTGAAGATGTCCAGCCCGGCCTCGCCGAACTCCCCCTGCTGGCTGGCGATATCGTCCTCCTCTGCTCCGACGGACTCTGCGGCGTCCTCACCGACGACCAGCTCCAGGCCATCCTCAACCAGCCAGCTTCCAACGTCCCTCCCAGCGCCCCACCGAGCGAGGGCTCGCCGCGCTCCGCCCCGCTTGACCAGCTCTGCGCATCTCTCATTCAAGAGGCCAACCGCCTCGGCGGCCCCGACAACATTACCGCCCTCCTGATCCGGGTTTCCGGCCCGTGATACACACTTTCGATACACACTTTCTCCAGCCCGGTCCCAAAAGCTTCCGCGTATTAAGGTGAAAGCTTCGATTCCACTACCGGAACCTCTACCGGATTTGATACCTTTCTGGAAATGAATCTCTTCAGCTTTGGAACCCCAGTTGGATTCTCGCTTCATCGCTTTTGCACAACCGCATCTTCTTGCATAACAATTCATCGGGCCGGCGCGCAACTGTGTTCAATGTTCTGACCCCATCAGTCTTCGTGGCCGGTTTGCGGATGAACCGGTTTTCATCGATCCATAGGTTTGTCTATCTCGCAGCTTCAGGCATTGCGCCGGGGCGCAACCGGGGTCTTTGCGAGACGGTTCCGGCATATGCAATCCATTTGCCGAGCGATCGGCGCTGAAGTCGGATGAACGAGGCAATGTGGCAGTCTGTGGCGGTTGCAATACTCAACTCATGGCCGGGGCGGCGAAATGCCCCAAATGTGGCGCGCCCCTTGAGCCGGTAGCGACACTGACCGGCCTGCGCGGCGCAAACGAAAATCGCAAGGTGGAGATTCGCGCCGGCGGCCTCCGCGTCGGCCGCACCCACGGTCAGAATGACCTGGTCATCGCCGACCCCGAGCTTTCGCGCGCACACGCACGCTTCGAAGTCACCACCAAATCCGAGCTGCGCCTCGTCGATTCCTCCACCAACGGAACCTGGGTCAACGGCCAACGCATCAAGAGTGTCCTTCTCCAGTCCGGCTGGGTCGTTCGCTTTGGCATCAGCGAAGAAAACGCCTTCGTTCTCAAGCTGACCAACGCCGCCGCCACCGGGCCCGCGCTCGGAACCATCTTCCTCCAGACGAACGTCGAAGAGGAGACCCCGCGCCGCCGCCTCCAGCTCATCGTCGATCAATACGCGGTCCGCGACATTCCCCTCGATGGAACCCGCCTCGAGTTTGGCGGCAGCCAGGCCGCCGGCCGCATCGCCGTCGATCACCCCACCGTCGCCGCCCGCCACGCCGAGGTCCTCATCGCCCGCACCGGCGTCACCCTCCGCGATCTCGGCTCCCCCGCCGGCACCTTCGTCAACCGCCAGAGGATTCAGGAGCACCTGCTCCAGGAAGGCGACCTGGTCCAGCTCGGCAACTGCGAAACCCACCTCTTTCTCTACCGCGAATCCCGGCCGCGGTCCAGCGCCCTGGCCAACGTCGACCTCCAGGCCGACATCACCACCGTCGGCCGCGACGCCGCAAACACCCTGGTTCTCAGCCATCCCACCATCTCCACGCGTCACGCCGAGTTCCGCAAGACTCCCGCCGGCATCGAGGTCGTCGACCTCAGCTCCACCAACGGCACCTACATCAACGGCGAGCGCATCAGCCGCCAGCTCCTGCGCCCCGGCGACCGCATCGCCCTGGGCGCGCTGGTCTTCGTCTTCAACGGCGACGCGCTCGAGGGCCAGACGGACGGAAAAGGCATCCGCCTCGAAGCCCGCAACCTCGTCGTCGAAGTGCAGAACAAGGACACCGGCGCCGCCCTGCGCACCCTCGACGACGTCTCCCTCATCTTTCAGCCGCGCGAGTTCATCGCCCTCCTCGGCCCCTCCGGCGCGGGCAAATCCACGCTGATGAACGCATTGAACGGATCGCACCCCGCCAACTCAGGCTCCGTCACCATCAACGGCAGCGACCTCTATCGAGGATTCGACTCCCTGCGCAGCCTTATCGGGTACCTTCCCCAGGAAGACGTCCTCCATCGTCAGCTCACCGTCTCCGAGTGCCTCACCTATTCCGCGCGGCTCCGCCTGCCCGACGACTTCACTCCCGCGGAGATTTCCAATCGCGTCAACGAAGTCATCGCCGACCTGCAACTGGCCGAGCGCGCCGGCACCACCATCAGTTCGCTTTCCGGCGGCCAGCGCAAGCGCGTCAGTCTGGGAATAGAGCTCATCAGCAAGCCCAGCCTGCTCTTCGTCGATGAGCCCACCGCCGGCCAGGACCCCCTCACCGAAGCGCAAATGATGCAGTCCTTCCGCGAAATCGCCAACCGCGGCGCGACTGTGGTGATCAATACCCACCTGCTCGGCTCCTTCAGCCTGCTGGACAAGGTCGCGGTCCTGGTCAAGGGCGAGCTCGCCTATTTTGGCCCCAGCGAAGAGCTGCTCCCCTACTTCAGCGCCGAGCGGCCGCAGGAGATCTTCCGCAAGCTCCAGCACAAAGGCCCCAAGGAATGGGCCTCCACATTTCGCGCCTCCGAGATCTTCCGGGATGTTGTCGAAGGGCCCCTTCAGGAGTCCGGCGAGTTGAGCGGCTCCAAATCGCAACTGGCCTCCAGCAACACGGTCGCTGGGCGAGCCGTGCCAGGCCGGCAAAAGAAACCGGGGCAATCGGCCATCCGCCAATGGGTTACCCTCCTCGAACGGCAGTTGACCATCAAGCTCAAGGACAAAGTTGCCCTCGCGGCCATCCTGCTTCCTCCCCTCGCGGTCGGCGCTCTGCTCGGCTGGATGAAAACCCACGCCAACAGCACACAGACTCTCTTCATGCTGGTCGTGGTCTCCATGTGGTTCGGCTGCTCGGCCTCGGTCCGCGAAATCGTCGACGAACTGCCCGTCTTCCGCCGCGAGCGCCAGGGCAAGCTCAAACTCACCAGCTACCTGGGCAGCAAACTCGCCTGGGTCCTGCTCACTTCCGCCGTGCAGGCCATTCCTCTGGTCATCCTGCTCTCAGCCCTGCACGCTCTCGAAGGCGACCACCTCTTCGAATGCCTCCTGCTTACCTGGATCATGGCCGTCGAAGGCGGCCTGGTCGGCTTGCTCATCTCCGCCTCGTTCAACACCGCCGAAAAAGCGCTCTATGCCTTTCCACTCGCGCTCATTCCCCAGCTTCTGCTCGCGGGCATTCTCATGCCCACCGGTCACATCGGCCAGAGCAATCCATTCGGCGCGCCCTTTTTCACCGTCCAGGACGCCTCCGGGCAAGTCGTCGAAGTCCGCCCCGTCCCCAGCAGCCTGCGTCCGCCGCCGCTCGATGGACCCGCTCAGGCGATTTCCGCCCTCATGACCGCCCGCTGGGGCATCGAGGCCCTCGCCGATCTCTTCGTTCACGACGACGACCCGGTGTATTCCGGCGAACTGGTCAACGGCGTCAACCTGACGCTCCACCCCAATGACAACAAGCGCGCCGAGGCCGCCGCTGAGGCTCTCGCCCGGCACAATACCACCGGCGCTCCATTCGCTTTTCCCCCTCGCACTCCCACCGCTTTCTGGCGCTACCTGGGCATCCTCGGCATTCATGCGCTGGCCTATATTCTGGCCATGAGCCTGGTGCTCGCCATCAAAGGAAGGGAAAAGCATGCTCATTGAGATCCAGCTCTCCGGCGCGGGCACACGTTGGTCCTACCAGCAGCCGGTCATTCGAATCGGCCGCGACGCCACCTGCGACGTGCTCCTCTCCAACATCGATTTTCCCCAGGTCTCCCGCGTCCATGCCCTGCTGGAAGTGGTCAACGGCGCGCTCCGCGTCAGCGACCAGGGCAGCACCCACGGCACGTTCGTCAACCTGGAAAAGGTCAGTCAGCGTACGCTGGTCTCCGGCGATCGCATCCGGTTGGGAGAAAACGGGCCGGAATTCCTCATCTCCATCCAGATGTCCCCGGCAACATCGGTCGAATTCCCTTCCCCTGTCCCTGGCGACGACCTGAGAACCGCCCTCTTCGACCCGCGAACGCCTCCGCCGATCTCCACCCGCCCCTCGAAAACAAGCGGCGCGCCGTCGCCGATCGATTCGGACGCGACCTCCGTCCGCTCCCTGCCAGGCGCTTCCCTCTCCACCCGCATTCCGGGAGCCGGCGCCTCTTCCCGGTCATCCGACTTGGACAGCACCAGCGTCTTCAGCGGCGACGTCGAGACGCTTCGCCCCAAAGGGCGTCCCGCCACATCCGGCCAGGATGAAATCGCCGCCCAGCCGGAACCGGCGAGCCGGGTCCGGGTCGGCGTCGGCCAGGCGGAGCCAAGCCTCCCTCCCCCCGCACCGGAAGAGAAGATGAGCAACCTCAAGTCCACCGTGCCTCAACCCGCCGAAACCAAGGGAGAGTACCCCGTGCCAGCAGCCGCACTCGGATTGATCCAGAAGCTCCTTGTCGCGAACCTGATTCTCACCGTTGTCCTTCTCCTGATCGTCTTCCAGCAGGGCCAGCAGATTATTACGCTGAAGAAAAGCCAGGAGGACGCAATCCAGAACTTCGCCCCCGAAATCGCCCAGACCAAGCACGATATCCAATCCAGCAAGAGTGAATTCAAGCAAGAGGTCAGCGAAGCCGAAGCTTCCATGCGCAACACCATGCGCGACGAAGAAAACCGCGTGCGCGACGAACTCCAGCGCGACATTCCCCCGCTGGTCGAGAAAACCATCCGCGAAAGCATCGCCAAATACGCCGGCGGGAAGCACTGATCTCCGTGCCGCTCAGCCGGGCTCCAGGAAGACCCGCCTCCCATCCTCGGTACAGCACCAGGAAATTTCGCTTTTCTTCGTGACACTTTGCAGAGAATTACCGCCAAAAGGCGTACCGTCGAAATAGGCCGAGTCTACCCAGTTTGGCGTCTCCCCTGGTCCGCTTCGCCCAGCCAGTCGCAACCCCGCCCTTTGCACCCGGCGGAGCCCCAATCCGCCCCCAATCCGCCCCTGATGCGCCCCTAAAGTACCCTAAAGCAGCCCCAAAGAGCCCCAAACAGCCCCCCGTATTGGGCCTAAAGCAAATCATTTGTTCCACATACACACGAAAGGGCTCGTGAGCCCCACCCCCTCCCCCCCCGGGCGAAGCAAAGTTCGCCATACATTCTTCTTTTATTCGCTTTTTTGCAACATCAGACAGCCGTAAGACACAATTCCTCGATCACCGGAAGTCGTGATTTCACTCAATCGGCCGTGACCTTCGCAAGAGCGCTCACGCGAATTTGGAGAATGCCTTAAGATTCTGCGATGCGGTGTAATCCGATTCCGAAGATCCTGCTGTTGTCGGCCAACCCACAGAGGCTCCTCCTGTACGCCCTCGCCGATTGGTCGGTGATCGCAGCCACTTGGCTCCTCGCGTGGAAAACCCCCTGGTGGCTCTATCCCCTGTGGATCGTCTTGCTGGCAAGCCGCTTTCACGCGCTCGGCGTCATCTTGCACGACGCCGTGCATATTTCCGCGCGCCGGAAGACGGCTTCCCTGCGCGCCGTCGAGTTCCTGGCGGGGTATCCCATCGGCTCCACGCTCGAAGCGATGCGTTACCACCATCTCCGCCATCACCGCAACCTCGGCCAGTCCAGCGATCCGTACTTGAAGCCCTGGGTCGGTCGCAGCGTGGTGCGCCACTGGCTCCTCGCCTTCCGTTACTTTCTCCTGACGCCGCTCTGGGTCGTTCGCGGCCCCTACGGAGCACTTGCCTTCCACCTTCCGCCCCTCCGCACCAGCTACGGCCGGCTGTTTCTCCAGGACCGCTCAGGCGCCGGCCTGGAAGACCATGCGGAGGTGATCGCCTGCGCCCGCGAGGAGCACTGCCAGGTGCTCTTTTTTCTGTGCATAGGAGCGCTGGCCGCGGTCTGGCCAAGACTTCTGCTCGAGTTTTATCTCGCGCCCCTGGTTCTGGCCGGCTATCTCGCCGGCCATCGCCTGCTCCATGAACACGTCCAGGAAGAGATCCGGGACCGCAGCCCGGAAGCAAGCGAGGCCTCCACCAGAAACCACCATCTCGGGCTCCTCGGCCAACTGCTCCTGACCCCGCACAACTCCGGATACCATCGAACTCATCATCTGCATCCGCAGGCGGCGTTCGAGAACCTCTCCAAACTCGACCAGTGGCGCCGGCAACAAAACCCCGGCTCGATACGATAGCGGATCATGACCCAAAACCGAATGCGCTGGCACCGACCGTGGCCAGGAAGAGATTTGGTCAACCCGCGCCGCCTCCCTGCATATGCGGTTTGGAGTCGCACAACTCGGCCCGAAAACAAACCACTGGGCACCGATCGGAAAGTCGGATCGGTCTCGTCAAATTGAATTGGTAGGCGAGGCAGGGCTTGAACCTGCAACCCCCGGCTTAGAAGGCCGGTGCTCTATCCAGTTGAGCTACTCGCCCGCGCAACACTATTGTAGCGTTTACTCGGTGGCTGGTGCGGTTGCATGGATGGCTGAAGCGGTAACGGCGTCCACAAAGGCCCTGAGCGCCTCGCTCAGCGAGCGCTCCGCGCGGGCGGCATCCATTCCGCAGCCGGAGATGTAGGCGGTAACCCCAAATCCATCGGAAGGGTCGCTCCCTCCGCCAATTGCGCGCCGAATCACAAGGTCGACCCGGCTCGAGCGGCACGGGACCCGGAAGAGCTCGACGACCACTTGCCTTGCCCAGCGAAGAGCTTCGCCCAGTGTGGGAAAGAGTCGATGGTGCCTGGGGAGACAGTCGATGTAACAGGCAAGTCCTGCAACCACTTCCTCACTGTGCGCGTCCATTTCATCTGGATCGGGTAAGTCCGAGGGCACAATCGGCCATAGGTCGCACTTTGACGTCCAGACCGGCGATTGGGGCGCATTGAGACTCCGCAGCGCCTCGGCAAGCGCTGGGAGCCGCACTGCCTCGACGACCTGTGCGATTGCTGCGGAGCCAACGCGGAAACCATCGCGCAGATCAATCCATCCCTCCCAGAAGACTTCGATTACCGGGGCTGGCCCGCCGGTTTCGACCGCCCAGTCAGCCTCCATCGTCAACTCCAGCGGTCTCCAACAGGAAGCGGAGCAGCGTCGCTTCCGCCCAGTGACGGTCGTTTTCGTGTGATTCCGGCTGTTTTCTGGCCAGAAATGCGCAATGCCCGCCCCGCTCGGTCTCCACAATCGTGATGGCCTGATTTCGCCTCATCCTGTTGCGCGTTTCGGGCAGCAGGCGGATAAACGGGTCGTCCAGCGCGTTGATCACCAGAGTTGGAATCGCGACGCGGGAGACCACTTGCGACGCCGACGAGCGAAAATAGTAGTCGTCCGCTCCCGCAAACCCGCTGAAACGGGCCGTAATGCGGTCGTCGAACTCCCGAATCGAATGCACCTTCTCGATATCGTGGTTTCCGTATCGCTCGGGAAAGAGGCTCACTTTGCGCTGGAATCTCCGCGTCAAGTTGCGCAGAAAATTCCGCTCGTAGAGCCAGTTTTGCGGCTCGTGCAGAGCGTCCGCGCTGGGCGCAAGGTCGGCTGCCGGGCTCACCGCCACCGCGGCCAAGAGCCAATCCGGCGCCGCTGAGCCCAGATCGCCGGCCAGCTTCAGAACCAGGTTTCCTCCCATTGAATAGCCCACCATCGCCATCCGGCGCAACCCGAACCTGCTCCGAAAATGCCGAAGCACCGCATCGACATCCCCCGAAAGGCCGGAGTGGTACAGCGACGGTGTCCAGGTATCGGTTCCACCGCAGTTGCGCATATTCATCCGCACCACGTTGCAGCCCGCAATCCACGCCCGCGCGGTAATCCCGCGAATGTACAGGGAGTCCGAAGAGCCCTCCAGCCCATGCACCAAAACGAGGGTCAGCCGTTCAGCCCGAAGAGTCTCGGCCTGCCAATGGCAATGACAGAGAACGCGGCTCCCATCCGCCGGATCAACCTCCACCGCTTCCGCCTCAGGCCGCAACACGAATGGTTCCCGGCGCCAAAAATTGCCCGCAAGGGTCTGCAGATGGGCGTTACGCAGAATTGAGATGGGCTCAAAAGGCGCAAGCCAGCCCGGCCAGGCAGTCTCGGGCTCAACTGATACCTTGCCAGCCGCGCTCATTCGCATTCTGAGAAATTCCGCGGCCCGCAGGTCAGATGTAACGTTGTGAAAGGATTTTTGGGGCGGCTAGTGGGGATCGAACCCACGACATCCTGTGCCACAGACAGGCGTTCTGCCCCTGAACTATAGCCGCCATCCACAAGAAACATTGTACCATCGGATGAGAATTGCGGCATCCTCGCAAAAACGGCGGCGAGCCTTTCCCGACAGAGTGGCCTCAAATGTCCCGAGAAAAAATCGCTCTCGAAGTCGCCCCCTCGAGCCGCTGGCCCCGCCTCAGCCGCCTCCTCGACATCGAACACATGCACTTGCTCGAGATCCTCCTCGACGAGGCTTTTGTCGTGCCCGGCACCCGCATCCGTTTCGGGCTTGATGGCATCTTCGGCCTGGTTCCCGGCCTGGACGGTGTCCTCGCCGGCAGTCTTTCGCTCGTCATTCCCCCTGGTTGCATGGATTCGCGGCGTTGCCTCTGCGACACTGCTGCGGATGGTTGCAAACCTGGCGATAGGAGTGCTGGTCGGCACCATCCCCGTCGCCGGCGACGCCTTTGACATTTGGTGGAAGGCCAACCGGCGCAACTATCTCTTGCTCACGCGTTCGGTGGCGGAGCCGCACCAGCACGCCTGGAAGGACTGGCTCTCTCTGATGCTGCTGGCGACTGCCCTGGGCGCCATCTTTGCCCTCCCGGTCATGCTTTTCCTGTGGCTCGCTGTCCAACTGACGCACGGCGTGGCTCATGGGCAGTAAGCGCCCTGAAACCTGCGACAGGGACCCAATCAATCCCTTGAATTGAATCCAAGGAAGCGCCAAGGACGGCACATTCAGTCCAACTCGCGGTACAATCAGAAGTGTTCACAGGAACATCCGCGCCTATCCCACAGGAGCGACAAGTCGGGGCGTAGCGCAGTCTGGTAGCGCATCTGCTTTGGGAGCAGAGGGTCGGGGGTTCGAATCCCTCCGCCCCGACCAACTTAAATCATTGATAATAAGAACT
>Ga0302193_10003472_pt1 | contig 12693 bp, 14 predicted proteins | sample II_Bog_E3_3_FD_200228 | JGI IMG/M metagenome (GOLD analysis project Ga0302193, IMG submission 200228) | Peat permafrost microbial communities from Stordalen Mire near Abisko, Sweden - II_Bog_E3_3 | ecosystem: Environmental > Terrestrial > Soil > Wetlands > Peat | place: Sweden: Abisko...
CTCCTACGCCTGGAACAGGCTCGTCGAACAGCCATGGATCATCATGTCCATCGGATTGCGCAAGTGGGCGCATCGGTTCTGACTGGCGCAGGTTGGTATGACTTCCGCCTTGAGACCCGGGTGCGTAGGGTCTGCCTCTTTAAGCCGCTAAGGCGTCTCATCTGCGTAAGGGGAGCATCATGGTGCGAAATTTCGAACGGTATCAGGAAGCCTCCTTATGGACCCTGTGGCTGAGCCGCATCTTTCCGCGAGTGTCGAGGCCGATGTTTGTGGGACGTTTGGAATATCGTCCAAGCGGCACTGGGCAGCGGTTTTTACGGAAGCACCAGACGAAGAGGCTGTCTTCGTCTATTGGCTTGGAACTGGGAATAGGTGAGGCATGTGAATAACTGCAAAATTATTATGGCTGAGCGCATATGCCAGGAAGTCAGACTTCTAACTATCGATGATTTTTCTGGAAATATTCTGTCTGTTAAGCTAATGTTTTCGTATAATCTATATAAAACTTGAGGGATTTTTCGCGCTAGCAGCCTTTTTTGGTTCAGGTGATGGTCGGTCATTGCTCTAAAGACTGGAACTTTCTAGCAGCGGCGGGATTGAGTCTGATCCTGGGCGGCTGCTCTTTGCTATCAACGGACAAGTCCTCGCCGGAGCGCCCCCCTCCGACTGTCGCGAAACCACCTTCGCCTCCAGCGACATCTGTGCGGCCGCAACCGGAGGCGGCCAAGCCTCCTCGCTCCCCGTCATCACCAACACCTGTCACCAAGCCAGACCCCGCCGAATTGATGGGGATGAGCGAGGCCGACGTCCATTACCTGCTTGGCAGCCCTCACGATGAACACAGTGAAGGGGCCGCAAGGGTGCAAACCTATGTTGGCGGCGGCTGCACTCTGGACATTGTGTTGTTTCTGGACGTCAGCCGAAGCGAATGGTCGGTACTCAGTTACGATCTGACCTCACCTTCTGGTAAACGCGCACTTGAAACTTGTTATGGGCAAATGCAGGCAAAGCGATGACGGGCGACGCACTGAAAGACGCAGCCAAAGCTCATCTGGTCATCGTCGATGACGATACCATCTTGCGGCCTGTCTTGGCCGAGAACTTGCGGGCTGAAGGCTATCAGGTTCATGACTTTTCATCGCCGACCACTGCTTTTGGCGCCTTGACCGACAAGAGCGACGCATCGGCTTTGGAAAATCCTGATCTATTGATTTTGGATTGGCGGATGCCAGAAATGACCGGTCTCGACCTGCTGCGGCGCTTGCGCGCCGCAGGCGTCGAAAGTACGGCCCTGTTCTTCACATCCTATAACGATACCCTATACGAGGAAGCGGCCTTGGCCGTGGGGGCGGTGGATTTCATCGACAAGACCCGCAGCTACGCCATCCTGCTCAAGCGGATCGAACTGATCCTTGGGCGAGTGGCGGCTCCGCTTGCGCCAGAACCGTCGGTGCTTGTCGTTGGCCCGTTGCGTCTCGAAGCAGGATTGCATGCGGCATTGTGGCATGGGCAAAAAGTAGATCTGACCTACAGCGAGTTCAGTATTGTCGAGATGCTGGCGCGCTGTGGAACGGATGTCAGCTACCGCGAGATCTACGATGTCGTGCGCGGTGAGAAATTTGCTGCTGGAGACGGGCCGGATGGCTATCGGGCCAATGTCCGGGCGATGATCAAGCGGATCAGGCTGAAATTTATCGATGTGGATTCTTCCTTTGCGGCCATCGTGAATTTCCCTGGATTCGGCTATCGCTGGGGCGGTGATGTTTAGGGCTTTACGCTTTGCCGCCCACTCGCTGACAGGAAAATTTCTGGTCCTGATCGCCATGTTCCTGGTCGTGCCGGTGATCCTCTACGGACGTTTTGAACGGGCTGACGCCGAGCGTCAGGCCATGTTGCTGCGGACGCTGCAGATGCAGGGACATCTGATCACCGAGGGGCTTCGGCCTTTACTGGGCGGGACCGGCGGACGCGCTTTGCTTGACGCCGGCAAGGCGGTGCGAACCTTGGGCGGAACTCGGGTGCGGCTCAAGCTGTTGCTGCGGCCGGCGGGGCGTGGGCCGTCTTTTTTCATGGTGGCAGCAAATCCCGAGATTGACCCCGACAAAATGGAGGGAGAACGCGATCGTTTGGCCGCGACCGGAGTACTGGAGCGTCTGGATGAAAGTTGTCAGGCAGAGATCCCTCTGGCACTGCATCGGACCGGTACCGAGGGGCATGACGAACTGCTGACTTCTTTATCCTCCTTGCATACCGCTGCGGGCTGTTGGGTGATCGTTACCTCCTATGCCGCCGAGGACCTGGGAGGTGTCGAGTTGGTTCGCCCCTTCGTTCAGGCTCCGGAAATGCAGCTGGCCTTGGCTTGCTATGGCGTCATGGCGGTTCTGCTGGTTCTGCTTCTGGGCGGGATGACCGCAAATTTGAGGGCCTTCGTCGCTTTGGCGCGGCGAATCCGTCAGGATCGCAAGGTCGGTCCGGCGAATTTTGCCGCCGTGGCCGGTATTCCCGAACTGTTGCCGGTGGCGAGGGAGTTCGATCGCATGGTGGCGACCTTGGCGGCTTCGGCCACGGCCCTGCGGGAAGCGGCGGAAGACAACGCTCACGCCTTTAAAACACCCATCGCCGCCATCGTGCAATCGGTCGAACCCTTGCGGCCTTTGGTGGTTGGACAACCTCGTGCCGAGCAAGCGGTGGCGGCGATCGAGCGGGCCCTTGGCCGCCTGGACAGTCTGGTCGCCGAGGCCCGGCGCTTGGACGAGAACGTCGCGGAACTGATGTCCGCAAAGCTGGGTGTCGTTGATCTGGCGGCCATGGCCGCCGATTGGGCGCAATCTTATGATCGTCTTAATGCTCCGCGCGGTGTCAGAGTGATGGCGCGCATCACCGGTTCCATCCGTGTCGCCGCCACCGAAGAGAGCTTGGAGACGGTGCTGGAAAATCTCCTTGATAACGCCGTTGATTTCACGCCTCTCGGCGGCGAGGTGCGGGTCGCAGTGACGGTCGAAGCCCATGGATGGGCGTCTGTATCGGTCGAAGATGACGGCCCTGGCGTCGCCGCCGACCGGTTGGAAACCATTTTCCGCCGCAATGTGTCCTACCGTTCCCAGGAAAATAGGGCGGGTGAGGGGAGCGCAGGGCATTCTGGCATCGGCTTGGCCGTGGTGCGCCGCACGGCTGAGTTCCTGGGCGGTAGCGCTCGTGCCGAGAACATCCCCGGCAAGGGCTTAAGGATCACGGTCATTCTGCCTTTGGCCTAACTCTTCCCGTTTTCAGTCACAGCTTTGTTTCAGACTGATCGCAGGCATCGCTCCGCGGCTCACTTTATGCTGGCCGTAGTGAAAGACGGACATGTCCTCCTGCGGGAGGCCCGTTTTGGGAGCTTGACCATGCTGAAGAAAAAACTCATCTCAACGACTCTGGCGCTTGCCGTCGTTCTCAGCACGTCGGCTTGCTCGAATATGTCGTCTCAGACACAGCGCGTGCTGTCTGGTGGGGCCATCGGCGCCGCCGGTGGCGCTGGCATCGCTTATATCGCCGGAGGTCCGATTCTCGGCGCCGCATTGGTCGGTGGTGGAGCCGGCGCCGCAGTTGGCGCCCTGATGCCTCATAAGTAGACGCTCACACTCTCACCATCCCTCCTGATAGACGGAGTTGACGATGATGACTGCAAATTTCTCGACATGGGCTGAAGCTTCCTCGGCAATACACTCCGTAATGCCGTTGTCGACGGCTGGGAGGGTCTTTGAACGCGAGGTCGATCGGATTCTCTCCCGGCTTCGCGATGCCCATATCCGGCTGACGCTGGTTTCCATCGCTGTTCCTGAATCCTTTTGCCAGCCCTCGACAACGCGAACTCTGCTCGAGGCGACAAGGGTGTCGGTGCCCCTTACCGATCCGGCGGGGCTGCTCGCCAACGGCAATGTCTGCGCTCTGCTGCTGGGAACGCGCCCACCGGGAGGGCTTGGAGACCTTATCGTGGTGGAGCGTTTCATCCGCCGGCTTTTGCTTGCCTTAAGCTTCCGTACCAGCTTGATCCGGGACGAGGCATTGATGGTTGGAGCCGTTCATTGCTGGGCCGGGGAAATCGACTCTGCCCAAGATCTGGTCAATAGCCTCGACCTGATGCCCATCCAGGAGATCCCGGCTTTCTCCTACGCCGACGAAGCCGCCTCGTGACCTTGAGACTTCCTCCGCTCTGATCTGTGCGAAGGAAGTCTCGGTTATTTCCGATGAATTGCCTGATCTTCAGGATTGGGAAACCCCACGGAAGGAAGGCCCATGAGAATGGTGTTCCGCGTTATTCTTCCGCTTCTCGTGGTTTTGGGTGGCATTGCTCTGGGCGCCATGCCTGTGGTCGACCATCTGATCCAAGGATGGCTGCGCACCGATTTGGAAACGCGGTCTCGGCTGGTGTTCTATGCGGGTCAAGATGCCTTGTCGGGATTGGTCACGGCGACAAAATCGATGCTTTGTTCAATCGCATCGCTCGTGACCGCCAGATCTTGGCAAGATCAATCTGCGAACGGGTCTGGAATCCGGAGATGAACAGCTTCGTTTCGACTTTCGACGGCCAGGAATTTGATGCGACTTTGTTCCGCTATATCGGCGAAGATGATTTCGGTCGGCCAAAGATGGCCTTCGTCATCTGCGTCTTTTGGTACATTGATGCCTTGGCGACACTGGATCGATTCCCAGAGGCGCGCGAGTTCTTTGAGAAAGTATTGGCTTATCGTAACGCTCTTGGCCTCTTGTCCGAGGATGTCGATCCTCATTCCGGAGAATTATGGGGGGGGCAATCTAGGCGACCGACAATCAAGGTCTCACGTGAGGTTAAATCCACCATCAGCCATTATGATTTCCCCAGTGAGGTATTCTGATGCCACGAGCATAGCGGCGATATCCGCAATATCTTCTGGACGTGCGGCCCTACGCATAGGGGCGCGCTCACGCCAGAGATTCTGAGCCACCTCCCAATTCGCCGTCATCGGCGTATCAACCAATCCAGGCGCAATCGCATTCACCCGGATAACTGGCGCCAACGCGACCGCGAGCAGTTTCGTCATGTGAACAAGGCCGGCTTTGCTGACAGCGTAGGGAATCGAGGCACCCTTCGGGCGGATACCGGCATGCGACGCGATGTTGATGATGCAGGGGGAACTATCGCTTCGGCGCAGATATGGCTCGGCCTCCGTAATCAGCTGCCATGGTGCAATCACATTGACCTCGTACAGATCACGCCAGATTGTCGGTGTCGCCGCTTGCAAATCATCATGGGATATGACGCGGCTAACCCCGGCATTGTTCACCAGAACATCTAACCGGCCCCAATGAGCCGCAGCTTGCTCAATGAGCCGAACCCGTTCGCTTTCATCAGCTAGGTCTGCCTGGAGGTAAATGGCGCTTTCCATCCCGGCCGCCATCACACGGCCCGCCTCGGCCGAGTTGCGCGAGTGAAGAACAACGGAAAATCCATCCGCCGCCAGGCGGCGCGTAATGGCGGCGCCGATACCGGAGGTGGCGCCAGTAATTAACGCTACAGGTTTGGTTCCTGGCTTCATCGATCGCTCCACATCGCACCGCTTAAAATTACTGACCTGTTCCCCTGATTGTTACGGCTCAGAGGTGGAATCCAGTCTGTTGTTGATGCCCTCTCGTTGAGACATTCGTCTCAGGGCCGGCCGTTGAGGCTCTCGACGAAGCCGTTCTGCATGGGTTTCCCGGGCGCGATGTAATGCTATTGGACGCCGCGATCTTGGCTCCAACGGAGGAAACCACCAGTGGCGCTCGATATCCCGTGCGTGCGACAAACATCCGCTGTCCCAGCACCCGCCCCCTTATTCCCCAGAGCTTACGGCGAACAGGTCGCGTTCACCAAGCTCGGCGCTGCGATGACGCTCCATCTCCTGGGCGTAGCGGCGCAGGGCGAAGGCCTCGCTGACATAACCGATGACACGCCGGTCCTCGGGTCCGGCCAGCACCGCCAGGGTCTCCATCTCGGCCTGCTCGAAGCGGGACAGCACGGCGCGGATGTTCATTTCGGGCGTCAGAAAATCACGGCGGTTGGTTGCTAAATCCCCCGCTACCAAGCCCGGAGCGGCGGCGTCGAGATCCGGGTCATGAGCAAGGCTGAGATCGATGACGCCGACATAATGGTTTTGATCATCCACGGCGAAGACCCGGCTGACCGACCCCAAAGGCATCAACTGCCGTAACTGGGTCAGAGAGGTGTTCTGAGGCAGGGTTCTGGCATCCCGCCGCGTCAGCCCTTCGACGGTCAGATCGGCGATCCAGCCGACATCATAGGCGCCACGTATGGGCTTACCCCGCTGATGGAAACGCCAAGTGGCGAAGGAATATCCGAAGGCATGGCGGGTGATGGTGGCCGAGGTGACAACGCCGGCCAGCACCGCCAGAGCCATGTCGAAATCCCCGGTCACCTCTAGTACCAGCATCATCATGGTCACGGGTGCCCCAACGATGGAGGCGGCTACCGCCCCCATGCCCACCAGCATGAAGATGGTCTGCTGCCCGGCCAGGGCTGGTCCAAACAGGCTCAGACCTTGCCCCACAGCCGCTCCGAACAGGCAGCCGAGATAAAGCGACGAACTGAATAATCCACCGCGAAAGCCCGAGCCAACCGAGATCGCCGAAGCGACCAGCTTGGCCACCAGCAACAACAGCAAAGGCAAAAAGGCCGGGGTTTCTTCGAACAATTGCTGAATGGCCCCATGGCCGCTGCCCAGCACCTGAGGGGCTGCGAAGGCGATGGCGCTGATCACTCCGCCACCGATCATCGGCCTTAACCAGCGGGGAAACTTCAGCTTGCGCAGGATGAAATCCGACCAGGTGGCCGAGCGCATGGTGATGATCCCGACCACGGCGGCCGCCACGCCGATTAGAGCGAACAACGGATAGTCCCAATGGTTGACCGCCACCGGAGCCGCATGGACCAGGAAGATGGGAGCAACGCCGATAGTCAGCCGCACCGCCAGGGTTCCGCCCAGCGCCGCCACCGCGACCTGGGCCAAGGCTGCAGGGCTGTAGCTGCCCAGAACCAATTCGAAGCCATAAAAGGCACCGGCCAAAGGCGCATTGAAGGCGGCGGCGATGGCGGCGGCGGCTCCGGCCGCGACGAAAATACGAAGATCATTGCGTCGCAGATGCATGGACTGACCGAAGGCCGACAGCAGCCCTGCTCCGATCTGGCTATAGGCCGCCTCCATCCCCAGGGAAGCTCCGGCGGCGTTGGAGAGAATGGTCGAGAAGGTCAGGCGCGCCGAATCAATCAGCGACATCCGCCCGCCATGAATGGCGTTGGCCTCGATGGGATCGACGATGTCATGGGGGCGAAAGCGTTGCCCCAGCCAGGACAGCAGCCCCAGAAGCAAGCCCCCAGCGGCGGGAACCACCGCCAGACGCAAGGGGTCAATACCAAGGCCGGTACTGAGCTGGCCGCCTGACGGCAAGGCGAAATCCACCACATGGAACCAGGACACCAACTCGTGCATAGCCACTACCCCCAGGCCGACGGCCCAACCGAGAGGAGCACAAAGGATGATCAGAGCCGGTTCGCTGTTGCGCAAATCCAGGCGGCGCAAGCGTGCAAGAACCCTTAGCCAGCGAGTCGATGCTTTAAGGACCATCTGAAAACCAGACTGCAGGCTGCAAAACGATCTCCGCCATCATCGGAAAGGGCCTTTTGTTCTGAAAAATACTTCTTTTGTAAATGTAGATTACGGCAAAAAAAGGATGCCGCGACATCAAACCACACCATCACAACGAATGTGCTCCTGACTGGTCCGCGCCACCCGGCAAAGGCGGCTGGGAAGCGCAAATCATTTCGAACAAACATCCCACTCCGTCCGGTCCTTCGTGGATGGATAGGCGGAAACCGTGCAACTTGACGATGGCATCCACCAGACTGAGACCCAGACCACAGCCGTCCACATGACGGCTTTTGTCCGAACGGTAGAAGCGCCGCATTACCGCCTCGCGTTCGTCTTGAGGAATGCCGGGACCGGTATCAGCGATACGCAACACCGGCGCGCCTTCAACATTTCGTATGGATAACTGTACCGACCCCTTGCCGGGAGTGAATTTTATGGCGTTGTCGACGATGTTGGCGATGGCCTCGCACAAAAGGTCGCGGTCTCCCCAGATGGGCGTAGCTAGCGGCGTCTGCACCGAGAAGCTTACGCTCTTCTCTTCAGCAAATGGTTCGTAGAGATCGCCGATTTCCTGGACGATGGTTCCCAGATCGACGAAGGAAAAGGCTGCGCGGCGTTGGCCGCTTTCGATTTGGCCAATGCGCAAAAGAGCAGTGATGATGCGCAGGGTTTGATCCAGCCCGACGATGGAGCGATCCACCATCTCTTGCAACTCGGCATGGCTTTGCGCCGTCTCGCGGGCCCGTTCAAGGCGGCTGCGAACTCTGGTCAGAGGCGTGCGCAAATCGTGCGCGATGTTATCGGTGGTGCTCTTCACCTCCATCACCAGTCGTTCGATCTCGTCCAACAGATTGTTGACGCTACCGGCCAGACGGTCGAAATCATCGAAGTTGCCGCGTACGGGCAGGCGTTCGCGCAGGTCGCCGCGCATGATCCGTTCGGCCGACTGATGCACCGACTTGATCTGCCGCTGGGTGCGCCGGCTCAGCGCCAGCCCTATCAGCAATGACAGCAGAACCGTCGGCAACACCCCTTCGGCCAAGGCGTTCAAGACCGAGGCGCGCAGATTGTCCAGACTGTCCAAACTGCGGCCCAGGACCAGGATGTGCCCATCGGCCAGCCGTCGCGCGACCATCATCACCCCTTCGCCGGCATGCTGTTTGGCGATGACGGTCCTGCGGGAACGACCATCCAACGGCAGTCCTGGGGGGAGGGACTCCAGATTGCCGGCCAACGGATGGCCGTTGGCCTCGAACAGACAGGCATAGGTCAGTCGATGATAGTCGGCAGCCAAACGCACCTTCACGCCCTCGATGATGTCGGGCTGGCTCTGACCACCCAAGGCCTCGGCGTCGCGCATCAAGGCGCTATCGATGCGGGCGGATTCGACGACGGTGGTTTGCCAGTAGATGAAAGCGAATAAGACCAGCGTCGACAAGGCGAATGCGGCGGCGAAACTAGCCGCCAGCCGGAAAGTCGAAGTCCGAAAGATATCAGGTAAAGGCAAGATCCTAGGTCGGCACGCAGAGCATGAAGCCGGTGCCGCGAATGGTGTGCAATATAGGAATCTCATTCGGCCCATCGACCTTGCGGCGCAGTTTGCCGATATGCACATCCACCAGATTGGTCTCGCTGAGGAAGCGATAGTTCCAGACATCCTCTAGCAGCATGGCGCGGGTCAGCACCTGACCGGGACGACGCATCAGATATTCCAGCAGCTTGAATTCCCGGGGCAGAAGATCGATGGCGCGATCGCCGCGATGCACCTTGCGGTCGATCAGATCCATTTCCAACGGCCCGACCTGCAGCATGGTTTCCCGCGTCAGCAGAGGTCGTCGCAATAGGGCTTCGACCCGGGCCGCCAGTTCGGCGAAGACGAACGGCTTGGTCAGATAGTCGTCACCGCCGGCCTTTAGTCCTCGCACCCGGTCATCAACTTCACCAAGGGCGCTTAAGACCATCACGGGCACGTGCAGGCCTTCGCTCCGCAGGGCTTGAAGGATCGACAGGCCATCCATCCCCGGCAGCATGCGGTCGACGATGACCAAGGTGTAGTCGTTGCTGCGGGCATGCTTCAAGCCCTCTAGACCATTGGCGACATGGGTGATGGAGTAGCCGCGAGAGGAAAAATCACTGACGATTTCCTCGGCAGTTTCAAAGTCGTCTTCGATCAGTAAAAGATGAGCGTGGCAGACGCCAAGGGCTTCAGCCCCTAGAAATTGTGCGTAGCTCGAGGAAGACTTAGAGGGAGCCAAGCCGGCATACTCCAAATATAAATAGAAAGACGTAGGCGGTACAAAAATATATCGCCCCTAATATTTGGCACCGACCCACCGAGCATTAAATTAAAATTGGCTTCAGCCGTGTAAATTAAGATTTACCCATTCGCTTAGCCCCGCTGCCATGTAGGCAGCGGGGCAAACGAAGACTTAGGTCAGCTGTCGTGGCCGTTCTTCGGCTGCCAGTTCAAGCCGTTGGCGCCAGGGTGTTCGTTACCATAGGGGCGCTCGTCATAAGGGCCGTTGCCGGCGCAGGCCTGACGGGCATCGTCCTTGGCGCAATCGGAAGGCGGCGGCGGGACATTGCAGTGATAGCAAGGGGCGCCGCCGGTGGTGGCGTTCGCATCCAGCTCCCAGACACCATTATTGGCGGGAGCACTTTGCGCGAAGGCCGGAACCGCCACAAACAAAGCGAAACCGGCAGCGATGAGAACTTTCTTCATAGGATGATCCTAGACAGGTTGAAGATAAGATGTTGGTTTGGCGCTTTATCGCGCCTCTCCTGCCGAAGATCATTAATCATCTGTTTAATTTACTTCAATTGTTAAAGTGTAAATAAAAATTAATTAATATATAGAAGGTGCTCCTTCATTGTTGTGGCTTTTAGGTAAAATAAATTCATAGAATTATATATATTTAACTTATTATAATTCAGTGTTAAAGATCTTTTAATTAAATGAAGTTCGTGGATATTGAAAAATATAAAATTCATTTTAGTTCAAAGCTTGCCGTGACTTCGCTTAGATAAATCCAGCCGCAAGGTTGGGGCGCATTGCTCCTGTCCCTTGATTGACATCTGGTTTGGAACGGGCGACCCGATCTTGCGGCACTTCAACGAATGCAGAACGGCCATCTTCGCACTGCCCGGCTTTTCCGGACATCCCCACGAAGTGACCTGAGCGAGGTTCATCGTCATGCGTTTATACATCCCCGCAATCGTTATTCTTTCGGTGGCTGGCGCGGTTTCCGCCTGCTCTGGCACGCCGAAAACCTTCAACCAAACCAGCCCGATATCCGACACTCAATCTTATATCGGCTATGGCGCCGCAGGGCGTGACCTGAAGGTCGTTGTCATTGGTAGCCCCTTCGGGCAGCCGGCGGATGAGGTTCTGGCAACGGAAATGGACGCTGCCAAGGTCGGTCCCAGCGCGCACCTTACCACCCATCCAAACAGCTCGGCGATGGAGGGTTTCCGCATCGTGCTGTCCTTCAATGGCAAGGATGCCGAGCAGACCCTTTGCACGGCTGCCACGCCGTCAGCCACTCCGTCGCCGTCGGGAGCCATCAATCTGCAAGCTGCCCTGTGTGACAAGGACAAGTTGATCACCGCCGTCGAAGGCAAACTGACCGGCGCCACTCAAGCCAACGACCCCGCCGTGGCCGAGCTGATGAAAGAAACGGCAGTTCAGTTGTTCCCCGCCCAGGCGAACTGGAAGAGCTAGCCATTGCCTTCGCCACCGGCCCCGCGCTTCTCCCCAGACCCCAAAGCGCAGACGCGCCCCCTCGCTGTCGGGCCGGTGGCGATCCCCTTTTCCCTCCTGAGAGAGGCCTTGTTCCGTGTCGCATGAGGACCTTGAGGGCGGTGGCATTGTCCGCCTTGCCCTGCGCTATCCGCGCACCTGGATCGTTGTCGCTATCGCCATCCTGTTTCTGGGAGTGGCCAGCCTGACGCGCATTCCCACAGACATCTTTCCCAACATCGACATTCCGGTGGTGACGGTCATCTGGACCTATACCGGCCTATCGCCGAAGGAAGTGGAACAGCGTATTTCGACCTTCAGCGAATTCCAGATTTCCAACACCGTCAGCGACATCAAGAACATCGAGTCGCAAAGCCTGCCCGGCGTCAGTGTCGAGCGTATCTATTTCCAGCCGACGGTGAATATCGATTTGGCCATCGCTCAAATCGTCTCGATCACCAATTCGGTGCGCTCGCAGATGCCGCCCGGCATCAATCCGCCCATCGTCATCCGCTTCAGCGCCTCCAGTGTGCCGGTGTTGCAGCTGAGCTTCAGCGGCCAGGGTCAGACCGAGCAGAGTCTTTATGACTATGCCCTCTATCGCGGCCGCCAGCAGATCACCTCGGTGCCTGGCGCCACCGTCACCGCGCCCTATGGCGGCAAGCCGCGCCAGATCATGGTCGATCTTGATCCCGACAAACTGCTGGCTACCGGCCTGACGCCCCTCGACGTCACCCAGGCCATCAACGCCCAGAATCTGACCATTCCATCGGGGCAGATGAAGGTCGGTTCGACGCAATATATCGTGCAGACCAACGCCACGCCGTCGAGCATCGACCTGCTGAACGACATCCCCATCCGCAAGACCGACGGCAAGATCGTCTATGTGAAGGACGTCGCTCATGTGCGCGACGGCTCGGCGGTACAACAGAACATCGTGCGCACTAACGGCAAGCGCTCGGTGCTGATGACCATCTTGAAAAGCGGCAATGCCTCGACTTTGGATGTGGTCAACCGGATCAAGCGGGAATCCCTGCCGATCCTGCGCGCCGCCGCCCCCGCCGGATTGCGCATCGACACCTTGTTCGATCAGTCGGTTTTCGTCGTCCAGTCCATCGACGAAGTGGTGCAGGAAGGCATCATGGCCGCCGCCCTGACCAGCTTGATGATCCTGCTGTTCTTGGGCAGCTGGCGCTCCACCTTGGTGGTGCTGGTGTCTATCCCGCTGTCGATCCTGTTCTCGCTGACCGCCCTCTATGCCCTGGGCTACAGCATGAACGTGATGACTCT
>Ga0302193_10003475_pt1 | contig 12684 bp, 8 predicted proteins | sample II_Bog_E3_3_FD_200228 | JGI IMG/M metagenome (GOLD analysis project Ga0302193, IMG submission 200228) | Peat permafrost microbial communities from Stordalen Mire near Abisko, Sweden - II_Bog_E3_3 | ecosystem: Environmental > Terrestrial > Soil > Wetlands > Peat | place: Sweden: Abisko, Stordalen...
ACAGCCTTGAAGAACGCGGCATCCTGTTCGTCAGCCCGCAGGAAAAGGTCTATGAAGGCATGATCATCGGCGAAAATGCCAAGCCCGACGATCTGGAAGTCAATCCGCTCAAGTCGAAGCAACTGACCAACTTCCGCTCGACCGGCAAGGACGACGCGATCCGCCTGACCCCGCCCAAGGTCATGACGCTCGAACAGGCGATCGCCTATATCGACGACGACGAAATGGTCGAAGTCACGCCGCAGTCGATCCGTCTGCGCAAGGCGATCCTCGATCCCAACGAACGCAAAAAGGCCAGCCGCAAGAAGGAAGTGGCCTGAACCTTTTCCAAGCCCGCCGCCCCCTACGGGACGGCGGGCTTTCTCTTTCAGGCTATGCGTAAAACGTGGTTGTCGAACCGGCGGGCGCCTGTTGCGTCTGGCTGGTGGTATCGGTTGCCAGGCTGCTCGCATCCTGCGTCGCGTTCGACAGGCCGAGCGAAGACAGAAAACTGCTCGCCAGGCTCGCAAACGTCGTGCCGCCCGTCGTGCCGCCCGTCGTGGCGGAGGCACTGGTGCCGCTGGTCTGGCTGCTGTCGCTCGGCGCCGTATTGGTGCTGGATGACGATCCGCCGTGGTGGTGATGGTGATGCGTCGATGGCGTAGCGCTCGTGCCGCTCGCGGCGGCGGCGGGGGACGTGGCGGTGGTGGCCGCCGTCGCATTCGATGCGGTCGTGGTGCTGTCGGCATTGGCCGTTTCGACCTTTTGGACCGCAGTGCTCAGCATGGTCGACCAGTTGGTCGTGCCGAATGCCGATGATGTGCTGCTCTGGATAGTCATGGCGTGCTCCATTGGGTTTCGGGCTGCCCGTGCCCGGTCCCTTTGCGCCGGCAGGTCCGCAAGGATCAGAACGGTATCGGTCCGCCGCGTTTAACCCGCGCGCATGGACCTGTTGCACAAACGCGCCACACGCGATGCCAAAGGTGCGCCGCAACATTCCTCCCGATGTCCGAAATCAGCCCGTTTTCCGCATATTTCCGACATGACCCGGCGCCAAGATTGCCAAGTTGAATCATTTGGCAACATAACTGTCACAGGCATTTGTCAGGGCCCCTCTCGAAGAGTTTCGAGACAACAGGGGAATGACATGCCTAGCCACATGATCCGCCGCGCGGCGCTTTACGGAACCGCGATCGCGCTGTGCCTCGGTGCAGCGCCCGCCTTTGCCGCAGATGCACCCGCTCCGGCCGCCGACGCCGCCGACAACACCATCCGCAACACCGACGACATCATCGTCACCGGCACCAAGGTAAACCAGGCGACGCCGATCACCGCCTCGGTCCATACCTTTGAACCGCAGGCGATCGTCTCGCGCTCGATCATCGAAAATTCGATCGCCCCGACTGCCGACTACAGCCAGGTCATCTTGCTGACGCCCAGCGCCTCGCTCCTGCCGAGCAGCGGCAACGGCGTCGGTCTCGGCGATGCCAAGATCGTGTTGCGCGGGTTCAAGGACGGCCAGTACAACATGACCATCGACGGCGTCCCGTTTGGCGACACCAACGACCCGACGCACCATTCGACCTCGTATTTCCCCAACGGCACGTATGACCGCATCATCGTCGATCGTGGCCCCGGCGGCGCGACCGATCTGGGCCAGGCAAGCTATGGCGGTCAGGTCCACCTCATCAGCCGCGAAGTGGAAAACAAGTTCTTCGTCGAAAACCAGTCGGTTTACGGCAGCTTTGACACCTGGATGGAACGCCTGACCGTCAACAGCGGCGAAATCAAGGCGCTCGGCGGGCTGAAGCTGATGGGCGTTGGTGAATACAAGACCACCAATGGCGCCCTGACCCATGAAAGCGCCGACTGGACCAACTTGTTCGGCAAAGCCGAACTGCCGATCGGGAACAACGCCAAATTCACCTTCGTCGCCGCGTACAACCACAGCCCGTTCCATCAGTCCGACGCAGGTGGCGGGGCGACACAAGCGCAAATCAACATGTTCGGGCAGAATTTCGGCGGGGTCGATCCGAGCCAGGCTGCGGGTTCGAGCTATACCAATGCCCGCACCGACTGGAACTGGCAAATCAAGACCACCGACTTTGAAATCGCCCGCTTGCAATGGAATGTGGCCAGCAACATCGCGATCGACAACAAAGCCTACACGTATTTCTACAAGAACTTCACGATTTCGACCACGGATTCGACTGACCCGTGCAACATCCTGTCAACCGCCACGCAGTGCAGCGGCAGCGCGTACAAGAACGCCAAGGCCCAAGGCACCGGCCTTGAAGGATCAGGCGGCGCGACGCTGAAGGGCGACATCCCGGGTTACAGCAAGCTCAACCAGTACCGCGTGCTTGGCGACATCCTGCAAACCACCTGGACCAATTCGCTTGGCATCCTGAAGGTGGGGGCGTGGTACGAACACGCCGAAACCAAGCGCTACCGCTATTTCTACGACTTCACCAGCGCCTCAGCTGCCGGTGGGCTTGGTGACGAATATTTCAACGCCTCGATCATGAACAACGGTTCGAACTGGTCGTGGGATCAAAAGACCAGCACCGGCTTTGTCGAAGCGAATGGCACGCCGCTGCCCGCCTATCTCAACTTTGACGAGCATAGCGGTTGGAATCAGATCCAGTTCTTTGGCGAAATGGCATTCAAGCTGCTTGATGACAAGCTGACGCTGACGCCGGGCGTAAAGAGCATGGTGTTTACCCGCTTCATCGACACCCCGATCGCCGCACAATCATCGCGTCACAGCCTCTACGACCATCAGAACTACAAACCGACACTGCCCTATGCGACGATCAATTATCTGATCCAGCCAAACCTGTCGGTCTATGGCCAGTTCGCCAAGGGCTTCGTCATCCCGTCGCTTTCAAACAGCCTGGAATCCTCGGGCGCGAACAACGCATTGATTCCCGTCGTTCCGGTGCCGACCAAGACGACGAACTGGCAGACGGGGATGGTCTATGCCGGCAACCGGATTAACGTTGACGTCGATGGCTACTACATCCTTGCCAGCAACTCGACCGCCGTCGACCCGACAAACCCGAACGTGCAAGTGCTCAACGCCAACCCGGCGCGGTACGAAGGCCTCGAAGGCCAGATCAGCTATGTCATTCTGCCGCACCTGACTGCGCTGGCCAACGCCACGATCATGTCATCCAAGGACGAAACGACCCATCTGTGGCTGCCAAGTTCGCCCACCAACACGGAAACGCTGGGCCTGCTCTATAACAACGGCATCTTCAACTTCAGCTTCATCGAAAAATTCACCGGTCGGCAATATGCGGATTCGGCGAACCAGGTGCCGGTTGCCGCCTATGATTACGGCATCCTGTCGGCCAGCGCGAAGTGGAAAAACTACACGCTCGGCCTTTCGGTAACCAACGTGTTCAACAATCAACCAGTGACTTCGATCGGCGGCTCAACGGCATTGCCGCTGTACATCTTCCAGACCCGCCGGTCGTTCCAGGCGTCGTTCAAGGCGCGCTTCTGATCAAAACCTGATCACGATACGCGCAGTATAACGGAACCGGGTCGCCCCACAGCGGCCCGGTTTCGGCGTATCGAGCCCCGCAGACGACGGATCGCGCCGCCAAAATGTCGACAGGACGCGACAAGCCGCAGCAACCCGGTTATGGGCGCGCCATGCAATTCACTCCGTCCACTCCGGATCGGCCGCAGCCAAGCGGCCCCGCGCCCTTGCCCACAGGGCCCGACCTGTCTTCACTGCGCGTCGCGCTGTTCAGCGGCAATTACAACTATGTGCGCGATGGCGCGAACCAGGCGCTCAACCGGCTGGTCGGCTATCTCCTGCGTCAGGGCGCGGCGGTGCGCGTCTATGCGCCGGTGGTGGAAAACCCCGCGTTCGACCCGACCGGCGATCTGATCGATATTCCCGCGCTGCCGCTGCCCGGCCGCAGCGAATACCGCATCCCCTTTGCGCTGGGGCGGCGCGCACGGCGCGATCTGGCCGCCTTTGCGCCCAATATCGTGCATGTCTCGTCGCCCGATGTCGCCGGTCATCGCGCGGTATCGTGGGCGCGGCGGCGGCATCTGTCGGTGCTGGCGAGCGTACACACCCGTTTCGACACGTATCCGCGCTATTATAACCTCGCCTGGATCGAGCCGATACTGACCGCGATCCTGCGCCGGTTTTATCGCCGCTGCGACGCGCTCGTCGCGCCGTCGGAATCGATGGCGCAAGTCCTGCGCGATCAGCGGATGAACTATGACATCTCGCTATGGTCGCGCGGGGTCGATCGCGACATCTTTCACCCCGGCCGCCGCGACATGGCCTGGCGCCGGAGCCTCGGCATCGGCGATGATGACGTCGTGGTCGGCTTTCTCGGTCGGCTGGTGATGGAAAAAGGCCTCGATGTCTTTGCCGATGCCATCGATGACCTGACCCGGCGCGGCTTTGCGCACAAGATCATGGTCATCGGCGAAGGCCCGGCGCGCGCCTGGTTTGAGGCGCGCCTGCCCCATGCGGTGTTCGTCGGGTTTCAGGGCGGGGCCGATCTGGGCCGCGCGGTCGCCTCGATGGACGTGCTGTTCAACCCGTCGATCACGGAAACCTTTGGCAATGTCACGCTCGAGGCGATGGCCTGCGCCCTGCCCGTTGTCGCCGCCGAAGCCACCGGCAGCGAAAGCCTCGTTGAAAATCACGTCAATGGACGGCTGATCCGCCCCGGCGCGATCCATTCCTTTGCCGAAGCGCTGCGCGCCTATGTCGTCGACCCCGCCTTGCGCGCGCGCCACGGCGCCGCCGGCGAAGCGCGCAGCCTCGATTTCAGCTGGGACCGCATCAACCAGGCCGTTGCCGAAACCTATTTGCGCCTGATCCGCCAGAAACAGGCGCCGCGCTGACTCCTCCCCCTTTGCGCCATGGCGTTCACACATTCCATTTTTGTTCGTCATTCCCGCGAAGGCGGGAATCCAGAATTCGACGTATGATCAAGACGTTAGACCGACTGGATTCCCGCCTTCGCGGGAAAGACGATGGTTTATACCTCATTGATTTCATCTGTAAATTATCGTGGGCGGTGACGTGTGAATGCCGTAGCCCCTTTGCGGGGGAGGAGCGCGATTACAGGCGCTCGATGCGGCGCGCGGCTTCGTCGAGGATGTCGGCGATGGCGTGCGCCACGCTGTCGTCGAACCCGGCGGCAAAGACCCGGCCCCTGAGCGCCAGTTTCAGATTGGCCATGGCACGCATGACCGGCGGGCTTGCCTCGCGGCTGGTGGCATCGGCCAGCGCCTGCAACCGGGCGATGATCGCAGCGATGTCTCCGGCGCGCGCTTCGACCTCGGCGCGACCGGCGTCGGTCGCGACAAACGCCTTGCGCGCGCCCTCACCCGGTGCTTCGGCAATCAGCCCTTCATCGACCAGCAACGACAGCGTCGGATAGACCACCCCCGGACTGGGCGCATAGGCCCCGCCGGTCAGCTCTTCGACCGCCTTGATCAGGTCATAGCCATGGCGGCTTTCGCGGGTCAGCAGGCTGAGCAGCAGCAGGCGCAATTCGCCCTGCGCAAACATCCTCCGGCCGCGACCGCCGCCAAAGCCGCCATGGCCGCGATGCCGGCCTTCGCCGCCAAAGTCATCGCCGGGGCCGCCGTGCCGCCCAAACGGACCGCCACGGCCTTCGCCACGCATGAATCCCATGCCGAACATCCGTCCGGACCGGACCATCATCCGCGCCGCATCGGCGCAAGTCTTGCGGTCGTCGTGCGACCACCTTTTGTCGAAACGCATAAATCTCCTTTCGATTCGATGGGTCTAAGATATATCTTTATCGCAATACCACAAGCCCCCGATGGTAAATTTGCGTGCGCGGTCTATATCGGGCCTCAGACCATGTCCGACCTGTTTGCCCCAACCCCGTCCGACGAGCCCAGCGCCCGCGCCGCCCTCAGCCCCGAGCAGGAGCCGCTGGCCGAACGTCTGCGCCCAAAGCGGCTGGCCGACATCATCGGGCAGGATCATCTGACCGGCCCCGATGGCGCGATCGGGCGCATGGTTGCGGCGGGCAAGCTGTCATCGATGATCCTGTGGGGGCCGCCGGGCACGGGCAAGACCAGTATCGCGCGCCTGCTCGCCGATGCCGTGGGCATGCGCTATGTCTCGATCAGCGCGGTGTTTTCGGGCGTCGCCGATCTGCGCAAGGCCTTTGCCGAGGCCGAAAGCATGGCCTCGCTCGGCCGCCGCACGCTGTTGTTCGTCGATGAAATTCACCGCTTTAACCGCGCGCAGCAGGACGGGTTCCTGCCCTATGTGGAGCGCGGCACGGTGACACTGATCGGCGCGACGACCGAAAATCCCAGCTTCGCGCTCAACGCCGCGCTGCTCAGCCGCGCGCAAGTGCTGATCCTCCATCGGCTCGATGCTGCCGCGCTGACCCGGCTGCTCACCCGCGTCGAGGACGAAACCGGCGTCCCCCTGCCGCTGACCCCGCCCGCGCGCGAGGCATTGGTCGCATCGGCCGATGGCGACGGGCGCTTTTTGATCAATCAGGCCGAAACGTTGCTCGACGTGTCGCTGCCCGCGCCGCTCGATCCGGCGGGCCTGTCGAAATTCCTGATGCGGCGCATGGCGGTCTATGACAAGGACCGCGACGGGCATTACAACCTGATCTCTGCGCTGCACAAATCCTTGCGCGGATCGGACGCCCAGGCCGCGCTCTATTATCTCGCGCGGATGCTGGTCGCGGGCGAAGACCCGATGTTCGTGCTGCGCCGCCTGGTCCGCTTTGCCAGCGAAGACATCGGCCTGGCCGATCCGCAAGCGTTGATCCAGTGCCTTGCCGCCAAGGATGCCTATGATTTCCTCGGCAGCCCCGAAGGCGAACTGGCGATCGTGCAGGCCTGCCTCTATTGCGCCACCGCGCCCAAATCGAATGCCGCCTATCTCGCGCAAAAGGCCGCCTTTGCCAGCGCGCGCGAAACCGGATCGCTCAGCCCCCCGGCAAACATCCTCAACGCGCCGACCAAGCTGATGAAGGACATCGGCTATGGCGCAAACTATGCCTACGATCACGACGCGCCAGACGGTTTTTCCGGCGCGGACTATTGGCCCGAAGGCATGGCGCGCCAAACCTTCTATCGTCCGGTCGAACGCGGATTCGAACGCGAAGTGATCCGCCGCCTCGAATGGTGGGAAAAACGCCGCCAGGACCGCGCATGACCCCACCCGAAAAAGCCCCTCTCCGCGCGGGGCGACTCGATTCCCCATCGCAACTGCGTCTGCTTTTATGGATCGGCATAATCTGAATCCGCTCGTCCTGAGCCTGTCGAAGGACGCGCGGATATTTCTATAAAAACAACACGATATTCAAGGGAAATGAGCCGCAATGACGCCCCGTTTCCGCCATTTCGCCGCGATCGACTGGTCGGGCGCCATCGGCGAGCGCCAGCGCGGGATCGCCGTCGCACTGTGCGGCGAAGGACATGAAGCCCCCCGCCTCGTCCGCCCCGCCCATGTCTGGTCGCGCGCAGACGTGCTGGCGTGGCTGCGCGATGATCTGCCCGCCGACACGCTGGCCGGCATGGATCTCGGCATTTCGCTCCCGTTCGCCGACATGGGCGCCTACTTCCCCGGCTGGGACCAAACCCCCGCCGACGCCCGCGCGCTATGGGCCATGGTCGATTCGATTGCCGCCGCCGACGCGCACCTGTCGGTCACCAGCTTCGTCGATCACGACGACGTGGCCCGCCATTTCCGCCGCCACGGCGCGCGTCAGGGCGACCTCTATCCCAAAGGCCGGGGCCGCATGCGCATGACCGAGCGCGCGCAGGAAGCGATGGGCTGCAAACCCACATCGAATTTCAATCTGGTCGGCGCGGCGCAAGTCGGCAAATCGAGCCTGACCGGCATGCGCGTGCTCCATCGCCTGAACGCCCGCATCCCCGTCTGGCCGATCGATCCCCTGCCCCGGACCGGCGCGGTGATCTGCGAAATCTACACCACGATCGCCGCCATCGCCGCCGGACGCAGCGCCGCCCGATCCAAGATCCGCACCGGCGCCGAACTCGACACCGCGCTGGCCGCCCTCGACAGCCGCCCCTATGGCCACACCGGCCCCATCGACGATCACACCAGCGACGCCCTGATCACCGCCGCCTGGCTCCGCCGAGCCGCGCATGACCGCGCGCTGTGGCACCCATCCACAATGACCGAAAAAATTGCCGCAACCGAGGGCTGGACCTTTGGCGCCCAATAAGGCTATGCGCGCAACGTTCCATGCGCCGGATTAGCACAGTGGTAGTGCAGCGGTTTTGTAAACCGAAGGTCGGGGGTTCAAATCCCTCATCCGGCACCATGGGCCCTCCGCACAGCTTCTTGCCAACGTCCGGCATATCCGGGGGCCCTGCTTCTGCTGGCGCAGCCTTCGAGCGGCAGGCGGAATTGATCCGGGGCTTGGAAGACACCCGACCAGCCGCGCCGATCGATCCGGCCTATCTGGCACAAGTCATGGCGGCGATGCGCCAACTGCATGGCAAAGGCGCGATGTCTCCGGACAATACCACGATATAAACGCAGACTGCGCGAGTGACATATCTTCGCTGGCTTGGCATGGAGCGACCGGAAAGTCATTGATGGGGAATGTCTTGCTTACCGAACAGCACAAAGAGATCGTCGGGAAGATTTGGGAAATCGCCAACCGGCTGCGCGGCCCCTATCGCCCGCCGCAATATCGGCTGGTGATGCTGCCCATGATCGTGCTGCGGCGGCTAGATTGCGTGCTGGAGCCGACCAAGGAAGCCGTGGTCAAGGAGCATGACCGGCTTGTCGCGGCGGGCATGGCGGAAAAGGCCATTCCGCGCCTGCTGACCAAGATCGTCGATCCCGACCGCAAGCAGCCGCTTTACAACGTCAGCCCGTTCACCTTCGCCAAGCTGCTGGGCGATAGCGAGAACATCGCGCCCAACCTCGTTTCCTACACCAACGGGTTTTCCGCCACGGCCCGCACAATTTTCGACAAGTTCAAGTTCGGCGAGCAGATTGAGAAGCTGGATGCCAGCAACCGGCTTTTCAACATTGTAAAGGCCATGGCCGACATTGATCTGCATCCCGACAAGATCGACAACATCCAGATGGGGTATGTCTTCGAGCACCTCGTCATGCGCTTCAATGAGCAGGCGAACGAAGAAGCCGGGGATCACTTCACCCCGCGTGAGGTGATCCGCTTGATGACCAGCCTGATCTACACGGGCGAAGAGGATGTCTACAGGCCGGGCGTCTACAAAGAGATTTACGATCCCACCTGCGGCACGGGCGGCATGTTGTCGGTTTCCGAAGAGACCATCATGCGGGGCAACCAGTCGGCCAACCTTGCCCTGTTCGGGCAGGAATATAATGATGAGAGCTGGGCGATCTGCTGCGCCGATATGCTCATCAAAGACGAAGAGACCGACCATATCGTGCTGGGTGACACGCTGGGCGACGGCAAAACCCGCGACGGCTTTGCCGACCGGCAGTTCCATTACATGCTGGCCAACCCGCCATTCGGCGTGGAATGGAAGGATCAGCAAAAGGTCGTCGCCAAGGAACACGCCGAGCTTGGCTTCTCCGGTCGCTTCGGCGCGGGCCTGCCCGCCATCAACGATGGATCGCTGCTGTTCCTCCAGCACATGATTTCCAAGATGCACCCCGCGCCCGCATACGGTGGCGAGGGTTCCAAGATCGCCATCATCTTCAACGGCTCGCCCTTGTTCAGCGGCGACGCTGGGTCTGGCCAGTCCAACATCCGGCGCTGGATCATCGAGAATGACTGGCTCGATGCCATCGTCGCCATGCCTGACCAGCTCTTCTACAACACCGGCATCTTCACCTACATCTGGCTTGTCACCAATCGGAAGGCTCCTGAACGCCGGGGCAAAGTGCAGTTGATCGACGGCACCCGCTTCTTCCGCAAGATGAAGAAGAGCCTGAACAACAAGCGCAACGAAATCAGCGACGCGCCCGGCGACGATCAGATTGCCGAGCTGACCCGGCTCTATGGCAACAACAAGGATGGCGAGACCGCCGTTGTCATCATCGACGGTCAACCGGAAGAGCGCGTTGTCAGCCGCATTTTCCAGAACCACGAGTTTGGTTTCCTCAAGGTCACGGTCGAGCGTCCGCTCCGCCTGAACTTCGAGGCGACGCCGGAGCGCATCGCCCGGCTCGACGATCAGTCGGCCTTTGCCAGCCTCGCCGTGTCCAAGAAGCGCAAGGACGAAGCTGCGGCGGCGCGGGAGGAAGCGGAGGGCCGCGAGGAACAACAGGTCATCCGTGACATCGTTGCCACGCTGGAGGGCAAAGGCCGCTACATGGACCGGGACGCCTTCGAGGCCGACCTTGACCGCGCAGCCAAGCGGTTTGGGCGCAAGGTGCCCGGCCCGATCAAAAAGGCGATCTTCGCCGCGCTGGGCGAGCGTGATCCGCAGGCCGAAATCTGCCGAGACAGCAAGGGCCGTCCCGAGCCGGATAGCGAGTTGCGCGACACCGAGAATATCCCGCTGCCCGCCTATCCCGATTTGCCAGATACCTTTGCCCGCGCCATCAACGAGGCGGAAAACGCCGCCCATCGCGGCGCAAGGCTGCCCATGTTCTTTGGGCCGGACAGCCCGAATGACGATCTGGTCGCCACCATGCGCGGCGTGATTGACGACTATATTCATGCCGAGGTGCTGCCGCACGTGCCCGATGCGTGGGTCGATTACGCCAAGACCAAGGTTGGCTATGAAATCCCGATCAACCGGCATTTCTACGTCTACAAGCCGCCGCGCCCGCTGGCCGACATCGAAACGGACATCACCGCTCTGGAAGGCGAGATTGCCGATTTGCTCAAGGGGCTCGTAGCGTGATTGCGGTCGCACCCGACGCGAAGGATTGGCCCCGGAAGCGGCTCAAGTTCTGCGCCACCTACAATGACGAGGTACTGTCGGAAGGCACCGACGATTTCGCACAAATCGACTATATTGAGATTTCAGACGTTTCCCTAACCGGCGGCATTGAGAAGAGCACACCGATGCTGTTCCACGAGGCTCCCTCACGAGCGCGCCGAAAGGTGCGTTCCGGCGACATTCTGATTTCGACGGTCAGAACCTATCTCAAAGCCATCGCTGCCGTCACGACCGCCAGCGATGAGTTGATTGCATCCACCGGCTTCTGCGTCGTTCGCCCATCCGAAGGGCTACATCCGCCATTCGCGGGTTGGGTTGCCAAGTCTGACGAGTTTGTGGGCGAAGTGGTTTCGCGCTCGGTTGGTGTCAGTTACCCGGCCATCAACGCGAGCCAACTCGTTGACCTCGACATTCCGCTTCCTCCACTCGAAACCCAACGCCGCATCGCCGCGTTTCTGGATGAGAAGACGGCGCAGATCGACGGGCTGATTGCGCGCAAGCAGGCGCTGCTAGAGCGGCTGGCCGAAAAGCGGCAGGCGATCATCACGCAGGCCGTCACCAAGGGCCTGAACCCCGCCGCGCCCATGAAAGACAGCGGCATCGACTGGCTCGGCCAAATCCCCGCCCATTGGGAGGTGAAGCGGCTGAAACATTTGGTGCATCCCGGTATCGGTCTACAAATGGGGCCATTCGGCGGGATGCTCACCGAGCTTTCGCCAGAACCTACAGGGTTCAAGCTGTATGGTCAGGAGAACACGATCAGCGGCAACTTCTCCCTCGGCCATCGCTGGATCGACGAAGATCGCTTCCATGATCTCGCCCGATACCAACTCAACGCGGGCGATCTGGTCATTACCCGCAAAGGGTCGTTGGGCAGTTGTCGTCGATTTCCGGCGGACGCGCTGCCCGGACTTGCGGACAGCGATACCATTATCATTCGCTTCGATGAGGCAAAACTCCAATCCGAGCTGGCGATCATTCTTCTTCATGACGCCGCCTACATTGCAGCGCAGATCGAGAGCGCCCGCCGAGGCGCGATCTTGGCTGGGCTAAACTCAACGGTTGTCGGTGATTTGTGGATTGTGTGTCCACCTGCTGATGAACAACATGCCATATCGGGCTGGTGCGAAGCCTACATGTCGAAAACAGACAACCTGATCGCCGCTGTCACCGCATCCATTTCTCAGGCAACCGAATATCGCGCCGCCCTTATCACCGCCGCCGTCACGGGACAAATCGAGGGTCTGCAATGAGCCTCGATGCTGCGACATATTTCCAGCACCTCAAAGCCTACGTGAATAGCCGATACGTCGTTCACGATGGGGAAGGCGGCGAAGTGATCCTGAAAGAGAAGTATTTCCAGACAGGCGAAACTCGCGCCCGCACTCGCAAAATCGCGCTCGGTTTGTCTGGCTTGGGCATGGCGTTCAAGCTCGACCACGATCAAGTTGAGCTACAGCGCAAGAAATCCAAGCCCGCCTTGTTTCACTTTCTCGATGACAACGCCAAGGCATGGTCGAAACGCTGCGATTTCGTCATCTTCCGCACGCATGGGCGCTCGTTTTTCGCTGACTGCATCGAGTTCAAAAGCAAGAGCATCAGCGCCGAGAATATCGTGCCGCAGCTCCGGGCGGGTGTGAGTTGGTGTCGCAGCCTCAAACGCACAATCGAACACTACACCGGTGACAGTCGCACGATCCGTATCCGCAAGTTCGTATTTGGAACCAATGAGAACCCCGGCAACTATGTTGACGCTCAAGGCCAGTTGAACGCCGATCCATCCATCCGCTATTACCATTT
>Ga0302193_10003476_pt1 | contig 12684 bp, 8 predicted proteins | sample II_Bog_E3_3_FD_200228 | JGI IMG/M metagenome (GOLD analysis project Ga0302193, IMG submission 200228) | Peat permafrost microbial communities from Stordalen Mire near Abisko, Sweden - II_Bog_E3_3 | ecosystem: Environmental > Terrestrial > Soil > Wetlands > Peat | place: Sweden: Abisko, Stordalen...
GCGCGGTAAAGCTGTGGCTGCTGTAAGCCGCATCGTCGAACTGGAACGTCCAGGTGCCGTCCGCGGCGACCGCCGCCGTGCCGAGAAGCTGCGCGCCGTCATCGATGGCGACGGTGGAATAGCCGTCCGCCGCCCCCGTCGTGGTCCCAGCAAGAACGAGAGTGCTATTGTCGGCGCCCTGTTCGGTGGCTCCGCTGATCGCAGCGGTCGGCGCGGTGCTCTCCACGTTCACATCGAGCGGGGCGGACATAACGGTGGAATTGGTCGTGTCGCCAGACTGGTCGGTGGCCGAGGCCGTGAAGCTCTGGCTGCCGTCGGCGTAACTGCCCGTCACGAAGGCCCATTGGCCGGTGGCGCCCGCGGTTGCCGTGTCAACCGACGTATAGTCCGCGGCGGTGATTGCCGTGTCCGGCGCGAAGCCGCTGATGGTCGGCGCGTTCGGAACGTCCCCGACCGTGACCACGAGCGGGTCAGACGTGGGTGCGGCCAGACTCTCGCCGCCGTCCTGGAAAAGCATCGGCATCTCCATGCTGCCGATGCCCAGTCTTTGCGTAATAGTGGTCATGTGAGGCCCCGGTTTGCGTCGTGGCTCCCAGGGCTATATCGATAGCTGTCAACCAATCGTAAAAGAGCGGCTCCCGCTCCGCCGGGCTGGATTGCACCTATAGCGCGACCCGCAGCCTGGTCCCGATCTCGCCGATGATGCCGCGGCGGAACGCGAGCACGCAGACCACGAAGATCGTTCCCTGCGCGACGGTGACCCAGGCGCCGATCTGGGCCAGGTAGGTTTCCATGGCCAGGACCAGCGTCGCTCCCGCCACCGGGCCGAACACGGTGCCGAGGCCGCCCAGCAGCGTCATCAGCACCACCTCACCGGAGGTTCCGGAGCTGACATCGGTGAGCGTGGCGATGCCGAACGCGATCGCCTTGGTGCCGCCGGCGACTCCGGACAGGGCGCTGGAGAGCACGAAGGCGATCAGCTTGTAGTCGCTGGTGCGGTAGCCGAGCGAGGTGGCGCGCGGCTCGTTCTCGCGGATCGCTTTCAGCAGCTGGCCAAACGGCGAATGGATCACGCGGTGGATGAACAGGAACCCGGCGAGGAATACCACTGCGACCAGGCCGTACATGACCCTGTCGCTGTCGAGCGGGATAACGCCCAGGACATGGCCGCGCGGCACAAGCTGGATGCCATCCTCGCCTCCGGTGAACGGCGCCTCCAGGCAAAAGAAGTAGACCATCTGCGCCAGCGCCAGCGTGATCATGGCGAAGTAGATGCCTGAGCGCCGGATCGCCAGATAGCCGAGGCACAGGCCGAGTGCCGCCCCGGCCGCGCCGCCGAGCAGGATCGCCACCGCGGCATCGGCATGCCAGTACTTCATCGTCCAGGCGGCGACGTAGCTCCCCATGCCAAAGAATGCGGCATGGCCAAACGACAGCAGCCCGACATAGCCGATCATCAAGTTGAAGGCGCAGGCGAACAACGCGAAACACAGCACGCGCATCAGGAAGATCGGGTAGAGCTCGAACGGGCTGGCCACGATCAGCGCCAGCATCACCAGGAAGGCGATCCGCTCCGCGCGGGAGAAGCCGACCATCAGGCCAGCTTCCCGAACAGTCCCCGGGGCCGCGCCAGCAGCACGATCACCATCACCAGGAATACCACCGTGGCGGAGGCCTGCGGCCAGAACACCTTGGTCAGACCCTCGATGACGCCAAGCCCGAACCCGGTGACGATCGAGCCAAGGATCGAGCCCATGCCGCCGATCACCACCACCGCGAACACCACGTTGATGAAATTGTCCCCCATGTTGGGGTTCACCGAATAGATCGGTGCCGCCAGCACGCCGGCGAACGCAGCCAGCGCGACGCCGCCGCCGTAGGTGAGGGTGATCAGCCGCGGCACGTTGACCCCGAACGCCTGCACCAGTCCGGGATTTTCCGTCGCGGCACGCAGCCTAGCGCCGAGCGGGGTCTTCTCGATGATCGCCCACGTTGCGAGACAGACCACGAGCGCAGCCACCACCACCCAGCCACGATAGTTGGGCAAATACATGAATCCGAGATTGGTGGCGCCCTGCAGCACGTCAGGAATCGGGTAAGGCATGCCCGAACTGCCGTAATAGTTGCGGAACAAGCCCTGGATCACCAGCGCCAGGCCGAAGGTCAGCAGCAGGCCGTACAGGTGATCGAGTTTGTACAGCCGGCTGATGACGGTCTTCTCCAGGATCACCCCGAACAGGCCGACGATCAGCGGCGCCAGGATCAGCGACGGAAAATAGCCTATTCCGGCGTAGCTCAGCAGCATCCAGGCGACGAACGCTCCCATCATGAACAGCGCGCCATGCGCGAAGTTGATGATGTTCAGCATGCCGAAGATGATCGCCAGGCCGAGCGACAGCATCGCATAGAACGCGCCGTTGATCAGTCCGAGCAGAAGCTGCCCGAACAGCAGCGGGCCGGGCACCCCGAAGATGGTCGTCATCCGTTCGGCCGGTGGCTTTGCTGCGCTGCCATCGCTCAGGCTTTGATGAACGGGCAGTGGCCGTCGGCGAGCGGACGGTACGCCTCATCGGGGGGCGTGGTGGCGATCAGCTTATAATAGTCCCACGGGGCCTTGCTCTCGGACGGCGTCTTCACCTCGAACAAATAGGCCGGGGTCAGGTGGCGGCCATCCTCCCGGATGGTGGTCTTGCCGAAGCAGTCGTCCTCCACCGGCATCTTCTTCATGTGCGCGACCGTGGCGGCGCCATCTTTCTTCGCCTCCGCCGCGCCCATCGCGGCCACCGTCTTCAGGTAGTGCAGCGCGCCCGAGTAGCAGCCGGCATGGATCATGTTCGGGTAGTTGTTCGGCGTCTTCGCCTTCACCCGGTTGGTGAACGCCCGCGTGCGGTCGTTGAGGTCCCAGTAGAAGCTCTCGGTCAGGCTCAGGCCCTGCGCGACCGGCTGACCGAGCGCATGCACGTCGGTGATGAACATCAGCATGGCCGCGAGTTTCATCGATTGCGGCAGACCGAATTCGTGTGCCTGCTTGATCGAGTTCACTGTGTCAGCACCCGCATTGCAGATCCCCAGCACCTTGGCGCCGCTCGACTGGCCCTGCACCAGGAACGAGGAAAAATCCGTCGTGCCGGGGAATGGGTAGGTCGCGGCGCCCAGCACCTTGCCGCCCGACGCAGTGACCAGGTTGGTTGTGTCCGATTGGAGCTTCTTGCCGAAGGCGTAGTCCGCCGTCAGAAAGAACCAGGAGCTGCCGCCCGCCTTCACCATCGCCCCGCCGGTCGATCTGGCGAGCATGTAGGTGTCGTAACTCCAATGAATGAAGTTTGGCGAGCACTGCTCGCCGGTCAGCGCCGCGCTGGCGGCACCCGAATTGATATAGACCTTGTTTTTCTCGCGCACGACGCCCTGCAGCGCCAGCGCCAGCGCCACCGAGGACGTGGGCACGTCGAGCAGCAGATCGACACCATCGCGATCGAACCATTGCCGGGCGATCGACACCGCAATGTCCGGCTTGTTCTGATGATCGGCGCTGATCACCTCGACGTTCAACCCCTTGGCGGAGGCGCCGAAGTCTTCCAGCGCCTGCTGCGTGCAGATCACCGAGGTTTGGCCGGCGATGTTGGCATACGGACCGGACCGGTCGTTCAGGACGCCGATCCTGATCGTGGGCGAGCCCTGCGCGCGGGCTGGCACGGCTGGCACGGCGGCGGCAGCAGCGGCGGTCGCGAGCAAAGCACGGCGAGAAAGTGTCATGGCTGGATCGCTCCCTGGATGTTGGTTTCAAACGCCAAGGTATTCGTGCAGCGTGTCCATGCTGTCGCGGAGCCGGTGATTGGGAACCATGTCCACCACCCTGCCATGCTCCATGACGTAGTGGCGGTCGGCGACGGTGGCCGCGAAGCGGACATTCTGCTCGACCAGCAGCACGGTGAAGCCACGCGCCTTGATCTCCCTGATCGTGCGGCCGATCTGCTGCACGATCACCGGGGCCAGCCCCTCGGTCGGCTCGTCCAGCAGCAGCATCCTGGCGCCGGTCCGCAGGATGCGCCCGATCGCCAGCATCTGCTGCTCACCGCCGGACAGCCGCGTACCGTGCGCGGTGCGGGCCCGCTCCTTCAGGTTGGGGAACAGCCGGTAGATCGTGTCGATGTCGAGCCCGCCCGGCGCGATGACCGGCGGCAGCATCAGGTTCTCGGTCACCGACAGCGAGCCGAAGATGCCGCGCTCCTCCGGGCAGATGGCGATGCCGGCGCGCGCGATCTGGTTCGGCAGCAGCCGGATGGTCTCGGCGCCGCGGAAGCGGATGCTACCGCGGCGGCGCGGCACCAGCCCCATGATCGACTTGATCGTCGTGGTCTTGCCGGCACCGTTGCGGCCGAGCAGCGTGACCACCTCGCCTTCGCGGACCTCGAAATCCACGCCCTGCAGGATGTGGCTTTCGCCGTACCAGGCGTTCAGGCCGCTGACCTCAAGCATCCACCGTCCCCAGATAGGCGGCAACGACCTCGGGGTTGCGCGAAACCGCGGCGTAGTCGCCTTCCGCCACCACCCGGCCGCGGGTCAGCACGGTGATGGTGTCGCAGAGCCCTTCCACAACCGACAGATTGTGCTCCACCATCAGGATCGTGCGGCCGTCGCGCACCCGGCGGATCAGCTCGACGATGCGATCGACGTCGCCGTGGGTCATGCCGGCGGTCGGCTCGTCCAGCAGCATCATCTCCGGATCGAGCGCCAGCGTGGTGGCGATTTCGAGTGCCCGCTTCCGCCCATAGGAAAGCTCCGCTGCCACCGTCCCGGCGAACCCGGTCAGGCCGACATCGTACAGCAGCTCGCGGGCACGGTTGTCATAGACCAGCAGCGTGCGCTCCGAGCGCCAGAAGTCGAAGCTGGCGCCGCGTGCGCGCTGCAACGCGAGGCGCACGTTCTCCAGCGCCGTCAAATGCGGAAATACCGCCGAAATCTGAAAGCTGCGCACCAGCCCGAGCCGTGCCACCTGGGCTGGGCTCAGCCGGCTGATGTCGCGGCCGTTGAAGCGGATCGTGCCGCTGGTCGGTTGCAGGAATTTGGTCAGCAGGTTGAAGCACGTGGTCTTGCCGGCACCGTTCGGGCCGATCAGCGCGTGGATCGTGCCGCGGCGCACCCGCAGCGACACGCCATCAACGGCGGTAAAGCCGCTGAATTCGCGCGTGAGGCCCTCGGTCGCCAGGATGGTGTCTCTCACCCCGGACGTTCTCCCTGGTTTATGGACGAATCCCTCGCATATCGCCATCGGCCGCACAACATCGTTTCCCCACCGATTCGCCACACGAACCGGATAGTGGCCGTCGCCGCCGGACACATGGCGGTTACACGTCGTCGCTAAGGTGGCCTGCAAGCCAGCCGGATTGCGCCCGGGGGGAACGCACCGTAGAGATTTTGCCGGCAGGAAGTGGGTTTGGCGTATTGGGTCTGTTTAGTGTTTGGCGAGACGGCGCGGTACAGCAACGGAAGCGCCGCCCGTTGCGTGCCGGTGCGGTAACGGCGATCGTGCTGCTCACCGGTTGCAATCTCGGTCCTGACTACCGCCGTCCGGTGCTGGAGATGCCGGCGATCTATCGCGCCACCGAAGCGACGGAGGCAGCGGCATGGCCCGCGGCCGACTGGTGGCGCGGCTTCGACTCGACGGAGTTGAACGCGCTGATCGACGAGGCGCGTGTGCGCAACTTCGACATTGCCGCCGCGATTGCTCGCGTCCAACAGGCCGACGCCCAGGTGCGCATCGCCGGCGCCGCGCTGCTGCCGACGCTGGACGCGACCGGCAGCGGCGGCTGGCAGCATATCGGGCTCGCCAGCGGCGGCGGCAGCAGCGGGAGCGGCAGCCGGATCGGCGGCCGCAGCGGCAACGCCAGCATCGACACGCACAGTTACAGTGCCGCGCTCAACGTCGCCTACGAGCTGGATTTCTGGGGCAAGAACCGCGCCGCCCGACAGGCCGCGGTCGCCAGCGCGATGTTCAGCCGGTTCGACCAGCAGACGGTGGCGCTGACGGTGGCGACCAACGTCGCCGACACTTGGTTCACCGCCCTGGCGCTGGCCGACCGCATGCAGGTCGCCGAACAGAATCTGGCCGACGCCGAGCAGACGCTCGCGGTGATCCGCGGCCGGATGGAGGCGGGCACGGCGAGCGCGCTCGATCTCGCCCAGCAGGAGGCGCTGGTCGCCGGCGAGCGCGCCACGATTCCCAATTTCCGCAACCAGATCGAGCAGGAGCTGCTTGGCCTCGGCATCCTGGTCGGCCGGCCGCCGGAGGCGATCACCGCGCGCCCCGGCACGCTGACCGCGCTGTCCCTGCCGCTGGTCACCGCCGGCCTGCCGTCGGAACTGCTCGCCCGCCGGCCGGACGTCGCCGCGGCCGAGGCGCAGCTCATCGCCGCCAATTTCGACATCAAGGTCGCTCGGGCGGCGTTCTTTCCCGCCATCCAGCTCACCGGCCAGGGCGGGTTTTCCGGGGCGGCGCTGAACGCGATGTTCTTTCCGGGCGGCACCATCGCGTCGCTCAGCGCGGGGCTGACGCAGCCGATCTTCGATGCGGGGACGCTGCGCGGGCAACTCGAGCAGGCCAAGGGCCGTTACGACGAGCTGCTGGCCGACTACCGCAAGGCGGTGGTGCAGGCGCTGACCGACGTGGAGGACGCGCTGACCGCCTGGCGCTACACCACCGAGCAGGAGGCGCTGGAGGCGCAGGCGGTGGCGACGGCGCAGCGCGCGGCGGACATCGCCCGGGCGCAGCTTATCGCCGGCACGGTGGACATTACGACCGTGCTGCAGGCGGAGACGACGCTGTTCAACGACCAGGACATCCTGGCCCAGGTGCGGCTGACGCGGTTCCAGGCGCTGCTCAATCTTTACAAGGCGCTGGGCGGCGGGTGGACGGAATCGCCGCGCCCGATTCCGGACCAGTTCCCCGGGCTGTCGCCCGGTCTGCTGAAGGGCGGAGTAGCGTTGCCGGTCGGGGGAAACATTCAGTGACGGCTGGCATGGCATGCAACCGCCCCGATATGATCGCTGGGAGATAGCCCGAGCATGGACGCCTTGATCCGCGACCCCCCCGACCTGCAGACGCGCCCACAGACACGCCGGCGCAGCCGCTTGCGCAGGATCGGCGCTGTTGCGCTCTGTCTGCTGGTGGTGGCGGCCATCGTCTATACGATCTGGTTCTGGCCCTCGCACCGCGGCACGCCGGCGGTCCGTCCCGGCGCCGGCCTGCCAGTGCCGGTGGTGGTTGCCGCGGCGGTTCAGAAAGACGTGCCGATCTTCCTGGAGGGGCTCGGCACTGTCCAGGCGTTCAACACCGTCACCGTGAAGCCCATGGTGGACGGGCCGCTGGTCGCCGTGAACTTCAAGGAGGGCCAGAAGGTCCGCAAGGACGAGGTGCTGGCGCAGATCGACCCGCGCACCTACCAGGCCGCTTACGACCAGATGGTGGCAAAGAAGGCGCAGGACGAGGCGCAGCTCGCCAACGCGCGGCTCGACATGGCGCGCTACCAGAAGCTGATCGCCAACAAATACGCCTCGGAGCAGCAGGCCGACACCGCACGGTCTTTGGTGACGCAGTACGAAGGGCTGGTGCGGCAGGACCAGGCGCAGATCGACAACACCAGGACGCAGCTCGGCTACACCACCATCACGTCGCCGCTGGATGGGCGCACCGGCATGCGGCTGGTGGACCAGGGCAACATCGTGCACGCGTCGGACACCACCGGGCTGGTGATGATCACGCAGTTGCAGCCGATCTCCGTGGTGTTCACCCTGCCGCAGCAGACCCTGCCGGCGGTGGCGGCTGCGATGAAGCAGGGGGCGCCGGTCGCCCTGGCCTACACCCAGGCGGCCAGCGGCGGCACGGCCAGCCTGCTGGATACCGGCCATCTGGCGGTGCTGGACAACCAGGTCGATCAGACCACCGGCACCATCAAGCTTAAGGCGACGTTCCCCAACCAGCAGGAGACGCTGTGGCCGGGGGGCTTTGTCGGCGTGCGGCTGCAGGTCGATACCGCGAAGGCGGCCGTCGTGGTGCCGACCGCGGCGGTCCAACGCGGCCCGCACGGCGCCTACGTCTATGTGGTCAACACGCCGGATAACACCGCCAGCCGCCACCCGGTGACGGTCGGGCATGAGGACGAGCAGGGCAGCATCGTCACCGAGGGCGTGCAGCCCGGCAACGCGGTGGTCGTGGACGGCGCCTCGCGGCTGACCGACGGCGCCAAAGTGGCCGTGGCGCAGCCCGCAGCTTCCGGCGCAGCGCCCGCTTCGGACCAGACGTCCGCCCCCGGGACCCGCCGGCTTCGCGGCGGGGGAGGCGGCGCCTCGTGAGCATCAGCGCGCCGTTCATCGCCCGGCCGGTCGCGACCTGGCTGCTGGCGGTTGCCGTGCTGCTGGCCGGCGCGCTCGGCTACCACGCGCTGCCGGTCTCGGCCCTGCCGGAGGTGGATTTTCCCACCATCGAGGTGACCACGCAGTTGCCCGGCGCCGGACCGGACACGATGGAGACGCTGGTCACCGCGTCGCTGGAACGGCAGTTCGGGCAGATGCCCGGGCTGCTGATGATGACCTCGCAAAGCTCGCAGGGCACCAGCCAGATCACGCTGCAGTTCAACCTGAACCGCAGCATGGACAGCGCCGCGCAGGACGTGCAGGCGGCGATCAACGCCGCCGCCGGAACGCTGCCGCCGAATCTGCCCTACCCGCCGGTGTATTCGAAGGTGAACCCGGCCGACGCGCCGATCCTGACGCTGGCGCTGACCTCGGACTCGCTGCCGATCGACGTGGTCAGCGACGCCGCCGACACGCTGCTGCAGCCCAGGCTGTCGCAGATCGACGGCGTCGGGCGGGTGACGGTCCAGGGCCAGCTTCGCCCGGCGGTCCGGGTGCGCGTCGATCCGGCGCGGCTCGCTTCCTACGGGCTGGCGATGGAGGACGTGCGCACCGCCGTCGCCAACGCCAACGCCAACGGGCCGAAAGGCGGTTTCGACGGGCCGCGGCTCGCCTTCGCGCTGGACGCCAACGACCAGCTCATCGACGCCGCGTCGTATCAGAACCTCGTGCTGGCATGGCGCAACGGCGCGCCGGTGCGGCTGTCGGACATCGGCAGCGTGATCCGCGGCGTGGAGAACGACCGCGTCGGCGCCTGGTACCTTGGGACGGACAAGGCGCCGGAACCGGCAGCGGTGCTCGACATCCAGCGCCAGCCCGGCGCCAACATCGTGCAGACGGTGGAGCGGGTGAAGGCGGAACTGCCCCGCCTGCAAGCCGCCATGCCGTCAGGTATCAAGCTGACCATCGTCATCGACCGCACGGAAACGATCCGCGCCTCGGTGCTGGACGTGCAGATCACGCTGATCATGTCGGTGGTGCTGGTGGTGCTGGTGATCTTCGTGTTCCTGCGCTCGCTGCGCGCCACCTTCATCCCCGCCGTGGCGCTGCCGCTGTCGCTGATCGGCACCTTCGCGATCATGAGCCTGCTCGGCTTCGGGCTCGACAACCTGTCGCTGATGGCGCTGACCATCGCCACCGGCTTCGTGGTGGACGACGCGATCGTCATGATCGAGAACGTGGTGCGCTACATCGAACAAGGCGTACCGCCGCTGCAGGCGGCGTATCGCGGTGCGGCGCAGATCGGGTTCACCATCGTCTCGCTGACCGTGTCGCTGATCGCGGTGTTCATCCCGCTGCTGTTCATGACCGGCGTGGTCGGCCGGCTGTTCAAGGAGTTCTCCGTGACCCTGTCGGTCGCGGTGATCGTCTCCTGCGTTGTCTCCCTGACACTGACACCGATGATGTGCGGACAGATCCTGCGTGCCAAGACCGACGAAAAACCTGGACGGATCGCACGGCTGAGCGAGGGCGGGTTCAACCTGCTGCTGGCCGGCTACCGGCGCAGCCTGGACTGGACGTTCGGCCGCCAGCGGCTGATGCTGCTGGTGGCCGCGAGCACGCTGGTCGGCACCATTGGCCTGTACATGATCGTGCCCAAGGGGTTCCTGCCGCAGCAGGACACCGGGCTGATCATCGCGGTGACCGAGGCCGGGCAGAGCGTGTCGATCCCGCGCCTTGCGACGCTGCAGACACAGGTGGCGGAGATCGTCCGGCGTGACCCGGCGGTGACCGGCGTCGTCTCGTTCGTCGGCGCAGGCACGATCAACGCGACGCCCAACACGGGGCGGCTGTCGATTGCGCTGAAGCCGGTCCGCCAGCGCGATTCGGCCGCGGTGGTGATCGCGCGGCTGCAGCAGGCGATCGCCGGCATCCCCGGCATCACGGCGTTCTTCCAGCCGGTGCAGGACGTGCAGATCGGCACGCGGGTCAGCCGCACGCAGTTCCAGTACACGCTGGTTGATACCGATCCGGCGGAACTGGCGGTCTGGGCGCCGAAGTTGCGCCACCGCCTGGCGGACCTGCCGGAACTGCTGAACGTCGCCACCGACCAGCAGAATGACGGGTTCCGTACCCAGGTAGTGGTGGACCGCGACGCGGCGATGCGGCTCGGCGTGTCGATGCAGGCGGTGGCGGACACGCTGTACGATGCGTTCGGCCAACGCCAGATCTCGACCATTTTCGGCCAGTCCAACCAATACCGCGTCGTGCTGGAAGCCGATCCGGGCTGGCAGGCGGACCCGAAGGTGCTCAGCTTGTTGCGTGTTCCCGGCACCAACGACGCGCAAGTGCCGCTGTCCGCGATTGCACGCTTCGAGCCGACGGTGGCACCGCTGGTGGTCACGCACCAGGAGCAGTTCCCCTCGGTGACGCTGAGCTTCGACGTGGGCCCCGGCTATTCGCTGGGCCACGCGGTGCAGGCGGTGGCGGCGGCCGAGCACGACATCGGCCTGCCGCCGACGATCTCCGGAAGCTGGTCGGGCGATGCGGCGGAGTTCCAGCACTCGCTCGCGTCCGCGCCATGGCTGATCCTGGCGTCGGTGGTGGTGATCTACATCGTGCTGGGGGTACTATACGAAAGCTGGATTCACCCGGTTACGATCCTGTCCACCCTGCCCTCGGCCGGCATCGGGGCGCTGCTCGCGCTGATGATTTGCGGCACCGACCTGTCGCTGGTCGGGCTGGTCGGCATCGTGCTGCTGGACTTCGCCATCGAGGCCGAGCGCCAGCATGGCGCCACGCCATTGGTGGCGATCCGCGAGGCGTGCCTGTTGCGATTCCGCCCGATCATGATGACGACCATGGCGGCGCTGCTCGGCGCCCTGCCGCTCGTCGTGCAGCGCGGCGCCGGCTCGGAACTGCGCTGGCCGCTGGGCGTGACCATCATCGGCGGCCTGCTGCTGAGCCAGTTCCTGACGCTGTACACCACGCCGGCAATCTACCTGGCGTTCGAGCGGCTGCGGCTGCGGTTCGGTCGGCAAGGCCCGATCCCGGCGCCGGCCGAATAGCGTCGCATGAATTTTTCCGCCTTTTTCATCAACCGCCCGGTCGCCACCATCCTGCTGGCGATCGGCGTCATGCTGTCCGGCACAGTCGCCTACCAGTTCCTGCCGGTGGCCGCTCTGCCCTCGTTCGACGTGCCCGCCATTGTGGTGATCGCCGCCCGGCCCGGCGCCGATCCGGAGACCATGGCCACCTCCATCGCCGCGCCGCTGGAGCGGCGGCTGGGCGAGATCGCCGGCATCACCGAGCTGACCTCCACCAGCGCCGTCGGCAATACCTCGATCGTGGCTCTGTTCGACGTCGATCGCGACATCGACGGCGCAGCGCGCGACGTGCAGGCGGCGATCAACGCCGCAACGCCCGACCTGCCGGCGGACCTGCCGACCCGGCCGTACTACCGCAAGATCAACCCGGCCGACATGCCGATCCTGCAGCTCGCCCTGTCGTCCGATACGCTGTCCACCGCGCAGATCTACGACGCCGCCGATACCATCCTGGCGCAGCGGCTGTCGCAGGCCGACGGCGTCGCTCAGGTCGTGGTCGCCGGCTCGGCCAAGCCGGCGGTGCGGGTACGGCTCGATCCGGTGCGACTTGCCGCCGCCGGCGTCTCGGCGCAGGACGTCACCAAGGCGATCCAAAACACCAACGTCCTGCAACCGACCGGCGGATTCCAGGGACCGGCGCGGTCGGAAACGATCGGCCTGAACGGGCAAATATCGCAGGCGGCGGAGTATGCGCCGCTGGTACTGAAGGCGGGCAACGGCGCCATCCTGCGCCTGTCCGACGTCGCGACCCTGGTGGACGGCGTCGCCGACCGCCGGTTGGCCGCGTGGGACGGCAAGCAGCCGGCGATCCTGCTGAACATCACCAAGCAGTCCGGTGCCAACGTCATCGATACGGTGGACCGGGTGAAGGCGATGCTGCCGCAGCTCATGGAGTGGCTGCCCGCCGGCATCAAGGTAACGGTGATCAGCGACCGCACCACCACGATCCGCTCCAGCGTGCAGGACATGCAGGCCACGCTGCTGGTGACCATCGCGCTGGTGCTGATGGTGGTCGCGGTGTTCATGCGCCGGCTGATCCCCACAGTTGCTGCCGCAGTCACCGTCCCGCTGTCGATCGCCGGCACGCTCGGCGGCATGTGGCTGATGGGCTACACCATCGACAATTTCTCGCTGATGGCGCTGACAGTCTCGGTGGGCTTCGTGGTGGACGATGCGATCGTGATGATCGAGAACATCGTCCGGCTGCGCGAGAAAGGCATGGACCCGC
>Ga0302193_10003477_pt1 | contig 12684 bp, 7 predicted proteins | sample II_Bog_E3_3_FD_200228 | JGI IMG/M metagenome (GOLD analysis project Ga0302193, IMG submission 200228) | Peat permafrost microbial communities from Stordalen Mire near Abisko, Sweden - II_Bog_E3_3 | ecosystem: Environmental > Terrestrial > Soil > Wetlands > Peat | place: Sweden: Abisko, Stordalen...
CTATCTGCTGATCGATCAGGCGAAGTTCCCGGCGGATTTTGCGGCCGACCTGCCCCCCGCGGAGGCGCGATTCATGGCGATCTCTCAGGTGCCGATCAACGCTAGCACCTTCGAGACACCAATCACCGCGCCTGCCTGGAAGACGAGGCCAAGCTATGGCATCGTCGCGACCCAGGACCGGATGATAAACCCGGACCTCGAGCGCTCCATGTACCAACGGGCCGGCGCCAAGGTGACGGAAATCAAAGGCAGCCATGTGGTCTTCTTCTCGCAGCCGCGCGCGGTTGCGAACGTCATCGAGCAGGCTGCTCGCAGCGCCCACTAAAGACACCGAGAATGCCAGCCGGCCGGGCTGCGGCGAATGGGCGCCGCCATCCGTTCCGCGAGTTCTGAATTGAAATCATGACTGGAGCGATTGGCTTGGGCACCAAGTCACTTTCTGCCGGCCAATTCCTGAAGGGCCTTGATCAGGGATGCACCTGGGTGGAGGGGTTGGGGATGCGCAGGTCCGAGATGGCCGCCTGCTGCGCCTCCAGCCTTTCCCCATGCGTGACGGCCAACTGAATTCTGGGCTTCAGCGCAGCATGGCATATCCCGGAAAGCGGGCCGCCAGGTCCGGCTTGAGCTTCGCGAAATGCGTCGCTACTTCGCGCAAGCCCCCAGGAACGAAACCACCAGCGGCGCCAGGTGTCCCTTCAGGGCCGCACGTTCCGGCTGGAACAGCGTGGCCACGAAAAAGGGATGGCCTTCCAATTCCAGGGCCCGGATATCGCCGGTGACGTCATCCGCAGCCGCCCGCAGCGGGCCAGCCACGAACGCGGCCTGGAACTCGGGATTCAGACCGTAGCGGCAGCGATAGCCCTCGATGGTTTCATTCACGCCGTAGGCCAAGGCGATGCGCGTGCCAGGGAAAAGCCGAACGGCGCCCGTGGCTTCCACCAGGGCACAAGCCAAAGGTGCAATCACCGCTCGAGTCGCATCGGGCGAGGTTTCGGCATGATCGGCATCAGCCCACCCCAGCACATTCCGAGCGTATTCGATGACGACATGCTGGAACCCGCCACAGGTCCCGAGGAAGGGAATGCCGTTCTCCCGGGCGTGGCGAATGGCGAGGAGCGCCCCATCCATGTTTCGGTAAGGGCTCGCCGGCACGCACCAGAGCCCGTCGAAACCGGAAAGGCGCGACTCAGCCCGAATCTCCTCCGTGGGAATCCACTCGAACTCGACGCCGATACGCAGTGCATCCGCAGCCTGTTTCAACGCCACCGGAATGGCCTGATGAGCCGGTACCGACGAATCGAAATCCCCCACTAAGCCAATCCGAACTTCCTTCGCGATCACAAACGCTCCAAACCGAACATCGTACCCGATTACGTATCACGGCTTATCTTTATTATATGGTTAAATTATAACCCCCGAACGGCTCACACCGTAACCTGATTTCTAGTCAGGCCTAATCGTGTTTTCAAGGATTTTATGCCGTATGGGTTTATTTTGTAACATTTCCATTTACAACACTTCACCACACGGCCAAACAGCCGCAGCTTCCTGCGAACACCCTTCGTCCAGGATACCACCGGGATACCAGTAGATCAGCGCCTCTCGCATTGGGTCATCCCACGTAGGGGCACTACCAACAACGGTGCAACCAGGGATCAAACCCCCTTCGCCGTGCCAATCAGACATTACTTTAAATGCCACAAGGTGAGACGTAGCAAGGGTGCGGGTTTGCGTGGTCTGGATCCAGCCAAGTTCAATTGATACACCCTTCAGTTCAACGAGGTCCTTCGGGCAGCCGCATGAAAACTGACTTTCCGCCTACTTGATCCCTGGTTGCGCCGTTGTTGGTAATACCCCAGGCAGGACGGCAGGACGGACCGGGTGCGGTGGGAGGTCCTCCCCTGGCAGGACGCCAGTGGAGAGATCGGCGGAATCATCCTCCTGACCGAGGTCAACTCGGTCTAGGCCAGGGCCTTCTCCACCACGTCCTTCAGCATCTGGAAGGTGTAGGGCTTCTGCAGGAAGCCGGAGAGATTGGCGCTGGAGAAGTCCCCGGCCACGTCAGCTTCGTTGAAGCCGCTGCAGAGCACCACCTTCAGCTCCGGCGCCTGGCTCCTCAGGGCCTGGAGCGCCTCCCGGCCATCCATGCGCGGCATGGTGAGGTCCATGAGCACCAGGGAATAGTCTTCGGGATTGGCCTGGAACTGGGCCACCGCCTCCAGTCCGTCGCCCGCCGAGTCCACCTTGAAGCCCATGGCGGCCAGCAGTTCGGCGGTCGCCTCAAGGATATCCGGCTCATCATCCACCAGCAGGATGCTGCCGGTGGGAACGGCGCTGCGGACCACGGGCGGAGCAGCAGGGGGAGGCAGTTCCCCGGTCACGCTGGCCGGAAAGAAGATCTTGAACGACGAGCCTTCCCCCGCCCTGCTGCGGATGCGGATACCGGCGTTGTGGCCCTTGAGGATGCCCAGCATCGCCGACAACCCCAGCCCCCGGCCGGAAAACTTGGTGGTGAAGAACGGATCAAACAGCTTTCGGCGGGTCTCCGCGTTCATGCCGCAGCCGGTGTCCGCGACCTCCAGGGTGACGTAAAGCCCGGGCACCAGGGTCCAGCCGTGATTCTCCACCTGGTCCTGGGGATTTTCCAGGTAATCCATCCCCGTGGTCAAGGTGATGGTCCCGTCCCGATCGCCGATGGCCTCGGAGGCGTTGGTCACCAGATTCATGATCACCTGCTGGACCTGGGCGCCATCGGCTTCGATGGGCGGGAGATGGGCTTCGAACCGGTAGTCCAGCCGGACCCGCTTGGAGATGGAAACCTCCAGCAGGTGCGGCATCTCCTCGGCGATCTGGTTGATGCTGAGCTTCTTCACGGCGATCCGGCCCTTGCCCGAATAGGCCAGCATCTGGTGGGTCAATTCCGAGGCCCGCTTCAGGATCTTCTCGATCTTGATGAGAAAGGGTGCCGCGGCCGGCTCGGGCCGCATGTTCATCTGGGCCAGTTCCAGATTGCCGCCGATGGCGGAGAGCAGGTTGTTGAAGTCATGGGCGATTCCGCCGGCCAGGACTCCCAGGCTCTCGAGCTTCTGGGCCTGGCGCAGGGCCTCTTCCGTGCTGCGCAGCTCGGTGACGTCCTGGACGGTGCCCCGGAACCGGTACGGCTGACCCTCCGCCCCCGGTTCCACCTCCACCAGAGAGTGGAGAAATCGGCAGGAGCCATCCCGCAGCACGGTCCGGAACCCCATGGGCAGGCTTTCCCGCCCAGCCAGGGTCCGCTTCAGGGTCCGTTTGAGATTGGCGCGGTCATCGGGGTGGGTGCGGGCCAGGACCGTCTTCAGGCTTGGCCGCAGCGCGCCCGGATTCTCCCCCAGGATCCGGAACATCTGGTCGGACCAGTGCACCCGGGCCATGGCGGGGATCCACTCCCAGTTGCCGATCGCTGCCAGGGATTGGGCCTTGGCCAGGCTCTCCTGGCTCAACTTCAGCTCGGACTCGCTCTTGCGGATGGCGACCATGGCCTTGCGCAGGGCCTCGGTACGTTGCCGGACCTGCCGTTTCAGGGACCAGAACCAGGCCGCCATCAGGGTCGCCACCAGGGTGGTGGCCAGGGAGGCCCATTCCGCCCGCCGCGGCAACACGCCAGCGCCATCGAAGGGTTGAGCCATCCCGGTGTTTATGAAATTACAATTATGAATGATTTTAAAACCCTTGTCCACCAGCTCGGTCATTGCCGGAAAATGTTCAATGATTTCAAGCGGCAAAGACCGCCGACCGGCCCAATTCGGACCGGGGGCGGCCCCCAGGGCGGCCCCCGCACACAGCAGGACGGCCAGTTCCACCCGCCCCAGGACGGAGCGGTGACTCCTGGGCAAGCAGGGCGGCCTTGCCCGGAACGATGGCATCCAATTGTGCATGAAGGTTTCCAGCTGGAAGGTGATTCCCACCCATCATAATGGGAGAATTAATGAAAATGGTCAGGATAAATCGCACCGGGCGCCCTGGCGCCCGCAGCTTGCCAGCCAAATGGACACCACCACCAGGACCGTCTCCCCTCCGGCCAACGCCGCCGCCACCCCACCGGCGCCGCCGTCCGAATCGATCCTCAGGAGTTCGCCAGCCTTGAGGCCCCCGGCCAACCCCGCCACGGAGGCTTCCCCCTGGGCGCAGAACACCAGGACCGTGGGCGCCTGGGGCAAAAGCGAATCTAGGGAACCCGGGCGGATGATTAGTAGGTCATGCAGTGCCAGGCCCCGCTGGGTCATGACATTGAAATCCCGGCAGGATCCATCCAGCAACCGGCCGGAGGTGGCCCAATCCCCCTGGAAGGCGGCTGGTACCAGCGGCCCCGGCAACAGAACCCGGCCGTGCCCACCGTGGTCCAGTTCCATGCCGTTCCCGTCCAGCAGGAGAAGGGTCCGGTCGAAGCCCGGAAAACGGGAGAAGGGGCCTGATTCCAGAACCGAGGCGATGCTGAGCCGCCAGAGGAAGCCGCCCGCAAGGGTGGCCGCGGGCGGTTCGATGGCCAGTTCCGTGGTGCAGCCGGCCCCGTTCTTCCAGGGCATTTCCCGGAAATCAGCGGGACCGAGTTTGACCAGGCGCCGTACCGATATCTCCGTGGAGGGACCCTCCGCTCGCTTTGCTCGTTCCATGTCCCCCCACACTCCCACGCCATGCCCGGGTGAAGCCCGGACCTGGAGTCTATCGGAGGTTGAAGTCGAACGGCATCCGGGCGTAGACGCCCCGGGGATCATTGAGCGCGTCAAACGTGCCCAGCACCTGCTCGAACCGGCTGCGCAGCTGTTCGGCGGGTCCGACCTCGGCCTGGCTGATGCCCCGGTCCTCCCCTCCATTCAGCAGCTTAAGGATCCGTTCCACCGGCGTCCTCGGCTCCAGCGGCGGATCCACCCAGTAGTCGCCTTCGATCTTGGCCCGCTTGGCCGCGAAGCGGATGGCGTCCTGGATCCCGCCCATTTCGTCCACCAGCCCCGCCTTCAACGCCTGCCGCCCGGACCATACCCGGCCCTGGGCGATTTCGTTCACCTGGTCCTTGCTCATCCGCCGGCTGTCCGCGACCCGGGTGAGGAACTGGTCGTAGATGGTGTCCACCAGGCCCTGGATCCGGACCAGTTCGGCCGGACTCTTGGGCCGGGTGACGGTGGTGACGTTGGCCAGTTTGGAAGTCTGGACCGTGTCCCAGGTGATGCCGTGCTCATTGGCCAGCTTCTGGACGTTGGGCAGCATGCCGTACACCCCGATGGAGCCGGTGATGGTGTTGGGTTCGGCGAAGATCCGGTCCCCGTAGGTGGAGATCCAGTAGCCGCCCGAGGCGGCCAGGTAGCCCATGGAGACCACCACCGGCTTCACTTTCCGGGCCAGGATGACCTCCCGCTGGATCAGGTCCGAAGCCAGGGCGCTGCCGCCGGGGCTGTTCACCCGCAGCACGATGGCCTTGACCTGGGGGTCCAGGCGGAGCTGGCGCAACTCGCGGCTCAGCCGCTCACCGCCCACCTGGCCGGCCCGGCCATTGCCGTCCACGATCTCCCCTTCCGCGAACACCATGGCGATGCGGTTCCGGCCCTGGACCGGAACAGGAATCCTCATATAGGTGTCCAGATCCACCTGGGGGAAGTCCGGATCGGAGGCCTTGCGGCCGGCCAGCAGCTTGAGCTCGTCCAGAACCTGGTCCGGGGTGGCCAGCTTGTCCACCAGCCCGGCCTTCAGGGCCTCGGGCCCGGTCATCTCGCCCTTCTCGTCGGACAAGGCCTGGACCTCCGCCACGGTCAGCTTGCGGTCGGCGGCGACGGCGCCCTTCCAGTCCTCCCAGATGTCTGAGAACAGCGCCGTCAGCTGCTCCCGGCTGGCGTCACTCATCTTGTCCAGAATGTAAGGCTCCACCGCGCTCTTGTACTTGCCCACCCGGGTCACCTGCACCTCGACCCCGTATTTCTTGAGGGCGCCGCCGAAGAACATGGGTTCCGCCGACATACCGGTGCAATCCACCTCGCCGGAGGGGTTCACGTAGAGGGTGGAGGCGCCCGAACAGAGGTAGTATTCCCATTTCGTCCACATGTGGTTGTAGGCGATCACCGGTTTGCCGGAATCGGCCCTGAACTTCAGGATGGCCTCTCGCAACTCCTTCAGCGCCGCCGGGCCGGAACCGTAGCCCTGGGGCGCCAGGTTGCCGGTGAGGTAGAGGGCACTGATGGTCCGGTCCCGGGAGGCCCGGTCCAGGGCCTGAAGCACCCCAGCCAGGGGCAGGGCTTCCGCCTCGCTCCCGCCCACCACCCGCTGGATCAGTCCGGCCGGGTTGGGATCCTGCACGGACTCGGGGAAGTTGGTGGAAAGGTTAAGTAGGAGCACGCTCCGGGGGGCCACCGCGGGTTTGCCCGAACTCAAGGCGAACATCACCCCGACCACCAGGACCAGACCGCCTCCCACGAACAGAACCAGGGCGACCAGCGAGGCCAGCAGGGAACGGAAAAAATCCTTCATGAGGTGCTCCAAACGGATTTCCATGATGGCACAGGCGGGAGTCCCTGGCTGAATACGACAAAAGTGGTAAACTTTATTTGAAAGTGAGAAAACCATGGCCAACTACCCCGAATTCCAAGTGACCCCCATGCGGGAGGAACTGGTTCAAGCCGGCTTCGCCCAGCTCCTGACCCCCGAGCAGGTGGATCAGGCCCTGGCCCGGGCGGGCACCACCCTGCTGGTGGTGAACTCCGTCTGCGGCTGCGCCGCCGCAGGAGCCAGGCCCGGGGTGATCCAGGCCCTGGGCCGGAAGGGCCTGCGGTTCGACCAGCTGGTCACCGTGTTCGCCGGCATGGAGACCGAAGCCACCCGCCAGGCGCGCCAGTACTTCGAGGGCGCCGCGCCCAGTTCGCCCCAGGCGGCCATCTTCCGGGACGGCCAGCTGGTGCACCTTATGAGCCGCTCCGCCTTCCTGGACCGCTCACCCGAAGCCATCGCCGACGAACTGGAAGCGGCCGCGGCCACCGCTGGAATCCTGGCCTGAAGCTCACGGATCCGCCATAGGTTTGAGATAAGTTCAATCGTTCCTGGTACAGGCAGGGGAACGCCTGGAATAATGAATCCATGTATTGGCCCCCCCTGATCCTTCTCCTCACCTCGCTTCCGCTCTTCCCCCAAGCCCCGCCCCAGGAAACCGCCCCGTCCTATCTGGCCATTCCGGTGCAGGTGAATCTGGCCCCCCTGTTTGCCGCCGCCGAGCGGGCCACCCCCAGGGTTCCCCCCGGGGTCGAGACCTGGATCAATCTCCCCGGTCCGGCCCTGGGCGGCGCCACCTACCGGTTCAACCTCTACCGCGACCCGCTCCAGTTCACCCTGAACGGCAACCGCTTGCAGGTGGACACCAACGTCAACTACTGGCTGCAGGTGGGGCTCCGGATGAAGGGCTGGGTCAAGGGGGTGGGATCCTGCGGGGTGGCCCCGGAAAGCTACCGCCGGGCCCGCCTGGGGCTGTCAGCAGAAGTGGGCCTGACCCCGGATTGGGGCCTCGACCTCAAGCTCGCCCCGGCGGAGCCAGCCCAGGTGGACGCCTGCCAATTGACCCTGTTGGGCTACGACATCACCGGCAAGGTGCTCGCCAGCATGAAGGATTCCCTGTTCAAGGCGACCCAGGGCATGGAACAGCAGCTCAAGGATTCCGCCCTGCTCCGGCAGAAGGTGGCCAATGCCTGGGTCCAGGCCCAGCAGACAGTGGAACTGGGTCCGGGGGTGCACTTCCAGTTCAACCCCGAACGGGTGCGACTGGCACCCTGGCGCAGTGAGGGCCAGAACCTCATCCTGACCCCCGAACTCCAGGTGCGGCCCACCCTCACCCTGGGCGACGCACCCCTGGCCCAGGTCAGGCCGCTGCCGCCCCTGGACCTGGTCCCGACCCCCATCCAGCCCGGCTTCCGGTTGCGGGTGGCGGCCGACCTCAGCTTCCAGGAGGCCACCGCCCAGTTGGACCGGCAGATGACCGGCCAGCGATTCACCACCGACAAGGGCAGCTTCGAAGTGACCAGCATCGCCGTGCGCGGCGCCGCCGGCGCGGTCCTGCTGGAGATCGGCCTCAAGGGCCGGGTGGACGGGACGCTCACCCTGACCGGACGTCCGCGGTTTGACGAAGCCACCGGCAGCGTACGGATGGACGGGCTGGACTACACCCTCGAAAGCCAGAGCTGGATCACCCGGTTCGGCGAATGGCTGTACCGCAGTTCCCTGCGCAAGACCCTCACCGACCGTTGCAACGGGTTCCTCGACCAGAGCTTCCAGAACCTGAGGGCCCGGGCCCAGCAGGGCATCAACCGCGACCTGGCTGCGGGATGGTCCATGAGCGGGACGATCGGAGCCTTCACCCTGGGCCAGGTCCAGGTGCTGGACGACCGGATCCGGGTCGAGGCGCTGCTGGACGGCCAGTTGCAGATCGCGGTGAACCGCTAGGAGCCTGACGACGTTTGGATCAAGCGCCCGGCCTGGGCATCGATCAGGACGACCCGGCAAAGCCACTGGCCGCTGCCATCCCGGCCCGTGTTCGCCGCCAGATGCACCGGGATGGGCACCCCGTCCCGGCGGACCAGCCGCAGGTCCAGGGCCCGGGACTCGGAGCCTTCCAGCAGTTCCTGGAAACTCAGGAGGTAGGGATCCTGGTCGCCCGGGAAGATGAAACGGGAGAGAAACTCGGTGATTACATCCCCTTTTGGAAGGCCCAGCATCCTGGCCAAGGTGAGGTTCAGCTCCAGGATCCGCCCCTGGCGGTCCAGGGTGGAGAGCCCCGCCGGACTCGAATCATAGAAGCTGGAAAAGTGCGCCCGCTCGACTTCCACTTCCGTCAGGAGCCGCTCCAGCTCCTCATGCTGCATCTCCATCTCGATTTGATGGACTGACAGTTCATGGAGCGCCCCCAGGGCATCTTCGGCCGAGTGGGCCTCGAAGCTGCTCGCACTCTGGGCAGCGGTGGCCCGAAGGATGGCTTCGGCCTGACGGCGCAGTTCAGCGAATTGGTTCAGCTTACGATCTCTGCTCGGCATGGCCGCTCTCCTCGACTTTCCTTGCCGATTCATAGCAATACTACCGGTCAAAGGCTCCCAGCCGGGATATATAAAATGTTATATTTATTTTATTTTATAAAATCGGGCTGGCCTCCGCCTGCTCCGCCACGGCGGGAACCGGGCTGGACGTCCCGACCGGGACAAACTTGGCGAATGTCTCCAGGGTCCGTTCCCAGTGCGCCAGCAGCTCGGTGGCGGTGCGGCTGTCGGTGGCGGACCGGTAGTCCTCCAGCAGGGCGCGCAGTTCCAGGCCATCGGCCGAATCCAGGGACACCCCCTGCACGTAGTTCCGGTTCACGAACGGTTCGTGCTCCCGGGCCAGAAAGAACTTCCCGCCGGTCATGCCCGCGCCGGCGTTATGGGAGACCCCGCCCAGGAACGCCACGGTGCCCCGGGTCATGTATTCGCAAGCGTGCAGCCCCGCCCCCTCCACCACCGCGGTGGCGCCGCTGTTGCGCACCGCGAACCGGTCCCCGGCCAGGCCGTGGACGAAGAGGGTTCCTCCGGTGGCGCCGTACAGGGCACAGTTGCCGATGATGGCGTTGGCTTCGGGGGCGAACCTCGCCACCGCCGAAGGCCGCACCACCACCCGCCCGCCGGACATGCCCTTGGCCACGGAATCATTGGCCTCGCCGAACAGGGTGGCCTGGATGCCCGCCACCAGGAACACCGCGAACCCCTGCCCCGCGCTGCCCCGGAAGGTGAACTTGAGCTTGCCCGGGTAGGCCGATCCCGGAGCCCCGAAGCGGGCCTGGTGGGTGCGCAGGGCCATGGCCCCGGACAGGGTCGCCAGGGTGGCCCGGTCGGTGGTGGCGATGGGGTAGGAGCCGGCGAAATCCGAATGGGCCTCCAGAGACTCCCTGGTGTCTTCCAGGATCTGCTGGTTCAGGGGGGCGATCCCCTCCACCGGTCGCATGAGCGGATGGCCGTCGTAGCCGCAAGGCTCGGCCAGGAACCGGGTCAGGTGCAGCTTGCGCTGGCTCAGGTATTCCAGGTGCTTGGCCGCCGGCAGCAGCAGATCGGTGCGGCCGGTAATCTCAGTCAGGGAGTGGAAACCCAGCAGGGCCAGGTGCCGGCGCACGTCCTCCGCCAGCAGGTTCAGCATCCGCACGATGGCGTCCTTGCCACCCTTGTAGCGGGCCTTGAACTTGGGATCGTGGGTGGCGATGCCGGCCGGGCAGGTGTTCTTCTCGCAGATCCGGGCCATGATGCAGCCTTCGGCCACCAGCAGCAGCTTGCCGAAGTCGAAGCCCTCGGCCCCCAGCAGGGCCGCCACCACCAGGTCCATGCCGGTGAGCAGGCCGCCGTCGGCCCTCAGCTTCACGCTGCTGCGCAGCCCGTTCTCCACCAGGGTGCGGTGGGCCTCGGCCAGGCCGAATTCGAACGGCAGGCCGGCGTGTTTCATGGAACCCAGGGTCGCCGCGCCAGTGCCGCCGTCGCCGCCGGCAATGTAGATGATGTCGGCGCCGGCCTTGACCACACCCACCGCCACCGGCCCGATGCCGGTGCCCGAAACCAGCTTCACGCTGATCTCGGCCCCGGGGTGGACCTGCTTGAGCTCATAGATCAGCTCCTTCAGGTCCTCGATGCTGTAGATGTCGTGCAGGGGCGGCGGCGAGATCAGGTCCACCCCGGGCAGGGAGTATCGGGCCCGGGCGATCTCGGCGTCCACCTTGACCTTCATGAGCTGACCCCCTTCGCCGGGCTTGGCGCCCTGGGCCACCTTGATCTGCAGTTCCCGGCCGGTCACCAGGAACTCCGCCGTGACCCCGAACCGTGCCGAAGCCACCTGCTTGGTGCTGGCGGTGATCCCGTCGGTGTAATAGAAGGGGTTCTCCCCCCCTTCCCCGCTGTTGCTGCGCCCGCCCACCTCGCGCATGGCCAGGATGAGGTCGCGCTGGGATTCGGCGCTCACCGCTCCGAACGACATGGCGCCGGAACCGAAGCTGGCCAGGATCGCGGCGGCCGGCTCCACCTGGTCCAGGGCCAGGGGGGCCGGGGCAGGCTTGAGGTCGAACAGGTGGCGCACGCTGATCGGATCCGCCAGGTCGCCGTGGCTCAGGTATTCCTGATAGAGTTCGGCCTGCTCCTGCTCCGGGTGATCCTCCTGGACCATGCGGTGCACAACTTTCGCCCGGGCCGACGTCATGGCATGGCGCTCCCCGTCCACGCCCTTGGGCGGTTCGCGGAACTGGTAGGTGTTCAGCAGCTTGTCCTGATACAGGGGCAGCGAGGCGAAGCCGGTCTTGAGGAGCACATCCTGGGCCAGTTCCCGGTAGCCGATGCCGCCGATGGGGCTGGCGTTGCCGGGGAAGAAGTTCTCCATCAACTCGTCGCCCAGGCCGATGGCCGTGAACAGCTTGGCGCTGACGTAGCTCTGCAGCACCGAAATGCCGCTCTTGGACATGATCTTGAGCAGGCCGGAGACCAGGGCCCGGACATAGTTCCGTTCCCGCTCGTCCGGGGCCAGGGCTTTGATGAGCCGGTGGTCGTCACTGCGGGCGATGCGCAGGGCCAGGTACGGGCACACCGCCGAAGCGCCGAAGCTCAACAACGCGGCCAGGTGATGGGGGGTCCGCACTTCGCCGGTGTCCATGACGATGGAGGCGTTCAGGCGCAGCCCGGCGTGGTTCAGGGCCTGCACCACGGCCCGCAGGGCGATCAGGCCGGGGATCGGCGGATGCTCGTGGTCCGCCTCCCGGTCGCTGAGGATGACCACCGTGCAGTCCTCCGCCACCGCCTTGAGCACCTCGGCCACCAGCCGTTCCACCGCGGGCCGGAACCCCTCCGGTCCGTCCGCCCGAAGAAAGGTCATGGCGAAGGTCCGGGGCAGGATGTGGGATTCAGCCTCGGCCCCGTGGCCCAGGCCGTCCAGGAAGCGCATTTCGCCCAGGCTCAGCACCGGCGAGGCCAGTTCCACCGCCGGGACCAGGGGCAGCAGGTCCTTGGGAAAGAAGATGTTCGGCTTGTGCCCGAGGAACACGCACAGGTCGGTGACGTTTTCCTCGCGCAGATAGTCCAGGGGTGGATTGGTGACCTGGGCGAAGTTCTGGTAGAAATAGTCGAAGAACGGCCTTGGCTGCAGCGAGAACACATTGGGCCGGGCGGTGTCGCCCATGGAGCCCAGGGCCTCCTTGCCTTCGGCGATCATGGGAAACAGCAGCTTCTCCTGCTCTTCCTCGGTGAGGGAGAACAGGTTGCGCTGGAAGGTGGAGACCACCTGGTCCGCCACCGCGGGGTCCGGGAGGAAGCCGATCGGCACCGTGCGCACGTCGAACCGCGCCCCGCGGTTCTCCCGGCTCTGGCTGGGGTCGCGAAAGTGGAACTGCCCGGTGTCCAGGTCCACCTTCACCCCGGAACCGGCATGGAGGGTGCCCTTGCCCAGGATCCGGGCCTCGTCGATGCGGAACGCCCCGGCTTCGGAGCACAGGTAGAAGGTCTGCTCGGTGACCGCCCAGCGGGAGGGCCGGAAGCCGTGCCGGTCCAGCCGGGCGCCCACGGTGTTGCCGTCGGAATACATGATGATGGCCGGTCCGTCCCAGGGCTCCATGGCCCGGCTCCAGAACTTGTAGTATTCGCCCGCGCCCTGGGCCGGAGGCATCATGATCGCCAGGATGTCCTCGATGTG
>Ga0302193_10003481_pt1 | contig 12679 bp, 6 predicted proteins | sample II_Bog_E3_3_FD_200228 | JGI IMG/M metagenome (GOLD analysis project Ga0302193, IMG submission 200228) | Peat permafrost microbial communities from Stordalen Mire near Abisko, Sweden - II_Bog_E3_3 | ecosystem: Environmental > Terrestrial > Soil > Wetlands > Peat | place: Sweden: Abisko, Stordalen...
CCTTTGGACTGCTGCTGAGGCTCTGCTCACAGCCGCAGCGCAGGATCGCGATGCCGCAGCATGGTTCGACGCAGCGTCTCAGGTCGAGCTCTTCTGCAACGACGATCTCTCTCGCGTGCAGCTCACATTGCTCTGCCCGAAGAAGACCGCATTGCAGCCCGCAAGCTTCACCCGCGCCATTGCGGCACTCAGGCTGCCGCAACTCGCCGGCGCTGCGGCTGTGCAGATAGAAGCTCGCACGGGAAGACCGCTACGCACGCTGGCCGAAACCGGAGCTTCCGGCCTCACCTATCGCACGGGCGGCGAAGCCTATTGGGTTTCGCGCGGCAGCTTCTTCCAGGTCAACCGCTTCCTGCTGCAAACCCTGGTCGATCTAGCCTGCAAACACCATAGCGGCGAACTCGCCTGGGATCTCTTTGCCGGAGTCGGTCTGTTCTCGCGGGTTCTGGCGCACAGCTTCACCCGTGTCACTGCGGTGGAAGCCAATCCATCCGCGGCGAGCGACCTGCGCTCCGCACTTAGCAAGCTCGGCGCGCAGCACATCGCTGTAGAAGCCACTACGCTCGACTTCCTGCGGTCCGCAGTGCTGCAGCGCGAGCGCCCCGAGCTGATCGTGCTGGATCCGCCGCGCGCGGGCGCGGGCGCGGAAGCCTGCGCGCTGCTGCTGCGTCTGGCACCGCGAACCATCGGGTACGTATCCTGCGATCCCACGACGCTGGCTCGTGACCTGCGCACGCTTCAGCCTCATTATCGCATTGCCGAGCTGCATCTACTCGACCTCTTTCCTCAGACCTCCCATGTGGAAACTGTAGTGGAACTCGAGCGCAACTCGTGACAAACTGGTCTGGCTCTCTGGACTAACTCTCGAAGGTAGCGCTTCACATGCCGGCAGTCGGTGCTGCCACATTCTGGTTCAACTCACCCGCCGCTGTCGAGCCGCTTCGTCTGCGCCGCGTGCCTCTGCTCGTCGCGGCCGTGTGCTTCGCGTGTGGCATTGTAATCGCGCGCAACTGGCAGCCCACACTGCTGCTCGTGCTAGCCAACGCCATCCTGCTCGTTCTGGCGCTGTTCAGCCTGCATAGCGCTCGACGCATCGCAGTGGTTCCGGTGCTGGCTCTGTGGGCCGCTGCGGGTTGCTGGTGCGCTCAGATGCAACCGCCCGTTCCAACCCAGCAGACACTGCAGAGCTATGCTGACGGCCTCAACCGCACCGTTCGCGGACGCGTGGTACGAATACGCAGCCTGCAGGAGTTGCAACCCGACCTCGAGTCCCCACAAGCCTCGCCGCATCCATGGGCGCTCGAGCCCGGAGCCTGGGAGTACGATGCCGCGGCTCCGCGCCAGTCCGTCGATCTGGACATTGAATCCGTCGAGGACATGACTCCCTATCTCGACTGGATGCAACCGATCAGCGGAGGCGCTCGCGTCACTCTCAGCGGCTCGCCGCTGGCGCTGCATTGCGGTGATGTCGTCGAGGTTCCACTGCGCCTGCGCACGCCGGAACGCTATCGCGATCCAGGCGCCTGGTCGTATGCCGACGAGTTGCTGACGGAAGGCATCGGCGTCTTCGCGTCGGCGCATAGCGATCATGTACAAGTGGTCAGTTCATCGCCGCCGAGTTGGAACTGCAGGCTCTTCGCGGCGCAGAGCTGGGCCGCAAGCCGCTTGCGCAGCATTGTCGACTCCAGCGCGAAGGAACGGCTGCCCGCGAAGCTCCGCCTGAGCAGCGACGATGCGGCCTTACTAAGCGCAATGCTCTTCGGCGACCGCAGCGGACTTAGTTCCGCCCTGCGCGAGAGCTTTGAGCGAACCGGGACCTTCCATCTCTTCGTCGTCTCCGGTCTACACGTGGCGCTGCTTGCAGCCTCTCTGTTCTGGATGCTGCGACGTCTTCGCCTGCCACAGAGCGCTGCCGTCCTGCTGACCATCGCAATCACAACTGGCTACGCTCTGCTCACCGGCTTCGGTCTACCAGAGCAGCGCGCGCTCGCTATGGTGTCGGTCTATCTGCTAGCGCGCTGGCTCGACCGCGATGCCAGCGCCCTCAACGCGCTGGGCGCTGCTGCGCTGGCAGTATTGGTCTGGTCGCCACGCGCGATCTTTGAGTCGAGCTTCCAGATGACCTTCCTCATCATCCTTGCGATAGCGGGCCTCGCAGTTCCCATCAGTGAGCGCTGGCTGCGTCCACACTGGCGAGCGCTCGACCAGCTCTATCTGTTTCGCCTGGACGCACACCTTCATCCACGGCTGGCGCAGTTTCGCGTTCGTGTTCGCATGGCAGGTGAACTCAGCGCAGGGCTGGTTGGCGAGCGCCTGCGGCCGCTGCCTGCATGGCTTCTGCGCGCGCTCTTCTGGTCGCTCAATGCGCTAATCTTCGGCCTCTGCGCTGAACTGTGTATGGCCCTTCCGATGGCCCTCTACTTCCACCGCGCCGTCTGGCTGGCGATGCCACTCAACCTGCTCGAAGTCCCTCTGCTCGGCTTTCTGCTGTGCTGCGCCATGGCGATGTTCTGCACGTCGCTGCTCAGCCCGTGGCTCGCAGAGCTGCCTGCAGCGGCCACTGCGCTGCTTCTGCACCTGATGCGCTCCGTGATTGACCACCTGCAGCGCGCGCCGCTCGCCGGCCTGCGCATCCCCGCGCCGCCGCCGATGGCCATCATCATTGCCTGCGCGTCTATCGCCTTCGGCTGCATCGCGCTTCGCGCACGGCGCAGGCTTTGGCTCGCCTCTGGTCTGTTGGCGCTCGCGATTGTTCCGCTGGCAGTCTTCTTTCCTGCGCCGACTTTGCTGCATCCCGGACTGCTGGAGGTCACCGCGCTCGACGTCGGTCAAGGCGACTCGCTGCTGGTCGTCTCGCCCGACGGACACACGATACTCATTGACGCCGGCGGTCCGATCGGCCGCAATACCGCCATCACCAACGGCTGGGACATCGGAGAAGAGGTTGTCGCACCTTATCTGTGGTCGCGGCGCATTCGCCGTCTCGACGCTGTGCTGCTCACCCACGCGCACTCCGACCACATGGGCGGAATGCCTGCCATCCTGCGAGACTTGCGCCCGCGCGAACTCTTACTCAGCATCGAGCCCGGAGACTCGCCCGGCCTGCAAGCATTACTCGCCGAGGCGCACTCTCTGGACGTCCCCATCCATCATCTCCACGCCGGCGAGGCCTTCCCCTGGAGCGATTTGCAGGCAACCATACTCTCGCCCGAACCTGAGTACACCAATCCCGGAGTTCCTGTGAACGACGACTCTCTCGTTCTCCGGCTCGACTACCAACGTGCGAGCGTGCTGCTTGAGGGCGATGCCGAAGCTGCCAGTGAGGCCACAATGCTCTACCACCATCGCGTCGCTCCGGCGAGCCTGCTCAAGGTCGGGCACCACGGCAGCAAGACCTCCACCAACCCGGACTTCCTCGCCGCCGTCGCGCCGCAGGATGCAGTCATCAGCGTCGGTCGCAACAATACCTTCGGCCATCCTCGCGCCGAGGTGCTGGAGCGTCTCGAGGACGCGCACATTAGGACCTTCCGCACTGACCTCGCCGGTGCCGAGACCTTCCTTCTCGCCCCCGATGGAGCGATCTCCACAGCTCCCGCATCTTCCGGGTGGTAAAAAAGAGCAACGATCGTCTGCGGAGAGATTCACGAGCCACCACGCGATCCCCGGAGCCGCGATGCCAAAGCCCGAAGACGCTCAACAGCAGCCCACACTATCCAATACATCCGCACGACCGCAGTCAGCCGCCGATACGGAAGAGGCAAGACTCATCCGCCGCATGCAGTTGATGATGAACCTGGTGATGCAGACCATCGCGCAGGACAGCTCGCTCTCTATCGACGAAGCCTCGCAGATGATCTCCGATGCCCGTACCGCCGCGCTCGGCATGTTTCCCGGCAAGGAGCTGGCCTATGACATCATCTGGCGTCCGCGCTTCCAGCGCCTGATGCGCGAACGCTTCCGCATCATGTAGCTGCAAACAGCGATGCCGCCCCGAGAGGCGGCATCGTTGTTGCTGCTGTAATTGGAGCTCCTGTTAGAACTCCAGCCGAGCGGAAAGCTGCGCCGACCGCGGATTGTTGAACTGCGCGGTGGGTGCGCCGAAGCCGGCGCTGCCCAGAGTGACGCCGATTCCTGAGAACAGCACATAGTTGGTGACGTTATAGAGGTCGGCCTGCAGACTCAGCTTCGTGCCTTCCCCGAGATGCAGCGGGAAGGTGCGGCGAAGGCTGACGTCCAGGTCGAAGTTGCCCGGCCCAGTCAGCCCGTAAGGCGCCGTGCGGGGGGCATTGCCGAACGTGTAGCTGGGAGCAGCAGGCGCACCGTTCGGGAACGCTACTGTTTGAGCAAGCAGTGACGGTGCGATGAAGGGACCCGTCGGTGCCGCCTGTGTACCGCCGCTGACAACGATATTGCCGGCGGGATTGATGCCCTGCCAGCGACCGGTCGAACGAGCGCTTCCCGCAAAGCTCGGGTTGAGGCTGGGAGCACAAGTCGACTGCGCCTGGTTGGTCTGGCATGCTGAGCCGATGATAGCCAGCGGCGATCCCGAGTTCATCTGCACAATCTGCGAGAACTTGAAGCCGCCCAACAGGGCACGCGTCCATGCATGGCCACCGCCCAGACTCCCGCTGCCGAAGGGCAGGTTCTCAACGCCCGTGAAGACGAAGTGATGAGGCTGGTTGGAAGTAGAGACACTGCGCTCGATCGCATCCTGCTTCCAGGTTCTACCGGAATTGGAAAATGCGGCTGGAATGGCGTACCCGGTGCGGAACGTGCCACCGTCGTCAATCGTGCGCGACCATGTGTAGTTGACCATGAAGGTTACGCCATGCGAGGCGCGCTTCATAGCCGACACCTGCAACGCGTTATAGCTGCTGTTGGAGGTGTTGTCGTACGCGTTCGAGACTTTATATTCGGGGAAGGGTGTCAGCGCCACGGCCAGCGTCTGGCTGGTAAGGAACCATGGGGGAACCACAGCACCGGCAGTCGCGATGTCCGTGTTGCAAGGATCGCCGGTTAGCGAATTGGTCGTCGCTCCAAGTGCACTTACCTTGGCGCCAAGGCAAGAGCCGAGAGCGAGATACTTCGGATCGAGTTGGTCGGAGTGGAAGCCGTCCGCATTACTGCCGTCCGCGATGAGGAAGTGGCCCTGCGATCCCACATAAGAAATCGTAGTCGTGAAGTTTGGCGTCCACTGGTGCTGCATGCCGAACGTGTAGTTGATGTACTGTGGAGCGCGGCCACCGTAGCGGGAGTCTGAATAGGTCGCCGACTGCGGGCCTGAGTTGTATCCCGCGAAGTTTGTATAGCCGGTGCCATAGGCAGGACCGGAAGCCACTCCTGCGGGAGCCGTGTATGCCGGGAACCCCTGCTGCAGAGTCGCACTGGAAAGATAGGAGCCGGTAGCCGCAAACGACGGCGCTGCGGAGAAGCCGAGCGTCCCGGCGCCCTGACGCGATACGGCGGATCCGCCCACGCCGTTGCCGTGGGTATACATCACGCCGTAGCTGCCGCGCCACACCGTGTTCGGATCGCTCTGGTAGGCGAAGCCGATGCGTGGCCCGAAGTTCTTGTAGTAGTTGTTCACGTTCGTGGTGCAGTTGCATGTGCCTGCACCGCTTCCCGCGTACTGTATGGCGCCGGGAGCGCTGATGACCGGGTTGTTCAGGTTCGGGTCAAACCAGCTCAGCACATTGTGGGCTTCAGTGTAGGTGGGGTAGTAGTCCCAGCGCAGACCGAGGTCGAGCGTAAGCTTGCTGGTCACTTTCCAGTTGTCTTGAAAGTAAGGCGAGATGGGCCGGAAGCGCGCGCCGGTCTCCGCAACGCCGTTCTGGCTCAGTTTGCCGCTGTCGATCTGGCCCAGCAGGAAGCTGGCGTACGAGTCGCCGGTGCTCGACACGGGCGTGCCGGCGCTGAAGCCAGCTGTTTCCGTGGTGGCGTTGGCCAGTGTGACAGGCGAAGATCCGCCGGTCTCGGAGAGGTAGTTGTACTGGATCCATGCCAGGTCGACGCCTACCGTCAGCGTGTGCTTGCCCTTGACCCACTGTAGGTTGTCGATAAGGGTGTAGGAGTTGGAGACGCCTGTGTTGGCATTGTCGCCGGCCCAACCCGTCGGCGCATTCGTGCCCGCAAACGTGACGATGGGGAACGATCCCGAAGCCTGTCCGGCAGGCACACCGCCATACTTATAGACAGCGGTCGCGGCATAGGCCGGATTGTTATCCGCGTTGACGCCGGGGCTGTTGTAGCGCGCAAAACCGTACTTGATCTGGTTCAATAGATGATCGGTGAAGGTATGCGTCTCTTCGATGATGCCGACGGCGGTCTTTGGGGCGTAAGCCTGAGCGTAGTTGTAGGGTAGCGGGCCGGTATTGCGACCCGCGGTGGTCTGTCCCACCGGAACCGAACTGCCCTGGCGCCCCAGAGCTGCCACCAATGTCAGCGTGTCCTTAGGATCAACAATGTAGTCGATTCGGTCAGTCATAGACCAGTTGGAAAGGGCCGTAGCGTTCGGCGAAACATAGTTATTCGTTGGGTTCTGGTTGATCAGCGTGGGGATATTGGCCTGCAGCGCCTGGGCGATGGAGGAGATCTCGCCCCCCGGAATCACGTCGACTGCCGCTGTGCCTCCGGGTCCGAGCACCGGATCTCCATTGGCCCCCTTCGTTCCGCCATATACATAGCCGTAGCGATAGCGGCATGTCCCGCTGGTGCTGTTGGCGGTACAGGCAGTCTGAGTATTTGGATCGAACACCCCGACCGTTGGACTGGCCTGGTTGGTGGTGATGATGTTCTGGAAGTTGCCGGCCTGCTCGGCCAGATTGGGAAAGCTAACCTGTGCCGGCGCATCATGCAGGTAGCGGAAGCCGTCGTAGTTGCCGAAGAAGAACAACTTGTCCTTCCATGTGCCAAACGGAACCAACGGGCCGCTCAGGATAATGCCGTATTCGTTCTGATGCTCCACCGGCTTTTGCGGCAGGTTGGTCACCGGATTGTTGGCCTTATAGAAACCCCAGCTATCGAGCGCGGTGTTGCGGAAGAACTCGTAGACAGAGCCGTGGAACTTGTTCCCGCCCTGCTTGATATTAAAGTTCTCTACGCCCTGGCCTTCATATAGCGCTGGGTAGCCGGAGGTCTCCACCTGGAACTGGTCAACCGCATCGACCGAAATAGCTGACCACACGAAGCGCGGATCGCCTTCGCCGGCGCCGTTGGTGAAGGGCACGCCGTCGATGTATACCGCACTTGCGGCGCCGCGGCTGCCCGAGCCATTGACTACGCCCGTGTTTGTGGTCGCGTTGCCGTTGGTCTCATTGAACTGCACACCGGGCAGAAACGCCGCGAAGTCGCTGGCGCGTCGCTGATCGGGCTGTCCGTTCGCACCCATCTCGATGGGCAGCGCCGAGTACATATCGTTCTCAAGCGTGGCGCCGAGCTGGGCGCTGGTCGTATCCAACTGTGGCGGAGCCGTCGTCACTGTCACGGAAACATCGGTCGCGCCGACAGGCAGTTTCGGGTTGAAGGTCTGCGTCTCGAGCGAGTTAACCTCGATGTCCTTCTGCAATATCGTCTCAAAGCCCTTCGCCGTGGCCGTTATGTTGTACTTGCCGGGATCAAGCGCCGAAAAGCTGTAGTCGCCGGCGGATGTCGATGTTGTGGTGACTGCGATAGCTGTTGCCGTATTCGTCGCCGTGACCGTAGCTCCGGAGATTGCAGCACCGGTCGTATCAAATACGGTGCCGCTGATAGCGCCCTTTCCGGAAAGCTGCGCGCGGGCAGCGGCGCACATCAGCAGCGCGACGGCCAGCAGGCAGAAAAGGCATCTACTCGCACGCGAATTCAGCGTGCTGAAAAATTTGGTGGAAGATGTGGTGTTCATTGGACTCCTCAAAAGGTGGGCAAAATCGCGATCATGCAGACCTGAGCACCGCCTTGAGAGTGGTCGCCGGAATCTCTGCGCATTGATAGCGCCAATAAGATTCCGCCATTACACCAATTCCTGTCAAGCCAAAGCATTAAACTGTCATACATCTATACCGAGACGCGGTGCTTTCGGCATATCGGGAGAAAGCAATAAATCTTTTATTTTCAGTGAAATAAGGCCAAGAACGGACAGATAGCCAGGCCGAGTGCCATTCGGGCCCCTTTCAACCTGTCGGCTGGACTCTCAGGGTACTCTGACAGGCCCAAGCAACGGAGTCTTCACCGGCGCCGCCAGGCCCACATACTCGGTCAACTGATTGTTGCCAAAGCTGGTCACCCAGATATTGCCGCTGGCATCGATCGCCAGAGCAAAGGCCTCCAGCAATCCCGCATCAGGAGCCCACCCGGCTGCCGGACTCAGGATCGTTCCGGTCCCATGGATAGAGCTGATACTTGCCAACTCAGAGATCGAAGGCCCGCGATAGTTCGCAACCCAAACATTGCCTATGCCATCCACGGCGATTCCCTGCGGATGCACGATGCCGCCGCCCTTGAATCCGGCTGAGAGCACCGCACCGCTCGCCGACACTAAGCTGATGCTGTCCCCATAGTAGTTGGCGACCCATACATTCCCCGAGCCGTCGATCGCCAGTCCATCCGGGGCATCGCAGCAAACGTAGGCCGTGGCACTTGTGCCATCAGCCGAAATCTTCGCTATCGTATTGCTGGAAAAATTCGCAAGCCAGCCATTGCGGTTTGAGTCCACGGCGATCGCTACCGGAAAGAAGAGCGTCGGCGTTCCATTCGGATCTCCGTCATATCCCGAGACCCCAGAGAGCGGTACTCCGGAGTTTGTCAGCAGCGTCACGTGGGAGTCGCCGTAGTTCACAATCCAGGAATCATTAGCACTGTCCACTGCGACCGCATATGGAAAGTAGATACCGCCATTTCCATAGGGCGATCCAGTCACGCTAATACCCTGCGGATTCACCAGAGTCACCGCGCCGTTACCGCTGTTCAGGGAGTAGGAAGTCTGTTCGTCCACCACCCAGAAGTTGTCATTAGCGTCCACTGCAGCACCGTACGACTCATACAGCGCATTACCGCTTACTCCGTTGGGCAGCACGGGCGTCCCGGTATTGGTAAATAAGCTGGCAACGGAGAAGTAGCTTGCCACCCACACTCGTCCCTGCGAGTCGAGAGCCAGCGCCGACGGCGCATTCATTCCGCCGCCGCCGTACGTCACATACGTCACCCAGTCGTCCGGAGCTGCGGGCAACACCGGCGTAAACGCACTGGCAGCCGTGCTGAGGGTATAGATCGGACCCACGCTGCTTCCGGGATTCGTTGCCAGATCCAGTAAGGCATCCAGCGTGTTGCTCGCCATCGCACCAGGTGGCGACACATACGCATACAGGTTGGCGCACGCCGCACTCGAATTCCCGCTGGAGACGATGCAGGCATGGATTGCATTTGCCAGCGAGTTGATCTTGGCCGTTGGCGCAACTCCTGTCGTGGGAAACGCTGCCCCCGGCGCGACGCCGGTGCTGACATTCACCAGGTTGGCCAGCGTCGCTGCCGCCAGCGTGATGCCACTGCTGTTGCTGGCAGTAGCTCCCAGCAGTGCTCCCGGCTTTAGAAACTGCGCAAAGGCATAAGCCGTCGCAACCGTCGTCGCCTCATTGATCGTATAGCTCGTGGAGATGCTGTTGCATGCTCCCGGCACAGTCATCAGTACAGACCCTGTGGCGGTTGTTCCCCCGATGCCTGCCTTGCCACCATTAGCGACTATATACAGGATGGAAGTTGGCACCGGGCACGTGTAGCCCGCAGTCACGCTGAACGCTCCGTCGCTGTCAGTGGTCAGAGGAGTCTGTAGCAGCTGCGTCGGCGACGATCCATTCCCCGCCGTTCCTGCTGCCCACAACTGCACGCTGGCGCCTATGATCGGCGTGGTACCAGCCAGAACCTGGCCGCTGAACGCAGTCCCGTTGTAGTTGCCGACGACAACCGAGATCGCCGCGGTAGTAGTAGCGGGCTGAGAACTAAGGTTCGAAGTATCGGTGACCGTCAACGTGACCGTGAATGTGCCTGCCGTTGTGTACGTGTGCGTGGGCTTGGAGTCCCCAGACCCGCTGGACACGCCGCCATCCCCAAAGCTCCAGTTATAGGTGAGGGTCTGGTTTTGTGGGTCGTAGGACCCGCTGCCATTGAAGGTCACAGCGGAGCTGGCCGTCCCGGTATAGGGGCCTCCTGCGTTCGCCGTTGGTGCCATCTGTACGACAGTGGCTACATTGCCTCCGCAACCCGCGAAGAACAACGCTGGCAGCAGAAGGTAGCACCGGACATTAAGAAGGCGTCTCACCGTCTGAAGGTATCAAATCGTTGCCACTCAGCGATAGGGTTGGGTAAACACCGAAAGGTCTGCCTCCCGCAGGAAGCTCCTCAGGTTCGCTGTCAGTTCGCCTCGTGCAGCGTCTGGTGCCATGGAGGTGTTCAGCGTCTCCGAGCGCAGCAGTACCGGTATAGTTCGCGTCGGGCTTGGGCTCAGCACCGTCTTCAAATCCGGGTGGCTGTAGACAAAGCCAAAGTGTGTCCTGGGGGACGAGACCTGCCCGCAAGCGTCTCCATTGCAGACGGTCGTCGCCTCCACATACTGCGTCGCTCCATCATTGAAGAACGACCCGCTGAAGTTCGTCATGCCGGTACTTGTAGGTAGATCCAACGGACCATGCCACAGCCAGTCTTCCCCACGTTCAGCATGGCACAGTAACGTGTCATGCGCTCCCAGCACCGGCGATATACCCACCGAGACCACTGCAGGCCCGCTTTGGCGGCCGTCACCGGAGGCCGCAGTCACGCCCACGACACCAGGGCCGTCATAAACATAGTCCGCCCAGTAAAAAATCAACGGCCCGCCGGCCTCCAGGTACTCGTTCCACTCGCTCTGCAGCTTGAACTGTCCCACGCGCTGCGGAAACCTGCCCACGGCATTGGGGTCCGTGGCAACCACCGGATGCCTCCACGCCTCCGCCAGCGCGTGCACATAGGTCGCGCTGCCCAGAACGATCAGCAAGGCAAAGCCCACGAAGCGAAAGAGGAACGTTGGCGGCGCAAACTCTCTTGCCGGAGACTGCGGCAAACGCGGTGGCCGCAGATCGCCCCCTGGGCTCAGCCTCTGAATCAGAGTAAACAGCAACGCTGTTGCAAGGAAGAACAGGCACGCGCCGATAATGTAATCGCCCATCTCGGCACGGCTCTGCAACCACGGAATATGCAGAGCCACAATGTAATACACCACCAGCAGGCAGAGTCGCAGCAGGTTGAAGACATATCCGAGCAGTACCGCGCCGACCACCACCATGGCCCAGACCTTACCTCTGAACTTGTACAGATATCCCGCAATCAGCGCTATAAAGCCCATCGTAATGGCGCCGCGAATTCCGTTGCAGCCGGGTGCGATGAACATACCGAAGTCCGGTGTAAACATCAGCCGCAGTTGGTCGGGTGTAAGTTTCTGCCCCAGCGCGTGAGCAAACCCCCGCGCAATCAGGGAGGACGCGTGCTGTAGTGGCAAGTCAATGTGCAGCGTAAAGAAGTGTGGCACCGGATTCACGAACCACGTCAGCACCACGGGAAACAAGGCAGCCCGAAACAGCCGCACTCCCCCGAACAGCAGCACCGCACCCGCCACATACGCCAACGCCACCAGTGACTGCGGCGGCAGAAAGATCGACCACTGCGACGAGAAGATGAACTCCAGGATGGCATGATCGCGCAGATGAACGGCCGCCACCGTACCTGCGAGCAGCACCAGACCCCACCATGTGCCGTCCATCTCCCAGCCCAGCGAACGCCACACCCGCAGAATTAAAATCAGGCTGATGATTGGTATGAATCCGCCAATTGACTTCAGCGGATCATTCACCCATACGCCCCACAGATACATCGCCGTCGTGATGATGGACAGGATGCCCACAACACTCAGCAGTATCGCGGCAGCTACCGCCTGTGGAGTCTTCATGCCAGGAATATTCATAGCCACCAGCCGATCTGTCCCTGTTGCATGGACGTCACGCCCGTAGCCTCAGAAGTCATCGAAATAGATCTATAGAGTGGCAGACTATTTACGGCGAAAGCGCGAACGCAACGCCACCAGTGCTCCGCCTGCCGATCCCACCAGAGCCAGAATCGCCGTCGGGTTCTCCGGCGAGTTTACGCAGCCCGCCTGGGCGAACGCTGGTGTTACGAAGAAGAGAACGAGTGCCACTACAACATACACTGACAATTTCATATCTTCCCTCACCTCAGGAATTCCCCATGTTGCACGCTATAGGAGGTAAACCCTCTTGTCAACGGCGGAATCGTCAGACAGCTTCTGGAGAGAGAGCCTCTTACGCTTCGTCGACTCTGTCAGACAGATAGAACCCGCCCGGACAGGGACTACCATTGCGCACCAAAATACTACCGCAATCTGGCTGTCATGCAACTATCGTAGTTTCCTCTTTTCAAACGAATTGCAGTCTATGTACAATCTGGCGTGCTGGATAAACCACTTATCTCCAGAACGCAAAACCGAGTTCGCACTCACTTCCCGGGCAAATCAGGAGCACATCATGACACATTGTATTGGTAAGACAGGTCTCGTCGGTCACCGTAGCGCTATGGGCGCCGTTGTCCTGTGCGGACTCGCTCTGTGCCTCTCCGGCTGCACCATGGGCACCATCAATCTGTCCGGTCCGGACACTTCAGCAGC
>Ga0302193_10003500_pt1 | contig 12642 bp, 20 predicted proteins | sample II_Bog_E3_3_FD_200228 | JGI IMG/M metagenome (GOLD analysis project Ga0302193, IMG submission 200228) | Peat permafrost microbial communities from Stordalen Mire near Abisko, Sweden - II_Bog_E3_3 | ecosystem: Environmental > Terrestrial > Soil > Wetlands > Peat | place: Sweden: Abisko...
CAGAAAAGAAGTTAGAGAACGCTTGATCAAGATCATGCAACGCCTGTTCGATGCAACTTCTGTTTACGGCGGCGATCCAATCGAACTCGGCTCGGAGATTTGTTACCTCCAGGGATTGCGATGCCCATCCAATAGAACGACCTGTGTTTCGCCGGAATTGGCGCCACCATGTCTCGCGCTGCTCAAGAGCCAAGTTATAAACGAGGCGGCAAACACCAGCGAACTGAAAGAACAGAATTTCCTGCTCGTCGGTTGGCGAAAGCTTGAAACGAAATCCGCGATGGATGATCATGAATTGGGTCGCGCTTCAGGTGAACTCTGGGGCCGATCAAGGGACCGTGCGGCGCGTCCAACGCCCACGGTCCCGAATTTTATATCCCGAAATCAGCGGCACGGCAAGAAAGCCCTGTGGATCGCATAATGAACCGCCCTCCCGTCCCCGCCACGCCCAGGCGCGCTATGACGGCGAAGCGGCGGCGGGAGTTGATCGAACGAGACGGCCCGCTTTGCTCATGCGGTTGCGGCGCGCCAGGCGTTCAGGTCGAGCACACGATACCGCTGGCTTTGGGCGGTTTAGACCACATATCCAACCTCACCCTCATCGCCGTCGAGTGCCATAAAGCAAAAACCCGCGCCGATCGGAAAGCCATCGCCAAGGCAAAGCGAATCCTCAAACGCGAGGAAGCCCTACAGAGCGCGCTACAGGCCCGTTTTGCGTCAGAGCCATCTGAGCCCGTAAATTCCGCTCCCGCCCGTCCTGCGCGATCCAGGCTCCAGGGGCGGCCGTTTCAGAAGCAATGCCGGCCATGGCCTAAGCGGGCGTTTCGCTAGCCCTTTACGCACAGGACCTGCTTAAGTGTATGGACGATTTCGACATGATCAGCCTGAGCCGCCATAACAGCGTCAATGCTTTTGTAGGCCATCGGAGTTTCGTCGATCACATCCTCATCAAGACGGCACTCAACCCCCTCGACGGCTGCCGCGTGATCAGCCAAAGTAAACCTGCGTTTAGCCTCGGACCTAGACATTGCGCGCCCAGCGCCATGCGAGCATGAGCACAAAGCTTCAGCCGCAGCCCGTCCGTTAATGCCACGCACGATGAATGATTTAGTGCCCATTGACCCCGGAATAATACCGAGGTCAGTAGGCGTCACGCGCACGGCGCCCTTTCGAGTTACCAACACATCCGAGCCGAAATGATGCTCTGTGGCGACGTAGTTGTGATGGCAATTAACTGCCTGACAGTCACAGGAGAATGGCTTAACGGCGTCTTGAAGTGCGCCAAGCGCTGCCCCCATCATCAATTCTCGATTCGTCCGTGCGAATTTCTGAGCCCAAGACAAAGCGCCCATGTAGTCGCCAAACAGTTCTGATCCTTGCGGGATATAGGCTAAATCTTCGTCTGGCAGGCTAATAAACCAGCGTTTCATCTCGGCCTTGGCGCGCTCAATGAAATAAGACCCAATGCGGTTACCTATCCCGCGCGATCCAGAGTGCAGCATAACCCAGACACGTTGATCCTGGTCTAAGCAAACCTCGATAAAGTGGTTTCCGGTTCCGAGCGTCCCCAGATGTGATGGTGCGCGCTTGGCTGCTTGACCGATTTTCGGATGCTTATCGATGATCTTCACCAGTGCGTCGCGTTGATCAGCAAAGGCTAACGCAGCATGGTCAGGCACAGTCCCCCATGCACCGCAGTCCCCTGGCGCACCATTGTTGGTGCGGCCGTGCGGTATACGGCGCTCGATTTCGGTTCTCAGTGCATGAAGATTATCAGGCAAATCGGACGCCGTGAGTGACGTGCGTTGAGCCATCATCCCGCACCCGATGTCCACGCCAACAGCCGCCGGAATAATGGCGCCCTTGGTTGGAATTACAGATCCAACCGTCGCACCCATACCCCAATGAACATCGGGCATGATCGCGACATGCTTATGAATGAAGGGCATCGCAGCGATATTATCGATCTGCTTGCGGGCTTGATGCTCGACCTGAACACCGTCGATCCATGCCTTGATCAGGCCACCATGCGCGCCTGGGAAAACTTGCATTGTCGTCTCCGTTTACAATCCCGGCGCATTTGCAAGCCGGTCGTGGATGGAAAATGGTCTGGGTGGAGGGATTCGAACTCTCGACCTCCGCATTCCAAGTGCGGCACTCTAACCAGGCTGAGCTACACCAGGACTTGGCGGCCTCGTCAGGATTTGAACCTGAGATTCCGCGTTCGAAGCGCGGCGGTTTATCCACTAGCCTACGAGGCCGATGGATTATCGCCGCAGACTAGGTTGCGATCGGATGGCTCGGGGAGCTGGGTTCGAACCAACATCGGCGGAGTCAAAATCCAGGGGAAACACGTCCCCGCGTGCTATAGCTTCTTCGAGCCTTAGCACTTCGCCACATACGATCTCGCTCACGGCCTCGCCGACATTCCCAACGAAAAATTTGACATCGACCAGACCAGCCTCCGCCTTTCTCGCATAGAGAGCGGCGAGTTCGGAACAATCAGAATGGGTCATACTCGCCTCCTTTGAATTCCAGCGCGCCCCTGCGGCTCGCTTTGCAATCTCTGAACGCTCGCTGTCTGACAGGACGCCCATCCGCGCCAGCCCACCCTTACGCGCGCGTTCGTGACGCGTGGGTGAGGAAGATTCTTCAATCTCCCCTGTAGCAATTTTGCCGACCATCACCGCGCATCCAATGGCATCAGCCGGCCGCTTTTCGCCTCTTTGTCAACTTGATTCGAAAAATTGGGGTCCGCACCGATGCGATGATGGTGAGCAAAATGTCAATACGAGGCGCTGATTTGAATCAATCGGCCAGTGTGGAGGCCTCAGATCGCGGCGCCCGCCACGCCTGTCAACGGCCTCAAAATTCAAAATGAGACACTACCCCGCCCTGCAAATCGCCGCCCGCCTCACCCGGCGCCACCACCCATCCAGCGCCCGGTTAATCGACGGCCACTTTTCCGAGCGCGACCATTCGCCCGTCCGCTTCCATCGCCGCACCATGCGCCCCCGAATTGCCCGCAAATCCCGTGGGACCATGCGCCAGTGGTCGCCACAGAGCCATTCAGCCGGGAACACCGTCGAATACCGAGCGCATCCAGGGACGCAGCAGTTCGAGCGGCTGTAGCGCTGGCGGGGAGGCTTCATTCGTCGGCTTCGGCGAACAGCGTGGCGTCTTCATCCGCGAATTGGTCCAACATTGACGATTGGGGATTTCGCATCCCGACTTGGGCCAGGTTTTTGACCGCCTGACGGAAATAGCTAGGCTTGAGTTCAATTCCGATTGCCTTACGCCCCATTTCGACGGCGGCGAAAACCTCTGACCCAATGCCCATAAACGGCGTTAAGATCGTGTCGCCGGGATTTGACCACAACTCCAAGCATCGCTCGATCACGTCGAGCTGGAGCGGCGAAACGTGGACTTCATCTTTCTCGTCGCGACCACCTCGATATTGGAGCGTCCGAGTTTGGTCTATATCCATCCAGACCGGCGAAGCGTAACGCTGCCAAACGAGCACGGAAACCCACGTATCAAACGGCCAGACCGAACCGCCAGCCTCACGAACTTCCTGAGCATGGCGATCATAGGCTTCGCGGCTAATATCGACGCCAAAGGCAGTCCGCGCATCGGACCACTTGCCTTCGGTGTCAGCCGGTGCGGCGCCGATCCACTGATCAAACTTACCATCCACCGGCTCTGGATTTTCGCCACGCTTTCGGAACGTCACCACATAATCAGCCAACCCCTGACCGCTCATGCATGAATCCTTCATGATCTGCTTATGAAGGAGACGCAGCGATTTCGTGCGCTGCTGGGCCACTACAGGGTCTTTCCAAATGCACACTTCCGAATGAAACAGCCATCCTGCGTCCTCATAGGCGCGAATGATCTCCCCACGGAAATCACGCATCCCGATGTTGCCATGGCGCGTCTTGGATCGCGGGAGCTGCATACAATGCACCGAGTGAAGGCGTCCAGGCATAGTCACGCGAAGTAATTCTGAGATTATGAACCCATAAGCCTCCCAGAAATTAGACCCTTCATTGTTTGAAACGTCCCTATCAAAGGCCGAAAACCGATACAATCCTTCAAACGGGGGAGAGTGGACGCCAAAATGAATGCTGTCTCCTGGTATTCCGCGCAGAATTTCGCAGCTATCGCCTTCGTAAATCGCGAATTGTTCGTTTACGACCTGATTGACTACGCGGCTATCCATTTTGGCAACTCCATCGTTATTTGTGGATTGTAAAGCGGGTTTTCGCGGATCGAACCGCGCACCGCTTGGGATGAAAGATCGCGGGTGTGCATGATCATTGAGGCCATCATCCGATCGGCGTCGGCTTCTTTTCGGCGTAGGTTCGCAACGACGTTTCCTTCCGTCTCAGCGGCTATCAGATGCGCATCAACCGGTTCGGTTTGCCCAAAGCGCCAGAACCGGCGCACAGCCTGATAATATTGCTCCCAACTATCGTTTAGCCCGACAAACCCCGTCCAGTGACAGACCTGGGCATTGACGCCGAACGACATCATCGACGGCTTGGTGACCATTCGCCAGATTGAGCCGTCGCAGAAACCGAGAATCTTGCGTTCTTTTTCGTCTTCGCTGTCTGATCCACGTAGCTCTACGCATCCAGGGATGGCCCGTGTAAGCGCTTCGCTCTCAGCATTCAGATTGCACCACCACAACACGGAACGGTCCATAGGCGTGATCTGAGCGGCCATGGCGACGCGATCCTGTATCGTGTCCCGACGCGCTTTGATGCGATCGGCCAGCGTCTCAGCCGGCATGGCGAATAGGAACCCGGCACGTTGGGCCGCAGCGTCATCGACGCCCACGGTGTGCTGATGGATGCGAAGCGGCGGAAGATCATAGCCGGCATCGTCATAGCCGAGATCGGACGGCTTTCTGAGCATGACCGCCCAAGAGGCCATCCATTTCCAAAACTCGTTTTCAGCGTGGCCCTTAAGCCTCCACTTTTGGGTTTCACCACCATCGTGCGTGAAGAATGTCGCCAGCATGTCGGTATAGGACATGACGCCCAGGAACTCGGCGTGATTGCCCAACTCCATGAAGTCGTTAGGTGCAGGCGTAGCGGTCGCAGCGAGCCGAAACGGTATTTGCGCGCACTCTTCGATCAGCCGTGTTCGATAATGACCATCAGTCGATTTCAGGATCGAACTTTCATCAAGGATCACACCCCCGAATTGCGACAAATCGAAATGCTCGATCTTCTGATAATTCGTGATGTTTGTTCCCGACAAACACCCGGCCTGATCGCGGACCTGGCGAGCTGCGATCCCAAACTTATCTGCTTCGCGGACCATCTGAGCGGTGACCGCCAACGGCGCCAGATGAAGAATGTCGCGGCCCGTCTCCCGGTGAACAGCGTCCGCCCATGCCAACTCCATGAACGATTTGCCCAAGCCGGTCCCGGCGAACAATGCCGCCCGACCCCGGCGCAATGCCCACGACGTAATGTCGCGCTGAAACGGGAACATTTTCTCAGGGAGGGGCGGAAAACTGATTAAACCCGTCGCCGGATCGGCGATCGCCTTTCGCGCCAGAAAGTCTTCGTATTTGGTGGAACGGTTCATTCTTCTATCGCCCTCTGCAATTCCCGTTCGCGCCGCTTGCGCCTCTGTTTCACGCGGTTTGACTGCCCCTGGCCCAGCGGACGTTCCTCCCCGTAGCCATAGCCGTAGGAGCTGGCGCGGATTGTCTCGCGGGGTTGGGGTTGATCGGTCATGGCAGAGCATACGCAGCCCGGATACGGGCTCGCCTTTCATCGTCTAGGGCATCAACGCCCAATATCAGCCGCGTCATGATCGGAAGGCAGATCGCCGCATGAGTATCGCTGTGAACCGGATTTCGCATGTGTCTGCATCCGTCCGGGTGCATCACAACCAGCCAGCGCCGACCGTTCTTTTCCTCGAAATGGTGGGCCAACGGTTGTTCTGGGGATTGGTCGGTCATGCGACGCGCTCCAGTTTGCCGCCGTTGATCATCCGAAGCGGTGGCTTGCCCTTGCGGAGAACGACGATGTTTTCGCCGATCGCCACGAGGTATCCGCGCCATTCGATGATGCGGGGAAGGGTTCTAATCGGGGTCAAAACGCCCTCCGTTCGGTTGGAAATATCGTCACGTTGGCGTTCATTTCCGCGATCTCAGCCGGGGTTTTGAACCCGTATTTGACCAGGATATGGACCGGGACCTCGCACTCGTGCCGCCCCGGAGAATTGCCCCAATCAATCGGCCACGGGCCACCGTCCTTGAATTTTGACACGCGCTTTTCCCAAATTTGTTCTTGGGTCAGCGGCGCGGCATTTGCCGCAATCACTAACGCCGGTTTGGCGTCGGCGCCGTAAAACCCCTCCCTCAGTTTTTGAAATGAAGAGGCTTGGCAAACGAAGTCCAACGTCGCCTTGAAGGGCTTTCGACCTTCCTGGGCTTTCACCTGACCCAGACAGAACGCACTGGCCCGAACCGCATCCAGAGCCGCTTTCCAGCCCGTCAGGCCGGATTGCTTGAGCCTCTTTCGGATTGCAGCCCGGCGCCTGTCGTCGAGATCGATAGCCTTCGCTAAGCCGCACATGGTCGCCGTTTCGTTCCATAGATCGAAAGCGGTCTGAACTTCATCGGGCCTTGAAGGCTCTTCGGGAAGAAGGCTGAGCGTCGGTGTCCCCTGGGGGACCATAGGGGGTTCTTTATATGGATCTGGTTTTGGTTCTGGTTCTGGAAACGCACGCGTGTCTTGTAGCAAAATCATAGCATTGCTAGACGAATTACCCTTTGTTTTTGCAGCCTTAGCCGATCCTCCCCTTTTACCGGCTTCTTTCCTCGCCGAAATCTTACGCGATATGTCGTCGTATTCTTCGCGCAATCTCTTCTGAAAATATCGCCCTCTCGACATCCCGAAAAACTCACTCAGCACCGGTCTAGCAATGCGGTCGAAGTCCTCTGGCGAGAGCCTGATCTTTCGGGCGATCCAAACTTCATCGGCTGGGATGCTGCATCCTGGCGTGCGCCAGCAAAGCCGCATGAGCCGGTTATAGACGCCATCCTCTTCAAGCGAGAGATGCGCCGTGGCCGCCTCAAAATCATCGACGTAAAGTGGGATGAACGGATGCGTGCTCATAATTACCCCCGTCTCGGATCGCTAATCACGTCAAATTCGGCGATGTATTCCTGCTCATCGGAACCGATGCCGCCGCCCCGGTTTTTGGCGCAGATCACGTCAAGCCGGTGTTTGCAGTCCTCGCAGTCTATTTCCCATTGGGTGAAGGCGGGTGTTCCTTCCTTGGGCTTGGACCGCTCCAAATAGTAAAACTCGCGGTAGAGCATGAGCACCGCGTCAGCGTCCTGCTCAATGGCCCCTGATTCGCGAAGGTCTGCGAGCTGCGGACGCTTATCGTCCCGCGCCTCAACGCCGCGACTGATTTGCGATAGGAGCACAATCGCGACCTCAGCGCGCCTTGCAAGGCGTTTCAGGCGCCCGGTCATTTCGGCCAGCACGTCCGATTGGTTGCGGCCAACGGCTTTGGGGCGATCCATGATCTGGAGGTAGTCGATCCCTACCGCACCCAGTGGGCCTTTGCGCTTCAATGCCCACACCCGGCGTTCGATATAATCGACGGAAAGGCCGGTCGTGTCGTCTAAGATGAAGTTGGCCGGAACGTCATATGCTAACTCGCGAAGCCGTCGCACCTCAAGAGGCGTGAGCTTGTCGCCGCTCATGTTCTGATAGTGGATGCTGCTCCATCCTTCGTCGCGATAGGTCAGAGCTGACAGCGTGCGCTCATCCAATTCGCGGCGGCTCATTTCGAGACAGAATAGGGCGAAGGCGTCGTTACGGTTTCGCATCGCAGCACCGAACAGCACATTCCGCAATAGCGCCGTCTTGCCCGCCGATGGCCGGGCGCCGATGATAATCAGCTTGCCCGGCTTGAGACCGCCTAGCCGGAAGTCAACACACCGAAGGCCCGTCATTCGGCCCTTTGGCTTGCCCTGGGCGTGCTCGTCACCGATCTGCTCCATTGTCTCAAGAGCGGACGTTCGCCCGTCCACGAGGTTGCTATCGGCTGGCGCGGCTCCGGTGGCGAGCGTCGTGATCTCGCGCTCAAGGCTAGCGATCAGCTCAAAAGCGCTCGATGCAGTGTTTCCAGCTGTCGCCATCGCCTTGGCGCATACATCGACCAGTGAGCGGCGCATGGACGAGTCATGGATGATCGAAGCCCAATCTGGCGCGTTCGCAGTTGGGGGCGCGTGGTCAACCAGATCGGCGAGATAGCGCAGTCCGCCCAATTCGAGCATGGATGGATCAGACTTGAGCCGATCGAACATCCAAATCATATCAACGCGCCCGTGAGCCGCACGCTCAACGATCGCCGCCCACATGCGGGAGTGAAGCGGCTCATAAAACATTGCCGGAGCCAGACCGTCGCAAAGCTGGATCGCGCTATTGTCGAACAGCACGCATCCGAGCAGCGCTTGCTCAGCCTCAATGTTGAATAGTTCGATCTCTTCGGGGCGCAGATCGAATGCGGGCGCTAAACTCATGCAACCGATCCGCTCTGCTCATTGGATCGATGAGAATTGAACATATCTCCATTCTGTTTAAGAAACTCGACACACAGACGAGCCTCATCTTTGGTGAGATAGCCAAATTTTATCGCTTTTCGCCTGCTAAGAGCGAGATATGCAGTTTTTCTCTGAATGTAAAATCTGTGGGCGCTCCACAACTTCTTTTCTTTAACCGTTCCTCCGCACGGGCCGAGAATTTCGTAAACTAAACGAAACACTTCATTGCGTAGGCGTCGAGTTTCGTCGCCTGCAGGGCGTGCAACGGGAATTAGGGTTCCTGGCTGACAGCGAGCGAAAGCACCGCATTGGCATTTCCAAACCCATATCTCGGCCAAATGATCTTCGCCGGGGTATACGTCCGACCCTCGCGCCAAGCTCGTTTCATCGCCGCATTCTAAGCAGACGGGCGGCTTTTTAGGCGCAAGGGGCTTAGACGGTTGCGCGATACGCGCGGAATTGTTAATGGAGTTCATGCGGAGGCTCCGTGTAAGCCGATGTAAATGGGCGGGTTGAGGTGTAGGAACCTCCCCGCCCGTTTCTTTTTCTACCCCTCAAATCGCCGACTTGGCAATGGGAGCCCGCGAAGATTATCGGGCGTTTTCACAGATCGTCCCATTCCGCCGTCGGGGGCAGTTCGTCCAGCGCAGACTGGAGATCGCGGACTAGTTCGCGGACGCGGGTAATTCGCGGATCTTCAGCGATTTTGGTCATTTCCCAGGTCGTGATCTTGGCCCCGCAGTCCACGCACTTGCGCCGCCGTCGGATCGCTTGCACGCCGCCCTTTTCACAAGGGCGAGAATCTTTGACCTCAGTATGACCACCGCACTCGCCACATGGCATACCGTTCAATCGGACTACGACCGGTCTCGGAACAACCTTAATCTTGCGGAAACTCTGCGCGTATCGACCGCGTTCACTTGGCGTCATAGTCATCCTAGGAACCCTTCCGTCTTGATCGACTCTTCATACTGCGCGGCCAGTCGGCGCCGCGCCACGGCAATATCGATCTCCATCTGCTGGAAACTGTGCGCTTGAAGGATCGCTTCCATCGCGCGCTCCAGGGCCATCGCCAGTGTGGATGGTGAGGTGAGCATAGCGTTTGACACGGCGCGACCGTTGATCATTTCCAACCCCGAACAATCGCCAACAACTCCCAAGCCTCAGGACGATGACGCTTTCCGCCATAGGACGCAATGAGCAGGAGGGCGCCGATTAGCGATTCCTTAAGCCTAGCACGCGCGCCAGCGACCACGGGATGCTCATCAGGACTTGGAGCGACCGTGCCGCCATAGAGCCGCAAAATCCAGCGCTGGCGTTCTCCGATCGCTAGCAGCAGTCTTGCGCCGGCCGCTCCCTCGCCCATTATCCGACCCTACTTTTCACGTAGGCCCGCTTCCGGTGTTCCTCGCAATAGACCTGGGTCCGGGCGCCAGTCGGGGCGCAGCAGCTCATTGACCCGTCGCCAAGCGGCCAAGCGCATTCTCCGCGCGCTCGCTCAATCCATGGCCTAGGATCGCTGCCCGTCGCCGCAGTTAACACAGGCATCGGCAATGGCGGCTTTGAGATAGGAGGGCCAGAAACAACGGTTAGGGCCGGAGCGCGCCATACCGGCTTCGTGGCCGGGATCGCCTTGACAGACTTTTTCATGCTCAAACTGATCGGACGAGGCGGTGAACCTTTGCCCGCGTGGCCCGTGCGCGCCAAGCGACCAGCAACCGCCGATCTGGTTACGCAGAGCGATTTTGCGATCTCGGCGAAGCTCTTGCCCTCCCGCCATAACCGCTCAAGCAGTTCTTGGCGTTCAGAAGTCCATTCGGTCGATGTTCGCAAGGCTAATCCCCCTGTGGTTCCAACGGCATAATCTTTACGTCTACCCCCGGACGCTCGCTGGCGACCTTGACGGCGAACAATCGCATGACCTGCTTGTCATCGACGAAGCAGATTGAATTGCATGCATCCAAAACGCTCTTAGCGAGGTTGTCGATATCGAACCGCCCAGCGTAAGCCTGCTCGCCAGCCAACACGGCGGCGCGCTCCCGTTTGGGCATCGACTTCGGCGGTTGGATGCGAAACCGGAGCGACACGCTCAACGCTCCCGTAAATGGATCTTGGCCGTTCATGGCCATCTTCGCCAACCGGGCTACTGACGCCTCATATTTCCGCGTGTTGGCGTCGGTGTAAATGGTCGCGTGTTGGCCCCGAACCGCAGCTCGGGGCCTGCCTTTTCCGCGAGGAGCGCCGCTCATTGAGAAAGTCAGCGCGTCCACCGTTACGCGTCCTCAAACGCTTCATCGGCGGTCGGTTCGGTCCAGCCCGCATCTTTGAGCCGCCGGGCTTCCTTGCGAACGTCGTCTTCGTCGATCTCGTCATCGTCGCCCGTGTCTTCGACCAGTTCGACGGTTGAGGCGGCCGATTTGGCGCGGGCCTCCAAGACCTTCGCGGCGATCCCGAGCTTCATGGCGTTCTCAGCCTGCCCGTCATGCCATCCTCTTAGCCATTCTTGGAGCGCGACGGCGGCGACTTCGGGCGGCGCCACCGGATCATCGGCTCGGCGCCCAGCGCGCAACCCGTTGGCGTAGGCCATCGCCAGATCGTCGGCGGTATCGCGAATCACGTCCTCGAGGTCGAGTTGCTGGCCGGCTTGAAGACCAGCCAATTTCCGAAGCCGAGCGCGGCGCTTTTCAGCCGCCAGGTCCTCGGCTTCCGTCATCTGCATCTTTTCGAGGACTTCGGCTTCGAACTCTTTGCGTGACCAATCAAGGTCCGCTTTCAATCGCTTGAAGTGGCCGTTCACGACCTTCTTAGCCAAATCCATCGACACCTTAAGCGCCGCGACCTTTCGCTGATCCTCGATGATTTTCAGCGCGTAATAGGTGACCAACGCTTGCTGTTCGGCATCGGTCAGCTTGGTGTTGTCGTCTGGTGCGATCTCGCGTTCGACCACGGTTTCAGCTTTCGGCTTGCGGCCCATCTGGGTTTCCTTGCGATTCGCGATCGGCGATCAATTCGTCGATAGCGCGGTCGATGTCTTTGATAGATGACGCCTTGAAATCCTTACCGCTCCTGATGCGCCACCAGGTCGAACGTGAGACGCCCCCTCGCGCCAAGACCTCGGGCATCTTGAACCCTTCGGAAAATGCACGGGCGAACACGCGCGCGGCTTCAGGATGAGGTTTCGTCATTTTGCATCATTTGCACGAATGATCGGGCGTAGCAATCGGAAACGGTCGCCAGTGAAACAAAACGATTGACACGAGGAACGCATACGGCGATGCTTCCCCATCGAAACGGAGCGACCGCATGTCCCGCCAAGTCCAAAGCCAAGTCACTGTTGAGATCGAACTGACGTGCGTGGGGAATTTCCAGCCCGGCTATCCCGAAACCGGTCCGACCTATTCGTGCGGCGGCGAACCGGCTGAACCGGACGGCATTGAGGATGTCGAAATTACGCACGCCACGATGAGCGTTCGCAATCCAGATTGGCGCTATGGTCAACCGCTTTTGAACAGCCCTTCGAAATGGCTTGATAAGTCCATTTTCGATGGCGTCGATATGAAATCGCCCGACATCGTGAAGCTGCTCGCCAACATCGCGCAATATGCGGCCGATGAGATCGACGGCGCGCTGATTGATGAGGCGGGGGAATGAGCGCCCCTCCCTACTACTGGAGAGATCAAGCCTTCCGTGCAGTTGACGCATGTGGCGGGACATATACGCCGGAACAAATAGCATCGGGCTATGCGGCTGCTCACAAGGACGCTCTGGACGCCGCCTGTGACGCGCTAACATGCATGGGCGCAATGGACCCTCCCGCGCGGACACAGGCGCTTTTGGAGGCGCTTCAGGATCTATTGATCGTGGTTGATTATGTCGCCATCAGATCTGGGTGGCCTGATAACGCGGCACGTCACAAAGCTCGCGCTGCGATCAAAGCCGCCACAGGTGAGGGATGACATCCATCCGCACGCTCTATCGCGGCTGGCATATCAACTACGATCCGCCGCCAATTCCCGTCCGATGCTGCGATTGGCAGTTTTGGCACGACGATTTCGACG
>Ga0302193_10003525_pt1 | contig 12591 bp, 10 predicted proteins | sample II_Bog_E3_3_FD_200228 | JGI IMG/M metagenome (GOLD analysis project Ga0302193, IMG submission 200228) | Peat permafrost microbial communities from Stordalen Mire near Abisko, Sweden - II_Bog_E3_3 | ecosystem: Environmental > Terrestrial > Soil > Wetlands > Peat | place: Sweden: Abisko...
CGCGTTGCGCGCGAAGCTGGCGACCACGGCCCGCGTTCTGCGCGACGGAAAATGGGCGACCCCGAAGGTAGCGGATCTCGTCCCCGGCGACGTCATCCGCCTGCGACTGGGGGACATCGTGCCGGCTGATGCGCGCCTGTTGGCGGGCGACCCGGTGCAAGTGGATCAGTCCGCGCTGACCGGCGAATCCTTGCCGGCGACTCGCAAGCCTGGAGAGGCGGTCTTTTCGGGCTCGATCATCAAACGTGGCGAAACCGACGCGATGGTGTACGCCACCGGGACTCACACCTACTTCGGCAAGACCGCGGAATTAGTGCAGGACGCTCATACCGTCAGTCATTTCCAGCGTGCGGTGCTCAAAATCGGCAACTACCTGATCGTTCTCGCCGTGGCGCTCGTGGCGTTGATTGTTACGGTCGCGCTCTTCCGCCATGACCCAACCCTGAGCACGCTGGAATTCGCATTGGTGCTCCTGGTGGCCGCGATTCCCGTGGCCATGCCTACGGTATTGTCCGTCACCATGGCGGTTGGGGCGCGCCTGCTGGCAAAAAAGCAAGCGATTGTGACGAAGTTGTCGGCGATCGAAGAATTAGCCGGCGTGGATGTGCTGTGCTCCGACAAGACCGGCACTCTGACCCAGAACAAGCTGACCCTGGGCGATCCATTCTGCGTGAACGGGGTGGCCGCCGATCAAATCATCCTCGACGCCGCATTGGCCTCGCGCGCGGAAGACAAAGACACCATCGACCTCGCCGTGATCGCCGGCGTCAAGGACGATAAGGAGCTGAAGAAGTATCAGATCGTTCATTTCCAGCCGTTCGACCCGGTGCATAAGCGCACCGAGGCGACCGTGAAAGGCGCGGACGGGAAACAGTTCAAGGTCGCGAAGGGAGCGCCGCAGGTCATCCTGCAGATGGCCACCAACATCGCGGACGTGAAGGCCGAGGTCGACAAAGCGGTCAACGATTTTGCCGCACGCGGCTTCCGCTCGCTGGGCGTGGCCCGCGCCGATCAGGACGACAAGTGGCAGTTCGTTGGCGTGCTGCCCATGTCCGATCCGCCTCGCGAGCAGGCCAAGGCGACCATCGCCAGCGCGGTGCAGATGGGCGTGAAAGTCAAAATGGTCACCGGCGACCAGTTGGCCATCGCCAAGGAAATGTCTCGCCAGTTGGGCATGGGCACCAACATCCTTGACGCCACCGTATTGCGCGATGCTAAGGATCAACCGTCAGCGCAATCGGCGGCGTCCATCGACAACGCCGACGGCTTTGCCCAGGTGTTCCCCGAAGATAAGTACAACATTGTCGAAGTCCTCCAGAAGCACGGCCACATTGTCGGGATGACGGGCGACGGCGTGAACGACGCTCCCGCGCTCAAACAAGCGAACTGCGGCATCGCGGTTTCCGGCGCAACCGACGCGGCCCGCGCGGCGGCCGACATCGTGCTGCTGGCCTCCGGTCTGTCGGTGATCATCGATGCGATCAAAGAGAGCCGACGCATCTTTCAGCGGATGAACAGCTACGCGATCTACCGCATCGCCGAAACCCTGCGCGTGCTGTTCTTAATGACGCTGGCGATCCTGGTATTTAACTTCTACCCCGTGACCGCGGTGATGATCGTCATGATCGCCGTACTCAATGACGGGGCGATTCTCTCAATCGCGTATGACAATGTTCATTACAGCGACAAGCCCGAGAAGTGGAACATGCGTCTGGTGCTCGGGATCTCGACCGTCCTGGGTGTGATCGGCGTCGTGGCTGCGTTCGGATTGTTCTATCTTGCCGAGCGCGTATTTCACCTCGACCGCGCGCACGCCCAGACACTGATGTACCTGAAGCTGTCGGTGGCCGGACATCTGACGATTTTCCTGACGCGCACTCGCGGCCCGTTCTGGTCCATACGTCCGGCGCGCATTCTCTGGATCGCCGTGCTCGGCACACAAGCAGTGGCGACACTGATTGCAGTTTATGGTTTGTTTATGACCCCGCTCGGCTGGCGCTGGGCAGGCTTCGTTTGGGTCTATGCTCTGGCTTGGTTCCTTGTGAATGATCGCGTGAAGCTGCTGGCCTACCGTGTTTTTGACCCGGTCAAAGCCCCATCTGTCACCAAGACACCCGATCTTAAACCGCAGATCGCTGCCCGGGCCTATGAACTCTATCAACAACGAGCGCGGGGCGAGAGCCTGGCTGATCAAGACTGGCTCGAGGCGGAGCGCGAGATTCGGAAAGATGACGCCAAGGTCGAGGCGAAGACCTAAGCCTGAGGTGCGGTCCATCTATTTACAGCCGCGAACACAATGGATACGGACGAAAGGAAGACGATGAGAATTCATTCCAAGGATTTCCGGGTAGGGTCCGGGAAAAGGTTCGACCTCAAGAAGTGGCCGACGATCGTTAAACCTTATTGCAAGACGAAGAAGCAATATCAAGAACTCCTGGAAAAACACATTGCAGAGTTGAGCGCACTCCAACAGCTTCACTACGCGTCCAACCGCTATGCCCTGCTGCTGATTTTTCAGGGGATGGACTCCGCCGGTAAGGACGGCGCCATTCGGCACGTCATGTCGGGAGTCAACCCCGAGGGCTGCGACGTTTTCAGTTTCAAGCAGCCGAGCGCCGAGGAACTGGAACATGATTTTCTCTGGCGCACAACGTGCCGCCTTCCCGAACGCGGACGGATCGGCATCTTCAATCGTTCCTATTACGAAGAAGTGCTGATCGTTCGCGTGCATCCCGAGATTCTTCGCAACCAGCATCTTCCCGAAGCGTTCCGTGACGAAAAATCCATCTGGAAGGACCGGTATCGCTCGATCGTTGACCTTGAGCGCCACCTTTATTACAACGGAACTCGAATCGTCAAAATATTTCTAAACCTTTCGTACGAAGAACAGCGCAAGCGGTTTCTGGCGCGCATCGACGAGCCTGACAAGAACTGGAAAGTCAGTCCCTCGGACAACCACGAAAGGAAGTACTGGAAGCATTACATGAAAGCGTATGAGGACTGCCTGCAAGCGACGAGCACCCATCACGCTCCCTGGTACGCCGTTCCCGCCGACAATAAGGAGAACGCCCGCTTGATTGTTTCCCGCATTGTCCTCGACGCACTGAAGGATCTCAAAATGGCCTACCCGAAGACCAGCGAGAAGCGTCGGCAGGAATTGCAAGCGATTCGCAAGGAACTGGCCCAAGAGAAGTAACTCCAAACATGAGGACGCTGCGTTGTGCGGGCACCCGCGAGCAGAGCGGCCAAACAAATGCCTGCGGCACGCTCATCGTCCGGCTGTCTCCTTCGGTTTGGGGTTATGCCAAGAGCCAGATGAAGCGATCAGTGTGTCAGCCTCTTTCGGTCCCCAGCTGTGGCGCTTGTAGGGGCGAACCCGGTGGTGGTGCTTGAGAACCGGATCGACCACCGCCCAGGCAGCCTCCACCGAGTCCTCACGCGTGAAGAGCGCTCCATCGCCGATCATGGCGTCACCCAGGAGTCGCTCGTACGGCGTTTCCTCTCCCTGCTGTTCTTCGAAAAGGTACAGCTCTCGCTGGTCGCCGACGTATTCCTTCCCGGCGATTTTGACGCGAGCGGCGAGAGCGATGGCCGAGTCGGGCGAGAGGCGGAAGCGCAGGTAATTGGCCGGGCCATTGGTTGGCGCTGAGTCGGCAAATAGCCTCTGCGGTGGTGTCTTCAGTTCCACCAGTACCTCGGTCGCGGTATCTGCCAGGTATTTTCCGGAACGCAAATACCACGGAACTCCCTCCCATCGCCATGAGTCGATGAAGAGTCGCACGGCGCAGAAGGTCTCAACGTCGGAGTTCTTCGCTACGTCCGGCTCCGTCCGGTAGCCGGCGTATTGACCGCGCACCACGTCGTCGGGCGTCAGCGGGCGCATGGCCTGAAATATTTTGGCTTTTTCCGTGTTCACGGCTCCATAGTTCCGGTCGGCGGGGGGTTCCATGGCGAGGAGCGCGACGATCTGGAAGAGGTGGTTCTCGATCACGTCGCGCAGACAGCCGGCAGTTTCGTAAAACCCGCCGCGGCCGCCGATGCCGAACCCTTCGGACATCGTGATTTGGACGCTGGCCACATAGTTGCGGTTCCAGACTGGCTCCAGGAAGGAATTGGCGAAGCGGAAATAGAGGAGATTCATGATCGCCTCTTTTCCGAGGAAGTGGTCGATGCGGAAAATTGAATCTTCCGGGAACACCACGCGCGCAACGTGATTGAGTTCCCGCGCCGAAGCGAGGTCGCGTCCAAACGGTTTTTCGACAATCACGCGCGCATCTTTGGCCAGGTTTGCGGCACCGAGGCCTTTGATTACCGTCTCAAAGAGCGCTGGCGGAATTGCCAGGTAGTGCGCCGGACGCCGAGCACCGCCGAGCGCCGTCTTGATCGCTGTGAATGTGTTCCCGTCTTTGTAATCCCCGTCGACGTATGTGAACAGCGACAGAAGATGGCGGAGGGCACGCTGGTCATCGATTCCGCCCGATCGTTGGATGCTGTCAATTACGCGTTTGCGCAGGCGCGGCAGAGTCCACTTCGAGTGCGCAACCCCAATGACCGGAACCTTGAGGGTCCCTCGTTTTGCCATCGCGTACAGTGCCGGAAAGATCATCTTATGAGCGAGATCGCCGGTCACACCGAAGAGCACCAGCGCGCCCGAATTCGCGACCGCCATCACAGGCCTCCGTTCTTGGCGCCGGACTTTTTCTCATGGCCGCCGAACTGTCCTGCCGGGAATCGCCAGTCTTCTCGCATCGACCAAGAGCTCTCGAATGAAGGTTTCATGCCCCAACCTTCCGATCGTCGGCGGAGAAATGGTGTTCGGGAGAGTATTGAGGCTAGTTCTTGGCCAAGGTGCTCTGTAGGTGTTCAGCCAAACTCAGGTGCTCGGCGACGACATGCTCTCCGTGCGTGGCTGCGCTCTTGACGGCGGCATCCTGACCGTTGGCCTCCTCCGTCTTGTAGAGTTGGACGGCCTCGCGATGACCCTCCACCATAGCGTGAATATAGGTATCGTCGAATTCGGCGCCGGATTCTCCCTCGAGCTTCGTCAGCAGCGCCTGATCGTCCGGGGCAAGCCCCGTGGGCTGGGACACTCCGATTTTCTCGGCAACTGGCTTGATCTCTTTTTCCAGTCGAGTGTGGTCGATGACCGTTCTCTCGCCGAAACTCCTTACGCCTTCAGTAGCGCCTTTTTTCGCGGCCAGCTGTCCGATTCGCATCTCTCCAACATTCACCTGCATCGCCGCCTTGACGAAGTTCTTGTCTCCCTGGGATTGTGCGAATGCCGTGGAGCCAAAAAGCAGCGCCGCCGTCGATACGCTCAGAATGTGCATGCCAATTCGCCGTTGAAGCATAGGGGAAGCTCCTTTGTGTGGACCCGATTCAACGAAGTTTAGGCGGCCCCAGAATGCCCGTCTGTTCAAAATTGACCGTTCTTCATGAGTCGCTTAGTTGCAAGGTGCACTCGACTTGAACAGACTGCGAAGTGCGGTGCGGGGTTGCGGGGTGCGCTACAGGAGCCTATCTGGCTGGCAACCGAACCAAACTTTCGAACTTCAGGGATGACTTGATTGCGGGAGTGGCTCTGCCGGGACCGCCACTGGTCGACGTCTCGTGGCCGAAAGCGAACTGAAATGTGGCGTCGGATGAAGATTTCCGCCGAATAGGTTCTTCGCCCATTTGGTCACCCACTGAATCGATCTCAGAACTCTTGGCTTGCCGCAACTCTCACAGCCGAACAGCGGTCGCACATCTGAAAGGATCGCGTAGGCCACGTTGAGTACGACCTGAAACGGCCGGAATCCGAATATGCTGGTCGCGAAGCTCCACCCAAACCATTTGGTGTTAGGCAACCTCCTTAGGACCTCCGCGACAGCTTCTCCTCCCAGTTTCATCGAGCCATCCGGCATCAGGACGTGGATCGTTTCATAGGCGTCCCAGATATCGAGATCGGGATTGAGCAACCGAAGCCTCTCGGGGTCGTCACCAATGGGTTGCACGATGAGGCTCGTCTCGCCCGATTTGCTCTGCGCCGACCTTTGCACCCAATGCCCAATGTGACGGCAGACAGCGCATTCGTCATTGAATAGGAGAATTGGCTTAGTCTGATTCTGCGTCATCGTCGATTGTTCTCCGTTCACGACTCAAAGGGCTGCGTCACCGCTGTCAGGATGCTCGCTACTGTTGGGGACGGACCCTCCACTCGTCCAACTTCATTCCGGTTTAGAAACATGACCAAGGTCGGCGTGCCCTGAATTTGGTAGCTGCTTGCAAGTCCCGGTTCCACTGCGATGTTAACCCTGAATATCTTCTCCCCAGGTTCCACTACTTTTGCCACCTGCTCCAGAACCGGTTCGATCGCTCGACAATGTTCACACCCGTAAGACATGAACTCAACCGCGATCGGTCCCTCCGCCTCTAGAACTAGGCGGGTAAACGTGCTGGCCGTAACTGTTTTTATGTTGTCAGCCGACAAAGCGCTCAACTGTGTTTCTCGCGGATGCTCTATTGTTTCGTTAATCATGGTCGCGTCCGCGCCGGATGTATTCCTGGGCTGAAGCAATGCTAACTCCATCTTCAAAAGCCACCTTATCGATGCGGCTCTCTTCGGCCTGCTCTTCAACTTCTTCCCTGGAGGCCGCAGCATCATCGGCAGTTTTGATCTCATCGTTGCTCATGATTGGGGCCGGACCTCGCGTTTCATTTTCCCGTGCTGCCTTCTCCACGTTGTCTTCCTCCATTTGTTCCTCAACCTCTTGCCCATTGGCCGCGGCATCGTCATCTGTTGCGATCTGCTTGCTCAATCTGGTTACGGACTTTGGAGCATTCTTCATGATTGTTGAGCCTTCCCTCTTTGCCAAGTTGCCCGTTCATGCCTTTCATAGATTCGCCGAATCGCGTTCGCAATACTGATCAGAATTGATCAGCCGATCCCAGGCATGAGGCTTGATAGTTGATCTGCTGAACTTTAAAACCAAATACCGATCAAGGCATCGGAAACTCCAGGAAGAGGAATCCTGCCCATGAAAGCAGTCCTAGTGCGCGACTACGGTGACGTGAACCAGCTCGTCTACGGAGACACTCCCGACCTAAAACCGGGAGCCGGAGAAGTGTTGGTCAAAATGGCGGCGACCAGCATCAACCCCATCGACTGGAAACTCCGTCGCGGCGATCTGAAGGCGCTCATGCCTTTGCAATTCCCGGCGATCCTGGGTCGCGACCTTGCAGGCGAAGTTGTCGGCCTGGGAGATGGAGTCAAAACCAGAAAGATTGGCGACCGTGTCCTTGGTCTCGTGAATCATGCGTATGCAGAATACGTTCTGTGTAAGGCAGACGAGTTGGCTCTCATCCCTTCGGGCCTCGGCTTTGAGCAGGCGGCAGCACTTCCTCTCGTGGTCCTTACCGGAGCTCAACTCATCGAGAAAGGGATCAAGCCGAGATCCGGAGAAACAATATTGATCACCGGAGCCGTGGGAGGAGTCGGGCGCACCGCTGTGCATGTCGCTCGACAGCATGGAGCACATGTGATCGCGGGAGTGCGCTCTTCACAAAAGAAGGAAGCCGAAGCTCTCGGTGCCGACAGAATCCTGGCCTTGGACAACCAGTCTGAGATCGCCAGCCTAAAGGAACTCGACGCCGTCGCCGATACAGTTGGGCACGAAGTCATTGTTTCACTCATCCCACACATCAAGAAGAATGGAGTCCTCGCAACCGTTCTAGGCAAGCCCGAAGCGGCCAACGGGCGCGATCTACGCGTCGTGGAAATCTGGGCCCAACCCGATTCTTCAAGACTTGAAAAACTCGCACACGAGGTTGCAGCCGGCAAATTCTCCATCCCCATCCGACGAGAATTCAAACTGTCAGACATCCGATACGCGGACCCGATGGCTGAAAAGGGCGGCATCGGGAAGATCATACTGGTCGCTTAGGTCGGTCATCCATGCGAACAAGTGCATTTTTGCTTCTCGGAATTGCTGTTGTCGTCGGCAAGATGGCCTTCGCGGGATCGAAGGCATCGCTGCAAACTGTCCCGAACGTCGATCTGACGCGGTATGTTGGCCGCTGGTATGAGATCGCACGGTATCCCGCCTGGTTCGAAAAGGACTGCGCGTCCGATGTGACCGCAACCTACACTGCACTTTCCGGCGGCAAGATCGAGGTTCTGAACGAGTGTCGACAAGCGGACGGCCAAGTGAAGAGGTCAAAGGGCACGGCTAGGGTCGTGGACAAGAGGACGAATGCCAAGCTCAAGGTCACATTCTTCTGGCCGTTCTCAGGCAATTACTGGATCATCGACTTGGCGCCCGATTACAGCTACGCCGTCGTCGGAGAACCCGATCGCAAATATCTCTGGATACTCAGCCGTTCTTCTCAGCTCACCGAATCAGTCTATGGGCAAATCGTTACCCGCGTCCGCGAACTGGGGTACGATCCGTCCGGATTGACGAAAACCAGACAAAGCAATCCATAGCCTCCTGATGTTTGTTAGGAACTGCGGAACCGAGTAATCGATGCTTGCCCCCTCTTCATGAAGCGGGCGAAGTCAGTTGAAAGGATTCTTTTATGAAAAACTATAGCTCCACCCAGCACTCCGATACGAAAACCTATCTCATCGGTGGCGGCATCGCCTCCCTCGCCGCCGCTGCCTTTCTCATCCGGGACGCAGATATCCCCGGCCACAACATCGTCATCCTCGAGGAACTCGATCGCTTAGGCGGCAGTCTTGACGGTGCCGGATCCCCGCGGGACGGGTATGTGCTTCGCGGCGGCAGGATGATCGAGAGCAAATACCTTTGCACTTATGAACTGTTCTCGTCGATCCCGACGTTGGACGGAAGCAAGACCGTCACGCAGGAAATCTTCGACTGGAACGAGACCATGAAGACTTCTTCAAAGTCGCGGCTCGTGCGCAAAGGACAGAGAATCGACGGTCCGGAATTTGGCTTGAGTGAACAACACATCCTTAATCTGGAGCGTCTGGCCGCGGAACCGGAGGGAATGCTCGGCAGGAGCACGATCGCCGACGAGTTCGATTCGTCATTCTTCGAGACGAATTTCTGGTTAATGTGGTGCACAACGTTTGCATTCCAGCCCTGGCATAGCGCCGTCGAATTCAGACGCTATCTGCTGCGCTTTACGCACATGGTCGCCGGATTCAACCATCTCAAGGGGATCATGCGCACCGTCTACAACCAGTACGACTCCATGGTTCGCCCGCTCCAGAAATGGCTCGAGGAGCGCGGAGTACGATTCGAGTTGAACACTCGCGTTACCGATCTTGTCCTGCACGAAGCGGCAGACCGCAAGACTGTAGAGCGAGTCGTATATGTGCGGAACGGTGTCCCCGGCGAGATCGAGGTTGGCGAGAAGGACTTCGTCATCGTCACTCTGGGTTCGATGACTGAGGCTTCGAGCCTCGGGTCCATGGACTCGGCTCCTGTCCTCAACGGCAAAACCGACGGCGGCGCCTGGACGCTTTGGGAAAAGCTCGCTGCTGGCAGGCCCGAATTCGGCCGGCCATCGGTCTTTGACGGCCACATCGAAGAATCAAAGTGGGTTTCGTTCACCACCACGCAGCGAGACCCTACCTTCTTTCGTTTGGTTCGGGACCTCACCGGCAACGTGCCTGGGGAGGGTGGACTGATCACCTTTGCGGATTCCAATTGGTTGACCTCGATTGTATTGCCGCATCAGCCGCACTTTATCGGACAACCCGAAGACGTGAATGTGTTCTGGGGGTACGGACTGTTTGTCGATAAGCCGGGCGACCTCGTGAAGAAGCCGATGTCCGCATGTACTGGTCGCGAAATCATGACCGAGATCCTGGGCCACCTGCAGATCGAATCCGAAGCATCGCACATCTTGGACACCTCCATTTGCATTCCGTGCATGATGCCCTTCATTACCAGCCAGTTTCTGCGGCGGGAGAAAGGCGATCGCCCGGAGGTTGTGCCCAAGGGATCGACGAACCTGGCCTTCACTGGCCAGTTCTGCGAACTTCCGGACGACGTGGTGTTCACGGTCGAATACTCAATCCGATCCGCGCAGACGGCTGTCTACACTCTGCTCGGGCTGAAGCGAGAGCCACCGGCCGTCTACAAGGGTCAGTACGACCCTCGCGTTCTGTACAAAGCGTTCACGACTCTGCACGACCTGAAGGCCTGAGTCGAGAGGAAACCATGAGAAGACTAATGACCGAAGAATCGCCACAACGGATGGGCATTGCTCAAACGGATTCCCCCTTCTTAACTCTAGAAAGTGAGCAATATTGAACAGCGGCGGTTTCGCGAATCGCGTACTTTTTATTGTTCCGGCAGCCGGTCGCGAACGCGCAGCATTGGTGTTCGCTCCTGCACGGGTTCACAAAGTTCGAAAACGGGAATTGGCGCCCCGGATTTTCGTCTCTTTGGCGCGATTCTTGTTGACGTTGCTGAGTGTTTCCCGAAGGATGGGACTTTAGTATCGGTGAGGCACGGAAACGATATCTGTAATACAGGCTGGATAATCCGTAGTCCAGGAGCGTACGAATGCGAATGCCGGGAAATTGGAAGGCGTCTCGGATTCTTCTGTCTCTTATCTTATTCTTTGTCGCGGGCTTGGCGTTGGCTACTGGCCAGACCAGTCCGCCGGCGCAGGCAGCGGCTCCGGCACCGACTAAGAACGTTCAGCCCAGTAGCGCGCCAGCGGCGGGTGCGCACTCCTCTGAAGCCTCCGAGTATGTAGGCGCGGAGACCTGCAAGACGTGCCACGAAGAGATCTACAACAACTGGGAGAAGACGCCGCACTGGAAGACCACGCTCAATACCAAAGCTGGACCCTCCCATCAAGGTTGCGAAGGCTGCCACGGTCCCGGTGCGGAGCACGTGGCGGGCGGCGGCGATGTAAGCAAGATATTCAATCCCGCGAAGCACTCGGCCAAAGAGGTTGACGCCAAGTGCCTGACCTGTCACGCGGGAGCGCACCCGAACTTTGACCGCTCGCCCCACGCCAAGGCGAACGTCAGCTGTATCAGCTGCCACAGCGTTCATCAGAGCAAGGAAGAAGAAAAGCTGCTGAAGGCTCCGCAGCCTGCGCTCTGCTTCCAGTGCCACTCCGACACTAAGCCGGCGTTCAATATGCCGTTCCACCACAAGGTGATCGAAGGCTTGATCACGTGCAGCGACTGCCACGACGTGCACGGCACCTTCGGAGCCAACAACCTGAAGTCCACGGCCGACCAGAACCTGATCTGCACCAAGTGCCACACCGAGACGCGCGGGCCGTTCGTCTATGAACACGTCGCGGTCAAGGCCGAGGGGTGTTTGGGATGCCACACTCCGCACGGTTCCCAGAACGCCCGCCTGCTGAACATGCCGGCCATCAACCCGCTGTGCAACCAGTGCCACAGTGGCGTAGCTGCCAACACGGTTCACGGAATGAGCGCGGGGTCGTCGGAAAACATAACTTGTACGAACTGCCATACCTATATTCACGGTTCGAACATGAATGCGGCGTTCCTCAGGTAGGAGTCATGGATTGCAACGCGCCTGGAGAATTGCGGAGGTGCGGTCACGCTTCGATTGCGCGCAGAGATTCAAGGTCTCGACGAGCAATGTTTTTCAAGTGAGGCTTTCAACATGATGAACCCAGGATGGATTTCCCGGCAGTTGAGTGAGAAGCATTCTCTTGCGGCCCGATGCATTGTCGGGGGCATGGCCGCAGCCATTTTGGGCTTGACGGCGGGCACTGCCGTCGCGCAGCTTCCAATATTTGTGTCTCACCAGACCGCTCCGGACGGCTACACGCTTCATGAGTCCATCGATCTGGGCGGACACGTGGCCAATATCGACGGCAGCGGCGCCATGTACGACACTCTGGTAAACCAGCAGTCGGGTCCGCGCATACTGGGCGAGACCTATGAACTGCGCGCACTGCCGAACACGAAGAACACCCTCGTCGATCACTTGAAAGCCTTTACCAGCGGGCTCGGCGGCGATCCGAACAACATTGCCAAGCTGGACTTTTCCAAGGGCAAGCTCTACGAGTTCTCCGGCTTGTTCCGCCGTGACCGCCAGTACTTCGACTACAACCTGCTGGGCAATCCGAATCTTCCGCCTGGCCAGTCGATTCCAATCGGGCCGCCCGCGACGCCAACGGGTTCCTACGCGTGGCCGCAGGTTGCGCAGTCGCCGTTTCTGAACAACTCGGTGCGCCGCATGACGGACACAAACCTCACACTGCTTCCGCTGGCGAAGGTGACCTTCCGAGTCGGCTACTCGCAGAACGTCTTCCAGGGTCCGAGCCTGACGCCCAGCGGTTATCAGGCTGCCGGCGCCTACGACCTGCTGCTCCAGGAGTATCAGCGCAACAGCACGGATGACTGGACGGGATCGGTCGAGTGGAAGCCCGTATCGCGGACCCGGTTGACCTATGAAGAGCAGATCACTCACTACAAGGGCGATTCCACTTTCAGCATGGCGCCCCAGTATTTCAACCTGCAGGAAGCGAACGGATTGAGGGTCGCAGTGCTCCAGAGCTACGACAATCCGATCAACAGGCCGGTCGGCATCACCTGCAACGCCGGCGTTGGACCAGCCCCCATTTCCCCGGCCCAGA
>Ga0302193_10003549_pt1 | contig 12541 bp, 5 predicted proteins | sample II_Bog_E3_3_FD_200228 | JGI IMG/M metagenome (GOLD analysis project Ga0302193, IMG submission 200228) | Peat permafrost microbial communities from Stordalen Mire near Abisko, Sweden - II_Bog_E3_3 | ecosystem: Environmental > Terrestrial > Soil > Wetlands > Peat | place: Sweden: Abisko, Stordalen...
TTTAATGAAATTTGGTGGCAATATTAGGCCAATTCTCAACAGCGTTTTCCCTTTTCTTGGATGCCGTTTGTACAGCATTACTACACAGGCAATAATTTGTAAGTGATTTATCGAAAATAATATAGTGCTTTCCCATTTTGGTGGGACAGAGGTCGCGCACCCAGTGGTTTTGATGGGAAACCGGGTGGAATGCTATTTCCCAACCCTAGTACCTAGCATTTGGTAGCAGGGCGAGGCACGGAAGCGTGCAATGGGAATCGGGCGCCTACCGCAGTGCGTGTGAGTACATGCCCCGGCAAACTGGACTTGGCGTCCCCGGGGCGGGACGCATTTTACCTTGGGGGAGCAGGAAATCGAGGCACTACGGCGAGTGCCGGGAATAGCGCCCGCCCCGGCGGTTATGCCCGTGAAGGGCGCCGGTACCGTATGGCGACAAATCCGAGCGTCAGTATTCCTGCGCCCATCAAAATCCAAGTCGAGGGCTCAGGTACCGGCGTGAAGTTGAGATCCAGGGAATTTCCGACCTGGGTGAACGTGAATGACCCGCCGCCCGTGCCATTGGTGAAGCCCGACGTGTTCAGGTTGAATTGATTCTCCGTGAATCCGGAAAGGCTTCCGCCGTTCGCGTTGATGACCGTCCACGAGTACGAGTTGGACGGGTTGAAATTGAGCGCAGCGGCGGAACCGCCGGAGGAGTTAACGGAAAACAGGTTGAAGCCGATGGTACCTGGGCTCGCCGAGAAAATTGCCCCACCGTTGGCTGTGATGAGGCTGTAGCCGGTACCGGCGGCCCCGTTGGCGTCATAGATCGAAAAATTGATCGTTCCCCCCGTCGTGAGCGTGAGCGGGTTTGTGAAGGTGAGGTTGCCCGGGCCGCCGCCTGGCGATGCGCTGGGTGAGAGGACGACCGTGCTGTCGACGGTAAGCGACGAGCCGATGGTGCCGCTGCCGGAAATGACGTTTGCGGTGCCCGAGGTCACAATCGGATTGTTTATCGTGACTCCGGTCATGACGTTGAGTCCGGCGTTCGAATTCCCCGCCAGGTACACCGTGTTCTCGGTCGTTCCAAAGGCGTTGTTGTTCCCCGCGATGACCGTGCCGCTGCTGATCGTGAAGGGCCCAAAGAACGAGCTGGAATTGTCCGCGTTGAGCGTGAGCGTGCCGCTCGGGCCGCCGACATAGTTCACGCTCGTCTCGGCGCTGATCGTCCCGTTGAGCACGAGATTGTTGTTGTCGCCGTTTCCGAACTGGGCGGAGCCCCCATTTAAGGATATGTCGTTCGCCAGCGTGCGCGTGACCCCGGGGCCGCCGTAGGCCGCCATTATCGTTCCCGTATCAAGAGTAATGGTCCCGTAGCCCGCGGCGTTGTCGTTTCCCAGGAGGAGGATGCCCTCGCGCATGTCGACGCCCCCGTAAAAGGAGTTGTCGCCGGTCAGGGTCAGGGTGCCGGGGGTGCACCAGACGATACCGGTGTCCCCGATGACACCTGATATCTGGCCCGTCAGCGTCAGGTTGAAGGTCCCTCCGTCGTCGTTGTCGATCCCGCCGCCAGAGGCGAACGTGATCGGGTTTGAAAGCGTGATATCCATGCCGTCCGGGGACATTTCGTCTGCCCCCGGGCCAAAGGTCAGGGTGCCGGTGCCGACCGCCGTGTTGCTGCTGACGAAAAGCTCTGCCCCGTTGGTGACGGTGACACCCCCAGAGAAGGTGTTGTTTCCTCCAAGGCCCTGGACACCCCCGCTCACGGTGAAGCTTCCTCCGCCGGAGATCACGCCTAGGAAATCGTTGATATAGCCGTTTCCGAGGGAGGTCAGGTTCATCCCTGTCGCAATGCTGACGGGCCCGCTTCCGCTGCCATTGAAGAGGCCCCCGACCGTCTCGTTCCGGGTGACCACAAGGGAGCCGCCAGAGGAGATGTAGATGTCGCTGTTGGGTGAGAACGCATTCGCCGCCCCGTCGGTCAGGGTCGAGGTCACCAGGTCCGTGATTCCCGAGTACGTCGTGCCGCCGGGGTTCTCGAGGGTCACGATCCCAGCGCCGACGATCCGAACGAGACCCGTTCCCGTGATGGAGCCCGAGAAGAGGTAGTTGTCGGTCGAGTAGGGGGCGAACTGGAATTGGCCGTTGTCGAGGACGGGGCCGACCATCGACGCCCCCGGCATCGAGTTAAGGCCCAGCGAAAGGTAGCCCGAGGGCCCGATCGTGGTGCCGCCGGTGTAGGTGACGGAGCCGAGGATCGCGAACTCCCCGGAACCATTCAGCACCAGGCTCCCGCCGGTGCCTGTCATCGCGCCGCCAAAGTTTGAGCTGAGGGCGTCGGTGAGGGTGAGCGTGTTGGCGCCGAGGAGGACCGTGCTCGCGCTGTCGGAAGCCAGGGAACCGACGGAGAGGTTGTTCCCGTTGAGGTTGAGGGTGCTGGTGATGAGCGTGACGTCCGAACCGTTGCCCAGCGCCGTGGAGGAGCCGGCATTCACCGTGGCATGGCTCGCCAGGGTGGTCCCCGTGTAGGAATTCGCGCCCGAAAGGGTCACGCCCCCGGTACCCGATCCGGACACCGTTATGTTGCCCGAGCCACTGATGGCGCTCGAAAAGGTGGGGATGTCAGTCCGATAAAACTCGACTGTCCCGCTGTTGGTGATGGCGGCCGCCGCGACGCTCCCCGACGTGTCGGCGTTACCGATGACAAGCGTCGCGCCCGGGGAGATGAAGATGTTCCCGGTTCCCGTCGCCGATCCCGTGGGATTGTCGGCGATCAGGGTTCCCGCCTCGATCTGGGTGTTGCCCGAGTAGGTGTTGGCGGTCGGGAAGGTGATTGAGCCCGCCGCGAGGAAGTTGACGCCACCGGTTCCGCTCACCGTGTTAGGAAAGCTCACCGAGTTCGTGAGCGAGAAGGCAAGGACGCCGTTGTCCGTGATCGAGGAGGTCGGGTCGACGGCGCCGGCCGTGGAATTGGCGCCGATCTGGAGCGTGCCCGGGGCGCCGATGGTGATCGGTCCTGTTCCGAGGCCGTAGCCGGTCGGATTGGCGACAAGGATCAGGCCGGTGGTTATGTCCGTGGATCCAGTGTAGGTGTTGGACCCGGTGAGGATCATGCTTTGGCCGCCGAAGACCAGTGATCCGCCCACCCCGGAAATGACGGCCGCGAAGTCCGTGTTGCTCGAGGTATCGTTGATTGTGAGGGTCTTTGACCCAAGGTTGACGCCACCTGCGGTGGCGGTGCCGTTGATTGAACCGACGGTGTTGTTGAATCCATTAAGCGCGAGCGTCCCCTGATAGGTGAAGTCGATCTGGCTCTTGCCTGAGGCGCCTCCGAATGCACTAGTTGAGCCCGCCTCCAGGGTCCCGTTAAAAACCGTGGTCACCCCTGAATAGGTGTTCGTGCCGGAAAGCTCGGTGATTCCGGAGCCACTCTGTTCGATCTGGCCTGAGCCGCTAATGTTATTGGAGATGACATTCGCTGAAACATCGGTTCGAAAGAATTGGAGCGTGCCGTTGTCGGTGATGGCAGACCCCGAGTTGATGTACCCGTTCGTATTTGCCTGGCCCAGGAGAAGGGCGCCTCCCGGGGCAATCGTGATGGGGCCGGTTCCGGTTGCGGAGTCCAACGGATTCGTGTTGTTGGCAATCAGCGTGCCCGATGTGATCGTTGTCCCGCCTGAGTAGGTGTTGCTGTTGCCGGTGATGGACAGCTGGTATTCGTGCGTGTTGAGCGATCCCGTGCCGGAAATGGCACCCGCGAATGTCGTCGATGAGTTTGCGCCGATGTCGCTCAGCGTGAGGGTGGCGGCGCCGTTTAGCGCAATGGTGCTGGTGGTGGAAAGGCTTTGGACTGCGTTTATAGCATTGCTGAATCCATTAAGGTCGAGCGTGCCGCTGCCGTTTATCAGGAGCGTCTGGGTTGAATTTCCAAACGCGCTCGTCGAGCCTGCCTGAAGCGTGCCACTGTTGATGGTCGTGGCGCCTGTGTAGGTGTTGGTTCCTGAGAGGGTGGTGGTGCCTGTTCCCTGCTGTGCAACCTGGAGCGCCCCAGACAAGGTGCCCGCGTAGGTATAGTTGCTTGAAAGATCGAATTCCAACGTGCCGGTTCCCGAGACACTGCTGCTCGCTATGCTCCCAGTCGTGCCCCCGTTGCCGATCTCAATGGCCGTGCCACCAGCGCCGTTGATAACCGTTGTGCCCGTATATGTGTTGGCCCCCAGTAGGGTCAGCGTCCCGGTGACGTCTTTTTCCAGGTTACCCGCCCCCGAAATCACGCCTGAGAATGTTCCGGTATAGCCGCCAACCAAATCGAGGGTGGCCCCGCCTGCAATTAGCACCGAGCCATTGGCCCCGCCGTCATTGAGCCCGGCGATGTATTCGCTATAATTGACCATCAGCGTTCCGCCCCCCGTGCCGCCGACATACATGACGCTGTTCGGCGAATATGAATTGGCTCCGCCGTCCGTTAGGGTTGCCCCCGCGAATACCTCGGTGGAACCGGAGTACGTATTGGCATTGGCGCCTGGGTTGAGTGTCACGGTCCCGGTGCCGCCGTTGAGCCAGAGGTTTCCCGATCCAATGATGGGTACGTTGATGGTGACCGAGGGTCCGCCACTGTAGAAGATACCGTTGGAAGCCGAAAGAGAACCCGATGAGCTGTTCAAGACGAGGGTACCGCCGGTAAACTCGAGGTTGGTGAAGACGTACGCGGCATCGACGGTCGACGTGGCATTTGAATCAAAAATGACCGTGTCGGCAGCGACCGGAACCCCGCCGACCCAGTTTCCAGAAACGGACCACACTCCGGATGCCGGCGTCCACGTAGTGGTTTGCGCAAACCCGGACTTGGCGCCGGCGACAAGCAGTACCACTGCACCTAGGATGGGCCGGAAATTCATGGTAGGTCTATTTATGCAATCTAATGGCATTCACAAGGCCATTTAATGCGAATCCAGATGCCTGGATCGCAGCATTCTTCCGGCTGATTCCCCAAGGCCCATACGATTCACAAGCCACCAAATATTAGCGAGATACAAATCAATCTTCGGCGTGGTAGGCCTCCGCCAAGAGCACCACGGGATGCGCTACCCTCGGAAATCCATTTTCAATGGACGCTGGGTCCTGTGAAAAACCGTTCTGGATCTGCAACTGGCATCCCGGGTTCGCCGTTGCGACAACAGTCGCGCATGTAGACTTTAAGTGACCCACCTTCCGGTCCCTGAGCCAAGCGGAGGTGGTCGGCTGGGTGAGCGAGTAGATGCCCGCGCTCCCGCAGCACATGGTGGCTTCCGGGCACTCCCTGAGCTCCACACCGGGGAGAGCCCGTAGTATTTCTCGGGGTTGCGAGGTGATTTTCTGCCCGTGGCAGAGATGGCACGCCTCATGGTAGGTTACTGTGACCGGTTTAGCCCCGACCGCCGGGGGATTGGGCCTCCTAAAGCCGATTTCGACCAGCCATTCTGAGATGTCGCGGACCTTCGCCGACCATGCCTTGGCCTTCTCCACGTACGCCGGGTCATCAGCCAGGAGATGATGGTAGCGTTTCAGGTGGGAACCGCACCCGGCCGAATTGGAGATGATCGCGTCGAATCGGACCGGATCGATGGCGTCAATCTGCCGGCGGGCGAGGGCCTTCGCCGACTTCAAGTCACCATTGTGGACATGCAGCGAGCCGCAGCAGGACTGGTCCCGCGGCGTTGTGACCTCGCACCCGTTTGCCAGGAGGACGTCGACCGTGGCGCGGTTCACGTCCGAGAAGGCAATGTCCTGGATGCAGCCGGTAAGGACCGCGACCCGGTGCCGGGTCGCGGCTGCCGGTTTCTCGGTCAGCTGAATGAGCTTGTCGGAGAAATGCCTCTGGATCGGGAGCGATTGGCGCTCCAATTCGCCGATCCTCCGGGGAAGGATCGAATAGATGCCCGAGCGCCGAATGAGGCTGCGCAGGCCGCTCGTCTCGAAAAGCCGCTGGAGGCGGCCCTCAAGCCTGAGCGCCCAGGGCCGAAACAGGAGGAAGCGGAGGGTGAAGAACCGCACGAAGGAGCGCAGCGGGCTTGCGACGACGCCGCTTCGCTCCGACTCGGCACGGCCGGCCTCGAACAGGGTGCCGTAGTCGACGCCGGCGGGGCAGGCGGTCGTGCAGGCGAGGCAGCCGAGGCAATAGGACATCTCCTCGGCAAAGGACCTTGACACGGCAAGCTCCCCGTCCGCCACGGCGCGCATGAGCGAGATGCGCCCCCTCGGCGAGTTTCGCTCGCGGCCGGTCTCCAGGTACGTGGGGCAGGTGGGGAGGCAGAGCCCGCAGTGCATGCACTGCTGCAGCACCGAGTAGTCGAGCGCCCTGAGGAGGTTCTCCTGGCCTTTCAAGGATCGAAGACTTTTCCGGGATTGAGGAGGCCCAGGGGGTCGAGGGAGCGCTTCACCTGCCTTAGGAGGGCGTAGCTCCCGTCGCCCATCTGGCCCCTGAGGAACGCCTTCTTCGCCAGGCCCACGCCGTGCTCGCCGGTGATCGTTCCCCCGAGCGAAAGCGCATGGGCGAAGATCTCCCTCATCGCAGCCTCGACGCGGCGCATCTCATCGGCGTCGCGCTCGTCGGTGAGGAACGTCGGGTGGAGGTTCCCGTCGCCAAAGTGCCCGAACGTGGCGATCTCGAGCCGGTGCCTCTCCCCGGTCTCCTGGATGAAGCGGATCATGTTCGAGAGCTCGCTGCGCGGCACGGTCGCGTCCTCCAGGATCGTCGTGGGCCTCATCCGCGCGAGCGCGCTGAACGCGCTCCGTCTCGCGGTCGCGAGCCGCGACGCCTCCGCCGCGTCCGCGGCCACCCGGACCGACGTGGCGGCATTTGCGCCGCAGATCTCGCGGATCCGCGCGGCGTCGTCAGCGACTGCCGCGGGGTGGCCGTCCACCTCGATAAGGAGGAGCGCCTCGGCGTCCACGGGGAGCCCCACGTGGGCGTAGTCCTCGACGCAGCGCAGGGTCTTTGAGTCCAGGAACTCGAGCGTGCAGGGAACGATCTTTGCGGCGATGATGGCCGACACGGTTGCCGCCGCGGCGTCCATGCGGGCGTAGGTCGCCAGGAGCGTCTGCCGGGCCGTGGGCCTGGGCACGAGCTTTAGGAGGACCTCCGTCACGATCCCGAGCGTCCCCTCGCTGCCGACGAAGAGGTCCTTGAGGCTATAGCCCGCGACGTCCTTCACGCACTTGCTCCCGAGGCGGCAGACCTCGCCGTCCGCGAGCACCACTTCCAGGCCCATCACGTAGTCCCGGGTGACCCCGTATTTGAGGCCGCGCAGCCCGCCGGAGTTTTCCGCGACGTTGCCCCCGATCGTGGAAATCTTCATGGATCCCGGGTCGGGCGGGTAGAAGAGCCCGGCATTGTCAGCCGCGTCGTAGACCGCCTGCGTGAGCACCCCGGCCTCGGCGCGGAGCGTGAAGTTGCGGGCATCCACCTCAAGTATCCGGTCCAACTTGACCAGGCACACCACGACCGATCCCTCGGTCGGGACGCTCCCGCCGCTCAGGCCGGAGCCGCTTCCGCGGGCCACGACGGGGAACTTGTGCTTCTGGGAGAGCTTAAGGACCGATGCGACCTCTGCCGTGGTCCGGGGAAACACGACCACCTCGGGCACCCTGCGGAGCGCCGCGGTCGCGTCAAAGGAGTAAGGGATCAGGTCCTCCCTCTCGACCAGGACGTTCGACCGGCCGAGGAGCCCGACCAGGTCTTCGATCACGTTGGGGTTCATCGGGTCGGGGGATTGGGCCTAGGGCAAAGGCCAACGTGCCCCGTTTTCGGCCGGCGGCGAACCAAAACCTCCCCTGGGACACGTGCGCCAAAATTAGGCAGGTGCGCACCGGGTGTGTGCCGTATTGGCCTCATTCGGGTGTGCCGGACGGCGATTCCCCCTCTGGGGGCGCCTTGGGCCAAGCTGGCGCATCCCATGCACTGGGATGGGGACCATGGACACCAACAACCTCACTCAGATGTCGCGCCAGGCTTTGACCGACGCGCAGGCGGTCGCACGCCGCCTGAACCACAACGAGGTGGACACATGGCACCTGCTCTCGGCGCTCCTAAGCCAGGAAAACGGCATCATTCCCGGCCTTGTGGAGAAGATGGGACTAACGGCGAGCGCCCTCCAGCTTGCGGTCGACAGGGAGCTTGACCGGATTCCCAAGGTCACCGGGAGCGTCGACACGTCCAAGGTCTACGTGACCCAGGCCGTGAACGATGTCCTGACCCGGGCCGAGAAGGAGGCGAAGGACTTGAAGGACGAGTATGTGAGCGTGGAGCACCTGTTCCTGGCGCTAATCGACCTTGGGCGGCCCGACGCGATGAAGAAGCTCTTCAAGAGCTTTGGCATCGAGAGGTCCAAGGTCATGGCCGTCCTGAAGGACGTCCGGGGAAGCCAGCGGGTCACGACGGACAACCCCGAGACCACGTACCAGGCCCTTGAGAAATACGGCGTGGACCTGGTCGACCGCGCCCGGAAGGGAAAGCTCGACCCGGTCATCGGCAGGAACGAGGAGATCCGCAGGACGATCCGGATCCTCTCGCGCAAGACGAAGAACAACCCCGTGCTGATCGGCGAGCCCGGGGTCGGCAAGACCGCGATCGTCGAGGGGCTGGCGCAGCGCATCCTGCGCGGCGACGTGCCAGAGGGCCTGAAGGACACGACCCTCTTCGCCCTCGACATGGGCGCCCTCGTGGCGGGTGCGAAGTACCGCGGGGAGTTCGAGGAGCGCCTGAAGGCGGTCCTGAACGAGGTCAAGCAGGCCGAGGGCCGCATCATCCTCTTCATCGACGAGCTTCACCTGATCGTGGGGGCCGGGAAGGTGGACGGCGCCATGGACGCGGGCAACCTGCTCAAGCCCATGCTCGCCCGCGGCGAGCTCCACTGCATCGGCGCCACGACCCTCGACGAGTACCGGAAGCACATCGAGAAGGACGCGGCCCTTGAGCGGCGGTTCCAGCCGGTCATCGTCGAGCAGCCGAGCGTCGAGGACGCGATCTCGATCCTGCGCGGCCTAAGGGAGCGCTTCGAGCTCCACCACGGCGTGAGGATCCAGGACAACGCGCTCGTGAACGCGGTCGTCCTGTCGGACCGCTACATTTCCGACCGCTTCCTCCCGGACAAGGCGATAGACCTCGTGGACGAGGCATGCGCCATGATCCGCACCGAGATGGACTCCATGCCGCAGGAGCTCGACGAGCTCACCCGGGGCTCGCTCCGGCTCGAGATCGAGGAGACGGCGCTCGCCAAGGAGAAGGACGCGGCGAGCAAGGAGCGGCTAAAGGACCTGCGCAAGGAGCTGGCGGGAATGCGCGAGAAGGCCAAGGGGCTCAAGCTCCAGTGGGAAAAGGAGAAGGCGTCGATCGACCACGTGAGGAAGCTCCGCGAGGAGCTCGACCAGGCCCGGCTCCAGATGGAGAAGGCGGAGCGCGCCTACGACCTGAACAAGGTGGCGGAGCTCCGGCACGGCCGGATCCCGCAGCTCGAGGCCGAGATCAAGGCGCTCGAGAAGTCGGGCAAGGCGACGACCCTCTTCAAGGAGGAGGTCTCGGGCGAGGAGATCGCGGAGATCGTGGCCAAGTGGACGGGCATCCCCGTGACGCGGCTCGTCGAGGGCGAGAAGGACAAGCTGATGCGGATGGAGGAGACGCTCCACAAGCGGGTCATCGGGCAGGACGAGGCGGTGACCCTTGTCACCGAGGCGATCTTAAGGGCCCGCAGCGGCATCAAGGACCCCCGCCGGCCGGTAGGCAGCTTCCTCTTCCTGGGGCCCACCGGGGTGGGCAAGACGGAGCTGGCGAAGGCGCTGGCGGGGACGCTTTTTGACAGCGAGTCGGCGATCGTCCGGATCGACATGTCCGAGTACATGGAGAAGCACGCGGTGTCCCGGCTCATCGGCGCGCCTCCCGGCTACGTGGGCTACGACGAGGGCGGCCAGCTGACCGAGGCCGTGCGGCGCAAGCCCTACGCAGTCGTCCTATTCGACGAGATCGAGAAGGCGCACCCCGACGTCTTCAACGTGCTGCTCCAGGTGCTCGACGACGGGCGGATCACCGACGCCCAGGGGCGCACCGTGGACTTTAAGAACACGATCGTCATCATGACCTCCAACATAGGCTCCCGCTTCCTGCTGGACGGCGTCGTGGGCGACACGATCCCCGAGAATGTGCGCGAGAGCGTCATGGCCGAGCTCCGGAAGGCGTTCCGGCCCGAGTTCCTGAACCGCATCGACGAGACGATCCTGTTCAAGCCGCTCACCCTCGAGGAGATAGGCTCGATCGTGGACCTCCTGCTTGTGGACCTGAACAGCCGCCTTGCGGCGCGCCACGTGACCGTGGCCCTGGACAAGAAGGCGCGGGAATGGGCCGCGGAGAAGGGCTACGACCCGGTGTTCGGGGCGAGGCCGCTCAAGCGCTACCTCCAGCGCCAGATCGAGACCCGGCTGGCGCGCGGGCTCATCTCGGGCGAGATCGCCGAGGGCTCCACGGTCACCTTCTCCGTCAAGAACGGGGAATGGGTCGTGTCCTGAGTCCGGGGCGGTTGACAGCGCCCTCCGGCGGGGGTTTGCTCCTCCGCGCCATCGCAGGGCCTTCTCCAGGGGCCGCGCGGCGGCCCCCGATGCCCCCGTCGGGCCTCCCCGGATCGGGAAAAGAGACCCCAATTATGGATACACATGCGTTACGAATCGGAGCCTTTGCAGCCGCGTTTGTCCTCGCGATGACCCTCGCACCCCATGCAAGGGCGGGGGACCAGGTGCGCCTCGACTCGGGCGTGATCGAGGGCGCCGGCGCCGATGCGGCGGGCATCCGCGCCTTCAAGGGAATCCCCTTCGCCGCGCCCCCGGTGGGCGACCTGCGGTGGAAGGGGCCCCAGCCCGTTGCGCCCTGGCAGGGTGTCCGCGCGGCGACCGAGTTCGGCGCAAGGCCGATGCAGAACCGCATCTTCTCGGACATGATCTTCAGGGATTCGGGCCCGAGCGAGGACTGCCTCTACCTGAATGTCTGGACGCCCGCCAAGTCGGCGGGCGAGAGGCTGCCGGTGATGGTCTGGATCTTCGGCGGCGGGTACCAGGCAGGGGCCACCTCCGAGCCCCGGCAGGACGGGAAGGACCTGGCGAGGAAGGGAGTCGTGGTTGTCAGCATGAACTACCGGCTCGGCATCTTCGGCTTCTTCTCGCACCCGGGCCTCTCGCAGGAGTCGGGGCGGGGTGCCTCCGGCGACTACGGGATCATGGACCAGGTCGCGGCGCTCAGGTGGGTCCAGCGGAACATCGCGGCCTTCGGCGGCGACCCCTCGAACGTGACGATCTTCGGCGAGTCGGCGGGCTCGTACTCGGTCAGCATCCAGATGGCCACGCCCCTGGCGCGCGGGCTTTTCCACAAGGCCATCGGGGAGAGTGGGTCGGTGGTGGGCACCCGCAGGAGCCCCTCGCATGTGGCACCGCTCGCCAAGGCGGAGAAGGCCGGGGAGGACTTCGGCGCCGCCATCGGCGCCAAGACCCTCGCGGACCTGAGGGCCGTCCCGGCGGACGCGCTCCTGAAGGCCTCGACCGATAAGAAATTCAGGACCGGGGTTGTGGTGGACGGGTATGTCCTCCCGAAGGACATGCGCTCGATCTACGAGGCCGGCGAGCAGGGCCATGTGCCGCTCCTGGCCGGATGGAATGCGGACGAGTCCAGGGTCTACTCCGTGTTCGGCGACAAGCGGCCCACCGCCGCCAGCTTCGCCAAGGACGTGAGGGGGGAGTACGGGGCGGAGGCGGACCAGATCCTCAGGCTCTATCCCGCCAGGACGGACGCGGAGGCGGTCAGGTCCGCGGGCGACCTTGCCAGCGACCGGTTCATCGTCACGACGACCTGGAAGTGGATCGAGCTCCAGCTGGAGACCGGGGATGCGCCCGTCTACCGGTACCAGTTTGACCGCGCCGTGCCGATCTCCCCGGGCACCATCATCAACGGCGCCCCTGCCACGAGCGCCGACACGGGGGCCCCTCATGCAAGCGAGATCTCCTATGTGTTCGGCGCCATATCGGCGATGAAGGACGTCCCGTGGGAGGACGCGGATTTCAAGCTCTCGGACGCCATCGGGACCTACTGGACTAATTTCGCGAAGACGGGCAACCCGAACGGGGCCGGCCTTCCCGAGTGGCCCCGCTACGAGAAGCAGACCGGCCGGCAGGTCATGCACCTGGACGTGGTCCCGAAGGCCGAGCCCGAGACCTTCCGCGAGCGCCACGAATACTGGGACTCGGCCCCCTGAGGGGAGTTTACGCGCCGATGATCTTCACGAGGACCCGCTTTCTGCGCATCCCGTCAAACTCCCCGTAGAAGATCTGCTCCCAGGGGCCGAAGTCGAGTTTGCCCCCCGTGACGGCAACCACGGTCTCGCGCCCCATGATCGTCCGCTTCAGGTGGGCGTCGGCGTTGTCCTCGCCCCGGTTGTGCGCGTACTGGGCGTGGGGTTTCTCGGGCGCGAGCTTCTCAAGCCAGCGCTCGTAGTCCGCATGGAGCCCGGGCTCGTCGTCGTTGATGAAGACTGAGGCCGAGATGTGCATG
>Ga0302193_10003554_pt1 | contig 12531 bp, 14 predicted proteins | sample II_Bog_E3_3_FD_200228 | JGI IMG/M metagenome (GOLD analysis project Ga0302193, IMG submission 200228) | Peat permafrost microbial communities from Stordalen Mire near Abisko, Sweden - II_Bog_E3_3 | ecosystem: Environmental > Terrestrial > Soil > Wetlands > Peat | place: Sweden: Abisko...
CTGTCCGCGGCACGCGTGACCTTCTCCCGCCCGAGACCGCCCTCTGGAACCGCGTCGAATCCATCGCCCGCTCGGTCTTCTCCCGCTACGGCTTCGGCGAGATTCGCACCCCCATCTTCGAGGACACCTCCCTCTTCGCCCGCGGCGTAGGCGAAGAGACCGACATCGTCTCCAAGGAGATGTACACCTGGGAAGACCGCGCCCGCGCGCAGTCGGAGAAGGCCCAATCCCTCACCCTCCGCCCCGAGAACACCGCCGGCGTCGTCCGCGCCTACATCGAGCACAAACTCGGCGACAGCGGCCAGCTCCAGAAGCTCTTCTACATCGGGCCACAATTCCGCCGCGAGCGGCCGCAAAGGGGCCGCTACCGCCAGTTCTGGCAGATCGGCGTCGAGGTCCTCGGCCCTGTCACCTCCGGCTCCGAAAGCCCTCTGCGCGACGCCGAAGTCCTCGAAATGCTCGCCACCCTGCTCGATGAACTTGGCGTAAAGAATTGGCAGTTGGCCCTCAACTCCGTCGGCTCGGCCACCGACCGCCCCCGCTACGTCGCCGCATTGAAAGCCGCCCTCGCGCCCATCAAGCACCAACTCTGCGAGGACAACCAGCGCCGCGCCGAGACCAATCCCCTGCGCGTCCTCGACTCGAAGGACCCCAACGACCAGGCCCTCATCGAAACCCTCCCGCGCATCGCCGACTTCCTCGACGACTCCAGCCGCGACCACTTCGCCCAGGTCCGCGCCGCACTCGACGCCTGCGGCGTGCCATACACCGTCAACCCGCGCCTCGTCCGCGGCCTCGACTACTACACCCGCACCACATTCGAGTTCACCGTGCCCTCGTCCGGCGATCCAGCCAGCGGCCTCGGCACGCAGAACGCCCTCCTCGGCGGCGGCCGCTACGACGGCCTCTCCGAGATGCTCGGCGGCCCGCGCGCTCCCGGCATCGGCTTCGCCATCGGCGAAGACCGCCTCATCCTCACCCTCCAGGCCCAGGCGGGTGCCCCAGGTCTCGCTTCTGAGACCTGGGAAACAAAGCTCGACGCCTACATCGCGCCGATGGGTACCGAACGCAACGCCGCCGCCCTCGCCCTGGCCCGCGAACTCCGCCGTGCTGGTTTATCGGTGGAAGTCGGCGACGGAACCTTCCGCCTCAAGAAATCCTTCGAGGCCGCCGACCGCGTCGCCCGCCACATCGTCATCCTCGGCGAAGACGAACTCGCATCCGGTATCCTTACACTCAAGACATTCGCAACCGGACTGCAGACCAAGATCGCTCGAAATGAGCTCGCGCAATCGCTGCGCGCATAAGAATTGAAGCAACTGAAGGAAGAGATGAATCTGGACTTTTTAGGTACCTTGCAACGCACCGGGATGTGTGGAGAGCTTCGCGCCGAGAACGCGGGGCAGGATGTCGTTCTCATGGGCTGGGTCAACCGCCGCCGCGACCACGGCGGACTCATCTTTCTCGATCTGCGCGACCGCTCCGGCATCACGCAGGTCGTGGTCGACGAGAAGGTCGCAGCCGCCCACGCCAAAGCCGATGCCGCGCGTCCGGAGTACGTCGTCGCCGTCAAGGGCCGCGTCCGCCGCCGTGGCGAGGGCCTCGACAACCCCAACATGCCCACCGGCGAGATTGAGGTCGTCGCCACCGAACTCCTTCTGCTCAACGAGGCCAAGACCCCGCCCTTCTCGCCCGCCGAAGACGCCATCGCCAACGAAGAGGTGCGCCTGAAGTATCGCTACCTCGACCTGCGCCGGACAGAAATGCAGGCGAACTTCGCCCTGCGCAGCCGCGTCGCCATGGCCATCCGCAACTACCTCGTCGGCGAGGGCTTCCTCGAGATCGAGACGCCCTTCATGACCCGCTCCACCCCCGAGGGCGCGCGAGATTACCTCGTCCCCAGCCGCGTCCATCCGGGCACCTTCTACGCTCTGCCGCAGTCGCCGCAGATCTTCAAGCAGATCCTCATGGTCTCCGGCTTCGACCGCTACTTCCAGATCGCCCGCTGCTTCCGCGACGAAGACCTGCGCGCCGACCGTCAGCCCGAGTTCACCCAGATCGACCTCGAGATGTCCTTCCCGCAGATGGACACCATCTTCCGTGTCGCCGAGGGCTTCCTCACCGCGGCCTTTGCCGCCGCCGGAGTCACGCTTGCCCCGCCCTTCGTCCGCATGACCTACGACGAGGCCATCCACAACTACGGCATCGACAAGCCAGACATGCGCCTGCCCGCCATGGTCTCGCTCAGCGAACTGCTCCCGCCCGAGCTGCGCACCACGCTCAAGATCGAGCAGGAGCTGCCCGTCCTCGGCTTCGTCATCCCCGGCGTCGGCGAGCTCAGCGGCACCGAGCGCAAGAAGCTGTTGAGCGAAGTGCGCGGCGGCTTCGGCGATTGCGGCCTCGACCTCCTCGATGTCGTCCGCCTGCGCACCAACGCAGCCTTCGCCCCGCTGGCCGACGCCATCTCCGCCGCGCTTGCCGCCAGCCTCGGCGTCCCCGCGCTCAGCCCCGCCGACCTCATCACCGTCGTCACCCCCAAGCTCGGCACGCCCGCCATGTGGAACTACGATCCGCAGTGGATCTACAAGCGTGTCGGCGCGCTCCGTCTCGAACTCGGCGCAAAGTACGCCGACAAACACGGCCGCTTCGCCAGGACCGGAACCGCCGCCGACTACAAATTCTGTTGGGTCACCGACTTCCCCATGTACGAGTGGAACGAGGAGACCAAGACCTGGGACGCAGCGCACCATCCCTTCACCTCGCCGCACGAGGACGACATCCAGGCTGGCCGCCTCACCAACGATAAGGGGGCCGTCCGCGCCCTCGCCTACGACGTTGTCCTCAACGGCACCGAACTCGGATCGGGATCGATTCGTATCCATCGCAAGGACGTGCAGGCCGAAATCTTCCGGTCGCTCGGCATGACGGACGAAGAGGCCCACGAACGTTTCGGCTTCTTCCTCGACGCGTTGGAGTACGGCACGCCTCCGCATGGCGGCATCGCCCTCGGTCTCGACCGCATCGTCATGATCCTCGCCGGCGCCACCAGCCTGCGCGAGGTCATCGCCTTCCCCAAGACCGCCAAGGCCATCGACCTCATGGTCGACGCCCCCACCCCGGTCAGCGACCTCCAGCTCCGCGACCTCCACCTCCGCATCGCGAAGCGCAGCTGAATATTCAATCCAGATCGAACGACTCGACGACGAGTTTGTCAATCGGCGGCATTGCGTCTTCGTCGCTGAGCGGTTCCCAAGAGTTGAGTAGTTCGGTCATGGTCGGCTTCCTGGGTGGCTGAACGGTCGCAGCAACGCCTTCCCTGAGCGAGGGACGTTTCGGACGAGTTTGTTTCACGCTTGTCATCGGGTTCGCCTCCGTCCGCAGTATAGGTCAGGCCCACGGAGTATTCTATTGCGCATGAGGAGCACTTTGTTTGCCGCATGCATTCTCTTGGCCAGCGCCGTAACCGGCAACGCTCAGGATACTTGTTCGCAGCCACGTCAGAAAGAAAGCGCAGCCGCAGTTGCAAGTATTCGCATGAAACTGAGGTCGGTGAAGCTCGAGGAAATGGACACAAATGTTCCCGAGACTGCACAGCAACTAATTCCACAACTAAAGTCTGCCTTGGCGCAAACATCTCGAGCAGTGCTTGCATGTCACAATAGCGCGATCGATCCACACGCGCTAGAAAGTGAGATCGCGATTCTGCTGCACGCAAATCCGCCGCAGCCACCACCAAATTCTGTCGTTAAAAATGGCGATCCGCGTTATCCAGAGTGGCTCTCGGAGAAGTATGGCAGCAACCTGCTCGTGAGCGTCAGACGACCACAACCGCAGTTGTTAAGCGTGCAGTTCCAATTCCACATTGAATGTGGAGACGACACAGCCTTGGTGCTCTTTGAACAACAGGGCACGCAGTGGCACGAAAAACTCGTATGGCAGGCACCACCTTACAAGGAAATCAGCGGAGCCTTCGGCGACTTCTTCCTCACGTCCATTCTTTCCGGAGACGCCCCGGGAACTTGGAAGGTCGTTGCGGCGCATGGCACCCCATGGTGTACTTCGCGCTTCAGTGGATTCGATCTGGACGTCCTAGCCCCTTCCTCGGATGATCCGGACCATCCGCGAGTCGTCTGGCATACCCAGCGCGGATATTCACGGTTCGACTACGAGCCACGCCTCCGTGCTGCGGGCGATACGTTTGAGTTGCGGCTGCATGACGACGAGATGGTTTTTGATCTAGACGACGCTTTTGAGCGCCTCGTCGTCTACCGCTATCGTGTCTCGGGCGACAAAGTCACCCGCATTGAACCGGTCGCAGCACACGCCCGCGGCTTCGTCGAGGAGTGGCTCAACATGCCGTGGGAAGAAGCCGCCGCCCAATCTGACCCCGCGCAAGCAGGCAAGCTCCAAGCTGTCCACAAACAATACGAGGTCAGCTTCAAAAACACGGACGACTACACAAATTGGCGTTCAGGATCGGTGCAGGCCTGCAACACCTACGACCGTTTTCAGGTCATCATGACTACTGAGCGAGACCGAATTGTACCGGGCAAGCCCGGTGGCGAGTCCACCCCCGGCCCCACTTACTACTTCCAGTTGCAGCAGGACAACGGCTACCGTCTACTTGCCATCACTGCCACACCCGACCCCTCATGCACCGGCCCGGATCTGATGAAGAAGCAATAGCACCCCTAATTCATCCACCGCTTGTCGTTGGGGTCCTTCTTCTCGTCGGGATCGACGTATCGTCCTTCTTTGTCGAAGTTCACCTCGCGCCCCTGCTTGCCCATGTACACCTCGAACTTCCGCGCCGCCCGCCGCCGTTTCGCGCGATAGTACGCATTACGCAGCCCGAAGTACCACTCGCCGAACCCGAACGCAATCCCCCGCCGCGGCGCATGGCGCACATACAGCCACCCAGCGAGCGCCCCCGAAAGCTGCAACAGCGCGCCAAATTCATTCGCGTCCTTCAGCAACACCGCGACCGCAATCAAGATATAGATCGTCACCAGGTACTTGGCGCGGATGCTGAACGGCAGCGGGAAGAGCAGAAACTCCGTGTCGCCCATGCGCATCGCCAGTCCCACCATCACTCCGAAGAGTCCCGCCCACGCGCCATTCGCCACACTCTCCGGGCTCAGCCGCAGCACGTGCGTGAACGAGATCGCCGACGCCACCGCCGCCCCGCCGATCGCCGACGTGAAGTATAGCTCCTTCAGCCAGCGCCCCCCGTACGCGCCCTCCAGCAGCGAGCCGCAGAACCACAGCGTCAGCATCGCAAACAGGATCTCCATCAGCCCGAGGTGGAGGAAGCAGTATGTCCCAAGCTGCCACACCTCGCCGCGTGCCACCGCCGACGGCTGAAGCTGCAGTATGTCCACCAGCGCTCCGGCCAGCCCGGGCGTAAGCCAGCTCAGCACCGCAACGCCGAAGTACACCGCCACGTTCGCCAGCACCAGACTGCGCACCACTCCCGCGAACGGCGGAAAGCTCATCGAAATTGTGCTGGAGCGCGCCATCGGTCTCGCCTCCTCTTCATTTCACCACATCCCCCGCAACTCGCCCGCGCGTTCATCCGCCCACGCATTATTTTGAAACCAATTGCCTGTGGGAATCGTCTGTGCTTGACGAACCGCCGGTCCGCTACTAAAACTATCGCAGGCGGGTGTGCCGTTGCGTTTCCCTGGGCGCGGTTCAGGGAGGGTGGCGCAAAGTGACCTGTGGGGACATCCCGCAGGCCGAATTCAACCTCTAAGCTGCGGAGGCTCCTATTATGGCTGTTGTCTGTCCCGAATGCGATACCCCCATCCCAATCGATCCCGACGAGGTGGAAGAGGGCGAAACCCTACAGTGCGATGAGTGCGGAATGGAACTGGAGGTCGTCTCCACCGATCCCCTCGAACTCGCCCCCGTCGACATCGTCGGCTACGACGACGAGGACGATACGCTTGCGGTGGAAGAGGACGACGAATAGCGTGCTCCCCACATCGGCTACGGCGAAGCCCTGCCCGCGTATCATAGCCTTTATGACCCCTCACTCCCATCCAGTCATCCGCCTTGCCCGCCTCCTCGCCATCTTCTGCTGCATGGCTGCGCTGGCCTCCTCGCTTGTCCCATCCTCACCCCGCCTCCTCGCCCAGTCGCAGACCCAGCACGTGGTGCAGGGCAAGGTGGTGGATAAGTCCGACGCCGGTCTCAAGGGCGCCACCATCTTTCTCAAGGACGGCCACTCGCTCGCCGTCCGCAGCTACATCGCCGCCGACGACGGCTCCTTCCGCTTCGGCCAGGTCGCCCCCAACACCGACTATCAGCTCTGGGCAGAGTTCGCCGGCAAAAAAAGCGCCGTCAAGAACATCAGCTCCTTCGACTCCCGCACCGAGTTCAACATCACCCTCAAAATCGACACCAAGTAGCCCCCGCCTCTTCTTGCTCGTCATTCTGGCGTAGCCAGAATCTCTGTATTGTCCTATGGAGAGTAGTATTTCCGGGATGGGTCTTCTCGATCAACGCCAGCAGCCTTTCATCTTCGAGATCCCTGCTCCCCGTTACATCAGGGCGATGGGCCTGATACCACTCGCCGTCGTCTTTGGCCCCATTGCATTCTTTTATTTGAAAGGTGGAACGCGCGGAACCGAAGCGATCTTCGAGCATTCGGTCAATCTTCCCGCCTTCTGGTTTACGACGGCAATGATGGCTGTGGCCCTCGCGTTTGCGTTGTGGATTCTATTCCCGCCGCGAAGCTCGCTCGCTCGATTTGAGTTCATGCATGATCGCGTTCGCTTCATTCCCAACAGCGCCGCGCGATTCTCTGGTGCGACCTCCGAGGAAACGCCCATCTCGCCACAATCGGTGGAAGTTCTCATATGCCACAGATATTTGCAGGAACAGGCGAATGGATGGCGCGTCGTCGTACGTGCAGCAAACGGTGCAGAAGGCGAACTTGGGCGAAGCGGGCTCCTCTATCTGAGCGCATCCAATGTAAATACGCTGGCTGAAGCGATAACATCTGCCACGGGCATTCCCGTGCGCGTGATTATCCGTCGAACGCCGCTCCACGGTGCCCTCGAAGAGACGCCATGGATGCCGCCCAATACAAAAACCAACACGCTGATGGGGTTCGGTCTCGCATCTGTGTGTCTTCCCTTCGGTGGCGGAATCACCATGGGATGGCTTTCGCCGCGTCCTGCGATCGTTGTCGTTGTTGGGCTGGCTCTCTGGCTTTGCATGATGCTCGCCCTTTTTGTGCTTGCGCGGGCCGATCCCTCCCGGAAGAAGTTCCCTACGCTGTACTCCCTCACAACTCTTGTCACTTTCAGCGCAACTTACGCTGTCTGCTATCTCATTGCAGCATCCATGTCTCATCCACATTGAGGGGCTGCCCCGCAACCTTGCAATCCAATATTTGATTTGCGTCTCCCTTCGCCGTACCATCGCCCATAGTGAGTTCCCCAAGCAAATCGAAGCTGCAAACCTCTGCCGAAGCCGACCGCATCGTCTCCGCCGGTTCCATCGACGACGACAGCGCATTCGAGCTGAAGCTCCGCCCCACTCGCCTCGCCGAGTTCATCGGCCAGGAGAAGGCGAAAGAGCAGCTAGCCATCGCTCTCCAGGCCGCCAAATCCCGCGGCGAAGCCCTCGACCACGTCCTCCTCTTCGGCCCTCCCGGCCTGGGCAAAACCACCCTCGCCACCATCATCGCCAACGAGCTTGAAGTCGGCTTCCAGCAGACCTCCGGCCCAGCCTTGCAGATCCAGGGAGACCTCACCGCCATCCTCACCAACCTGCGCGAGCGCCAGGTCCTCTTCCTCGACGAGGTCCACCGCCTGCAGCCCGTCCTCGAAGAAAAGCTCTACACCGCACTGGAGGACTACAAGCTCGACATCATCATCGGCCAGGGCCCCGCCGCGCGCACCCACGTCATGGAGATTCGCCCCTTCACCTTCGTCGCCGCCACCACGCGCCCCGGCCTGTTGTCGTCTCCCCTACGAAGCCGCTTCGGAATCCTTCTCCGCCTGGAGTTCTACACCGACGACGAGCTGCGCATCATCGTCACCCGCTCGGCCGAGGTCATCGGAGTCCCCATCGACCAGGACGGCGCGGCTGAAATTGCGATGCGTTCGCGCGGCACTCCCCGCATCGCCAACCGCCTCCTCCGCCGCGTCCGCGACTACGCGGAAGTCCGCGCCTCAGGCCGCATCGACCGCCCCACCGCCCAGGCCGCGCTCAGCCTGCTCGAGGTCGACGCTCACGGCTTCGACGAACTCGACCGCCGCCTGCTGCGCACCATCATCGAAAAGTACGACGGCGGCCCGGTCGGCCTCAACACACTCGCCGCCGCGCTGGCCGAAGAGCAGGACGCGCTGGAGGAGGTCTACGAACCCTTCCTCATCCAGATCGGTTTCCTCGACCGCACCCCACGCGGCCGCGTCGCCACCCGCCTCGCCTACGAGCACCTCGGCATCCCCCTCCCCCGCAAACACACCCTGTTTTGACAGAAAATACTCTTGTTTATTTGTAATAACACTTGCGAATATACCAGCAATACGCTATGCTCTGATCTGAACAATGGAGGAGCGCGAAATGGTCGTCGACACAATAGTCGTATTCACCGGGGAAAGCATTGAGGAGATTCTCGAACAAGGCGGAAGCTCAAGGTGGCGCCTCAATTTGAAGTGGGCTTCGGAGCATACGTATGTTGTGTGCGTCAGAAATGCGAAAGCGGATTGGACAATCGGGACTGAAGCCCATCGATCCGCGTTTTTGGTGGGCAAGATTTGTGAGTTCGTCCCAGAGGTTGAACCTGCAAAGGGCAACAGGCCGCCGCAAGATCGTTATCTCATCAAGTGCAGCCATTATGCCCTGATCGATATTCCTGATCTCTGGAACAAAGGCGATCAGTACCCAGTAAGGTATAAGTCCATGACCGACATCGGAATCGATCCATCAGAGATCAAGTGGATACCAATGCCTCAGGGGGACAGCTCTGAAATGTTTGAGCAGAAGGAACCGGACGCTCGAGCTGAGGATGCGGTAGCGAGCGCGAAGGAAGTGCTCGCGAAAGTGTTTGGCGTAGCACCGTCAGCAATAGAAATTACGATCAAGATTTGAGTAAGATGCGCGGAGACGAGCGATGAAGAAGGAAAATATCGGCAGCAAATTCGACGACTGGCTGCGCGAGGAAGGTCTCTATGAAGAGACCACTGCCGTCGCGGTCAGACGTGTCCTCGAAAGAGCGCCGAAGGCGCGTCCTATACCAGCCTTGGGAGCAGCCCAAGGTACAGGGCCACGACAAGAAATCAAGGGCTGAAGGCCAGCTCTATCCGACGTTTTTGATCGACGTATATTCCCCGCCACGACCAACTCGCGATCTGCTGCTACCGCCGCAGTGCTACAATTCGCCGCGAGGCCCGAAACCCATGAAAGCGTTCCGCGAAATCCTTGCAGCCGCCGGTCTGTTGTTCACCATCCTGATCGCAGCCCTGAACTACTCCGCCCTGCCCCAGCAAATCCCAACCCACTTCGGTGCCAACAATCTGGCCAATGGCTGGAGCGATAAATCGTTCCTCTGGATTCTGGTGGCTTTCGCCGCCTTCGACTACATTCTTCTCTCGCTGATTCGATTCATTCCGCAGAGCTCGATCAGCATGCCGGTTCGCCCAGAGCAGCGAGCGGCAGCCCTGCCCTTCGTTTTCACTATGATCGATTGGATCAAGGCAGAGACCACCTGCCTCTTCGCCTTCATCGTGCACGCCATGATCGCCGCCGCTCGGGACGGAAAAGCGCTGACCGCATTGTTCGCCCCAGTGATTTTAGGTTTTGTCTTTGTACTCATTGCAACATCGCTGTATTACATCGCGCGCATGTCGCGCCTGAAGCCAGCAAAATCCGGCGCACAATGATGAAGAGCATCAGCCCCTTGTCCGCATGTACCATTTATGGTACATTTAACTCGTGGACTTGAAGCGACTCCCGGCGCGATTCTACCGAAACACGAATGGCCGCGAACCTGTCCGGGAATGGCTGAAGGAACTTCCGCCGGAAGACCGCCGGATCATCGGCGAAGACATCAAGGACGTGGAGTTTGCCTGGCCGTTGGGTCTGCCGTTAGTCCGTCCGCTTGGCCGCAGTCTATGGGAAGTTCGCAGCTCGCTGACGCAAGGAAGAATCGCCAGAATTATCTTCTGCGCGTCTGGCGGCCAGATGGTTCTATTGCACGGCTTCATCAAAAAAACGCAGGCCACGCCCACGCAGGAGATTGATCTGGCTTTGAAACGGATGAAGGGAGACGCCCAATGAAGAAGAAAAACATCGGCAGCAGCTTCGACGACTGGCTCCGCGAAGAAGGCATCTATGAAGAGACAACCGCCGTCGCGATCAAGCGTGTCCTCGCCCGCCAGATCAGCCAGCAGATGATCGACCAGAAGCTCTCCAAGACCAACATGGCCCGGCGCATGAACACAAGCCGCGCCGCCCTGGATCGCCTTCTCGACTCCGAGAACGACGCTGTCACCCTCAACACGCTCTTTAAAGCCGCCACCGCCGTCGGTCGTCAAATCCACTTCGAACTCATCTGAATTAAACAATGAACGCGGATAGGCGTCCTCCGCCCTATCCGCGTTCAGCCGTGAAAATCCGCGTTCGCCCTTACGCCGTCCCCACCGGCTTCGACCAGCTCGAAATCTGCTCCCACTGCCGCGGCAGTTGATACGTCTTCGCGTACTCCTTCACCGCCGGCCCAACGATCTCGATCTTGCTCAGATCGCTCTCTCCCCGGTCGCCCGCCTTCGCGCAGTAGTTCAGGTAGCCGATCTTGTTGTAGTCCACGCCCATCAGTTGCGCGCCCACGCAGTCGGCCGCCAGCCAGTCGCTGCTCGCGATGCACACCTTCTGGCTGATCGCGGTGCCGTTCACCGGCCCTGTGCCCTCCATGCCCTCGTAGCCGTCGATCACCGCCAGGTCCGGGTGCAGCTTGGCCGACAGCATGAACAGGTTGAAGTTGATCCCGTACACCCCGCCGCCATGCATCAGCGGCTTGTCAGACCGGGCCCGCGTCGCGCCCGGCATCGGCCGCAGCCCTGTACCCGGGTCCTTGATCCCCGCGCCCACCACCACGTTCTTCAGCGAGAGCGTAATCCCCACCAGGTCGTGTGTCTTCAGCTTCGCCGCAGAGATCACATAGTTGTTCGCCGGGTCCATCATCATCGTCGCCACGCGCGTCGCATGCGGCTGCATGTCCTTCTGGTCGATGCAGTACACAATCTGGTACTTCTCAGCGTCCAGGTTCACCAGCTTCACGTTGTACTTCGCCGCCAGCTTGTCGTAACCGTAGTTGGCGAATCCCTCCATCGCCGTCCCGTTTGCCGGCGACTCCGCAATGACGATGTTGGTTTTGCCGATGGAGTGCAGGAACTCCAGAATCCCCTCCAGATTGTCCGCGCTCGACGCGCACAACGGCACATTGACAATCACGTTGTTCGGCTTCAGCACCACGCGCTTATTGCCAATCGCCGCTGCAATCTCCTTCTTGAACGGCGTCAGCGAATCGAACGCAATCTTCGCGCGGTCGTCCCCAGCCGCCAGCGACACCCGGCTTGGCCCACTGTTCGCCGCAGCCACGGGCGCGACTGGCGCCGCCATGGCCATCGGCATCTTCGACGCTGCAATCGCTGCCGCGCCACCAAACATCGTCGTCTTCAGAAAATTTCTGCGGGAGTTCTGGCAATTCATACGCATGCGCTGCACCTCGTGGACTTCAGCGAAAGTATACGTCGTCCCACGCCGCGCAGGACACATCCCACCCAGGATTATGTGACCCAAATCACATAACCTCCCGCGCAAGTGGCCCAAAATCACCCTTAAGACGCACGATAAAACGATACGAATAGCCACGAATCGGCGCGTGCAAAAAGGGGATAATCCGCGCCGGTCCGTGGCTCGTTTAATCTCTACGCGACCACAGTCGCCGGCAGGATATCCTCCACATCCACCCACTGCGTCGGGTACACCCCCGTGTAGCACGCCGTGCAGAAGCTCGCCGGCGACATCCCATTCGCCGGCTCATTCGTGGTGCAGGAGTACGTCAGCCCCACCAGCGACAGGTACGCCAGCGAGTCCGCCTCGATAAACTCCCGTATCTCCTCAACCGACTTGTTGGCCGCAATCAGCTCCCGCGTGCTCGGCGTATCCACCCCATAAAAACATGGGCTGATCGTCGGCGGGCACGAGATGCGCATGTGTACCTCCGCCGCTCCCGCCGCCCGGCACATGCGCACAATCTTGCGGCTCGTCGTCCCGCGAATGATCGAGTCGTCGATCAGAATAATTCGCTTCCCCTGTAGCAGGTTACGCACCGGGTTCAGTTTCATGCGCACCCCAAAGTCGCGCGTCCTCTGCTCTGGCTGGATGAACGTCCGTCCCACATAGTGGTTTCGGATCAGCCCGAAGTTGAACGGAATCCCGCTCTCCGCCGCGTAGCCCAGCGCCGCCGTCACGCCCGAGTCCGGCACCGGGACCACCAGGTCCGCATCCACG